>Ga0315282_10005714_pt1 | contig 21080 bp, 38 predicted proteins | sample YL17G07_20_MG_FD_203693 | JGI IMG/M metagenome (GOLD analysis project Ga0315282, IMG submission 203693) | Sediment microbial communities from Yellowstone Lake, YNP, Wyoming, USA - YL17G07_20 | ecosystem: Environmental > Aquatic > Freshwater > Lake > Sediment | place: USA: Wyoming | collected... | reverse complement strand
GTGTATTCGAAATGTTTTTTCTTCTAATATATAGTAACGAGAGAGATCTGCTGGAAGGGCCAGTTTTTTCAAGCCGTTTGTTGTGAACACGGAAGTGGGTGGTGTAGGCGGGTTAGTGAGCTGTTGACTGTTGGACTTTGCGAGTAAGAGTTCCAAGCCGTTTCCGAGGGGCAGTTTTAACCCCGCCTCGTCTATTTTTTTGTCGATTAAAATTAGGTTTGCTTCTACAAGATCTTCCAGTTGTGCGTTGAATGTTATGAGGTTATTTATTTGAACAAATTTTTGCCATCTCCGGTTCATCTTGATTCCCCCTTGAATTGTTTTTATTATATGCGTCTTAATTGACCTTGCCTTTATTTTATTCACCCTCAATTATGTCTGCTATGAGGGTTGCTACTGTTGGGGCTAAATTTTGTTTTGCTGCGAGTCTAAATACTGCTCCATGTTTGCGATCGTTCAGGTACACTCTGTTTTTATAGATGATCAGGCTGGCGAATCTAGTCACCGTGTTAACACCGTCGTTAACCAGTTTTCGAACTACAAATTGGGTTATTGACTCGCAGGCACCGTTCCACCCTTGTTGCAGGTTAAAATAGACGAAATAGACGTGTTCCTTTTTCACAGGAATCGCTAACACGCAGCCAGTGTTGAACTCTTTTTCGTGTATGCTGAATAAGGAGTCACTTTTTAGGTACTCTGCAACCGTCCTTGCTACTCTTGTCGCCTCTGGGCTTCTGATGGTTTTCAGTCGTAATGTTCGTCCGTCTTCAAGCTTGCATTTCAGCTCAGTTTTTTCAGCAGTCCAAGCCCTTGGCGTTATAAGATTCCAGTTGGTTTGTCCATTTTTATATGCTTTTGGTGTTGGTACGATCATTATGTTTCCTCCATTTGTTGTTATATGCATTCGAATAACACGTTGATTTTCGCCTTCACAGTATATGGGTGAATGTTGAACATGAATTTGTTGTTGCGGCGTTTCCAATAGATCCGGCGGCCGGCATAGGTGAAGTGCCACACGTCAAAATTCTTTTTGCAAGTTATGCGTGGTTTGCCACAGGTCTTCTTCAGATCTTTCATAAGGTTTGCTGTTTCAAGGTCTAGCACTAGAGGAGTGGTTTTCAGCGAGAGGTTGTGTGGCAGTTCGATGGTGACGGTTAATTCTTGATATGAGGAGTATTTCTTCGTCGTTTTTGGATGCGTTCTTTCGACTGCGCGGCGTAACTTGGCCAGTTCCTTGTTTATGAACGGAATTGCCACGCGATTTTTGTAGACTTTTGCTCCACGTCTTTTAAATTTGTTTGCAACGAGTTGGGCTTGGAGACAAGTTTCAAATATTGCAACTAGTGTGCCGAAACCTTGAACCACCATCATATTATTTATGGATATGCTTCGTGTCAAAAGACTCATCTCCACCATACTTCTTAGTTAGGGAATGTTAGAGAAGGGACTGTTTGCGTGTAGTTGTTTGTCATTCTTTCCTAGAAGAGGATATATCTCTGGGGGGTAATGGTTGGTTATACATGCGGCAATGATCATCCGTTTTTCGCCATCGACATTGCAGGGAACGCCTTTTATTTTTGACTGGGCATAGCGACCCGATAAGAGTGCACGGGCGGTTGCGATGGGCCGGTCAGTGAATAGGAGGCTCGCTATTTGTTCTGCTCTTTCAGAGATGATGCCGCGGGAAAAGGGCACTTCTACAGTTATGTCAATAGAGATGTCTGTGTGTATTTCGAATGTTCTTTCGGTGCGTGAGATTTCGAAGAGAGTTCCAGCTGGGTTGTTTCTCGTGAGTTTCTGGCTGGGAAGCAGGTTTTTTAGCCTAACAGTGAGCAGGTTATGTTTGAACCATGTTTTGATGCTTTCGGCAGTTTGCTGTTTTTCATAGTTGCCAAATGCTTGTGCCGCCTCTTCTTCAGTTAGCGTCTTCTTTCCGTCTGAAACCTCTTTTAAAGTGAATGGAGAGCGAAATACACCGTAGTCTTCGTATAATAGTCCTGCAAGTTGGTATATTGGTGCCAAAGCGATTATGGTGAGGTTTGGTGCTAGTTCTACTTTGGCGGTGTTCGAGTTGAGGCGAGTTATGGTTATCCTCTTATGGTTTTTGGTTTCGAACTCGGCACTTTCGTTCATGCGTAATTTTCTGAATTTTTTCTCAAAACAGGTTTGATCGTGCACATGTTGCCATTCGCGTTCGAGACGGTTAATCTGGTTTATTGCTTTTCTGGGGCTTAAAAGGTTGTGGTGAACGGCACTCAAAAAAGAGCTTAATTCGTAGCGGAGGCAGGTTTTTATTTGGGGTTTTTGTATTAATAATTCAAATTTGTGGACAAACGTTGGGCTGGACAGCAATCGGTTAAGGCTGGTTGCAACAGGGGTTAGTAGACAAGACACGTCTTCTCGGAGCAAAGGGGGAACTAACCGGCCATTTACTGTAACGTCGTTTTTCTTTAAGACGATTGTGGTCTCGTTTTGGATTTGTTTTTTCTGTTTTTTCATCATGTCTTCCTCCTTCTTGTTGGGGTTTATGGTTGTGTAATTTCAGTGATTAAGGGGCAAATACTGGGGGGAACGTTTTTTTCTACTGCAGTGAGCAATAGTTTTCCCATCGACTCATAAGCGTCATAAATTTTGTTATTGTATAGTACGCAGAGAACATAATCGAAAGTTGCGGCGGGATGTTTCTCCAGCAGGTTAATCAGCCCCTGCTTTTCAGTGTTGCAGAAATATGCTAAGAATACCGTTTCGTTTCCTAATCTTATTTCAGCAACAACATGCTCTCTTTTTCTCCAATCTTTGTAGCGGTTTTGGAGAAAATGAACCAGCGTTTTTGTTCCATTTATTCTTAATTGTATGCTTTCAACCGTTTCGGACATTAGTTTCTGCTCGCAAATTTTTAACAAGTTTTTCGCCTCGTACTTTTATATGGTTCAGTTTTAATGTTTGTTCAAGTTGGTTAGAATATTCCTCTTACCCTGAAGTTTTTGGTGAGGGGCAAAGAATTGTGTTCAACCCAGATTCTACCGTAGGGCTCCTCTGGTATTTGATGGAAGTTGCTGAATAACATGTCGTCGCCGACATATTTGAATCGCAAAACAGTGTGTTTCTTCATGTTTATTGTTTGTGGTGAACCGCAAATGCGAGTCAAACCCATCAGGAGTTGCACATCTTTCTTGTCAAGTACTAGCGCAGCATTTTTTAGACTGGTTTTCGGCGGCAGCACAGCCTCAATTATTATGATCTGGTGATATTCCTTAAAGTTTTCGATTTTTACCGTTTGCATTTTAGATAATATTTTGTTTGCTCTCTCCAGAGTTTCATATTCTGCGTTGAGGCATGCGATTGCAACTTGGTTCTTTACTTGTCGTGCTCCAAAATGTTTTAACCGCCGTAGTGCTTTTACTGCGTCGTGTGCGGTTTTAAACGTTGCTATCACGGTTCCGTCTTCGCTGTGGCTGCTGGGACGAAAGTGTATCGTGTACATTTCTTAGCCTCCATTAAACCTTTGGGCATTCTTCAGAGATTAGGGCACTTATGCCAGGGGAAATTCCTTTATTTATAGAGTCCACGATGAATGTGCCGAACGCGTCAGTTAATTTACAGATGGTTTTTCCGTACAGGGCGAACAAAGCATGATTTATGGCTTCGTCCTGCCCCCTTTTGAGCCGCTTCGCGAGTCGCTCTAGATCGCCCCTGCGTTCGCCTCCGTTGAACACGAGGTAAACTGGTTCTTCTGGGAAGTTGATTTTGACGAGAAAGTGCCAGTGGTGCATCGCAACGATTTCTGGGATGCCCAATGCATCTTCAGTTATGCAAGTAAGACGAATAACCGTTGCCCACAAACCGTTTTTGAGGCGTAGCCTGCGCCTTTCGGGGTGGGACAGTCGTTGGTACAAGTCACAAAATGTCGCATTCACGTAGCAGCGTCCGTCTCTGGTGTGCACGAGGACAAATTTTTCTTTCTTCATTTTTTCCCTCTTGTTAATCGCGTTTGGTTGTTCGTTCTGGTTAAACTGTGTCGTAAATTAAAGGGTAGATGTTTGGGGTTACGCCCTTTGAGGCTGCTTCTTTTAGCAGTTCTCCTCTTTTGCTGAGCGGCACTATGGCTTCCCCATCAAACGCGATAAGGAAGGCGCGACCTAGCAGGGTTTTGAGGTTGTGCATCGTTAAATGTGTGTTTACCACATTCGGATTCGTCCACTCACTGTTAAAAAAGAAGTATATTTTTGTATTTTTTATGGTTATCTGCAAAAGGGCGCAATTTATGAAGTAGTTTCTATTGTATGCTAGGCTATCGTTTGACACATGAACATACTGGTCATTTGGGTGGCGTAGTGCTTTTTGAAACACCTTTTGAAGCAGGGACATGCTTCGTCTTGTTAGTGCATACAGGCGCATTGTAGTGATTTCGCGGTTTAAATTGGCAACTTTAAGTGTTTGATACTTGTATTGCATGTTCTTTCCCTCTGTCTTGTTGGTTAACGATTAAGAAGATGTCCATCACATGTCACTCATGCGATATAACGTCGCAGTTAAACCGTTTTGCAGTTTTATTTTTTTTGGAAGCTTCAATGTTATTTCCTCCTGCCTCTTTGAAGTGTTAATTTCGGCAGCACCCAATTGACGTTTACTTTTTTAGTTGCGATTTAGGTATGTTAAGAATTTTTGAAGGTTCTTGTTACGTAGCATGGCCAACAGGGGGAGATCGAGGTTGTGAAGTATTGCTTCTAACACTAAGTGACCTTGCTCTGTGTTTGGGAGCAGATGCTTGTCGTTTAGGAACACCCAGAAACAGTTCCAGATAGGTTCAATGTCTTTTGAAACCAGTCGGGTTAGAACTTCTCTTAAGCGAGTGCGGCTGAATATTAGCTTGATGTTGCTGGTCTGAAATTCGATGGCAATAAGGTAATCTTTTTGTGGTGTCCAAACGCAGTGTAATGGTTCAGCCATAACAAGTTTCGTGAAAAGCTTGTTTGTCTCCGCGACTCGAGGGTTGTCGAGACGATAAATGGTTGCCTTTAACCCATTTGTCAATGTGAACACGCAGCCCTCTTCCTTTGCCAAATCTATTTCAAAACTCAATGCGATCCCTCCCATTATAGGGGCGGTTTTGACACAACAGTTACGTTTGGCGGAACCTTGTTTTTGATGGAATCCGAAATAGTTTCAAGGTCAATGTTTTCGTTAGGGTTTTTCTCTGAAACTAGCGTGGATTTAGAAAGGTTATCGTGATTCAGAGGGTAAAGAAGGGCATTCAGTTCGTTGCGTAGAACTATTTTTGCTGTTTTTGGCATTTGTTTCCTTTTTATTTAAGCTTAGAGTGGCATCAACACGGCACTTATTGCTGGTGGCGTTTTGTTTTTGACGGATTCGAGAATTAAATCTACATCCGCTTTGTAGATGCGGTTGCAGTAAATAGCTAAGTAAACATTACAATCTAAAATGTCTGTCAAGCTCGTTTGTAACTGGCTCTTAGCATATTTCTCAGAGATATCCTGGTAGAAGATCAACCAAATGCTTTCTTTATTCAGCTTGATCTTCACAACGCAATGCCGTCCTGATCCGTAATGTGTAACTGATAGTTGTGCGTTTGCGCAGAGGCGATAAAGTTTTGGCAACTCTTCTAATGTTGAGTACAAAACTGCGGGCAAGCCATTTTGAAGTTTAAACTGGGACACCATCTTCTTCTCCTCCTCTGTTATTACTTAAAGTGGTGAAAAACCAGTGTATTGATGAACCGCCGCGTTCTCTGGCTTTGAAAATGTGTAGTCCTCGAAATAAAATTTTTCGTCGATTGATGAGTAAACCATTTCGCCAAAGTACTGAAAAGTCAGCTTCTCTCCGCTCCGTAGTTGGGTTCTTGTTGGAGGTGGACAAAGAGTTTTAAGCTTTTTGATAAGTTGGGCACCCTCTTCGGTGGTGATAAGTGGAAGCACATTTTCTGTTGCTCTTTTTGGGATTGTGATTGAAATTTTTAGTTGCTGCAGGCGTTCATATGCTTTCAATACGATCTTTGGGTCGTTGTTGAAAATGTTTCTTCTAACATTGTCTTCGAGTTCTTTTTGGTAGCCTTCTGCCAGATAATAACCAAGGAAAACCTGCTTTTCTTTTCGCGGCGAATGTTGAGTCTTAGCCACTTCTCGAGCTTGTTGAAGCGTTGGTAAAGTACATACAACCGTGTAGTCTGCCGAGTGACTGCTTGGCCTAATTTTTATGGTATACCTCATTTTTACACCTCATATTTTTCGGAGAGGTTAACTTACTCTTCGTCTCCAACCGCTCACGTTCCAAGTCCGCCTTGATGATTTTCAACGGAGCAATTATCCCCTTCTTATAAGCCAGTTTGGCTACTGCGAGCTTGAACCCAAAATCTTTGTTCTTCATCTTTTTCGCCTCTCAATCATAAGTGCGGTTATGCTTGGGGACAGGTTGTTTCTGATTGCTTCTAAAACTACGATCTGTGCCCTCGGGTTGCGGGGCTCAAACAAACAGTCATCGCAAAACAGCCAGTCCAAGCGTATGTCATTGGGTTTCGGAGGCTTGTTTTGGGCTAACGCATCAACTATTCGCACCATCTTCAACGCATCGACGTGCGTGGTTCGTTTTCGTCCGCGATACCGGAAGTTGCAGAGGTTGTAGCCCATGCCAAAGACATGCTTATCGATGCGGAAACTGAAGAGGTAGGTGGTGTTTTTTAATTCATCAATTAACCACGAAAGATATTCGGGCTCGTTATTGTATGTCATCCGCAACCAGTCTATTATTTGGTGTTGGCGCCTTGTTAGGTTGGCCCTTTTGACGGTGCAGCGTAATCCGTTTTTCATTGTGAAGTGGTAACCCGTTTTGCTGTTAGCGCGGATGACGCTTTGAATATTTTCAATGGTGGATCTTGCCTGCGCGGAGTCGCCTTTCAAGGTTAGTTGCCAGAATGTTCGTTCGTCATTGAAGATCGACGCGTATGAAAGAATAATTGGATTCTTCGGGTTACACTCTCTGATCCGTTGCAGAAGCTCAGTAACGTTAACTTCGCTTTTTCGCTGTTGCTCAAATATTGCGATTGTGTCTCCACGTGGAGTGTGCAATTTAAATTGTTCCATTTTTCTTTCGCCTCTGCGTGTATTTATGCTGAATACTCGCGGAGTATCAACGTGGTCACTTCATTTGGCACTTTAAAGAATTCGCCGTCGAAGTTGAAGTTGCGGCGAATGAATTGGCTTTTTTTGCCTAAAGCATAGTAGAGTATTCGTTGGCCACAGTAGTTGAACGTCCAAGTTTGTGTTTCAGCGTGTTGATGCACTTGTGGCTGGCCGCACCTGCGTTCTAGCTCGCCGACCACCCTTGCGGTTTCGGTATCAAGAACCAGCAGCGAGGCGACAGTGGACAAACCAGTCGGCACTTTGAGTGTTATCCTCAGTTCTTGGTAATTACTGTAACTTTCGGCTTTGATGTTTTGTGCCTTCAGGTGTTGCAGGAACCGATCAGCACATCCGAGTGTGCCGTTTATCGCGACTGCGACTCCCGTTTCGGAGGTGTGCCCGATGAAGGAAATGTTGCATTTGGATGCGGTGCCAGCCACCTGCAACTTCTCAGAAGGTGGCTCCGTGTGGTTTTGGGTCTTCGCCACCACGACTGCCCATTCTTGAGGTTGAAAATCTTGTTTCACGTTAGGTCACCCCTCTTACATTTTTAGCGATTAACGCTGAAACACTCAACGGAACGTTTTGTGCAACTGCCGTCAGAAAGATCTCCGCGTTTTGATAATCAAGGCGGGAGTAATCTCTTCTCTACCACTTATCATCTGTTCGTATCCTTCAAGTAGGGTTTGAAGTTCTTCTTTTGCACGGGTTTTATTCAGACCAGACAAAATCATAACCTATTCATGCATATCTCGATCACAAGTTATTTAATCATTTTAAAACCCATAGTCTAATTTTTGCGATATATCTCATTTGGTTGACTTCCAAAGAGATGAAAGCTCAATCGACGAATTTGAACTAATGTTGCAATGATTTCACCGAAAAGTAGTGTTAGCACTGTTATCCACAGCATTTGTCGGGTTTGTTTGTTTATATGTTTCCTCCTCACACAGTTTGCAGTAGTTTGCCTATTGCAAGGTCTTTTCGCCAGCGTTCCACCTTCTGAGTGCACCAATCATTGAATTTGTCATTGTTGACCCATTGGAACTCTGTTGGGTTTGGACGTTCATCCTCTAAAACGAGTCTGTTGTACGCCACGATGTAGTGAGGATCCTCTGCGCCGGCGGTTTCCACTGATATAGATATGCTTGCGTTCAATTTTGAAGCGACGAATTCTAGGGGCAGGGTTATAATCTGCACAACATCTTCGTGTTCTTCACAGTCTTCTAGGTTTTTTGAACCAAACCACATTCTGTTTTTGCAGTTGTGCTTATTAGCAAATTTTCGAAACTCCTTAGCATAATTTTGTTCCTCCATTGTTTAACCTCCATCGACTTTGTTTTCACTTTCCTGCATCAGGAGTGGCAATTCGCGTTCTGGGTTTTCCGCATTTCGGGCAGACTTCGCTTTCATCCTTTTGCAGTAGGGGCACCACATAGGGATTTATGTTTGCAGCTATTGCTTCTTCCAGCGTGTTGAAGAAAGTCTCGCTCCACAAATATAACTTGTTGCGATGGCTTGCGACACTTGCTCCAAAAAGTGCGTCGTGGACGTTGCCATTTTTCAATTTTTCAATGACGTTTTGGATTAGTTCTTGATAGACAAAGGCGTAAACTTTGTTGTTTGCAAACCTAAATTCAACGACGTATATGTTGTAGCACTTTGGTGGCTCTTTTACCCCGCGGTTTTTAAGCCCTTTTTCATATCTTATTTCAAGTGTTTTGCAGTGGGGTAACCAACGTATCCTTACCTGCGTTCCGCTTCGTAGCATAAACTCTTCGTTGAGTAGTTGGTTATGCTCTATTTTTGGTAGCATGTTCTCACGCAAGAAGGGGGGCTACCGCAACAGGGTCCCCGTTCATAACTGCATTCAGCACGGCTAGGTTCAATTTGGAGTCTATCTCGTTTTTCTTTGCCAAATTTTCACACCCTCTAAAAATCAATTAAAACCGCAATTTCTGGTTCGCGGTTTTTTTGTATGGCGCTAAGCCAGATTGTTCCAAGCGGTGTTTGATTCAGAACATATTCTTTGGCGGTGCAGGCCGTTTTGTGGTTTGCGGCGGAGGATTTTCGTTTTCCAGAGGTTGGATACCAAGCTTTCAGATGGTACAGCTTGTTTTTGTACACCACCGACTGCGCCTCGCGGAAGGTGTATTCCAAGCTTTCTCTATGGATGTTTTCGCTTATCCAGCAAGTATTTTCGTTCGGGTTGAACACCAAGAACACCTTTCGGTGGCTGCGGCCTATTGTTGTGGATATGACGCTGACGTGGTTAAAATTGTTCTCCATTATTGGAAGAAAAGCATCCTCGTTGCCCGGTGCCAAAACGATTTTCGCGATATTGGTCAAGGCGGGATCGTCTAAGTGACTGAGCATGGCCAAGCGTCCGTCTTTCATCTTGAACTGGAACGAATCTTGGGCGATGCCACAATCAACGTGTGAGGGATAGACGAGAAGACAAGCGGATGGCGGAACGTTTTGTTTTATCGCTTGTAACAGTAGTGCGCCGTATCGTGACGTAGGATCGTAGAGGTGCTGTTGATATCCGATGAGCAGAACGCACCCAAGAAGGCGGTACATCTCGTCTTGTAGCATGCGGCCGAGAATTTTTTTGTTTCTGACGCAGTGGTAAAGTACGAGGGTTGCCTTGAATTTTCCGTTGAGAATTAGTAGGCGGCGGTTCAAGATATCGGTCAGCCCGTAGGTGTTTCCGTTGTCATCGGCAAGACCGTCCGTGGTTATTGATTCTTTGAATAGGGATCGTGTTAATTGTCTAAGGTTTTTCGTGTTAATGGCGACGAGTTTGCCTTGCATTCCGTTTCCCAATTCGATGGGCATCGGGTGACACCTTGATTTTTCCTGCATTATCTTCACCTCTGGTTGATCAACGTTATGGTCATTGAGCTGGTTTGTGACAGTTTCGGGCACGGGTTGTTTGAGGGTCAATGCACTTCAGAACCAAGGTTTATAGTCCGGCTGGCGTGTCTTGCTATTCGTGTCATCAACAGTTTGAGTTCTTGATGAGCTTCGGAGCTGGTGGGCAGAAGGTCTGGCGTAGTCATGACTCGGAGACGGCTGGGACGCTCACCTGAGTAGATAAACACTAGAAGACAATTCTTTGAAGTTAGGGTGAACGCGTCGTATGGCGAATAGTAAACGTTTCCGAACAGCGAGTGGCGTACAAGATAATCGTCGAGTTCGTTTATGTGTGGCTTGACCATCCGCTCTAACGCCTTCAGCTGGTGGCGAATAAGGCATTCAGACGCGCTTTTGATTTCCACACACAGCCATCGTTGCTCGGGATTTTCTCTGTTGAAACGTTCAATAGCGCGCAGTATTGCGACGTGGCTGTTCCAGTCCACCAAAACGTGGTTAAGAAAAAGCTTTTTAGCGTGGATTGATTTGCTAGTCATGGCACATCATCTCCTTCAACAAACGATTTTAAATTTGGAGTTTTAGAATGGCTTTTTTTTCCACAGTCGAACGGTTTCAACCCAGAAAATGATCGTCGAAACTAATCCGAACAGTAGTGCGTACGGGTTGAGTGGCACGTTGGCGATGAAGGACAAGAGCAAGTAGCCTATCAGCATTGTTGAAACCAGCACGGAATAGAAGAAGTAGCGGGGAACCAGGAAGCGGCCGGCATGGATGAAGAGGGGCAGAATGCCGACTTTCACTTCTTCTTTGAGCACATATTCACCAGTTTCGGTTTTGTTGACCAGCCCGAGTTTCCGCAGTTTTTCGAGGTGGTGCACAGCGATGCTTGGACTAAAGAAGTTTAGGGCGCGCTGGAGTTCGCGGGGACCAGTGGTACGCGTCGGCTTCTCGATGAGGTACCAGTAGGTCTGAAGAGTTTTTCCAGTTAGTTCGCGCTCTACGGCTTGGACGTCCATTTTAGTTTCGTCAGACACGTTTTTGCCTCTAAAAGAAAGAGTATTCCTGACTTAAAAACAAATCAGTTTTAGTTCAGAGTGTTTTCTCTAACCCACACCTAAAAGTATTGTGGAAAGGGCACTCACTGCACGATTTGACGTTATGACGTTTTTTGCAATCTTCTATGATTAAACCCATCTTTCTAGCCTTCATTTTTTCCCTCTTTTTTTATTCAATTTTCAAGGCTAGTTTGGTCAAAGGTGTATTAGGGCTTCTATGGCGGGGTTGGTGTTGTATGCGGCAGCTTTCCACAGGATCCGGTATTCATTATCGTGGTTGTGGTGTCCAACGCCGTTATAGATGATCATGTCAGCGTGTGCAATCAACGGCGTCGGGTTTCCGCCCAGCATTCTCGTAATCATCCAGTAAACGGCGGTTTTAGTGAGAACGACGTGTTTGTCTAAGGCGTTTATTAGTGCAAACCACATGGTTCCGGCGGGATGATGTAGCTCTATGATGTAAGTTTGTTTGTTGGGGTGATAAAGAAATCGGGAAAGCTTGTCAGAGCGGTTTACCACTTTTGCAGTTTCGGCGATGAGGGGATTGTCGGCGCGGTAGAAGATTGCCTTGTTCCCCTTAATCGTGAACGTGTAACCGCCTTCAGTGGCGGCTTTTAGGACGGTCACCACATGCTTGGTGAGAAGAGGGGTTTTGTTCAAACAAGCACCTCCAATCATCTGCTTTCTATATTAGAGCAGCAATTTTAGGGTTGATTTTCTTGATTATGGCTTGGTGTACTGCCTTGCCAGCAAGAGAATCGCGGAAAGGGTAAGCCTTGCCGTCAACAACTACCAACAGTAGCTCTTCAAAGGTTGACCAGGCAAGCTCTACGAAATTGTCAAAGTGCCTCGTGTAGACGCTTACGACTCTCCAGGGTTCCACCCAGTATTTGAATACAAGGTAAACTGCGGTTTTGTCTATGGTTATTTTTAGTGTGAGGTAGTTGTTGATTACTCGGTGGCGAGGAAGTATCTGGTATGGTACTTTATCGGTGTTTTCACACGCAGTCATAATTTTGGAAACGCGCTGGTTTTCGAGAGAAAATAAAACCGCGTCAAGGCCGTTCGCCATCTTGAAAGAGTAACCATCTTTTTTGGTTGCCTCAGCGATTTCTTCGTTGGTTTCGGTACCTCCATGAATGCTTATTATCCCCGCTTTTTTTATTGGTTCAGTTCTTGTTTTCAATTTATCTCCCCCTTATTTTAAATTATACACGAGTAGATATTCGCGTTGAAGGTATATTCTATCCCTTTTCTTGTTTGATGGCGTGATTTTACAACTCAAAATTTTGCTCGTAGTTAGGTCTATGTTGAGACCTGCCTTCAGCCAGTATATGCTGTCGTTCACGAAATTTGTGATTCAATAGCGTCGACTAATTCGTGGTTTAGGCGAATTTTGAGCATGCAAATACATTTATGTAATCACGTTTCTGCCAGCAGAATTTCCACATTTGGATTCTTGTTTACGGCTACCGCGTGAAGAATTATGCTCCCCGTACGGCTTGCCCACTCGTGGACATGTCCGTTGCACACAATCGCGAATACGCTCTCGTATAATCCATCAAGGAGTTTCAGTTTATACAAGCGGACAATATCTTCAGGCATTCGGCCTTCTAAACAGATTACGTATGCGACGCAGTTGTCGATTGTGAATTTGATCGCACAATATTTTTTCAGTTCTTCGTGTAGCCGTTTATGTTTCCAGTCTAGCAGGTGCCACTGCACGAATATTCTAACCTGTTCCGCGAGTTTCGAACAGTCGAGTCGATATATCGTTGCTACGCCCGCGCGTGTTTTGAAATTAAATCCTCCATCTTCACTCTTTCTTTGTATTTCAATGGTTTTTTTATTCATTCTTTTTTACCTCCATGCCCAGCGACGCAATCGGGGTGCTCAGGTGCGTTCTAGTCGCAAACAAAGTGTTGACTTCATTGTCTTCTTGATATAGCTTCAAGGGCTTATTTGCTTTCTTCCGTGGCCTTCCCTCAAACGAGCAATAAACGTTTGTGGGTAAACCGTTTTCACTTGTAAATATAAATTTTGGTTTTTTTGGTTTTCTCAAAGCAGATTCCCCCCCTTTTTGTTGGAGAAAGGCGGTTTCTATTTGTTACTGAGGCTTTTTCTCGTTTTTACCGTGTGTAAGAATATAGATTGAGGGGGCGACTTCTTCTTTAATGCTGTTGAGTAGAACTTCGCCGATTTCATCGCTCCACCAGTATGCCGTTTTGTTATAGATCACATACGTTGTGTTCTCCAGAAGTCTTGCAACGCCACCGTCAAGCAGCATTTGTTTCACGCTTCGCACGTTTGGTGGGTGAAGACTTAAAACAACGTAAACCAACTCTTGGTCTATGCGAAGTTTAATCATGCATTCGTTGCCCCACCTTGCTGAAACGACACCACGGTTTTTTGCCCCAACATCACACATCTTCAAAACTTTTTCAGTTTGACGATTTTTTCTGCCGTAGAACGTGGCTTTTAAACTGTTTGAAAGTGTGATCTCCATTTTTTTTCCTCCTTCATTTAACTTGTTTTACAGTTTGAGCGAGAATTTAATGCGTGGCTCGTTTTTCTAAGAGGAGAGGCGCAAGCAAGGGCTTTATCTTATGAGTGAGGGCATCGATTAAGGCTGCATTGGCTCGAAAGGTGAATGGATAAACGTTTTTGTCGTAGATTATGCCGTAATTTTCTTCTAGTCCCGCTTTTGTGTTCTCCTTCAGTTTTTGCATGGTGTCCTCTGGTGGATGGTCGACGGTTGCAAGGTAGATCACGTATATCTTCTCATTTTCTATATCTATTTCCACTGCGAACATTGACATTGATCCAAGGATGAACTTGAGCGTTTTCTGGCTTCGGTTGGTGCAGTTGATCACAATAGATCTCAGCTCAGGGCTTTTAGGATGGTGCAACGTTGCTTTTAAACCATTTTCCATTATGAAACATGTCGGTTGTGACATTGTTTTTTCCTCCTTTAGGTTACCAAGGCTACTAGGCCTGGTTTTATTCCCGTGAGGATTGCGTTCACTAAAGTAAGGTTGGTATGCGTTTTCGGGGCGTATGCGATGCCTTTGTATATTATGAATGAATTGAGGCGTAAACAAATCTCCATTTTTTCATCTAGTGCAATTACAAGGTCGCTGGGCGTTATGTCGTCAATATCGTAGAATAAAGAGAGAATTTCGTTTTCCACTTCAACCTCGACCATGCACCACGCAACATGTACATAGAAATCTTTTACGCTAGCCGCAGCCTTCATGTGCGCCTTTATTTCGGGACACGGGGAGCATCGCAGAGTCGCGCTAAGGCCGTTTCGCAGTTTGAAATGAAAAGGTTTAGACAAACGAATCCCTCCTTTTTAATCAAAAACGCAAGGTTTGGCCACATCTTGTAAACTGCTCCTCCCTAAAAAAAGGAGTTCTCCATTGGGCCAGTTAGTGCTCCGCACGGCGGAACTATTTTTATTCCGAAGGATAGTCCCTCAAACACCCCAACAAGACAGCCCAAATCACAAAATCCCCGGAATTCCCTTAAAGGTGAGCCTTGTTATAAACGACATCAAAGAGAGCACCAGTAATCAGGATGAGCACCCCCATAAAGAAAAGGATTCCATCTATAGTTGTAGATAAGCCGCGCCAAGAATCATGTAGAAAGAAACAAAACCCTAGCACAGAAAGAACTAGCCCAGACATACCTATGGCGAAAAAGGTATTCCCACCAATTTTCTGTAGTAGTTTCTTGTTCATGGTTAGCTTCAACGTGTTTAATACGCCGCACTTTCTCAAGAAGACACCAATAATTAATTCCTCCCGTGGTTTAAAAAGGTTTTGGCAAGTCTCCGCTAAAAGGCAAAGCTTCCTTTGGTTTAGGCGCGTGGCCTTCAAGCCTCAATTCCTCGCCTAAGGGGAGGTTCCTTAAGATAATCATGAACGACGATTTCAGCAAGATCATGGTGGTTCGGTTGTAGCGAATAGCTGGGGTTAGGTGTCAGCTTCGTTTCCTGTGGTTCCCGCTTCTGGTTTCGAACGGCGCCACTCGAGTCCGTACAGCTCCATTTTAAAGCGATTACTTAGTCTCACGCGGTTTCTGAAGCGAGTTTTAACCCCTTCTGGAAGTAGGTACGGCTCATGTACCCAGCTCGAGTTTTCGTCGCCGAAGCGTTCTTCTCCCATATACCTAAATGTCCAAATCTGTTCGTTCTTTTCAACGGTAACTTGGGGTTTGCCACAGCATTTCTCCAATGCGTTTAATGCCTTTCGTTCCTCATCAGTAAATATTAGAGGCATCGTGTTTTCAGTTATTTCTAAAGGCACTCGTACGGACACAGTGGCCTCTTGATAGTACTGGCTGTCGTAAGTCTGGGTTTTAGTGGCTCCATTGGTTCTTAATTGTTTCCTCATTTTTCCCGCTTCGTAATCGGTGGCTTCGGGAATAGTGACTACAACATGGTTGCTCACTATTCTACAACGTGATCCAACAATATTTTCAGCAGCCTCTCGTGCCTTTGACTCATCATTAAAAGAGGCCACAATCGTCAAGTCGGTCGAATGGCTACTAGGCCTAAATTTTATTAGGTAACGGTTGTTCAATTTGGTTCCTCCTTTTTGCATCAGTGACTTCCTCTTAGACTATGCTAAGTAGCGTGGGTGAGTAGTAGTTCCCACGGATTGTGAAGCGGTTTTGTTTTTTATTATAGATCATTTTGCCGTGGTACTTTATTACCATCGTTTTTTGGTCTAGTGTGCCGTATCTCTGGAGGGCAACGCATATTATAAAATCATTTTCGTTAAGTAGCATTGGAAGCATTATAGGTGGAGTGTTTGCGGGAACGTTTATTTTAACCCGTAGGTCCTGTGTGTCAAGCGATACTTTAAGGGCACCCCCGAAATTTAGTGTGAGAAGTATTGCGGTGGTTGAAATGAAGACCAACGCCATTGTAGGCGCGTTGATTTCTACAGGTACGCCAGGCCAGAGCTTGATGAGCACAAGGAAAAAGAGGCAAACGTAGGTGACCATTGCGGCTACTCCTAGGACAAACAGTGCCTCTTGGAATCGCGAGATCATTCTTAATCGTTTTGGAGTTAGTTTTGGCACGGAATCGCCTCCAATTAAATGTGGTTTATTCTAGTCAAGACTTGCGTTGCTACCATCGTTGCAAGCCCACAAGCTTTAGCCGCGGGTTCTTGACGTTTAACAAGTTTAAGAAAAGGGAGAGACTCTTTAAGCGAGTACAGTTTAGTGGGCAGACCATTCCAGAGATGAACTATATTGTAGGCGTATTTGGCTGTAGTCGCCCGTTTTCAGGTTTTTATCTGCTGCAGAGCAGGGAAGCGACTTCAGGTTCGATCTGGTGGAAAAGGGCGAAGAGCAGGGCTTTGGCAGTGTTTTCGAACCCGAGGTAAGCGTTTCTATCATGGATAACGATGTAGACGTGACTTAGAAGTGCCTCTAATCCCTCCACGCCCAGTATAATCCGCACTTGCGCTATCGAGTTTATCCAATCGAAGAAGATCAAGGTGAGGGCGTGTTTCTTGTAGGTTAGCTTAAGCGCGTAGAACCCTTCAATATGGGTGCCGTGGAAATTGCCTATCGTGTGTAGCGGTTTTTTGGAGAAGGCGAAGCAGTCTCTGCGTAGCTGAGTCAGGCGTTTGCCTTGGAGGCGGATGAATTGGGCGTTGAGGTTAGGCGCGAGTTTAACTGTTTTCGCTTTACGCATTTTTTTCGCCACCTTAAAGCGTTTTAATCTTTTAGTAGGACGGTTATGCTTGGCTTCACCTTTGTTATGAAGCTTTCCGCGATGATGTTCATGCGGGGTTTCAGTACTTCTTCTCCGTCAACGCGTATGCCGCAGTTTTCGATGAAGTGGTATACGAGTGCTCCAGTTACTGCTTCGCACAGCAGCAGGTCGGTGAGAGGCCAAACATCACGCATGTTACTGCCTGGGCGCATGTTGGGAATAATGAAGTCCATTCCCATCGGCGTTGAAACCATTATTGCGTCGCCGTGTGCGGTTATGGCGAGTTTCAAACCGTTTGGCAGTGTGCGCCACATCACAGCTGAGGGTTCAAGCGTTTTCAGCCGCGTGTTAAGCAGTGTTTCTTCAAAGCTGTGTTTGTGAATAAGTTCCAGACTCGCTTTGTCTTCCAAGTGGAGTATATTGTGTTCGTAATCCTTGATCTTTAGGTAGGCTTCGTTTTCATTTACGCTTTTACCGTTGACCAAAACATCGACCAGACGTGTTTTGTACGGCTCCATGATGAGACTGCTGTTTTCAAACAATCCTAATTCGAGACCTGGCCAATCTTCATACACTAAGGTGAGGGTGGGCGTTACTTTGACCGAGTATATTATGTGAAATATATCTTTCTTGAGTTGGATTACTTCGATGTAGCGTCCACATAGGGTTTTGAGTTTCGTGCGCTTGTTTGTTTTCAACCGCAGAAACTTCATCGCAAATGTTTTTGCACGTGTTTCCATTTTTAGCTGTTGTTCGAGTTCATTGGCCATCTGTGTGATCTTTGCGAAGCTGGTTTCCGAAACTATCTCTGAGAGTTGACTGATGATTTCATGTTGGCGTTTGGGATTTGGGAAGAAATAACCCGCCTCGTGTTGATAAATTAAGCGTTGCAACCGTCGCAGACTTCGTGCGAGTTGTGGTTTCTCAACGAATTTTGCGAGCGTTTGAACCGAGTTTACCAGTTGAGCGTGGCTGGCTGTAGCAACCAGAATGGAGGGGACGCGTTTTCCATTGATGTACATGCCGTGAGGCGTAATCTTAATGGTGATAGGAATTTTGGTGCGTACTCGCGTTAGATGCTTATTTACCGTTTTTTCACAAGTCATTATCTTCACCACCATTAATTAGAAGGGCAGTGCGAGGATGCTTGGCCTGAAATGTAAAGTGAGCACGTTATCTCCTCCTCAATTAGCACAGTAACTTGGCGGCTTCTACAGAGGTGTTTTCGGCGATGGCTGTTAGAACCGCTCTCTGGTTTTGTTTTGCTACGATCCATGTGCGCCCAGCGGCTTCGTATTCCATGCGCTCGGTCTTCACCCTTTTAAGTATCTTCACATTTTTTGAGGCGCGGTCAACTAAGGTGAACACTTGATCTTCGTTGATGTGAATGGTTATTTTTGCTCCTTGATGTTCGATCTCTGCCACTGCGAACCAGTTTAGGTTTAGGCTTTCCTTGTCAAACCATATTCGGCAAGCAGATCCATTTGACAACATTGACGTGTAGTGGCCTTCTTTGTTTGCTTTCTGTTTCATGTGGCAGATTCTGCCTTTTCTTTTTTGAAACTTCAGCGCACTTCTCATGGCGTGGAGGGGATCGCTTCCGCTTGCAGGGTTCTTGGCATTTCTTGTTAGCAGGTAGTGTTTGAAGCACTTGAAACCGTCGTCGTTTAGCAGGTTGGCCAAGCGAACGAACGTCTTTCTCTCGTGCGGTTTGTCGGCGAGCCAGCGGAGCACCCATTCCATTCTTCGCATCCAATTCGTGAAGCGCCCGAAAAAGGGAAAAAGTTCCCTTGGAACAACGAGTTCAACATCAGGATCTACTTCGATTGTTTTTGCCATGTTTATTTCGCCTCGTTTCAGAATAATCCTTTGACGCGGAAAGTTTTTGTTACGAGCACTTGCTTGGCGCCAAACCAGAATTTCCCGTATTTTTCGTTTGGAAGTGGATTCCTTTTTGTGAACAACATGTCCTCGTTTACAGATCTGAAGCGGATTATCGTCTTCTTTTTAGTGTTTACTAGTTCGGGTTTGCCGCACTCTTTAATCAAGCCTTTGAGAATTTGGAGATCTCTTTGGTCGAGCACCAGCGGGGCAGTTTCCAAAGTTGTCCCCAGAGGAACTGTTGCTTCGATGATTACTTCCTGGCGGTAACCCTCGGTTTCTTCGACGTTAATTGGGCTTAGTTCACCCAGTATTTCTTTGCACTTTTCGATGGTTTTGTATTCAGCGTCTAGACATGCGACACCAACCTTTTTGTCTAATCTCCTAGCTCCAAGATGCTTCAGTTTACGCAAGGCTTCCGCCGCGTGTTTTTGAGTCTTGAACGTTGCTACGATCGTGCCATCTTCAGAATGGCTGCTTGGCCTAAAATAGATTGCAAACAACAGTTATCTCCCCCTTGTTAGTCGTGCTCGTTGCCCGTTTTGGACCAGTCGGCTCGTAAACTAGAGCATAAATATTTGGAGTCACATCTTTTGAAGTGGCCTCTTTGAGTAATTCTCCCCTCTTGTTGAAAGGGCTTATTGCTTCCCCTTCAAATGCGATGAGGAAAGCACGGCCTAGCAGGGTTTTGAGATCATGTGTTTTTAAATAGGTTTTTGTCGCATCTGGATCTGTCCATTCACTGTTGAAAAAGAAAGATACCTTTACTTTTTTGATGGTTACCTGCAAAAGGGCACAGTTTGCGAAATAGTCTCTGTGATAGGCGAGGTTGTCATTTGACACATGAATGTATGGATCGTCTGGACCGTGTAGTGCCTTTCGGAACACTTTTGGGAGCAAACGCATGTTTCGTTTCGTTAACGCGTATAGTTGTAGTATGGTGACTTCGCGGTTTGAAGTGGCGATTTTGAACGTTTGTTTCTTGTATTGCATGTTTTCTTCGCCTATTTTGTTGATTCGGGATAAAGGCGATGATCATAACTTGTGAACAGGTATTTGTATCTTTCTAAAGTTGCAAGTACGGCTTTATCACTTGTTAGATTATGGTGCGTCGCCACTAATGAGTGGAGGAACGGCGCGGTTTTTTTTCTCATTGTTTTTCCTCCTTTTTCGGTGCATATACGAGAAGGTTTATGGTTGGCGGAACTCCATGGTTGATTGAGTCGTTAAGTATTTTGCCTCCTTCACTGAACGAGAGGTAGGCTTCTCCAAGGTACACTTGAAAAGAAGCTTTTTTCAGAGTTTTATTGAGGTTGATCTTTAGGTCTTTAGCTAATTGTTCCATATGGTTGTGACTAGAGAACATCAAATACACGTTTCCAGATCGGAAATGTATTTTTGCGACTAGATACCAGCATACTTCGAGTGCTCTTTTTCCTCTAGTTACCTCTTGTACTTCTTCAGCCAAGGGATCGTCAAGTTGCATTAGAAGAGCCCACAACCCATTTTCTAATTTTATTTTTTTTCGCGGGAACATGGTTTTTGATGATTCATACAGTTGGCGGTCGATCAGGCAGTAACCGTTTTTACCGATCTTTCTTATGTATTTGGTTTCAGTCATTTTTTCACCTCATAATACACATTGAGATTTTGCTTTGTGGTTCCGAAGATTTACCGTGGCTTTATGCATTTTATTTATCGATGCTTTCGTGTTATTTAACTGTTTGGGTTTGAACTCTTTTTGGTCGCCGTAAACAGTTATTAAACTTAGCGAAGTGAGTCCCCTCTTCTCCAAGCAGCAGAAGTCGTATGATCCAGGCGGCGAGGCGTTTACTGCGACACCACAGATCATTTTATGGGCGCGTGGTTCGTGAAGCCAAGGGTAGCTGTTCCACCACTCGCGCATTTTGTCTCTCACAATTTCGACCTGCTTTTGGTAGGGAACATGGTATTTGCTCCAGAGCTTTTTGGCGAGGGCGAACGTGGTGATGATTGGCCACACCCTTCCGCCGCGGGTGCTTCGAATTTCTTCCAGCACCTCGAGAAAGACGGCATCAAGATGTTCCCGTTTCAGATCGTTTGCGTTCATCTCGTATTCCTCCGCGGTGTGCCTTTTTTCGTCGCTCGGGGCGGTGGTGTTGTGGGCGTTGCGAGGCCCGGTTTTGCCCCTTTGGCGGTGCCGTTGGTGGGGGCGACGTTTGTCGAGTGCAGCATTTTATTCACCGCTTTTGTTCTCCTTTATCCGGATCTTACGGCCGAGTTTGATCCATCGGTGCCCATCCATGAAGCGGCCCCCTTCCTTATCTGGAAAGAATATTCGGTCTCCCTTGTAGGTGAACTTCCATTCTACATGTCGTCTATTCCGTCTTATTTTAGGCTTTTCGCAATGTTCTGAGA
>Ga0315282_10005713_pt1 | contig 21080 bp, 18 predicted proteins | sample YL17G07_20_MG_FD_203693 | JGI IMG/M metagenome (GOLD analysis project Ga0315282, IMG submission 203693) | Sediment microbial communities from Yellowstone Lake, YNP, Wyoming, USA - YL17G07_20 | ecosystem: Environmental > Aquatic > Freshwater > Lake > Sediment | place: USA: Wyoming | collected... | reverse complement strand
GGCGTAGGGGCTCCTTTCTCGTCCCTCCGGACGGCTCCGGTTTTGTCACCGGAAGGATACCCTACGCCGCTTCGTTTTTACACCGAGTATAGGACGTCACCGCAGAAAGGATGATCATACCCAGGACCATTTTCCCCGTCGAACTGAGCATGGAAAAAAGGAAAGCCATCAGCGCGAAACCGATGAGCCAGCCGGTTGCCTTCGCTATCATTCACGGCTCCATGTCAAAGAGAGTGGGGCACCTTGTTTCCCAAGTTGACTTGTTCGTCCGCGTCCCAAGCCGCCATGACTGTCACGGTGAGAAGTAATCTATGACGTATGCTCAGTACTTGACCCGACTGAAGAGCCGAAGTCCTTCCGGGCCGTACTCGCGCTCAAGTGTCTTTGAGTGTTCGACGACCACACCATAGATTCGCCGCAGCTCGGCCACGGGATCCGTGTGATCATCCACGCGCAGGTTATGGTACATCCGGGGCTCCCCGCTGGCCACCAGAAGGGCTGCGGACTGCTTCCCGCGCTTGTCCCCGCCTGCGGCCTGCCCCGCTTCGAGCGCCAGGAGGAGGCGGTCGGAGAACTCCCGCTGCGCCGCCTCGCCGAAGGCGTCGGCCATGGCCTGGATGACTTCCGGCCCCGTCAGCATGTTCCCGGCGACGGTGAATCCCGACCCCTCCCGATGGCCGCACCAGGAGACACATCTCGCCCCCGTGTGGCAGAAGGCCCGATCGCCGTCCAGGCCATGCACCTGCCGGAGCTCCCGATCCGGATCCGTCTCCAGCAACGTCCGGAGCGCGACGTCAATCGGCACACCTTGATCCATGAGGTGGAGGCCCTGGCGCCCGAGATCGGTGTTCACGCGGCCCTGGGTGGCGAGGGCGCCCCGCCGCGAGACGAACGGCACCAGGCTCCCCACGTTCGGCCGCGCCGTGGAAACCGCCACACCGAACGCCCCCGCGCGCGGGTCGCGCACCACGATGGAGAAGGTGTGCAGATCGATCATGGAGTGTTCGCCGGCGGCTTCCATCTCACCAGCCGAGGGCGTATCCGATGGACCGTCGTGGGGATACGCCGGCCTGGATGACGCCGCGTTCTCTGTCGTAGCGGATGCCCATGGCCTTGCCATTTGCCCACCCGTCGAGAAGGCCGACCTCGTGGCCGCGGCGCTCCAAGGCTGTGATGGTCTCTCTGGGGATTCGGTTTTCCGCCTCCACGCGGCCGGGGTAGGCTTTCCGGGGGTAGAACGACGAGGGGAAGTGGACGGAGTGGAGGGTCGGCGCGTCCAACGCCTCCTGGATGTTCATGCCGAACTCCATGTAGTTCAGGAAGAACTGCAGGGTCCACTGGTCCTGGCCGTCGCCGCCCGGCGTCCCGAAGACCATGAACGGCTCCCCGTCCTTCGTGACGAGCGAAGGCGTCAGGGTGGCGCGAGGGCGCTTGCGCGGCGCCAGCGCGTTGGGCCGCTCCGCATTGAGGTAGAACATCTGGCCGCGGGTCCCCAGGGGGAAGCCCAGGCCTTTGATGACCGGGGAATCGACGATCCAGCCGCCGCTGGGAGTCGCGGCCACCATGTTGCCCTCGCGGTCCACGGCGTCAAGATGCGTGGTGTCCCCGACGTGGGCATGGCCCAGGCCCAGCTCGCGGACCGAGCGGCCCGCGATCCGGAGCGCGCGGCGGGTATCGGCCGCCACGTCGAAGGTGGCGTAGGACGGGACGCCCCGCCCCGCGTCGCCGGGGCGCATCTCGCGCGAGGCCTCCTCGCCGATGAGGCCGCGGCGTTTCGCCGCATATTCCTTCGAGAGCAGCGCTGGGAGCGGCACCGCGTCGAAGAGGGGGTCGCCGTAGTAGGCCTCGCGGTCGGCGAAGGCCAGCTTGGCCGACTCGATCAGCAGGTGCAGATACTCCGCCGAGTTGTGCCCCAGGGACCTGAGATCGTACCCCTCCAGGATGGCCAGGTGCTGCAGGAAGACCGGCCCCTGGGTCCAGGGCGGGCACTTGTGGACGTCGAGGCCGCGGTAGCGGAGGCTCGCCGGCTCCTCCACCGTCGCGTGCCATTCCGCCAGGTCTTCCAGGGACAGCAGGCCGGTGTGCGCCGCGCCGCTGGCGTCCTCGATCGGGTTGTTGGAGATGAAATCCACGATCCGTTCGGCGATCTCGCCCTTGTAGAAGGCGTCGCGCGCCGCCTCGATCCCGGCGACGCGCCCTTTGCGGTGGGCCGCCGCCTCGGCCTGGCACATCGTCTTGAGGACGTTGGCCCATTCGGGATTGCGGAGGACCTCGCCCACCTCGGGCACGCGCCCCCTCGGGCAATAGATCTCGGCGGTCGTGGGATATCGCTCGCTGAACTTCCGCACATTGGCGGTGAGACTGGCGCGCAGCCCGTCGTACACCGGAAAGCCGTTTTCGGCCAGCTCGACGGCCGGCTGTAGCACCTGGGCGAAGCTCATCGTCCCGAAGCGCGCCAGCGCCGTCGCCCAGGTGTCCACCATCGCCGGCACGCACGCCGGGAGGTATCCGTCACCGGGGATGAGGTCGATATTGTGCTCGCGGCACCACGCGATGGTGAAAGCCCTCGGCGACCAGCCCATCCCGCAGATGGCGAAGGCCTTTCTCTCCTTGGCCGAATAGACGAGCGTCGGCACCTCCCCGCCGATCCCGTTGCTCTGCGGCTCGAGAAGGTTCAGGCAGAAGCCCATGGCCGCCGCCGCGTCGATGGCGTTCCCGCCCTGTTCCATGATGCGGAAGCCCGCGGCCGTGGCCAGATAATGTCCGGATGCGATGACCCCGCGCGTGCCCATGACGACGGGGCGGGTGGTGAAGGTCGGCATCTTGCACTCTCCTTCCCGAGGATCGTGGACTTTGACCGGGCGAGGTTCTCAGCGCTCCATGGCTGGCAGAACCGGCGAGCACCTTAACCCAAGAGTTCCTTGAGGGTCAAGGCGTTTGCCACGGCATGGGCGTTGGCGTCGTTGTTGAAATAGACGTACACACTTCGGCCGTCACCGAGCCATCCTTGGATTCGGTCCGCCTCGCGACGGAGCGCGGCGCGAGAGTAACTCCCTGCGTAGAGGTCTCCGGCACCGTGGCGGCGAATATACACGAAGTCGGCCGTGATCGGCCCCTCGACGGTGAGGTCCGGCCAATCCGCCAGACACAGGGCGGCATTGGCCTTCTCCAGGGCAGCGAACACGTCCGAAACCAGCCAGCTCGGCTCGCGGAATTCGAAGGCCAATTGCAGGCCCGGGAGGATCCTCTGGTGTGTGAGATATTCGAGGAAGAGGCACAGGCGCGCCGGATTGGCCGGTCCGGATGGTGGCATCTGGAACAGGATCGGACCGAGCTTCCCCCGCAGCCCGGCCGCCCGGCGGAGGAACTCGGCCGCGGACCGCTCCGGCTCCAGGAGGCGCTTCACGTGCGTGATGAACCGGCTGGCCTTAAGGGCAAAGGTGAAGCCGGGTGGGGCGCCCCTTTCCCAGCCGATGAAGACCTCCGGGCTCGGGAGGCGGTAGAAGGTGTTATTGACCTCCACCGTGACGAAGTGCCGCGCGTAGTGCTGGAACCAGGCGACTGGCTTCATCCCCTCCGGGTAGAAGATCCCGGACCAATGTGGGTAACTCCAGCCGCTGGTTCCGATCCGGCAGCGGGCCTCGTGGCGGCTCATGTGATGAGCTCCTTCGTTTTTCGCCCCTCACCCCATCCCTCTCCCCAGGGGGGAGAGGCGAAGGTGAGGGGGTCACCCGCGGCGCTGGCGGGCCAACCGAACGAGCCGCGGGGCCGGTCGGGCCAGCAGCTTCTGGAGGCGGAGGGCGTCTTCCCCCATGAACAGGTTGTTGAAGAGCACGTAAGTCGGGGCTTCGGCGTCGCACTGCTCCAGGATAGCTTGGAGGTCCTGGTCGGTGTGCAGATACCGGTAGCCCGTCACCCCGTGAAGGCGGAAATAGCGCAACCCCTCGCTCTGCGGCCGCTGCTTCAAGGGATCTACCACGTGGACGAGCCCCAACTCCGCGCACAGCCCCTGGACCAGATCCGGCGGCCAGTCGCCCCGCGGCTCCCACGCCGCCACGAAGCCCGCGCGGTCAATCGTGCGGAAGAACTTCCGCAAATTCTCCACGTGCGTCGGCATGGGCGTAAATCGCGGCGGGCACTGGAAGACGATCACGCTCGCCCCCAGGGCCCGGGCAAACGCCGCCGTCCCGCTCCAAGCGTTCATCACAAGTTCGGTCGGCTGAAAACCTCCGCATAGACCCTTTTCCGCCTCGGGGATTGCCTTGCGCAGCCGCCGGTACGTCGGGCTCGACGCCTCGTGGGTGATGAGTTGCCAGGCCTTCATGGTAAACTCGAAGCCGGCCGACCCATTCCGCGAGCGGCGGGCCAACGCCTCGCGCCGCCACCGCTCGCCCGTGGCAATCCGCGGCAGGTTGTAGAACGTCTGCTGGATCTCCACCACGGGAAACCGCCGGTAGTACTCCGCCCGTGCCATGGGGAAACCGCAGCACCCGACTCTAACCGCCATGCGGCATTCCTTAGTACCCAGAGACCACAGGGCAGCAGGCCCTATCACACGTGGAACCCCCGGCGCCGCCCCGAGGCGCAGGGCCGTGCGGGGGCCGCGGGTCCGGTCGCCGTGTCACGCCTGTGGCGTGACGGCGGCGGCGGAGTCCCGCCCGAGGCGGGACGACCCGGAGCAAGACGGCCCCACCCAGCCGGGCACCCTTTGGGTGTGGCTGGGTGCCGTCGCGGACCGGCGTCCGGAGGGGCGGCACCGGGGGTTCCAACCCATGATACGAACTTCTAAGAAGGGTCACAACTCGCACCAGGCCCTCACCGACCGACTCGCTTCTTCTCCAGCCAGGAGACCAACTGCTTCTCCGGCCAGGTATTCAGAACATCCTTGGGCATCAGCCAACCACGCCGCGCCACTGAAACGCCGAAGCGCATGTTGTCCAACTGAGGGATGGTATGTGCGTCGGTATTGATCGCGACGGGAACCTCCAGCTCCTTGGCCCGCCGCGCATGCAGATCGTTCAGGTCGAGCCGCGACGGCGAGGCGTTGATCTCGACTGCCACCCCGGCCGCCCGGGCCGCGCTGAGGACCGCCTCCATGTCCACCTCGTAGGCGCCGCGCTCGCCGATGAGCCGTCCGGTGGGATGGCCCAGCAGGTGGACCAGGGGGTGCCGCACGGCCCGGACGATCCGCGCCGTCATCTCCTCCCGGGTCATCTTGAAGCGCGAGTGGACCGAGACCAGCACGAGGTCGAGCTGCCGGAGGATCTCGTCCGGGAAGTCCAGCGTTCCGTCCCCCCGGATGTCCACCTCGCAGCCGGCCAGAACGCGAAAGCCCTTCATCGTCTCGTTGAGGGCCCGGACCTCGGCGATCATCCGGAGCACTTGATCGTCCTTCATGCCGCCGGCGACCGTGGCCGATTTGGAGTGATCAGTCACGGCCATGTACTCGTAGGCCTTGGCCCGGACGCCCGCGGCCAGCTCCGCCAGGGGATGGGCCCCGTCGCTCCAGGTCGTGTGCATCTGGAGGTCGCCCCGGATGTCCGGGAGCGAGACCAGGGTCGGGAGTCGTCCCTCGAGCGCCGCCTCGATCTCGCCCCCGTCCTCGCGGAGTTCCGCAGGGATGAGGGGGAGCCCGACCGCCTTGTATACCTCTTCCTCGGTCCTTCCCGCCACCCGCCGGTCGGTCTTCTCGTTGAAGACCCCGTACTCGCTGACCTTCAGCCCCTTGCGCTGGGCGAGTTCCCTCACCCGGATGTTGTGCTGTTTGGATCCGGTGAAGTACTGGAGGGCGGCGCCGAAACAGTCCGGCCCGACCACGCGCAGGTCCACCGCGATATTCTCGCGCAGGCGAAGGCTCGACTTCGTTTCCCCACGGGCCAGGACCTCGGCCACGTTCGGCAACCCGACGAAGACCTCCATTACTCGTGCCGGTTTCTTCGAGGTCACCAGGATGTCGATGTCCTTCACGGTCTCCTTCATGCGGCGAAGACTTCCCGCAGCCTCGATCTGGTCCACCTGCGGAAGGCCCCGGAGCCTCTCCAGGATCGCCTCGGCCAGGCCGAGGGCCGTCCCAAGGGGCATGCGCTCGCGCCCGCTCCGCCAGACAGCGATCCCCTTCAGGATGTTCTCCTCTGTCTTGGCTTTGATGCCGGGAAGGCCGGCGAGCTTATGAGCCTTCGCCAGCTCCTCCAGCTTTTCCACCGAATCCACGCCGACCTGTTCGTACAGGTGCCTGGCCGTCTTCGGCCCGACCCCGTGGATCCCCATCATTTCGATCACGCCGGCCGGGATCTCCTTTCGCAGGCTCTCGAGGTACTCGATCCTGCCGCCGCCCAGGTACTCCTGGATCTTCCCCGCAAGGTCCTTGCCGATCCCGGGGATCTCCAGCAGTCCTTCCCGCGCGGCAACGGCCGCGATGTCCTCGGACAGGCCCTCCACGACCTGGGCCGCCCGCCGGTAGGCCCGGATGCGGAACGGGTTCTCGTCCTTGACCTCCAGGAAGTCAGCGATCTCGTCGAACAGCTTTGCGATCTCAATGTTTCTCATCGATTCAATTGAACCGCCAATCCGCCAAAAGCACTAACTGCTCCTGGTCGCAATTACGGTGACGTATTCTTCTCAGAAGGTCTCCGCCACCCGTTCCACCCCTCATCTCTTCCTTCTCCCCCAAGGGGAGAAGAGGAGGTTGTGGGGGACGAGGAGGGAGCCGGAACATTATGTCGTCGTATTTTCGCCACCGAGCGCCAAGGCACATCTGGATGGCGTCCTTGGCGTCTTGGCGGTTAGCGGTCAGCAATACCCGTCGAGCCGGTGGAGGCCGGCCGCCCGCGCCAGTTGCAGGGCCCCCTCCAGCTCTTCCCGGGTCGGCCGCCGCGCGAGGGGCGGGTACTCGTGCGCCCTGTAGCACGGGCGGTACTGGGCCATGATGTTCACGTAGGTGTCCGCGGACAGCTCGGCCAGGAAGCGGACGACTTCGCCCGTTCCCGCAAGGTTGTTGGGCAGCACGAGATGGCGCACCAGTAACCCGCGGCGCGCGATGCCCCGGCGATCCATCACCAGATCGCCGACCTGGCGATGCATCTCCCGGAACGCGGCTTTGGCCACCTCTGGATAGCTCTCCACGTTGGAATACTTCTTGGCCGCCTCGGCGTCGGCGTATTTGAAGTCGGGCATGTAGATGTCGAAAACCCCGTCCAGGATCCGGAGCGTCTCCAACGACTCGTAGCCGCCGCAGTTATACACCAGAGGGACCTCCAGGCCGCCCTCGACCGCCAACGGCAGCGCCCGGAGGATCTGCGGAACCTGGTGGGTGGGCGTCACGAAGTTGATGTTGTGGCAGCCCATCCGCTGAAGGTCGAGCATCATCTCTGCTAATTTCCTGACAGAGACGATCTGCCCCTCGCCCTCCTGGCTGATGTCGGAGTTCTGGCAGAAGACGCAGCAGAGGTTGCAATGCGCCAGGAAGATCGTCCCCGAGCCGCCGAATCCGACCAGCGGTCGCTCCTCGCCGAAGTGCGGGCCGTAGCTCGAGACCGTGGCGTTCTCGGCGACGCCGCACACGCCGGTCTCGCCCTGAAGCCGCTGGGCCAAGCACTCGCGCGGACAGACCCGGCATGGCTCCAAGAGGCGCTCCGCCGCCTCGGCCCGCCGCTTAAGTTCCCCTGTTTGGTGTAGCTCAAGATACGCCGGCCAGGACATTGGTCACGCCCCGCTTCATCTTAGCACCGGTTCTCTCGCCCAACAACCAGCGGGGAAACCCACCATGCACTCAGCGCCAGCATGCCCCGCCCAACTCTTTGCCGCTCGGCTCCAGGCGGATGGATCCGAAGGCCACGCCCCGGACCCGAATGGGATCCCGGAGCGGGGTGAGAACGCGGAGCCTCTCTTGTTCTGGGTCGAAGTCCTGAAGGAGGCCCAGCGCCAGACACGCTCCGTGCTGATCGTGCAGTCCCAGTAGGGTCCCTCGAAGCTGCTCCACGTCAACGACCAGCACATCCGTGACGTGAAGCGCGTTTCGGACTTGGTACAGCGCTGCACGGCTGAAGGCACCCCGAACGAATACCAGCCCCTCCTCCCCCAATACCTCGGCGTACAGGGGCGTGGTCTGGAGCGGTTCGCCCAGCACGGCGAACTGATCGCGGCTCAGACGACGTCCAGTGTTGAGCCACAGCTGAGAGAATCGAAGGTCCTTCCACTGCAGATCATGCTGCGAAGCCGAGGTGAAGTACTCCCGGAATCGCTCCTCCCTGTATGCACGCCTGGCGGCATGGCTTCTTCGCGCAACCCTGGCCGACACGGGCAGGCGATGAATCTGCAGATTCGCCTGGCTTTCCACCAAGTGCAGAATGGGCTCCAACTCGCCCTGTCGCTGAAGGGCAAGCACATGCTGCGGCCGGATCGCCTGGAGCTTGTGCCACTTGAGGGAGGCCGCCACGGCCCCCGAGATCAGCCCCGTCGTGTCCACCAGTACGATTTCGGCTCCCTGGTCTCTGGCGGTCTGAACCAGCGCCTGCGTCCCGAGGATCAGCGGAAGGAGATGGCCGGGCGGGGAGGTGGAGCCGACGAAGTACATCGTGAGGGGTGAAGCGTGAAACGTGAGGGGACGATCCGGGGAGATTATGGCGAGGCCGACGGTTGCCGGTGGGCCGATGGAGGACTGGCCGATGTCACCATCCACCAGGCCGACCGTTCGTCCAGCGGCCCTCCAATGCTCCGCGAGAATCCGGCACAGGGTCGTCTTGCCGGAATCCGAGGCCCCCAGCAACACGACAACCCCGGGACGCGCCAGAACCGCCTCGGCAGCCCGCTCCCACTCCGGCAGGATCTCTACGTCGAAGTGCATTGCCCAGATCTTGCCTCTATGAGCATTAGTGCTTTGGCGCTCTTGGCGTCTTGGCGGTTGAAATGTTTGCCTCTCACCGCTGGCAGGTCGGGCAGAAGTGGGTGCCGCGCTGGCCCAGCACGATCCTCCGGATCGGGGTCCCGCAGGAAATGCAGGGCTTGCCGTGCCGATGGTAGACGCGATGCAGGGCAACGAAGCGCCCCGGCTGTCCGCCCGCGTCCCGGTAGTTAGAGATGGAGCTGCCCCGATGCCGGATCCCGGCCTGAAGCACCGCGCGGATGGCCCGGCGCAAGGATCGGATCTCCTCCCGGCGGAGCGAGGCCGCGCGCCTCGTGGGCCTAATCCCAGCCCGGAAGAGAGCCTCGTCGGCGTAGATGTTCCCGATGCCCGCAATCTTCGTCTGATTCAGGAGGAGAGATTTGATTTTCGAGGCAGATCGGCACATCGTCTGGAGAACTTGCGCCGTGAACGTAGGTCCCAGCGGCTCGACCCCGACCCGCAGCGTATCTTCCACGCTTGTCGTGGGCAGGATGAACAGCTCGCCGAACTTCCGGATGTCACGGTAGTACAGGATCCCGCCCCCTTCGAAGATCAGTTCGGCGTGGGTGTACTGATCCGGTCGGAATCCCTCGCCGTTCTCTGACCAGAGGAGCTGGCCGGTCATTCCCAGTCGGACGATCAGACTCTCCCGCCCGAGGTTGAACACGAAGAACTTTCCACGGCGACGCAGGGCTCGTACCCGTCGCCCTCTCAGCGCCGCCTCCACCTTGCGGGGCGTTCCTCGACGGCGGGTCAGCCGAGCCTCTGCGATCTTGGCGTCTTGGATCCGGCAACCCTCAACGGACCGCGCGAGGTCCCTGCGGATCACTTCGACTTCGGGAAGTTCAGGCATCGAAAACCCTTAAATATAACCGCCAAGGACACCCAGCGCCGGCGCTGGGTACCCGGAACGCCAAGGCCGGAGCAAGCCATCTCGGTAGGGTGCCAAAGATTCTGAGAGGCCCACTAACCCGGTTTCGTCCTCTCCTATCAAAAGCCATGAAGGAGCCCCCTTAGCGACCTTGGCGCACCAACGGCGGTGCCGTTGGTACCGGCGGTTTAGCGCGGTCGGAACTCAGAGATCGGCGGGATCGACGAATACCGGTCGGTCCCCAAGAGAGAGATCCCCCGCCCCGCCCAGCTCCAGGCCGAAGAGGGTGAAGCCCATCCGGATGGGTTGAAACTGATCCAGCGCGACATACGCAGGATCCACCTGGTCGTGCGTGAGGGCCAGGACGCGCGCCACACCCGGCGCCGGCGATTTCCGCAGGCGCCCCGCAGCCAATTTCACCGCCTCTGCCAACCCGCGCGCATCCCGGAATCCGAGGGGCATCAGGAAGACGAGGTGGAGGTCGCGCCCGGCCGCCCAGGCCCACTCACCTACCGCGTGGAGGATGCGCATCCGCATGACCGGCGAATAGTCCCACAATCCGAAACAGCCGGCGAGGCTGCCCCTATCGTCCCATCCATACAGACCATCGAACCCTGACCCGTCCAGCCGACGGAGCCGGTCGCGGACCGATGCCACATCCGGGAAGGGGAACAGGTCGTGATCCGGATGCGCTGCCCGCGCCAGACGGTGCGCAGACTCCACTTCTCCGTCGCCCAGCGCCCTCGGCCCCGCCGAAGCGGGGTCGGCGACGGGAATGCCCTCGAGCGGGATCAGGCTCAGCGCGCAGGACCGCCGGGGCCGGGAGCCGCGGCCTTGTACGAAGCTGAGCGACGCGACATTTCCCTGCATGACCAGGGAGTAGCCGATCGCGGGGCCAAGCGATCGCGTGTACGCCCGGACCGCATCACCCACCGCTTTTGCGACCCCCAGGCGGCGGTAGGCGGGCGCCACGCGCAGGTCGTAGAAGTACGCGGCCTCGACGGGCTGGGCATCCACGAGGACTCGCTTCAGCGCCATCGCGCCGACGCCGATCAGGCCCGACTCCCCTTCGGCCACATAGGTTCGCCAGTGAGCGTAAGGCCTGGAGCGCGTGAAGAAATCCGGCGAGCGGTCGAACGCGACCGGCGTGGCAGCCGCGACCACGCACTGCCGGTCCAGGGTGAGCAGTGCCGCGTTATCCTCCGGCGTCGCCTCACGGACGCGGAAGGCAGGCTGCTCAGGGCTTGAATGCTTTGTCGTGGACTGGAATTGAGACATGACCGAATTGATCGGACAGGGAACCGCAGGTTTTCAGGACCCTACGAAAAGATCCCCGAGAACAACCTTCAATGAACCACAGATTACGCAGACCCCCCTCCCACCCCCTCCCCCGCTCCCCTTCCGATCCCTCCCCCGCCAGTGGGGGGAGGGGCAGGGTGGGGGAGGGTTGGGGAGGGGGATGCGAAATCTGCGGACCCATTTGGGGTTGTCTCTTCTCTCAGAACACGCGACTCAGGATTGCCCAGCAGCGGGTTCGGCATGCACCGAGACTCGCTCCACTCCCGGGATCTGCCGCTGCGTCCGCCGCATCACCTCCAGGCCCAGCTCGTGAGCCTCCCTCAGTGACAGGCTGCCGTCCATGCTGCACTCACACGTGATCCACATCCGCCCTTCCACCAATCGGACCGAGATGTTCCTGCACTGGCGGATCCCGGGGATCGCGACTGCCAAGCTCCGCACGCGCTCGGCCACGCGCCCGGCCTCGGTGTCCACTGCGACGCCGGGCGTGCGATTGTCCCGCATCGGGTCCACGTGGATGTAGACCGGGCCCAGGCGAGGGATCTCGCGGCGCAGGTCGGACTCGATCCGCTCCGTCAAGCTGTGCGCCTCAATCAGGCTGAGATCCCCCGGCGCCTCCAGGTGCAAGTCCACGCGCGGCTTCCCGTCGGCGTCGCGGATGAAAATGTCATGTGCGCCCGCGGCGTGGCGGGAGACCACGAGGCGAATGGCCTCGCCCAGACTCTCGCCCTCGGTTCGCAAAGGCTCCGCATGGATCACGACGCTGGCGTCCGGCGCCACCTCGCGGATGCGCTCCTCGACCCGGTCCATGGCCGCATGTGCGCTCTCGAGGGAGGCGCCGCGACCGATGGAGACGGCGGCATCCACGAAGAGGCGGGGGCCCACCCGCCGCGCCCGGAGGCTCACGGGTCCCCGGACGTCCGGGACGCTCCTGACGGCGGCGCGGATCCGGTCCACCAGGTCGAGCGGCGCGCGATCTAGCAGGGCATCCGCGGCGCGTCGCGCCAGCCGGCCGCCCACAGTCAGGACGATGGCCGCGACCAGGATGGCCGCCACGGCATCCGCCATGAACAGCAAGGGGATTCCCCAGCGGCGTCCCGCCCAGACTGCGGCAAGGCCGACCAGGACCGTGCACGACGACCAGACATCCACCCGGAAATGGAGCGCGTCCGCCTCCAGGGCTTGGCTGCCCGTTGCCTTGGCCGTCCTGGCCAGGGCCTGGGATCGCGAGACATCCACGACGATGGAACCGATCATCACCGCGAACGCGATCCAGCTCGGCTCGATCTCGACTGGCTTCCCCACCAGCCGCTCGATCGCCTCGTAGATGATCCAGAGACAGGTCGCCAGCAGGAGTGCCACCTCCACCAGGGCGGAGAGGTTCTCCACCTTCCCGTGGCCGTAATGGTGATCCAGGTCGGCCGGGCGGTCCGCCACCCGGACGGCGAAGAGAGTGATGAGCGTCGCGATGAGATCCAGGGCGGAGTGGGCGGCCTCCGAGAGGATACCCAGGCTTCCCGTCTGCCAGCCGATGACGGCCTTGGCGACGACGAGGCACAGCGCCGCCATCGCCGAGATCTTGGCCACCCGGACTTTCTGCCGGCTGACTTCCAGCTCCGTCGGAATGGATGCGCCCGTCGCGGCGTCCACGGTCGAGAGCCCCTATCCAGTAGGACTGGATTGCTCGAACAGCTCCGGCCGGAAGGCGCGGATCCGGATGAGGACCTGCTCCCACTCCGCCGCCGACGGATAGGCCAGGGCGAAAGCCAACGCCGACAGTCCGGCCAGGATGTAGAAGTCCAGGAGGTATCCGCCCACGAAGTAGAGGGCCAGGCCGAGGATCACCGGGATCTCGCCCACGGCGAAGACCATCACCTGGTTCGATGAGAGCGCGGACAGCACCTCGGGGAGGTTCTGTTCCCGCGCCCGGCGGATGACACCCTCGGGGTCGAAGAGCCGCCGGCGCGTCACCAGGACGGCCACGCACGCGGCGATCCCCAGGACGTACAGCGGATAGCGGAGCCAGTCCACGGCGCCGAAGATGTCCCGTCCTCGGGGGATCTGGCCCACCTTCCGAATCACCTGCACCACGATCCAGTACACCAAGATGGAACCGACCATAGCCCCGTACACGACCCGCAGCGGGGCCAGGACAGATCGCAGGCGACGGCGGATCGCGTCATCCAGTGTCGCGGGCTCGGTCACCGGGGCCCTCCGTCGCTGAGGAGCGATGCCATCTCCACCGTCGCCAGATCATCCACCACCAGGTCCGCCTCGGACAGCCGCTCCCGCGGACAGGAATGGGTGACGGCGATGCAGATCGTGCCCGCCGCCTTGGCTGCCCGGACGCCGCCGGGCGCGTCCTCGACCACGACGCACCGGCGCGGCGAAAGGCCCAGGACGCCGGCGGCGCGAAGATAGGGCTCCGGATCGGGCTTGCCCTTCCGGCAGTCCTCGCGGGCCACGACCACGCTGAAGCGCTCCCGGATGCCGAGGGTGCGAAGCACCAGCTCGGCCTCGCGCCGGATCGATCCCGTGGCGAGGCCCACGCGCCACCCGTCGGTCCGTGCCAGGAGGGCGAGGCCGTCCTGGAAGGCCGGGACCCCGGCCTCCAACAGCTCCCAGTAGCGCCGCTCTTTGGCCGCCACGGCCTCATCCAGCATCGCGAGGTCCGGCAGGAGCCGTTCCAGCACCTCGCGGTCGGAGTACACGAGGTACTGCGCGTAGTAGTCCCGTTCGGTCACCATCACCCCGTACGGCGCCAGGACGTCCTGGAACGCACAGCAATGGAGCGGCTCGCTGTTGATCAGCACGCCGTCCAGGTCGAAGATCACCCCGCGATCGTCACGCATATCCCAGCCGCCAGCTCTCGGTCCTCAGCCATTGGCTGGCTCATGGCTCCTGGCTGATGGCTCATGGTACCGGCTATGAGCCATGAGCTATGAGCCCTCTCGGCGCTCGGCTCTCGGTTCTACGTCTTCGGCGGTTCGATCCCGTACGCCTTCAGCTTGCGGTGCAGGTTGCTGCGCTCGATCCCCAGGCACTCGGCCGTGCGGGTAATGTTCCAGTGCTTCTCCTCTAGGCGGCGCAGGATATATTCCCGCTCGAAGCGCTCCCGCGCCTCGCGCAGCGTTCCGTCCCACTCCATCGCTTGTTCCGGCGCCTCCTCGGGCGCCGCCCCCGGACGGGCGCGCAACGAGGGCGCGATGTCGAGCGGCTGGATGACGTCCTGCGGCACCATGATCACCATGCGCTCGATCACGTTGCGAAGCTCCCGAACGTTGCCCGGCCACGGATGCTGCAGGAGAAGGTCCATGGCCTCGGGGCTCAGGTTCTTCACGCGCTTCCCGTACTCTTCGGAGAAGAAGCGCAGGAAATGCGCCGCCAGCAGCGGGATGTCTTCCTTCCGCTCTCGCAGGGGCGGCACCTCGAAGGGGATGACGTTCAGGCGGTAAAACAGGTCCTCCCGGAAGCTGCCCTTTTGGATTTCTTCTTCCAGTTGCTTGTTGGATGCGGCGATGACCCGGACGTCCACGGTGAGCGTTTCGCTGCCGCCCACCCGCTCGAAGGTCTGCTCCTGCAGCACCCGGAGGACCTTGGCCTGGGTCTTCAGGCTCATGTCCCCGACCTCATCCAGGAAGATAGTGCCCCCGTCGGCGACTTCGAACTTCCCGCGCCGCTTGGTGGTGGCCCCGGTGAAGGCCCCCCTCTCGTGGCCGAACAGTTCGCTTTCGATCAGCTCGTCCGGGATGGCAGCGCAGTTGACCTCGACGAACGGTTTGTCGGCCCGCAGGCTCCGCCGGTGGATGGTCCGAGCGATCAGCTCCTTCCCCGTGCCGCTCTCCCCCCGGATCAGGACGCGCCCGTGGCTGGGCGCCGCGGATTCGATCTGGGCGCGCAGGGCCTGGATGGCCGGACTCTCTCCCACGATCTCGTAGCGTTGCTCCAGCGTCTGGCGGAGGGCGCGGTTCTCCTGCTCCAGGCGCTGCCGGTCCAGCGCATTGCGCACCGCCAGGACCGTCTTCTCGAGACTGAGGGGCTTCTCGATGAAATCGTAGGCCCCCAGCTTGGTTGCCTTGACCGCGGTCTCCACCGTGCTGTGGCCGGAGATCATGATGACCGGCAACTCGGGGTGCAGCCGTTTCAGCTCGGTCAGGGCCTGCAGCCCATCCATCCCTGGAAGCCAGACGTCCAGGATGACGAGGTCAGGAATCGTTTGCGCGACCTGCTTCAGCAACTCCTCGCCCGTGGGCGCCCCGCGGACGCGGTATCCCTCGTCCTTCAGGATCCCTTCCAGGGAGCTGCGGATGTTCTTCTCGTCGTCAACGACCAGGATTTCTTCGTGGCTCATGTCTTCCCACGCTGGCAATTGGGCAACCAGGCAACTCGGCGATCTGGCAACTCGGAACCCCTGATTGCCAGGTTGCCGGATTGCCCGATTGCCGGCGTCTCCATCAGGCGGCGGCCGGGGCCAGCGCCGGCAGCTCGATAACCACCCGGGTTCCCTTCGGCTGATTCTCCTCCACCCGGATCACCCCGCCATGCTCCACGACGATCCGGGAGACGATGGCCAGACCCAGGCCGCCGGTGGGGCTCTTCGTCGAGTAGTACGGGAGGAAGAGCCGGTCTCGATCCTCCGAGGGGAAGCCCTGGCCCGTATCCAGAACCTCGAGCTGGACCCGTCCCAGCGTTCGCACGTACCGGGTGCGGATCACGATCTCCCCCTCGTCCGGGATGGCGGCCACGGCATTGTCCACGAGGTTGATGAGGGCCCGCTTCATGTGATCCGGGTCCAGGTTCACGGGAGGGACCGAGGCATCCAGCTCGGTCCGCAGCTTGATTCCCGGCTGGACGCCCGCGTAGAGCTGCGCCACCTGTTGGACCACGGCATGGAGGTCGCCGGGCCGAGGGTGGGGGCTGGGCATGCGGGCGTACCGCGAGAACTCGTCCACCAGGCTCCTCAGCCCTTCCACCTCCTGGATGATGGTCCGGGTGCACTCGTCGAAGACCCGCGCCGCGTCCGGGGCCCCCTCGGCGAACTTCTTCCGCAGGCGCTGGGTGGAGAGCTGGATCGGGGTCAGGGGATTCTTGATCTCGTGGGCGATGCGGCGCGCCACCTCGCGCCAGGCCATGGCCTGCTGGGCCCGGATCAGCTCCGAGACGTCATCCAGCACCACGACCAGACCCTGCGTTTCTCCCTCCGGGCTGCGGAGGCCGCCCACCGTGACCACCAGCGTGGCCGGCCGCCCATTCAGCGTGAGGCTAACCTGCTGGTCCGCGCTCTCTTGCCCGGCGTCCACCAGGCGACCCACCAGCCGCCGGAGTGGCGCCAGCGCCTCACCCGCAAACACCTCCGGGTAGGGGCGATGGAGAAGTTCCTCCGCGCTCCGACCCAACATCCGTGCCGCCGCCCGGTTGACGGTGCTCAGCCGGCCCTCGGCATCCAGGGAGAGGACCCCCGCGGAGATCGTCTCCAGGACGGTCTCCATGTAGCCTCGACGGCGGTCCAGCTCGACGTTGGACGTCTGCAGCTCCTGGTACGCCTGGGTCAGCGCCACCTTGCCCCGGCTGAGATCCTCCGTCATCCGGTTGAACGAGTCCACCAGCATCCCGATCTCGTCGTCGGCCTTGACCTGGACTTTGTAGCTGAGGTCGCCCGCCGCCACCTTCCGCGTGCCCTCGGCAAGCTGCTGGATCGGTCCCGTGATGCCCCGGGCCAGATACACGCCGACCCAGATGGCCCCGAAGACGATCACGAGAGTCACCATGAGGAAGAGCATCAGATAGATGCCCTTGATGGGGTTCTTCAGCATGCGGAGCTGCTGGTACTCCTTGACCCCGGTGCCGATCTCCGTCGCTTTGCTCAGCAGGGCCTCCGGGATGAGGGCGGTCACGGCTACCACGGCCACCACGGTCTGCGGGGCGCCCGGGCGAGCCACGGGCGCCACCGCCCAGATCAGATCGCCCTGCGGGATGCTTTGCATCGTGGTGAACGCCTCGCCGTCCAGCCCCTGGCGGAGCAGCCGCGAGGCGGGGGAGAGCATGGCCGACTCGGGGATGTCGGGGCTCCGCCACTGCGCCAGCTCCGCCCGCTGGCGGTTGAAGAGCTGCACCGCGTGCAATCCATACTCCCGGAACTTGTCGCTGCCCACGCGGCGCGCCGCCTCCACTCCCCCCTCGGAGGCGAGCGCCTCCCCCAGCCGCGCCGCGAGCTGGCGGGTCACGCCCAGGGTCTTCTCCTGGCTGGCGCGCGTGTAGGTCTGCGCCACCTCCAGCGCCATGTTCAGGGATTCCTCAACCTGGATGTTGAACCAGCTATCCACGCTGGTGGTGATCAGGTTGCTCGCCACCAGAAACAGAACGGTCGCCGGCAAGAGCGCCAAGCCCACGAAGGCGACCGCCAGCTTCACCCGGAACTTGGATCCCAGGACGTTCTCCCGCCGCTCCAGGTAGACCTTGAACAGGCTGCGGAAGAGCAGGAGCAAGAGGAGCAGCAGGAGGACGATGTTGATGTTGACCAGGGCGAAGATGAGGATGTTGGAAGCGATGGGGCTGGGAAAGCGAAGCTGCTGGATGAGGACCTGCACCGCGGTCAGGCCCACCACCAGGACCAGGACCGAAGCCAGGATGATGCGGTTCCGCCGCGTGCGTGCCGCGGCGTCGCTCTGCTGGGTCGGCGTCATTGCCTCGGATTCAGGAAGCGAGATTCCGCCGGGCTGACCGCCCGACGGGGATCGCGCGAGGGCCCTGCACCCGCCTCGCCACCCCCGTTTGGCCGGCACCGCAATGCCATGGGCGGATGCGGCGCCGTTCCGGGGAGAATCCGTGCAGAGTATAGGGGAATGGGAAAGGCGAAGGCAAGGCAAAACCCCCCTTGGGCTGGCCCACCACGTCACACGCGGCGGGCGGACATAGCGTGGGGAGCCACCAGGGAGGGTCGGCGTAGCGCCGTGGAACGATCTGGCGGGCCGCCGGGAGGGATCAGACCGCGGCCGCCTTCAGGGGGCGGGACGAGGGAAGAAGCGGGGAGACCCATTGCTCTACGGCGGCGGCCGAGAGACTGAACGGCTCGGGCTCTGTCCCCAGGTGCTCCTGGATGCGGCGCACGAGCTGCACGTGGAGCTGATGGCCGGCGCCGTGGGCGATGATCGTGCCCACCAGCGGCTTCCCCAGGAGATAGAGGTCGCCCAACAGGTCCAGGATCTTGTGCCGGACCAGCTCGTCCGGGAAGCGCAGGGGCCCGTTCAGCACACCCTCTTCGCCAATGACGAGGGCGTTCTCCAGCGAGCCGCCCTTGGCCAGGCCCAGCCGTGTGAGGATCTGCAGGTCCTTGAGGAACCCGTACGTCCGGCTGGGCGCCACTTCGCGGGCGTAGCGCTCGCGGCTCATCTCCAGGCCCGTGGTCTGCTCGCCCAGGAGGGGATGGTCGAAGCACATCGTGTAGATGACCTTCAACCGCTGGGAGGGGACGATGCAAAGGCTCCGGGTCCCCGCCTCGACCGTGATCGGCTGCCGGACCTTGAGAAACGTCTTGGGGGCGAACTGCCGACGCAGCCCGGCCTGCCGCAACAGCCCCACGAATGGCGCGGCGCTCCCATCCAGGATCGGCACCTCGGGGCCCGTGAGGTCCACCTGGACATTGTCCACACCCATCCCGGACAGGGCGGACATCAGGTGCTCGATCGTCCGGACCGACGCCCCGTCCCTGGCGATGGTGGTGGCGTTCTGCGTGTTCACCACGCGGTCCGGCCGTGCCTCAATCGCGGGGGACCCAGGAAGGTCCATCCTGCGAAAGATCACACCGCGGTTGGCCGGGGCCGGGTGAAGGGACATGACGACCCTCTCGCCAGTATGGAGTCCAATCCCCTCGCACCGGACCGGTCGCTCGAGGGTTCGTTGGTGGCTCAAGATTCTCTCCCTCTGGATGAGCAGACTGCAAAACGGACTGAGACTGGTGCACCCGAATCGGTATCCAGGCATGCAAGGCCGATACCATTTCCACCGCTCCCCTGCCATTGCTAACCTATTGAAAGTATAGGGAGGAATTTTCTTCTCGGCTATCCGAAGAGCCCGACCTCGGCTGAAGCGCCATCGCCTGTGGTTCGGGTGCAACGGAGTGTGGCGCTTTTACCGGGACGGACGCCGATCAGCGAGCCGATATGCGCGAAGGAGGAGGCGCTGGAGGGCCTGGCGGAATGGAGTATCACCAAGGGGAGCCAGCAAGGTCTCGACCCGTGCGACCCGGGCCGGATCCGGAGGCGGTTCCTGGCTGGGCTGCGGCGGGCCCGGGGGGGTTGCGGGGGGCACAGCCACCTCTCCCACCCGAAGGATCAGTTCCCGCACGGTCGAGGTCCGAAGCCTCTCGTTCAGGGCGGAGATCAGCCGCGGGCGCATCATGCTCAGGTGGTGCAGCCACACGGCATCGGTGACGTGAACGATGAGGCGACCATGGAAGATGGCGTGTGGCTGCGCGTGCCGCGCGATCTGCGGACCCACTACCGTGGGCCAGATGCTCCAGATCTCGCTCTGGCGGAATCGCTCGTCCAGGCCCAGGCGCTGGAATGCGCCGGAGATGGCATCAGCGATCCTGACGGGCTGGCGCCAGGTGGACCGGCTCATTCCTCCCCTCCGGACCATTGGCTGTCCGGATCGGACTTTGTCCCCCGGCGACCCAGTCGGTGGGCCTCGTCGATGCCGCGATTCGCCAGGGCGTCCGCCTCGGCGTTCTGTTCGCGAGGGACGTGCTGAATGCCGAAGCGTCGGTATCTCGCGATGCGGTCCCTGGCCACGGCATACAGTTCCTTGAGCGCTGGATTCTTGACCTGGTAGCGCCCCTGAAGCTGGCGCACCAAGAGCTCCGAGTCGGAATAGACCTCGATGTCCGTGTATCCGAGTGCCTGGGCGCGCTCCAACGCCAGAAGCAGGGCGCGATACTCCGCGACATTGTTGGTCGCCTCGCCGATCCCGCGATGAATCCGCTCCATAACCTTGCCGTCCGGCCCAATGAAGACGACCCCCACGCCGGCCGGCCCCGGATTGCCCCGGGCAGCCCCATCAATATGGATGCGAATGCCGCCGCGCGCCCTCGCCGGTTTGCCCCGCGCGGCCGGTTGCGGCTCCAGGACCTTCAATGCGGCACGGATGGTCTGGATGGCCTCCGGGGCGGAGAGGCCGGCGGGCAGGCGCAGCACACCATCGCCCGGGAGGGCATGGCACAGGCGGCGAAGACGGGCGAGGAGATCCGCGGCGTCCACGCCGCTACCCGGCGAAGTAGAGGATGCGGTTGCAGGAGCTGCAGGTGAACATGCGATCGTTGCGGCGGACTTCGTTATAGGTTTGGGGGGTCAGGGCAATCCCGCAGCCGGTGCACGAGCCGTCTTTCACGGCGACCACGGCTTCGCCGCGCGTCTTCTGGAGGCGCGTGTACTGCTGGAGCAAGGCGCCATCCAGCCGGCTGGCCTGACCCTTGCGGGATTCCTTGAGGTTCGCCAGGTCCTGCCGCAGCCCGGCAAGCTGCGCCTCCTTCTCCGCCCGCTCCTTCTGGCGGAGTGACTCGGCCGCCTTGAACTCTTTTTCCGCGTCGGCCACTGTCTTGGCCGCGGCGTCGGCGCGGTCGAAAAGCTCCAGGACCTCCGTTTCCAGCTTGGAGGATTTCTCCTTCAGGGCCTCGATCTCTTTGAGGACCGCGGAATACTCCTCGTTCGTCTTGATCTCGAAGAGGCGCGCCTGTTTCTTCTTGATATTCAGTGTCGCCTCGTCCAACTCGCGCTCCTTGGTGCGCCGGTCTTTCTGGATCTGGTCCGCCTTGGTCTTGGCCTGATCCAGGCCGGCCCGTGTCCCTGTCACACGGGCCTCCAGCGCCTGGATCTGCTGTGGGATCGCTCGGGCCTCAATGTCCAACCGGGCGATCGCCAGATCCAGCTTCTGCAGTTCGAGCAATTTGTCGAGTCCGTTCCACATCGCCTGCACGCCTGTCCAGTCCAGTCCTCCGTCCGATGGGGCGGGGAAGTATCGCATAGATAACCACAC
>Ga0315282_10005712_pt1 | contig 21084 bp, 16 predicted proteins | sample YL17G07_20_MG_FD_203693 | JGI IMG/M metagenome (GOLD analysis project Ga0315282, IMG submission 203693) | Sediment microbial communities from Yellowstone Lake, YNP, Wyoming, USA - YL17G07_20 | ecosystem: Environmental > Aquatic > Freshwater > Lake > Sediment | place: USA: Wyoming | collected... | reverse complement strand
AACGGCTTCCTGGTCTCCGAGGTGCATCTGAAGGACGGGCGGTGCGAGTACTGCCGGCAGGCGATCGCGGGCGTGTGGAAGTAGGCAGATGGCAGACGGCAGATGGCAGACGGCGGTCAGTCCTTGGTTCTTGGTCCTTAGTCCTTGGTGCGGTGCGTGGTGCTTGGTTCCTGGTGCGCTGTCGCGCTGGCTTCGGAGAACGAAGGACCAGGGACGAAGGACTTCGATGACGGTTGTCGTCCTTGGTCCTTGGTGAGTGCCGGCGGAGAATGACATGAGACGCGCACGACTCATCCCGCTCGTCGGCGTGATGGCCTGCATCGGCTGCGAGCTCTGGGCGACCGATGGCGCGCAGCCCGACGTCCGGCCACCGGCGGTCGCCGGGCAGTTCTACCCGGGCGACGCGTCGCGCCTCACGGTTGCGCTGCAGGCGCTCGCGGGAGACGCCCTGGCGCCGCGTACCGATCGCCCGATCGCCATCGTCGTGCCGCACGCCAGCTACATTTACTCCGGGCAGATCGCCGCTGACGCGTACCGTCAGGCCAGCGCGCACCAGTACGACACGATCGTCATCATCGGCACCAACCACACGGCCGCCGATTTCGGACGGATCTCCGTCTACGCCGGTGCCGGCTTCCGGACGCCACTGGGGGTCGCCCCGGTCGACCAGGAGGTCGTCGCGGCGCTTCTCAAGGAGGACGCCGGCTGCGTCACCGACGCGTCGGTCCACGCGCAGGAGCACTCGGTCGAGGTCCAGGTGCCCTTCGTCCAGCACTTCTTCCCGCGCGCGAAGATCGTGCCGGTGATCGTCGGGCGGCCGGACCTGCAGCTCTGCACGCGGTTCGGCCGCGCGCTCGCAAAGGTCGTCAAGGGCCGGCAGGCGCTCATCGTCGCCAGCTCCGACCTGTCGCACTATCCGGGTCTCGCCGACGCGTCGGCGGCCGACCGGCACACGCTCGAGGCGATCGCGACGCTCGACCCGGCCACGTTCCAGACGGCCACCGAGGAGGAGATGGGCAACCGCCGGGCGAACCTGGTGACCTGCGCGTGCGGCGAAGGGCCGATCATGGCGGCCATGGCGGCGGCCACCGCACTGGGCGCGACACGCGGGGTCGTCATCAGCTACACGAATTCGGGCGAGCTGTCGATCGGGGATCCGTCCCGTGTCGTGGGCTACGGCGCCGTGGTCATGACGGCCGGCGCGCGCGGGCGAGACATCTCGGCCCTGGCCAAACCCGCGGTCGCGGCTCCGGGTGATCCGTTGCAGGCGCAGGACAAGAAGGCACTCCTCGTCTTCGCGCGCGAGACGATCCGCCGTTTCCTCGTGACCGACACCGTTCCGCTCGCGCGCGCGGACAATCCCCGGCTGATGCGGCCGCAGGGCGCGTTCGTCACCCTGCGCAAGCGGGGCGAGCTGCGCGGCTGCATCGGCACGCTCGTCCCGGAGGCCCCGCTCGGCCGCACCGTAGGAATGATGGCGCTCCAGGCGGCGTTCGGCGATCCGCGCTTCTCGCGCGTCGGCGCCAACGAGCTGAAGGACATCGAGATCGAAGTCTCGGCATTGACGCCCATGAAGCCGGTATCGGGCGCCGCAGACGTCCGGGTCGGACGCGACGGCGTGATGCTGCAGAAGGACGGGCGCTCGGCGGTCTTCCTGCCACAGGTCGCGGGCGAGCAGGGATGGAACCGCGAGGAGATGCTCGACAATCTCTGCCTGAAGGCAGGACTGCCGGCCGGCTGCTGGGCGCGCGGCGCGAAGCTCGCGACCTTCCAGGCCGAGGTCTTCGCGGAGCACGAGTTCAAATAACAGGAACTGGTGTTCTTCCTCTTCCTCGTTGGCCTGCTGTCGATCCTCGGTCAGGTGGCTCTCCTCCGAGAGCTGACCGTCGCCTTCTACGGCATCGAGCTGGCCTACCTGCTCGCGATCGGCATCTGGCTGCTCGCGACCGCGACGGGCGCCGTTGCCGGCCGGCGCCGAAGCCTCCCCTCTCCTCGCACGGTCGAGCTCCTCTTCCTGGCCTTCGCCGCCGTCATCGTCCTCGACATGGTCTTCCTCCGCGCGTCGCGCGTCCTGTTCTCGGGCGTGCCCGGCGCCTACCTGCCGTTTCCGCGGCAGCTCGCCGCGATGGCGGTGGCGCTCCTGCCGGTCGGGTTCCTGCTCGGGCTGCTGTTCCAGCTCGCTGCCCGGATCTACGTGGCCGGCCGGCGAACGCTGGCGCTTGCGTACGCCATCGAGAGCGCCGGCGGCCTGGCTGGGGGGATCGTGGCCACCGTCGGCTTCCGGCTCGGGCTGCAGACCTTCGCGCTGTCCATCGTCTGCGCGCTCGTCGCCGTTGCAGGCGCCCTGGTCCGGCCCGTGCTCGCCCGCCGCCGCCCCGCGCGGTGGCTGGGCCTCGCCCTGCTGGCCGGCCTGCTGGTGCTCGCCGCAACCGCTTCGTCACTGGACGATGAGATGACGCGGTGGAACCACCCGGGGCTCGTCGCCAGCCGCGATACACCGTACGGACGCGTCACGGTCTCTGGGACGGCCGGGCAGATCTCGGTGTTCGAGAACGACGAGCTGGCGTTCGAGAGCGAAGGCACGGCGGCCGAAGAGTTCGCGCATCTGGCCGCCCTGCAGCATCCGGCGCCGGGCCGCATCCTCGTGCTCGGCGGCGGGCTGGAAGGCCTCATCGCGCCGCTCCTCCAGCACCGCCCGCAATCGGTCGAATACGTCGAGCTGGATCGGGCCATGTTCGATCTCGTCCGACCGCACCTCGCCCGCGACGTCCACGCCTCGCTCGACGCACGCGGTGTCTCGGTGAGGTTCGGGGACCCGCGCCGCATCCTCCCGAACCTGCCCCCCGCCGATCTGATCCTCGTCTCGATGTCGGAGCCGACGTCCGGGCAGGCGAACCGGTTCTACACGACGGAGTTCTTCGAACAGGCCGCGGCGAAGCTCGGCGCGCGAGGCGTGCTCGCCTTCAGGCTGCGGTCGGCCGAGAACTTCTGGATGCCACAGCTCGCGCGGCGCATGGCCAGCATCTACCGCGCCCTCCGCCCCGCCTTCCGCGACGTCGTCGTGCTGCCCGGCGCCACCAATATCGTGCTTGCCTCTCGGGAGCCGCTCGTCCGCGACCCCGCCGTGCTCGCCTCACGGCTGGAAGCGCGGCAGATCAAGGCGCGCCTGGTGACGCCCGCGTACGTGCGCTACCTCTACACGAACGACAGGCGCGACGAGATCGAGCGAACGCTCGAGCAGACGGTTGCGCCCGTGAACTCGGATGTGCGTCCGATCTGCTACCAGTACGCGGCGATGATCTGGCTGTCGAAGTTCTTCCCCGAGGCCGCGCGGGCGGATGCCAACCAGCTTCTCGCGGGCGACCGCGCCTCGCGCCTCCAATGGTTCGCCTGGCCCGGTCTCGCCGCGCTGTTCGTTCTGTCCCGGATCCGCGCGCCGTGGCGCCGCGCGGTGCTCGTCGGCGTCGCCGGCCTGGCGGGCATGGTCCTGGAGACGGTCCTGATCCTGCACTTCCAGCTCAAGAACGGCGTGGTGTTCCAGGACATCGGCGTCCTGCTGATGGCGTTCATGGCGGGCCTGGCCGTCGGCGCCGTAGCCGTGGGCCGTCTGGCGGGCGGGAAGGCAGCAGCCGGTTCGGTCTCCCGGCCTCTCGGCGTCGCGATCCTCGTGGCCTTCGTGGCGATGAGCCTACTCGTGGCGCACAACGTCACGGCCGGGACCGGCTCGAGCCTCATCAGCGTCGCGCTGCTGCTCGCCGCCGACGGCGTCCTCGTCGCGGCGGTCTTCGCGTACGCGAGCCTGCACTCGGAGCGGGCAGGCGGCGGCCGGCGGCTGGCGGCACGCGGGCAGTCCGGGGAGGGGGCAACGAACAGGATGCCGGAGCAGACGTCCCTGATCTCGCCGCTTTACGCGGCCGATCTCGTCGGCGGATCGATCGGCTCGATCCTGGCCACCCTGGTGCTCGTGCCGCTGGCCGGCCTCGACGCGACCGCACAGTGGATGGCGATCCTCCTCGCGATGTCGTTACTGCTCCTGTAGCGAGGTACCATTTCAGCGCAGAGGCCGCGGAGAGGTTGGGCTTCGAGAACCGAAGCCGCTCCCGTCGCTCGTTACTCGCCGCTCGTTACTCGCCCCTCGTTACTCGTGACTCTACTCACTAGTTGTCTTGGCTGTCTGCCCGCCCTTGTATCTGACCTTCCCCCCGACAATCGTGTAGACGACCTGCGCGGACAGGATCTCCTCCTCGGGCACCGTGGTGATGTCTTTCGAGAGCACCGTGATGTCGGCCAGCTTGCCCGGCCCTAGCGACCCCTTGACCCCTTCCTCGAACGCCGCATACGCCGATTCGATGGTGTAGGACTTGAGGGCCTCCATCCGGCTCATCTTCTGATCGCCGTAGAAGACCTGCCCGTTCTTCATCTTGCGGGTGACCAGCGCATAGTAGTTGGGAATCGGATCGACGTCCTCGACCGGCGCGTCGGTGCCGTTGGCGACGATGGCGCCCGACTTCATGAGTTTCTGCCACACGTAGGCGCCTTCCTCGGCCCGCTTCGGTCCGAGGCGCGCGAGCACGTAGGGACCGTCAGACGTGCAGTGAATGCCCTGCATCGAGGCGATGACGCCGAGCGTGCCGAAGCGCGGGATGTCGGCGAGGCTCAGGTGCTGCGCGTGCTCCACGCGCCACCGCAGATCCTTCTTATCGGGGTGCGCCTTGAAGGCGGCCTCGTAGACATCGAGCGTCTCCCGGTTCGCTCGGTCACCGATCGCGTGCGTGCAGAGCTGAAAGTCGTTCTCGATGGCGATCTTCGCCGTCCCGGCGATCTCGCTGACGGGCAAGGTGTTCAGGCCCGTGCTCTTCGGCGAGTCGCTGTACGGCTCGAGCAGCCACGCGCCACGGGGCCCGAGCGCGCCGTCCATGATCGTCTTGATCGCCCGCACCGTGAGGTGGTTGTCGCCGTAGCCGATCATCCGGTACCTCGCCAGGTTCTCGGTCATGCTCTGCGGGCTCTCGCCGCGCACCATGACGTACGCCCGGACGCCGAGCTTCCCCTCATCGACCATGCGCTTGATGAGATCGATGGTCGCAAACGAGGAGCCGGCGTCCTGCACGCTCGTGACCCCTTTCGACAGGCAGTCCTGGTCGGCGAGCTCGACCTCCTTGCGCGCGTCCGCCTCCACCTGTTCCGGCGTCCGCTTCGCACGGCTCTCGGCATACGCCTTCCGCACCAGCCCGGACGCCGCCTCACGGAACACGCCGATGGGGTTGCCCTTCGCGTCCTTCAGGATCTCGCCGCCGGCCGGGTTCGGCGTCTTTCGCGTGATGCCGGAGAGCTCCATCGCCTTGGCGTTCGCGAAGGTCGCGTGCCCGCTGGCGTGCGTGAGCAGCACCGGATTGTTCGGCGAGGCCTTGCTCAGCGACTCGTCGGTGGGGAACCCTTCGACGTTGGGCACCGGCACCTTGTCCCACTTCTCCTGGTGCCAGCCACGGCCGAGGATCCACTCGCCCGGCTGCGCCTTGCTCGCCGCGTCGGCGACCATCGCCACGATCTCGTCCCAGTTCCTCGCCTTCATCAGGTTCAGGTTCATCCGGGCCTGCCCGATGCCGGTGAAGTGCAGGTGCGCGTCGTTGAAGCCGGGAACCGCCAGCCGGCCGCCAACGTCGATCACCTCGGTCTTCGGGCCGATGTAGGGTTTGATCTCCTCGACGGTGCCGACGGCCACGACCTTGCCGCCGCGCGCGGCCAGCGCGCTGGCTTCGGGCCTGGTGGAGTCCATCGTCACGATCTTCCCGTTCTGGAGGACCATGTCGGCCGGCTCGACGGCCGCCGGGCGGCCGCACGCGAGCGCGAGCAGGATGGCTGCTGGGAACACGAGCAGAAACAGGGCACGACGCTGGCGCATGACACGTTCTCCTTCTGTTCGCAATGAGGCGCCGGGGCAGAAGTCCGGCGGGATTCTACATCAAGGGGGAGGAGGGAAGGAGGGCGCGCCCAGCGCGAGGGTATACTGGCGGCAGCGCGGGCCTGGTCCTGTCCCCTGATCCCCGGTCCCTGGCCCCTGATCCCTATGTTCTGGTTCACGGCGCGACAACTCAAGTCCAGCGACCCGGACACCCGTAAGCGCGCTGCCGCCAGGCTCGGGACACCCGGCAACGTGCGGGCGCTCGCACGTCTGGTCCCGCTGCTCAAGGATCCGTTGCCCGAGGTCCGGGCGGCGGGGCTTAAGGCGGTCGGCGGGATCGGCGATCCGTCGGGCGCCGAGGCAATCCTGCAGTCGCTGAGGGAGGCCGACCCACCGGGCGATCCGGCGACGGCCGCGGGACTCCGCGAAGTGGCCGTCGGCGCGCTACTGACGATCGGGGCGCCGACCGCCGATGCGCTGGTCAGCGCGGCGACGGACAAGCATGTGAAGGTGCGCGAGGTGGCCGTCGAAGCGCTGGGCGGGCTCGGGGACGCGCGCGCAGCGCAGGCACTCTCGGTCGCGCTCCGCGACGACCGCTCGAGCGTGCGACAAGCCGCTGCGCGCGGTCTCGCCCGAGTGGGCGACGGTGGGGCCGTGAGAACACTGCTCGGCGCCGTCGACCACCGCGACGGGGCCACCCGCAAGAGCGCAATCGAGGCGCTCGGCGCGCGGCGGGCGGCCGAGGCCGTGCCGGCACTTACCCGCGCCCTGCGGGATCGCGAGCGCCCCGTGCGCCAGGCGGCGGTCGAAGCCCTCGGGCGAATCGCGTCGCATGAGGCAATCCGGGCCCTGCTCGACACCTGGCACGGGACAGACCGCGAGCTGCACCAGGCGGCCGCCCTCACGCTGAAGCCGCTCGACTGGCAACCGTCCGGTCCCCGCGAGCGCGCCGACCACGCCGTGCTGCGGAGCGACTGGCCGGAGGCCGCCCGGCAGGGCCCGTCCGGCATCGAGGCCCTGACGGTCGCACTCGGCGAGCGGGAAGCGGCGTCAAGGCGCTCCATTCTCGACGCGCTCGCCAGCACCGGCGACGCGAACGCCGCCCCGGCGCTGGTCGCGAGCCTGGCCGATCAGGACGAGGGGGTCCGGGCCGCCGCGGTCGAGGGTCTGGTCCGACTGGGCGCGCCGGCCGGCCTCGCCCTCTGCGATGCGCTCGGCGAGCGTGCCGCGCTCGTGCGGCAGGGTGCGGCGAACGCGCTCAGCCGCATCGGCGAAGAGCAGGTCGCAGCGCGCCTCCTCGGAGTGATGCCCGGCGCGGGTCGAGGTCAGGCAGGCAGCGACGCCGTGCGCGTCACCGCCGACGAGCTGCTCGAACAGGTGCAGCGCGCGGCGGACGCGCTGCGGGCGCTCGTGGTCCACGCTGCGGCGCGCCTGCCGGTCGCCACGCTCCAGCAGCTCGCGCGGCTTCCTGATGCCGTTCGCCCGGCGGAGGCAGGATCAGGGTCAGGATCAGGATCAGAGGCAGAGGCAGAGGCAGAGACAAGCAAAGACGAGGAGCGGGTGAGCAACGCCGAGGTGCGCAGGCTGGCCGGTCGCGAGCTCGCACGACGCTCATGAGCTTCGCACCCGTCCCTGGCCCCCTGGCCCAGGCCCCTGGTCCCAAATGGTGGCGGCGGGCAACGATGAAACTGATCCTCGCCCTTCTCGTGGCGTTCGCCGCGGTGACGCTCCTCGCCTGGGTCTTCCAGCGCCGCCTCATCTACTTCCCGTACGCCTCGCTGCCGCCTCCCGCTGATGTCGGCCTGACGACGGCCGAGACAGTCACATTCGACACCGAGGACCATATGCGGCTCGGCGCCTGGTTCGTGCCCGCGCGGACCGAACCCGGCGCCACGATCGTCGTCTTCAACGGCAACGCCGGCAACCGCGCCTTTCGCGCACCGCTCGCCGCCGCGCTGTCGGAGGCGGGCTTCTCGGTGCTCGTCTGGGACTATCGCGGCTTCGCCGGCAACCCCGGCTCGCCCTCGGAAGAAGGGCTCGCGGCCGATGCCCGCGCCGTCCGGCGATACATCGAGAGCCGCTGGGACGTCGATCCCACGCGCCTTGTCTACTTCGGCGAATCGTTGGGCTCCGGCGTGGCCATCCGCCTCGCGCTCGAGTCCCCGCCCGCGGCGCTGATCCTCCGTTCGCCGTACACCTCGCTGGTCGACCTCGCCCGGACCCACTACCCGTTCCTGCCCGTGCGGCAACTGCTCCGGGATCGCTTTCCGTCGATCGACCGAATCGGCCGTCTCACCCGCCCGCTGCTCGTGATCGCCGGCGATCGCGACAGCATCGTCCCGTTCGAGCAGAGCCGGCGACTCTTCGAGGCGGCGCGCGAACCGAAGCGGATGCTGATCGTCCACGGCGCCGACCACAACGACCAGGCGCTTCTGGACGGGGAGCTGCTGCTGCGCGCGGTCACCGGTTTCCTCCGGGAAACGCTGCCGGTGTCACGGTAGTAGAACCTGTTTCACAACCGCTGTTCTTCGTGCTTCGTTCTATGGCTCCCTGCAGCGTCTGCGCGATGTAGAAGGCCTTTCCTGGCCAGTCTGCGTCATCTGCGTAATCTGCGGATCGTCCCAATCCGTGCAATCTGCGGGCTCAGCGCGCCGCCTCGCGGCTGAGCATCTCCAGGAACGCGCGACCGGCATGGCTCAGCGTGCGGTCCGCCGGGTAGACGAGACGGATCTGCCGCACCACCTTGAGCTCCCTGACCTGGACCTCGTAGAGCGCCTTGCGCTCGATCTCCGGCTCCACGCACCTGCGCGGCAGAAACGCCACGCCTTCGTTACGCTGCACCAGCTTGCGGATCGTCTCGACGGTCGGCATCTCCAGGTCCATGCGGAGCGGCACCCGGTGCCGCTGGAACGCCTCGAGCACGGTCACGCGGTAGGGTGACACGACGTTGTGCGCAATGAAGGTCTCCATGCCGAGGTCGGCGATCGACACCAACTTCCGTCCGGCAAAGCGGTGCTTCGGCGACACGACGAACGCCAGGTGGTCGGTGTAGATGACACGGGAGACGAGACGCGCGTCCTGCGGCTCGTAGCTGATCACGCCCAGCTCCAGGTCGCCGTCGATGATCTGGCCCGGGATCCGGCTCGATCGGCTGCCACGCACCTGCACCTTCACCTTCGGGTACTGGCGGCGGTAGGCAGCGAGATGCGGCAGCAGGTAGACGGTCGTCGACTCGTTCGCGCCGATGATCAGGCGGCCCGCCGACTTGTCGCGCAGCTCGGCGAGCGCCGTGTCCATCTCGGCCCGCAGGTTCTCGAACCGGCGCGCGTACTCCTGCACCGCCCGCCCGGCGTCGGTCAGCAGCAGCTGCTTGCCGCTCCGATCGATCAGCTTTTCCCCCAGGTCCGCCTCGAGGCGCTGAATCGCGAGCGAGATGGCCGGCTGGGTCCGCAGCAGCTTGTCGGCCGCGCGGGAGAAGCTGCGCTCGGCGGCGACCGTGAGAAAGACTTCCAGCGAGTAGAGGTCCACGTCTCCACCCCCATGGGGCCATCAGCGAGGCTTATCAAATTAGCACAACTTATAGATGATGCGAGAATTATAAATTTGCCAAATCACGCCCGATGGAGCGATAGTCGCGGGCACTGTCCGACACGCGGCGTGCCGTCTCCTCGGGCCGCCCGGCCGCTTTGCGGCGGGGCCCGCGCGGGTGGGACGCCGGTCTCTCACTTCTCTGGGGGAGCACATGGACCACGACGTCGTCATCTTCGACACGACGCTCCGGGATGGGGAACAGTCGCCCGGCTGCAGCATGACGGTCGGCGAGAAGCTGCGCATGGCCTGGAAGCTCACCGAGCTCGGCGCGGACCTGATCGAAGCCGGGTTCCCGATCGCGTCGGAGGGAGACTACCAGGCCGTGGAGACGATCAGCCGCGAGGTCACCGGCGGCCGCATCGCGGCGCTCGCCCGCGCCTGTCCGCTCGACATCGAGCGCGCCGCCCGCGCGCTCGCGCGTGCGACGCGCCCGCGGATCCACACCTTCATCGCGACGAGCGACATCCACCTGAAGTACAAGCTGCGCAAGTCGCGCCAGCAGGTCCTCGACGAAACGGCCGCCTCCGTCGCCCTGGCCCGCCAGTACGCGGACGACGTGGAGTTCTCGGCGGAGGATGCGACCAGGACCGACGCCGACTACCTCGAACAGGTGTCGCTCTCCGCGGTGGCGGCCGGCGCGACGACCGTGAACCTGCCGGACACGGTCGGCTACTCGACGCCGGAGGAGTACGCGGCCCTGATCGGCCGCATGGTTGGCGTGATCGGCGACCGGGCGATCGTGAGCGTCCACTGCCACAACGACCTGGGTCTGGCCGTGGCCAACTCGCTCGCGGCGGTCCGCGCCGGCGCGCGACAGGTGGAGTGCACAATCAACGGGATCGGCGAGCGGGCGGGCAACTGTGCGCTCGAGGAGATCGTGATGATCATGCGCGTGCGGCACGACGCCCTGCCGTACCGCACGGGGATCCGGGCCGACGAGCTCTACCCGGCGAGCCAGCTCCTGACGTCGATCATCTCCTTCGGTCCGCAGCCGAACAAGGCGATCGTCGGCAGCAACGCCTTCGCGCACGAGGCAGGCATCCACCAGGACGGCGTGCTCAAGGAGCGCACCACCTACGAGGTCATCGACCCTCACGAGGTCGGGGTGCCCGAGAGCCGGCTGGTGCTGGGCAAGCACAGCGGGCGGCACGCGCTCGGCAAGCGGTGCGAGGACCTCGGGTTCGCGCTGAGCAGAGAAGAGCTGGACATCGTGTACCAGCGTTTCACGGCGATCGCGGACCGCAAGAAGGGCGTGACCGACCAGGAGATTGTCGGGCTCGTCCGCATGGTCACCTCCCCCCCAGACGCCGCCGCCGACGCCCCGGGCCCGCAAGGGGAGGGCGTCCCGGTGCTGGCGCGGCGCCCTGGACGATCAGGATCGCCGGCCGATCTCCCGACGAGAGATCGCCAGGGCTCCGTCCCCTGGTAGGATCGGGGGGATGAACCTCAGAATCCTCGTGCTCCCGGGGGACGGGATCGGCCCTGAAGTCACACGTGAAGCAGTCGGCGTCCTTCGTGCCGTGGCCAATCGGTTCGGCCACACGCTCGACCTTCGAGAGGCCGCCATCGGCGCGGCGGCCATCCGCGCCGGGGCGGCCCCGCTGCCGGAAGAGACGCGGCGGCTCGCCGACCAGGCTGACGCGACGCTGCTCGGTGCCGTCGGCCTGCCGCAGTTCGACCACCTGCCGCTCGACCAGCGGCCGGAGATGGGCCTGTTGCGCCTGCGGAAGACGCTCGGCGTCTACGCGAACCTCCGCCCGGTCCGGTCGTATCCGTCGCTCGTGCCGTCCTCCCCGCTCAAGAACCAGCTCGTCGACGGCGCCGACCTGCTCATCGTTCGCGAGCTGACCGCCGGCATTTACTACGGGACGCCTCGCGGCCTGTCGGGAAGCGGGCGCGACGAGCGGGCGGTGAACACGATGACCTACACGCGCCCGGAGATCGAGCGCGTGGCGCGGCTGGCCTTCGAGCTCGCGGGCCGGCGGCGGCGCCAGGTGACGAGCGTCGACAAGTCGAACGTCCTGGAGAACTCGCAGTTGTGGCGGCGCGTGGTCACGGAGGTCGGCGCCGACTTCCCGGACGTCCGCCTGGACCACCTGCTGGTGGACAACTGCGCCATGCAGCTCGTGCTGAACCCCCGCCGGTTCGATGTCGTGCTGACCGAGAACCTGTTCGGCGACATCCTGAGCGACGAAGCGGCGGTCATCGTCGGCTCGCTCGGGCTGCTCCCCTCGGCCTCGCTCGGCGACCGCTCGACGAGCGGCGCGCGGAAGGGGCTGTACGAGCCGGTGCACGGCTCGGCGCCGGACCTCGCCGGCCGCCACGTGGCGAATCCGCTCGGCGCCATCGGCTCGGTCGCGGCCATGCTCGACTACAGCTTTGGCCTCGGAGCCGAGGCGGCCGCCGTGAACGCCGCGATCGCGCAGGTGCTCGAGACCGGCCCCCTGACCGCCGACTTGAACCCGGCCGGTCGTTCTGCCACGACCCTGGACGTGGGAGCCGCGGTGTCGGCCGCCATCGCGCAGGCTGCGGATGCCGCCGCTCCGTCCGTCGGCTGACACCCATGACCCGACCACGGACGATCATCGAGAAGATCTGGGACTCGCATGTCGTGTCCCAGCAGCCGGGGGCGCCCGCGCTGCTCTACATCGACCTCCACCTCGTGCACGAGGTCACCTCGCCGCAGGCGTTCGACGGACTGCGGCGGCGCGGGCTGCAGGTCCGGCGGCCCGACCGGACACTGGCCACCACGGATCACAGCACGCCGACCTACGACCGATCGCGGCCGATCGCCGATGAGGTCGCCGCGCGCCAGGTGGCGCGGCTCGAGGCGAACTGCGCCGAGTTCGGCATCACCTGCTACGGGCGCTCCAGCGACCGCCAGGGCATCATCCACGTCATCGCGCCCGAGCTCGGGGTCACGCAGCCGGGCATGACGATCGTGTGCGGCGACAGTCACACCGCGACCCACGGCGCCTTCGGCGCCCTCGCCTTCGGCATCGGCACGAGCGAGGTCGAGATGGTCCTCGCCAGTCAGTGCCTGCTGCAACAGCGACCCAAGACGTTCAGGGTGCAGGTGGACGGGCGCCTCGCGCCAGGCGTCAGCGCCAAGGACCTGATCCTCGCCCTCATCGCGGACATCGGCATCGGCGGCGGCACCGGCTGCGTGTTCGAGTACGGCGGCGCAGCCATCCGCTCGCTGTCGATGGAACAGCGGATGACGATCTGCAACATGTCGATCGAAGCGGGCGCGCGGGCGGGCCTCATCGCGCCCGATGACACCACCGTCGAGTACCTCTCGGGCCGGCCGTTCGCCCCGCGCGAGGCGGAGTGGGAGGCCGCAATCGCGGAGTGGACGCGGCTGCCAAGCGACGAGGGGGCGAGCGTCGAGCGCAGCGTGACGCTCGACGCGAACCGCCTCGAACCGATGATCACGTTCGGGACGAACCCGGGAATGGCGATCCCAATCACCGCGCCCGTGCCGCAGCCCTCCGCCGCTCGAGACGCGGCCGCGCGCCAGGCGTTCGAGGCGGCCATCCGCTACACGGCCTTCGAGCCCGGCAAGCCGCTCGTCGGACGGCCGATTGATGTCGTCTTCGTGGGCAGCTGCACCAACTCCAGAATCTCCGACCTGCGCGAGGCGGCCGCGATTCTGTCGGGACGCACGGTCTCGCCGCGCGTCCGGATGCTGGTCGTGCCGGGCTCCCAGCAGGTGAAACGGCAGGCCGAGGCCGAAGGCCTCCATCGCATCTTCATGGCGGCGGGAGCGGAGTGGCGCGAGCCGGGCTGCTCGATGTGCATCGCGATGAACGGCGACCAGCTGCAGCCGGGCGAGTACTGCGTCTCCACGAGCAACCGCAATTTCGAGGGACGGCAGGGCAAGGGAAGCCGGACGCTGCTCGCCAGTCCCGCCACCGCGGCGGCCTCGGCCGTTCTCGGCGCGGTGACCGATCCGCGGACGCTGGCGCGATCATGCAGGGATCAGGAGCCAGGGACCAGGGATGACGGAGTAACCGCATGGAGCCGTTGACCACGCTGGCCGGGCAGGCGATCGCGCTGCCCATCGACAACATCGACACCGATCAGATCATTCCCGCCCGCTACCTGAAGACGACGTCGCGAGAGGGACTGGGGCAGGCGCTTTTCGCAGACTGGCGCTACCTGGCCGACGGAAGGCCGAACCCGGCGTTCGCCCTGAACCAGCCGCAGGCCGCCGGCGCCACGATCCTGGTTGCCGGAGACAACTTCGGCTGCGGCAGCTCGCGCGAGCACGCCGTGTGGGCGCTCGCGGAGTTCGGCTTCCGGGTGGTCGTCAGCACCTCCTTCGCCGACATCTTCCGCCAGAACGCCCTGAAGAACGCGCTGCTCCCGGTCGTCCTCGAGGCCGACGACCACCGGATGCTCCTCGACGCAACCGCGAAGGCGGGGTTGGTGGAACTCGGCGTGGATCTCGAGCGCCAGGCGTTGACGCTTCCGGACGGCCGCGAGGTCAGTTTCCCCATCGACAGCTTCGCGAAGTCCTGCCTGGTCCACGGCGTGGACGAGATCGGCTACGTGCTGCAGCGCAAGGCAGAGATCGCCGCGTACGAGCAGCATCGAAAGGCGGCAGGAACGAGGGCGTGGGCGGAGGATCGCTGACGAGGTCGGGCGTCCGGGCGGCACGCCGGCGGGCAAGCAGGAGCAGGAGATCGACTCCTGCCCCGGGCCGTGCGGTCGCTACTTCTTCAAGCTCTCCATGTAGGCGACCAGGTTGTCGACATCCTCCTTGCTCAGCTTCTTCGCGATCATCGGCGGCTTGGCCGTCGACTTGGCCTTCTCCGCGGCCACCTTGGGGGTGGTGATCCACTCGCGGATCTCTTCCGCCTTCAGCTTCGAACCCACCCCGTCGAGGGGGTTCTTGGCGTTGCCCTTGCCCGCAATCGCGTGGCACATCGAGCACTTCTCGCGCGCGTAGACCTTCTCGCCCTCGGCCGCGTTCCCCTGCGCGAAGGTCGGCACCGCGAAGACGAGCGCCACGGCCGCGAGGACGCCGATCAGAACCAGACGCTTCATTGCGATCCTCCCGTAATTGAGGTCGAAGGACCCAGGTCCCCCGGGGACTACCGAGCGTGGATGTCCGCTTGACCTGAGAAGTTACCACCGGCCGGGGCCGCGGGTCAAAGGAGCAATCGCCGAGAGGCCTGGCCACAGAGACTCCGAGACGCAGAGGGGCATTCATCACCCAAGGACCCGAGACGCTCAGGACGGTGCCCCTTCTCTGCTAGACTGGATTTCCATGGGACTGATGCGATCGGTGCTGCTCGCCGGCTCACAGAGCGCATGGCTGAGGGAGCGCGCCACCCGCGCCCGTTTCGTTCGCCGTGCGGTCTCGCGCTTCATGCCCGGCGAGACGGTCGACGCGGCCTTCGACGCGGCCCGCGCCCTTGAGCGCCAGGGGCTCGGCACCGTGTTCACGCGCCTCGGTGAGAACGTCGGGGACGCCGCGGAAGCGGAGGCGGTCACCCGCCATTACCTCGGCGTGCTCGATCGGGTGCCGGCGCTCGGCCTGACGACCGAGATCTCGGTCAAACTGACGCAGCTCGGTCTCGACCTCGGGTTCGACCTGTGCATGGCGAACATGGAGGCGCTCGTCGAGCGCGCGCGCCTGCATGCGAACTTCGTCTGGATCGACATGGAGTCGAGCGAGTACGTGGACCGGACGCTCGACGTGTTCCGGCGGCTGCGCGCGCCGCATGAGAACGTCGGCATCTGCCTGCAGGCCTACCTGTACCGCACGGCGAAGGACATCGAAGACCTGCTGCCGCTCGGTTCCGCCATCCGCCTCGTCAAGGGCGCGTACCGGGAACCGGCCACGATGGCGTTCCCGAAGAAGAAGGACGTCGACGCCAACTACCTGGCGCTGGCAACCCGGCTGCTCGCCACCGATGCGCGGCACGTGCGCGTACGTCTCGCGGTGGCCACGCACGACCGCGCGCTGGTCCGCCGCGTGGCCGACGCTGCGGCCGCGGCCGGCGTTCCGAAGAACGGCCTCGAGTACCAGATGCTCTACGGCATCCAGCGCGAGGAGCAGCTCCGCCTGCCGCGCGAGGGGCACGTGGTTCGCGTCCTCATCGCCTACGGCGATTACTGGTTCCCGTGGTACATGCGACGGCTCGCCGAACGTCCCGCCAACCTCTGGTTCGTGGCCCGCAACCTGTTCAGTTGACCTCTCGCGGCTCCCGCCCCTCGGCTCTCGCACAATCTCGTGACTCGTTGCTCGTTACTCATCCTCCCGTGACAATCTTCTCGCCGATCGTGAAGCCCCGGCGGCGGAACTCGTCGACGACGGCCTTCGGGTCGACCAGCTCGACCGGGGTCGCGCCGCGCGTCACCCGGCCGTCGGCAGCCAGCGTGATGTTCAGACCGGGTCCCATGCCGCAATCGGGAACGATCGAGACGCCGGCCGCCTTCGCGTCGGCGTCGTGCACGCGCTGCTCGAGCGCGATCCTCGTGTTTCCGCCCAGGTCGCACATACTGGCCGTCAGCCGGATGGCCAGGCGCGTCAGCGCCGGGTTGACCGCGTAGTGCACCGAGCTGACGAGCGCGCGTGCGCCGGCCAGCGCCGTCGCCAGCGACTCGGCCTTCGACGCGTCGCCTCGGACGCCTTGGGCGACGTCGCGCCCGAAGAGGCGGTTCACGCGCGCCGCACCCCGGCGGGCCGCCTGTTCATCGATGTCCGCGACCACGACCTCGTCGGCGTTGCCACGGCTGGCAATGTCGTACGCGGCGGCAATCCCCTGCCGTCCGGCTCCAATCACCCCGTACTTGAATCCCATGCGATCCTCCGACGAGCAGGACAGACAGGCAAACAGTCATCAGTCGACAGTCGCCAGTCGTCACTCGTCGTTGGTCTTGAGTCCCGTCCCTGGTCCCCGGCCTCCGGTCCCTGGCCCCTGGCTCAGACGTGGTTGCGCAGCATCAGCTCCCTGGGGTGCGGCTCCAGGTAGATCTGGCCGGCGAGGTAGCTGACGTCACACCGCCGGATGTGGTGACGGAAGAGCGTGATGGGCACGATCAGCGGGACGAGACCGCCGCGATAGTCCTCGATGGCCCCGGCAAGCTCCCTCCGCGACTCGTCGTCCAGGATCGTCGTGAAGTAGCCGAGCATGTGCTGCAGGACGTTGGCGTGGCGCCGTGGCGTCGCGATGGCGGCGAGCGCCCGGACGAACTCGGCCTCGTAGCGGCTGCGAAGCTCGGCCCTCGGCAGCGACGGCGCCTGGGCGACAAGCCGCCCGAGGCGCTCGTACGCCTGCGGCGAGTGCGCCATCAGCAGCAGCTTGTGCGCCGTGTGGAAACGGACCAGCGTTCCCGCGGTCCACCGGCCGGCGAACAGCCTGCGCAGGCGCTGACAGGCGAACACGCGCTCGATGACGTTCTCGCGCAGCCGCGGGTCCGACAGCCGCCCTTCCTCCTCGACGGGCAGGTTCGGCAGGCGCCTCCTCAGCGCGTCGGCGAACAGCCCGATGCCGGTTCGTGCGGGCACGCCGTGACGGTCGTACACCTTCACACGCTCCATCCCGCAGCTGGGTGAGTCCTTCTTTAGGATGTAGCCGTCCAGTTCCTCGCGCGCGAGCTGTTCACACCGCCGCGCCGCAAAGGCCCGCATCGCCTGGCTGTGATCGGTCGCCGTCTTGACGCCAACCAGCCGGATCTTGCCCCCCTCGCGCTCGAGGCGGATCGGCTCGCGCGGCGTGCCCATGCCGAGCTCGACCTCGGGGCAGACGGGAACCCACTCGACGTGCCGCCCGAACGTCTCCACCAGGAACGCGTCGCGCTTGTGCCCGCCGTCGAAGCGGACCTTCTCGCCGAGCAGGCAGGCCGAGACGCCGATCCGGACGGGCGCGCGGTCGAACCCTGAGCCCATGCCCGACTGGCCGTCGTGTTCACCCATCTCTTCTCTCCAGGGCTGCCACCTGATCGATGTACCGTCGGCTGTCGAATTTCCGGGACGTGCTCTGGTAGGACATATAACGAATCTTGCCGAAGACCGGCCGCTCCGGACCCCAGGCGCGATCGTGCTTGCCGCCGATGGCCCACGCGATGGTCGCATATCCGTTCGGATCCCGGCCATCCAGCTCGTAGCGGTCGTTGAGCGCAATGGCGACCGCCATCGCCTGCTCGGGCGACGCCGTCCATTCGAGGATCTTCTTCGCCCAGTACATCCGCACGTACCCGTGCATCCAGCCGGTCGCCACCATCTGTCGCTAGATCGAGCAGCCGCCTCTCTGCGGTAACCACTCGCAACACCTCCGTCGGGGCGGGCTCGCGCCCGCGATCACCTTCGGGCGCCTTCGGGGCGGGGCTGAAGCCCCGCCCCTACGACGAAATGGCCTGCTGCCTACTGTATTAGAATGCGGGCGATTCTCGCCAGGAGGCGTCGATGTCGTTCCGCAGCCGCGTGCTTGTCGCGTTCGTCAGCCTCGCGTGGGTCGTCCAGCCCGTGCTCGGGTCGCCGTCGCGCAGGCCCGCTCCCGGAGCCGCCCAGCAGGCGGTCACGCTGGCACACGCGACCCGCGAGCAGGCAGATCCCTCGCCACGTTACCGGGAACTGCTCGAGCAACTGGGCGCGAGGCGACAGATCGTCAAGCCGGCCTCCGGCATGCTCAAGTTCGACTACCTCGTGCCCTCCGGCCCGTACCATCAGCTGTTCGACTGGGACGCCTACTTCATGGGCGTCGCGCTGTCCTACGACCGCATGGGCCGGTATCTCGCCAGCTCGGTGCGCAACTTCCTGGAGTACGCGGGCCCGCCGACCGCCGGCGGCAACGGCTACACGCCCCGCATCATCGCGCCCGAGGGATTCTGGTCGCTGCCCGAGATGTGCAAGCCGTTCCTGGCACAGATGACGTACCTGGCCTCCGAGTCGATGCAGAACTACTGGTGGGCGCGCGACTACTACGACCCTCTCGGCCGCACGCTGGTCTTCTGGGAGAACGTGCGCCAGACGCCCGACGGCCTCTTCGTCTGGTTCAACGGAGACGAAAGCGGCGTGGATAACAATCCGGCCGTCTCGTGGACGCCGGCCGAGGTGACCGAGAGCGTCGATCTCGTTTGCTATCTCGTGCGGGAGTACCGCGCGATGACGCTCATCGCCCACGCTCTCGAGAAGAAAGAAGACGAGGCGAAGTACCGGAAGAAGGCGGACGAGCTCGCCCGCCTGCTCAACGAGAAGATGTGGTCGGAGCCCGACCAGATGTACTTCAACATCGACCGGCGGACCGGGCAGATGATGAAGGTCAAGACGTGGACGAATTTCGTGCCGCTCTGGGCCGGGTTGGCGCCCGAGGACCGCGCGCGGAAGACGATCGAGCGCTACCTGCTCAACCCGCAGGAGTTCTGGGGCAAGTACGGCGTCCGGACCGTGAGCGCTACCGAGCCGAGCTACAACCCGAAAAGCGGCTACTGGAAAGGACCGGTGTGGGTGGTCTCGTCCTACATGATGAGCCACGGCCTGGCCCGGTACGGCTACCGCGACAAGGCCCTCGAGGAGGCAGTGCGCGTCACGCGGCTGCTCGTCGAGGACATCGAGAAAACCGGCGGGATGAACGAGAACTACAATCCGGACACCGGCGCACCGGCCGCCAACACGAACTTCTTGAGCTGGAACCTGCTCGCCGCGCATTGGGTGGACGAGCTGCGGGCGGGGCGCAACCCGGTGTCCCTCGAGGAATTCGAGAGGAAGTGACCTCAGAGAAGAAGGGAAGGAGAGAAGGAGGGAAGGAGAGAAGCAGGGCGGGGAAACGTCCTACTGCCCTCCTGCGGTCAGCAGCAGCACGTGGCCGGCCGAGGCTGGTGAGGCGTCGATCCCGACCCCGTTGAACATCAGCTCGCTGCCCTTTGCCGTCCCGAGGACGCCATGGTCCACCGAGGTCACCCTGTAGGTGGCGTTGGCCTTCAGGTTGGCAGGGAACACGGTGGTCTGGTCCGAAGCGGGGTCGTTCTGATACGCGAAGATCACCGCGTTCCCCGTGATCGGCGACACCTCCTCGAGCGCGTCCCACGCCTGATCGTCCGGGTTGACGATCTGATCACTCAGCAGCGAGGCCCCGGCGTCGGCCTGGATCGCGCGCAGCCCCTTGTAGATCGACACCTGTTGCTGCACCAGTTGCTGCTCGTCGTCGGAGAGCTTCGACGCGTCGAGGCCGATCCCCAGCATCCCCGGCATGCTGCTCCGGAACGAGAGCGGCAGATCGAGGGTGTGGCCGGCAGGGTCGGTGTCGTAGCCCATCACGAACGAGAACAGGTACGGCGCCGGAAACACGTGTGTCAGCCCTTCGAGGTTGTGACGAACGCGAACCGCGGGCGATGTGCCATCGTCCATCCAGGCGACGTCGGTGTAGCGCAGCATCCCGAAGTCCAGCCGGTTGCCGCCACCCGAGCAGTTCTCGATGACCAGGCTCGGGTAGCGGGCCCTCAGGGCGGCCAGGATCTGGTAGATGCCCTGCACGTGCTGGAAGTTCCCGTCGGTCACGTCGTGCCCGTGCCCCGGCCGGTCGCAGTTGATCCAGAAGTTGTTGTCCCACTTCAGGTAGTCGGCGTGCGTCTGGTCGATCAGCGCGACGAGATGATCGAGCACCCACTGCCGGGCCTGCGCGTTGCCGAGGCAGATCTGCGCCGCCCGGGGCGTCTGGCCGGCCGGCACCCCGGGGTCGTATCGTCCGCCGACCGTCGCCAGGAAGCTCTGCTGCGCGAGCCCCGACTTCCCGACCGTCGTCATGTCCACGCGCTCGGGCTCGACCCAGATGCCAAACTTCAGGCCGAGACTGCGCGCGTAGTCAGCGAGCGCCCCGAGCCCGTCGGGAAACCGCTGCGGGTCTGCCGTCCAGGTGCCGAGGCCGGGGGTGAAATCGTTCCCGCCATTGGCGCCGGCCCCCGGGTAGTAGCCGGCGTCGAGGACGAAGAGCTCGGCCCCCATGGCTGCCCCGTGATCGATCTCGGCGCGCATCGAGTCTTGGTCGATCTGCGCCCCGTGGACGAACCAGGTGTTGTCGGCCACCAGCGGGCTGAAACCCTGCCCCTGCCGCAGGCCGGTCTGGACGAAGTTGCGAAGCGCGATCGAAACCTGCGCGCCGGTGCCGGCGCTGACACCGAAGAACCCGTGCGGCATCTCGAGCGTCTGACCGGAACTGACGCTCGTTGTCGTCTGCGGGATGCCGAGCAGCATCAGCAGGTTGTCGTCGTGCGCCGTGACGTTCAGCGCCCACGCGCCCGACCACTCGATCCCGCCGAAGAAGGCATCGGCTCCCGACTGCACCAGCACCCAGGGAACGATGCTCTCCGACGATCGGCCGACGGCTCCCAGATTCAGCGTGTCGCCGGATGTGAGCGTGCGAGTCTGTAGCGTGAAGGGAGGCGCGTCCGGGTTCGGATTCGACAACTCCAACCCGGTCAGCCACCGGAGCTCTCCGGGCTGGATGGCCATCTGCCAGGCGTTCGGATTGGAAACGTCAACACGGGCGCCGCCCTGGGCGTTGTCGAGGCTGGTCCACGTCTCGACGACCGGCGCGCCCGGATAGCACGCGTAGTGACGGGTCACACGCAGGTGACCGTTC
>Ga0315282_10005711_pt1 | contig 21085 bp, 16 predicted proteins | sample YL17G07_20_MG_FD_203693 | JGI IMG/M metagenome (GOLD analysis project Ga0315282, IMG submission 203693) | Sediment microbial communities from Yellowstone Lake, YNP, Wyoming, USA - YL17G07_20 | ecosystem: Environmental > Aquatic > Freshwater > Lake > Sediment | place: USA: Wyoming | collected... | reverse complement strand
CAGGAGCCCTGGGCGCAGGAGGGGAAGAAATCTCTCTTGCCGCTGACCATCAAAGGGAAAACCATAAAGGTCGAAGTCGCCCGGACGGAGAAGGAGAAGGAAAGAGGGTTGATGTTTCGGGAGCAGATGGGAAAGGATGAGGGGATGCTCTTCGTCTATGAAAGGCAAGACTGGCTCTCCTTCTGGATGAAAAATACCCCCCTTCCCCTTTCCATCGCTTTCATCGACAAAGACGGGAAAATCGTGGACATCCAGGACATGGAGCCTTTCATCCTCGTGACCCACATATCCGCCCATCCGGCCACATACGCCCTGGAAATGAATCGGGGATGGTTTGCAAGGGAGGGAATCAAAGTGGGGGACCTTGTGAAAATCCCTTCCACCGTCCATAGAAGATAATTTTCACCGCAGAGGTCGCAGAGACCGCCGAGATGAGATATAGAGCCCAAATTCTAAGCAGGAAATCTTAAATTCTAATTAATCCCCAAATACCAAAATTCAAAAACCATAGATTTTTCCCTTTTCGGTTAATTTAGAAATTTTGAATTTAGGATTTTGGGGTTCCCCTCTGCGTCCTCCGTGTGCTCTACGGTGAATAAATTTTAGGCCTCCTTGCCCAGCTGCGGATTTTGCGGGCAGGCGATCGGTCTTCCGGCGCGCATTTCCTCCCCGCAAAACCCGCAGTAGTTGCAAAGGACGACCTCCTCTTCTTTTCCCTCCTGCACCTTCTTCGGCCAGTTGGGATCGGCCAAGAGCTGACGGCCCAGGGCGACCAGGTCCGCTTTCTTTTCCTGGAGGATCTTTTCAGCTACGGCCCGACTTTGCACCCTTCCGACTGCGATCACGGGGATGGAAACTTTCGCCTTGATTTTGGCGGCAAGTTCGGCATGGGTTCCTTCGACAGCGGAGGCCGGAGGCATGGATAGCTCATCGGTCCGCCCGATCCCGGCGGAAACATCGATCACGTCCAGCCAGTGATTTTCCAAAGCTTTAGCCAGGCGGGCACTCTCCTCGACGGTCGTCCCTCCTGGAAAACCATCTATGGCGCTATGGCGATAAAGCAGCAGGAGCCTTTCCCCAACCGCCTGGCGCATGGCCACGACCAGCTCCATGGCCAAAAGCATGCGCCCATCGACGGTCCCGCCGTATTCATCGGTCCTTTGGTTGGTCAGCGGGGAGAAGAACTGATGGATGAAATAGCCGTGGGCTCCATGAACCTCCACCCCATCAAACCCAACTTCCTGGCAGTTCCTCGCTGCTGCTGCGAACTTGTCGATTACCGTGCCGATCTCCTCCCGGCTGATTGGGCGACAAAACTCGTTGGCAGACGGAGCCACGGCCTGCCCATTCAGGTCATTTCCGTGCCAGAGCTGGAGGACGATCTTGGCCCCCTGTTCATGGACCGCCGAAACCAGGGTTCTCAGGCTCCTGGCCCAATCCGGCTTGAGCAGCAGGTCGACCGGCGTTCCGTGTACGATGATCAGCCCCACGCCACCCCTGGCGCGGGCGGCAAAAAAGTTTATGGCCCGCTCGTTCCGGAGCCCAAAATTGCTAACGACAGGGGCAAAAACGATACGGTTCTTGAGTTCGAGACCCTTTATTTGCAGAGGATCAAAGAGACCGGGCATATGCTCCAACCCAAAATTATAAGCACCAGATTCCAAGCACCAATCCCGCGAAGCGCGGGACCAAACAAATCTCAAATTCCAACCATGATGTTCTCGTGAAAAGTCGTCACTCCGGTGGAAACCGGAGTCCAGAGAATTTTTAAGTATTTAAAATAACTGGATTCCGGCTTTCGCCGGAATGACGGAATCACGTCTTTTCAGACTTCTTACGAGATCATCAACCATCCAATTCCAGCCGGTTTGGTGGGGATTGGGATTTAAGTTTTGAAATTTATTTGGGCTTTGGAATTTATCTGTATCTTTATATCTTTCCTCTTTCCTTGGCAATCCTCATGTACGTTTCCATGGGGCTGGCCGGGGGCACGTAGATTTCTTGCGGATCTTTCGGGCGCAAAGAAAGGGCCTTCGTGGGGCAGGTCGTAACGCAAAGCCCGCAGCCCACACAGCGGTTCAGGTCAATCGTCGCCCGGTCCTCCTTCATCAGGATCGCTTCCATCTGGCATCGTTCCAGGCAGGCCTCGCACCCGGCGCAGAGAGTTTCATCCACCCCGGCGAAGTAATTGGATTTCACCCGGCTGCTGGGATGAGGGTGAAGCTTGATGGCCTTGAGCACGCCGCAACAACAGGCGCAGCAACTGCACATCCCGCCTGCCTTCTGGGCATTGGCGGGGCTGGGCACCAATCCGGCTTCCTCATTTTTCCGCAAAACCTCCCAGGCCTCTTCCCGGGTGACTCGCCGACCGATGCCATTTTCGACATAGTACTCCCCCAACGCTCCAAAGGCAAAGCAGGATTCCAGAGGCTTGCTACAGGGATGGCCGAGCAGAGCGCTCTTTTTGCGGCAGATACAGTCCGCCAGCACGATCGTCTTCTGCGATTCGAGGATCTTCCGCAATTCATCATAAGGCTGGACTTCCAGGCTGGCTTGCAGGCTCTCCTGTACCGGCACAACCCGGAGCTGGGGAGTTTGGGGCAGGATCATCTCCTTTTCAAAAGCCTCATTCATGTAATCATCAAAAATTTTCGCCATCTCCCGGTCAATCCGCCCAACCTGGTACTCGAGGATACCTACGACAAACATCGTCGCCATGTAATGGTCGATCCCTTTTAATTTGAGCCGGAGGATGAGTCCTTGTTTGGACATCCGGTAGAGGAGGTCCGTGACCGCCTTGGGGTCCCGGCCCAGGCGCTGGGCGACCTGTTCGGCCGTCTCTGGAAGGGGCTGCAAATGTGTGGCCATCTCCGCTTCTTCTTCGGAAAACAGTCTCTCCAAGATTCTTAACTCAACCCCGCTCGGTGTTTTTGGATAGCCGGTGGGCAGCGAATCTAAATGCTCTCGCAACTTTTCATAAATCATTTCACCCATTCCTTCCTCCTATTTTCGGCCGGCCTCAAGTCTTCTTTAACTCTCCCTCTTCTTCGATCACCAGGTGGTCCAGGTTCTTGAATTTGATGGAGTCTTCGTCCCGGTCCGCGAAACGAGCCCGAATTTCCCGCATCGCCTCGATGCGCTTTAAGAATATATCCAAGATCATCGGGTCGAAAAAAATACCTTGTCCCTCGCCCAGAATGCACAAAACTTCCTCCTCCGTAAAAGACTCTTTATAAACCCGCTTGGAGGAGAGGGCATCGAAAACATCCGCCAGGATCGTAACCCGACCCACGAGGGGGATTTTCTCTCCTTTGAGGCCCCGGGGGTATCCCGTGCCGTCAAACTTTTCGTGGTGGGTGAGGGCGACGATGCGAGATTGTTTCAGCACGGCCGCTTCCGACCCTTTGAGGATGTTCCCTCCAATGATGGTGTGAAATTCCATGAGCCGTCGCTCTTCCGGAGTCAACCGGCCGGGCTTTTGCAGGATCGCATCGGGGATCCCCAATTTTCCCACATCATGCATAAGGCTGGACCAGAAAATCATATTCATGGCCTCATCGGACCATCCCAGGTCCTTGGCGATCTGCGCGCAATAATGGCTCATGCGTTTGATATGATTCGCCGTTTCGCGATCCCGGTACTCCGCGGCGACACCCAGACGGAAGATGGTGTCCAGATGAGCCTGCTTCAGGTCTTCCGTGAGTTCGGCATTCTCAATGGCCACCGCTGCCTGAGAAGCGAGCGACGAGGCCAACTTTTCATTTTCCGCGAGAAAAGGGACGACTTCTCTACCCTTCAAGGCGTTGATCAATTGCAGAACCCCTACCACCTGGTCCTCGCGGTTGAGCATCGGGACCACCATCATAGACTGAGTGGCATAATCCGCCCGTTCATCCCAGTCCCGGTTGTAACGGAAGGAAGCGCCTTGGGGAATATCTTTCACATTCGGGATATTGAGCACCTTTTTGTTCAGAGCCGCGTAGCCGGCGATGGAATCCCGGGAGATGGGCATCTCGAAGGATTGGTACATCTTCCGCATTTGCTCCTCTCCCCAGCGATCGATCAAGCTCTGGCACTGGCAAACCTTGAAGATCAGCTTATCCCCCTTCACCAGGTACAAGGTCCCGGCATCCGCACGGGTAAGGCGGCGAGCCTCTTTGAGGATGAGGTCCAAGAGATTCTCCAGGTCATGCACGCTGGAGAGGGCGATCCCCACGTTGAGGAGTTCTTCAAAGTCTTCGACGATCGACGAACGGTTCATGTCGCGGATGGTTCCTTCGTCCTGCCCCAGGCTGCGCCGCATTCTGTATAAATATAGATGGTCTCGTAAAAAGTCCACCTGCGGCGTTGCGCGGCAACTTCGTCGTTGCGGCGCACCCGTAAGTGCGCCTCACTCCTCAGTTTTTGCGCGCCTTGCATCTGGAGCTTTTTACGAAACCATCGTTCCGGTGACCTTTTTGCGATTTCATCAATATAGTTGATTATAGAATGGCCCCCCACCAATGGCAAGGAAGAATGGGAGATGGACCGGATATCTATTTTCGTTTGACAGCTCCGGGGAATCAGCCTATAAATAATTAGAATACAGCCCCGCGAAACGCGGGATCAGAATCCAGAATCCTGAGTAATGAATGACAGCTGGCCTGCCTGAAGAGGGTTGATCATGAGTAGAGCGAGCCGCAAAATAAAGAAACGGGTGCTGGTCATCAGTGCGCACCCGGATGATGTGGACTTCGGCTGCGGGGGAACATTAGCCAAGTGGGCTCAGGAAGGAGCCGAGATTGTTTATACCATCTGCACCAGCGGGGAGAAGGGTACGGATGATCCCGCCATGACCAACCTGGCGTTAGCCCGGACGCGAGAGAAGGAACAGCGGGCTGCCGCCACGGTTATCGGGGCTGTGGAGGTCGTATTTCTGCGCAAACCCGACGGCGAACTGCAATACTCCCTGGAGTTCCGCGGCGAATTGGTGCGAGTCATCCGCCAATACCGGCCGGACATTCTTTTTTCCCACGATCCGGCCAATCGGGCCTTTGATAACCAGTATATCTTCCATGCGGACCACCGCGCAGTCGGTGAGCTGGCCTTCGACGCGGCCTATCCCGCCGCCCTCAACCGGAATTTTTTCCCGGGCCACCTGGCGGAAGGATTGAGTCCACATGCGGTCTCCGAGCTGTACCTCTTTGGCGCCGCGCAGCCCGACACATGGGTGGACATTGAATCCACTCTCGAGCTGAAGATCAAGGCTCTCCGCTGCCACGCCAGCCAGATCAAAAATCCAAAGGTCATGGAGGAGATGGTACGCGCCTGGTTTGGCGAATGGGGACGGGAAAAAGGTCTGGCCTACGCCGAACGCTTCCGGCGCCTGCCAATCTTTCATGATCCGGCTCAGCGCCTGCGGCAGCTGAAAAGAACCTTGTCTCGATAGGCAACCCAGACGACAAGCACCCGATTACAAGCATCGAATAACCAACAAACTCCAATGAACAAGATTTTAAATCTCCAGCAATGGAGTTGGAAAGACAAACTTCTCCTGTTCATCATCCCGCGATTCTATTCCCTGATGCTGCGCTTTCTCGCCCGGACCATCCGGAAGGAGGTTTTTTTCCCGGAGCGTCCCCGGAACTTTTGGGACCATGGGCAGCATGTCATCGCGGCTTTCTGGCACCAAAGGCTTCTGATGATGCCCTTCCTTCCCTGGGGCAAAGTAAGCGTGTTGATCAGTCAGCACCGGGATGGCGAGTTCATCGCCCGGGCCGTGAAGTTCTTGGGGTATGATTCCGTCCGCGGCTCTACCACCCGGGGAGGGATCTCGGCCCTGCGGGAGATGATCCGCGTCTTCCGCAAAGGTTCGGACATTGCCATCACCCCGGACGGCCCTCAAGGGCCTAAGCACGTCGTCCAGATCGGGGTCGTGGAGCTGGCCCGGCTGACCGGGGCCCCCATCCTCCCCGTAACGTACAGCGCCTCATGGTGCAAGGTATTCGGAAGCTGGGACAACTTCATCCTTCCTCTGCCCTTTTCCAAAGTAGCCTATTTATGGGGAGAGCCGCTTTTCGTGCCGCGCGACGCCGGCAAAGATAAATTGGAAGAGAACCGTCTTCTCTTACAGGAACGAATGCGGCAGATCACCGAAGAAGCCGACCGAATTTTTCAGAAAAAATCCTGAGAAATATCCATGTATTTTTTACCCACCCTCTTCAAGAAATTGCAGCGCGATAACGCCCTATTCTTGGCCCGGGGGCTAGCCTTCGACGTTGTCGTCTGCCTGATCCCGGCCACCTTCCTCCTCTTCGTTCTTTTTGGCTTTCTTTTCGAATCCCCCCGGGAAACCATCCGCTACATGACTCCCTATCTGAAGGCCATGATCCCTTTTTCCAGCCAGCAAGTTTTGCTCAACCTTTTTGGCGTCGTCAAGGCGAAAAAGGTTCTGGGAATTGTGGGGATCGTGGGCTTGCTCTGGACGCTGAGCCGGGTCTTTGGCTCCATCCGCACAGTTCTGGATGTGGTATTTCCAGCAAAAGAGGGACGGGGGATCCTGCGAGGAAAACTTTTCGATTTGAAGGTGATGTTATTAAGCAGTCTTTTCTTCCTGGCCACAGTCCTGGTCACATCGCTCTTTGCCCTCTTAAGAAAGGCGGGAGTGAATATATTGGGAATGAAATTTCTTTACCTGGGAGCCCGGGGGGAGTTGATCAGCATTCTTCTGGCCTTCTTCTTCACCTTCTGCATGTTTTTTTGTTTGTATAAGATTGTCCCCAAGAGGAGAATCCAGACGGAGACGGCTCTCTACGCGGCCTTCGGGGCCAGCATCCTATGGGAGATGGCCAAGCACGGGTTTCGCCACTACCTCTTTAAAGTAGCGGACCTGAGCCAAGTCTATGGTTCCTTCGGTCTCCTTTTTGCCCTGGTTTTCTGGGTCTATTATTCCTGCATCGTTTTTATTCTCGGGGCGGAGATGGGGTGGGTGTGGGAAAAAAAGGGAAAAGGATAGGGGCCTCCAGCGCCTATAGATAAAAAGACAGGCTCAAGAGCAGGCCCGTGGAAAGGTGGGTCAGGATGGTCAGCGCCTGGACCGGCCGCAATTGGGGTGAATGGTCGTATTCCCGCAGTGTGACCAAAACTCCTTTCAGGCTGATGGGGATGGTAAAGAAAGTGATGAAAGAGACCTTCGGGAGGATGCCCATCAAGACACCCAGGGCGACCGAGGCATAAACCGCCGAGACCAGGACCACGAAAACCTTCGCCGCCTTCTTCTTGCTTAGGCGCACGACCCAATGGTTTTTGCCAACCGCCCGGTCCGCCTCCCGGTCTGGAAATTGATTGATGAAGAGAACGTTGGTGATCAGGAACCCGACCGGAATCCCCGCCACCAATGCCCCGTAACTGAACTCCTGAGTCTGGACGTAATAAGTACCCATGACGACTAATGGGCCGAAGCAAAGGCCCGTTAAGAGTTCGCCCAGGCCATGGGAAGCCAGCCTTACCCGGGGCTCAACGTAGAAATAACTCGTTCCCACCCCGATCAGACCCAGGGGGAGGACCCACCAGCCTCTCCGGAAAGCCAGGAAGAGGCCGATGCCGATCCCCAGCAGAAGGGCACCGCAGCCAAAGCGGTAGACCGACTCAGCGGTCAACCGGCCGTCGACGATAAAAGGACTTCCCCCGTCAAAGGGCCTGTTGGCCTCCCGGTTCAGAAGGTCATTCCCGCTCCGATAGTCGAAATAATCGTTGAGGGTGTTGGTCGCAGCGTGCAGCGCCAGTACCCCCAACAGGGTGAGAAGGAAATAAGAAAAGTTAAAAGAGTGGATTTCGCGCCAGGCCAAAACTCCACCGAGGATCACGGGGACGAAGGAAGCCGTAAAGAAAGGGGCCCGCAGTTCGGCCAGCCAAATTTTCATGGAAAATTCTTGTTCTTTCATTTTTCCAGATCTTTAACCCTTTCCCAAGTCTTCCATACTACTTTCATTTTACCCCAAAAAGCCCGTTAGTCAACAATCAAGAAACCACCGCCAGCGCCCATTTTTTTATTGACATATTTGGCAATTTTGATAACCTATCTTTTCGGTTGCCGGTTTCCAAGAAACTTTCTTCCCTCTATAGATTTCTTATAAAGCGTTCGTCTCTCCCGCTGCGCGAAAACTGAGGCGTTTTGAGGCCTCTTCATATAAAACTCTCTTGTTCTCTAATCTAAACCCTAATGCTGCGGAAAAACCCATGCAGAATGGATCTGTCCCGAAGTCCTGTGGGTTTAAAAAATATTTTGAATAATAAAACAAGATGATCTCGTAAAAAGTCTGAAAAGACGTATTTCCGTCATTCCGGCGAACCCCGGATCGGGTCCGGGGCAGGCGCCGGAATCCAGTTATTCCAAATACTTAAAAATTCTCTGGACTCCGGTTTCCACCGGAGTGACGACTTTTTACGATTCCATCAAGCAAGGACTGCACCTACGGTGGTTTTTCTCCGCCAAATGAAATTTCTCCCTCACCCTTCCCCTCTCTCCCGGATTCGGGGGAGAGGGCGGGGTGAGGGGGTATTCCCCAGGCATTTTTTAGGCAACATTCAGGTAAATCTCCGAATCGAAAACCTGGAGAAGCATAGGGGATGGGACTTGCGAGATTTTACAGGGCAAAAGGGCCTGCGCAACATCGCCGGGAAGGAGGTGAGGATTCCCCATTCCCCGGAAGGCAGCGGGAAAAAATCTTTAGATTCATCAAAGGAGGAGAGACCATGAAAGGGAGATTGTTCATCATTGGTATCATGCTTTTGGGTATTATCCTAATCTTTCCCCCGGCCGATTCTTTCGCCAAGCCCATCAAGGTTCTGGCCCAGTTTCCCATGAGCGGCCCGGTGGGCAGCCTGCCCGAGTTCGGCTGGGGGTTTATCGACGGCATGAATTACATCAACGGCAAGGGCGGGGTCAACGGAAAGCCACTTACCTACTTCGTGGAGGACATGCGCTACAGCCCCACGGTGGAGGTGGCCAACTTCACGCGTTTCGTTGCCGCGGAGAAGCGCGACGAATTCATCCTGGCCTCGGGGTATATCACCGGTGGCTTGAAGCCGCTCATCGATAAAGTAAATAAAGAAGAACGCATCCCCTGGCTGGATGGATCGTATTCCACCGAAATATTCGGGTCAGAGGGCGGGCCGTCGAAGTATCCCTATTATTATTCCCTTGGGGCCACGTATGGCGACCAGTTTCGCGTCCTCTTGAACTGGATCAAGGAGGACTCCAAGGGCAAGGGAAGAATAGCCATCGTCTACAGCCCCACGGAATGGGGGCGGGACCCTCTAGCCACGGCCCGGGCCCACGCCAAAAAGATCGGGCTGCAAATTGTCGATGAGGAAGAATACGCCTACACGGCCACCGATGCTACTTCCCAGGTGACCAATATTCGAAAGTCCCAGGCGAATTATGTCTTCTACCATGGATACTCTGGCGCCGCACCTTACACGGCCATCTTTATGAAGACGGCCAGACAATATCTGAAGAAAGCCACTATACTGGGAACTCATTACACCACGGGCAAATACATCACCCTCATCTCTGGAAAAGCGGCGGACGGGATGGTTGGGACTTGCTGCAGACCCATGGTGGACGAAATGGACAACCCCATGGTGAAGATGTCCTACGAATTTGCTGAAAAATACAAACGGAAAGAGGGCATCAAGGACATGTTCCTCTACATGGAGGGCCTGACTTACGCTTTGATCTTCCACGAGGCGCTCGACCGCGCGGATAAAACCGGTGAGCTAACCCGCGAAGGGGTGAAAAAAGCTCTGGATACCATGGTCTGGGACTTCGAAGGCCTCTTCGGCGGCCGGGGCTTTTCTTACAAATCCCATACTATCCCCATGGTGCGAATCTACCGCTGCAAGGTGGAAAAAGAGGTCGAGCAGGCGGGTAAGAAAGTCGGTGTAGGAACTTGGTTGCCCCTCAGCCCCTGGATCAACACGGACATCGAGTTAAAGTAATCTCAGCCCCTCCTGCACCCTGTGGAGTCGAAGAAGCTACTCCACAGGGAGAGGGTGGGGGCGTTAAGGCTGAATTGAAAAAATGATCGACCTGATCCAAACACTGGGAGCCGGTCTGTTGATCGGTTGCGTCTATGGCCTCCTGGGTCTAGGGATTGTCATCATTTTCCGGGCCTCGGAGGCGTTCAACTTCGCCATCGGCGAGTTCCTGGTCGTCGGCTCTTTCCTATTTTACATTTTCTTCTTTGACCTGCATCTTCCCTTCCTGCTCGCTCTCCCCCTGGGGCTTTTAGCCGCAGGAGCCATCGGAGCGATCGTCGAGCGCCTTTCCATCAAGCCCCTGCTGGGGCGCTCGGCCCTGTCGATGACCATCATCACCCTCGGGCTGGCCAGCGTGCTCCGGGCCTCCGTGCAGCTCATCTTTGGCGCACATTCCTATTCCTTCTTCCTGGAATTGCCGGACACCAGCCTGGAATTCGGCAGCCTGCTCTTTCCCTCGGAACGGGTCTGGGCGGGTTTGTTATCGGTTGTCGCCTTCGGGCTCATCCTCTTCTTTCTTTTCCGCACCCGCTGGGGAGTGGCCATCCGGGCCACCTCGGAAAGCCAGTCGAAGGCCATGGCCTTCGGCATCGATGCCCGGTTCATCCTCCTGATGGTCTGGGCCTTGAGTTCCATGTGTATTGCCATGGCCGGAGTGATGATCTCCAACTTCGGCGCTCTTTCTTACTTGACCGGGATCGCCGGGCTGCGGGCGATCCCGGTGGTGCTCATCGGCGGCATGGATAGCATTGGGGGTGCCCTCGTCGGGGGGTTGATCGTAGGGGTCTGCGAGGCCCTGGTGGGCAGTTACGTCGAGCCCCTGGGGCTCGTGGGCTTCAAGGACGTGGCTCCGTATCTCCTGCTGCTGATTGTTCTCTTCATCCGTCCGTACGGACTTTTCGGGACTGTGCGGATCGAGAGGGTTTGAGATGCTCTCCGTCGAAAACCTCCGGGTCGTCTACCATGACGTCATCTCCATTCTCAACGGGGTCTCCCTGAAAGCAGCCGGGGGGGAGATTTCCGTGATCATCGGAGCCAACGGTGCCGGGAAGACCACGCTGCTGCGGGCCATCAGCGGCATGCTCGACCTGTACGAAGGCGACGTCATCGAAGGGGACATCAAAGTCGGGAACTCTTCCATTCGAGGACTGGACAGCACGGACATCATCAAAAGGTACGGGTTGACGTACGTGATGGAGGACCGCCCGGTCTTCTGGTACCTGACCATCGAGGAGAACTTAGCCGCAGCGGCTTACTCCCGCTGGGATAGGGCAGTGAAGGCCGACATGGAGAAAGTCTTCGGGTACTTCCCCGTCTTGAGAAACCTGCGAAATCAAAAAGCTGGCTACACCTCCGGGGGGGAGCAGCAGATGCTGGCCATCGGCATGTCCCTGATGACCCGGCCCAAGATCCTCCTCTTCGACGAACCCTCTTTGGGATTGGCTCCCTTAGTCACCGAGGAGCTCTTTCGCATCATCCGGCAACTTAACCAGGAGGGCCTGACTGTCGTCCTGGTGGAGCAGAATGCCCACGCCGCCCTGGGCATCGGCCACCATGGCTATGTCCTGGAGAACGGGCGGGTGGTTCTCGATGGCCCGGCGGCGGCGCTCCTGGATAACGAAGACGTCCGGGAATTCTACCTGGGCACCGGTGCCAAGGAGCGCAGGAGCTACCAGGACGCGAAAAGGTACAAGCGAAGGAAGCGATGGCTGTAGAAGATCGAGATGGGTTTCTAAAAATTCAGAACCTGAACCTCTCTTTCGGCGGGGTCAAAGTCCTCCGCGAAGTGAGTTTCTCCGTAAAAGCTGGGGAAATCTCCGCCATCATCGGCCCCAACGGCGCTGGGAAGACCAGCCTGCTGAACTGCATCAACGCCCACTACCGGCCCCAGCAGGGAGGGATTTTCTTCCAGGGGGAAGACATCACTTCGCTGCATCCCCACACCATCGCCGAGCGGGGAATTGCCCGCACCTTCCAGAAAGTGGAGCTCTTCCGCGGAATGTCCGTGCTGGATAACATCAAGCTCGGCCGCCACTTCCGGATGCGCTCTTCCTTGCTGGGAAGTTTCCTGCGGTGGCCATCCTCCGTGGCTGATGAGCTGCGCCATCGCCAGGAGATCGAGGAGGAAATCATCGACTTCATGGGCCTCTCCGGCGTGCGCTATACCATCGTAGACACCCTTCCGCTGGGGGTGCGCAAACGGGTGGACATGGCCAGAGCCCTGGCCATGAAGCCCAAGCTCCTTCTCCTCGACGAAGCCATGGCCGGGATGGCTGTGGAAGAGAAGGAAGACATCGCCAGCTACATCCTGGACATCCACCGGGACCTGGGTGTGACCATCGCTTGGATCGAACACGACCTCTCGGCGGTGATGGACCTATCCCATCGAGTAACCGTCCTGAACTTCGGGGAAAAGATCGCCGAAGGAACGCCGAAAGAAGTGCAGCAAAACCCGCTGGTAATCGAAGCGTACTTGGGCCGGAAGAAGGAAATTTGAGGAGGGTCTTTGGCGCGGAATCTGATTGAATTCCTGATCCGGAATGCGGATGAATTCCCTTCCCGCCCGGCTTTGCGGGAGAAGCGCTACGGGGTCTGGACGCCCACCTCCTGGAAGCAATTCGCGGAAGGGGTTGAAAATTTTGCCCTGGGTCTGAAGGTTTTGGGCCTGGGGGAAAAAGAAACCGTGGCGGTGGTGGGGGACAATAAGCCGGAATGGATCACTGCCGAATTCGGGACCATCGCCGCCGGGGGCGTGATCACCGGAATGTACCCCGACTGCCTGGCTGAAGAGGTTCTTTACCTCATCACTGGCTCTGACGCCCGCATCGTCGTTCTCAGCGACCAGGAGCAGGTCGATAAGATCCTCAAAGTCTGGCCCAAAGTTGCCGGGGCGGTGAAATGCGTCATCGTCTGGGATTCGCGGGGCATGAGCCATTACTATGCCGAGCATCCCTTCTTACAGCGGTTCGAGAAAGTGTTGGAGATCGGCGCCCGAGAGAGTAAGGGCCAACCCGATTTCCTCCACCGCGCCGCCCAAGTCATGCGGCCTGACGCCCCGGCCATGATGCTTACGACTTCCGGGACGACCGCCCTGCCGAAGCTGGCCGTCCTCAGCCACGAGAACCTTCTCTTCGCCGGCGAAAACTACGGCAAAGTTGTCCCCATGGAGGCGGACGATCAACTCCTTTCCCTCGCCCCCCTGCCCTGGATTGGCGAACAGCTCTACGCCGTGGTCCGCTGGCTGCTGAGTGGAGCTTGTTATAATTTTCCCGAGGAACCCGAGACCCTTCGCCGCGACCTCATCGAGCTCCAGCCCTCTTACTTCGGCGGAACTCCCTCGCGCTGGGAGGACCTGGTCTCCGTCATCCAGGCGGCCATGGACAACGCGGATCCTCTAAAAAGAAGCCTCTATCAATTGGCTTTCCGCTTGGCCCTGAAGCGCACGGAGATGGAACTGGCCGGGAAAAACCCACGGTGGAGGTTGAAGCGCTTAACGGATCTGCTTCACTTCGCCGTCCTCCGGCCCTTGCGCAACCGGGTGGGCCTGGGACGGGTGAAGATGGCCGTTACCGGTGGCGGGGCGATCTCCCCGGAGGTGTTCAAGTATTTCAAGTCTTTGGGCATTGACATCCGGCAGGTTTACGGCCAGAGCGAATGCGCCGGGATCACGACTACGCATCGAGATGGGGATGTGCGGCCGGAGACCGTGGGCGTGCCCATTCCCGGAGTGGAAGTGAAGCTCTCCGATCAGGGAGAGATCATGGTCCGGGGCAAGTCCATCATGCTCGGCTATTATAAAAATGAGAAAGCCACCCGGGAAGCGTTCACGCCCGACGGCTTTCTGCGCACCGGGGATGCCGGGTATTTCGGGGAGGACGGGCATCTTTACATCTTCGACCGTTTCAAAGATATCATGACCCTGACGGATGGAACGCGTTTCGCGCCCCAGGACATCGAGACCCGGCTGAAGTTCAGCCCCTATATCAAGGAGGCGGTAATCTGCGGGGCGAATCAATCCTATGTTACGGCCATCGTTTCCATCGACCTGGAGAATGTGGGGAACTGGGCCAAAAAGCGGGGAATCTCCTACACGACGTACCAGGATCTCTCCCAGAGGCCGGAAGTTTACGAGCGGGTGGGGGAGGAGATCCGCAAGCTCTGCCAGCGGTTCCCCCAGAACATGCGGGTCCGCAAATTTGCCATCCTCCTCAAGGAGCTCCATCCGGACGATGAAGAGCTGACCCGTACCCGCAAGGTGCGGCGGGGGTTGATTTACGAACGTTACAAACCCCTGATCGAAGACCTCTACCAGCCGAAAAAGGAACACCCCTTGGACGTTCAGATCCGCTATGAGGATGGACGGATCTCCGCCTTCAAGGGGCAGGTAGCTATCGCCGAGGTGACGCCTTGAAATCTTTATCCGATCTCTACAACCAGTACTTCGCCTCCACGGCCATCTTCAGCCATCGACAGGATGAGCGCATCTTCCGCACCCGCTTCAAGCGAGCTTTTCTGATTGTTTTTTTCATCCTGGTGGCACTCACGCCGTTCTTTTGGAATGAATATAATTTTTACATTATCAATTTAGTCCTGGTCAACCTGATCGCGGCCCTGGGCCTCAATTTGCTCATCGGCTTTACCGGTCTCCTTTCCCTGGGACACGCGGCTTTCCTGGGCGTTGGCGCTTACACTTCTGCTCTCCTGGTCACCCATTTTGGGGTACCCTTGCTCCTCAGCGTCCTCTGTGCCGGGTTCGTGGCCGCCGGCTTCGGTCTGGTCGTGGGTATCCCATCCTTGCGCATTAAGGGCTTTTACCTGATGGTGGCGACACTGGCCTTCCAGTTCATCATTGAATATACCATCATCCACTGGGAGGGCCTAACCCGGGGGATTCGGGGGATCGAGCTCCCCGCCCCCCATTTCTTCGGCCTGCCACTGGGAAAACACTACGCCTATTTCTACTTTCTCTTCCTTCTCTCCGCCTTCTTCATGTGGGGCCTGAAGAATCTCAACCGCTCCAAAATCGGGAGGGCTTTTATCGCCATCCGCGACAACGACGTTTCCTCGGAGATCATCGGCATCCCCGTCTTTCGCTACAAGCTCCTCGCCTTTGCCATCAGCTCCTTTTACGCCGGTATGGCCGGAGCCCTTTTCTCCGCTTTACAAAGGAGCGCGATTCCCGAGGATTACACCTTCCTGAAATCCATCGAATTCTTGGCCATGGTCTTGATCGGCGGGCTGGGTAGCCTGCTGGGAACAGTTTTCGGAGTTCTTTTCGTCACCATGGTGCCGGAGTTCTTGAATGTGGGAGTATCCATCCTGGCCAAGCGCTACGACCCCAACATCACCATCTACCTCGGGCCCGTCAAGGATTTCACCTTTGGCCTGCTGATTATCCTCTTCATCATCTTAAAGCCCGAGGGCCTCGTCGGGGTCTGGGTGCGCATCCGCGATTACTTCCGCATCTGGCCCCTCCCCTATATCTCCCAATAAAAGTTCGGGCGCCCGAACCCCCACCCTCGCCGGATGATATGTTATAAGTCATACTGGCAAAAGAATTCCAGGCTCTAAAATAGGCTCCCAGATAAAAAGCCTCGGTATCAGTATTTTTTTGTTTGTTTTCATTAATCACGGCCAAAATCCCTTCGGAAGCCTTCTGGAAATCCACGCCGGCTTGGAGCGTTACATCATAAATAGCCGCATCCCCCCCCAGAATCTCTGCTTTTATTTTCTCATCTATTATTTTTATTTCTTCCGTTGTGCTGGATCCACCTTTTTCTTTCATTTGCAAAACCCCTTCCCCAAAGAGTATGTATAACACCCGTTTTTTGGGGAAGCCCAAAGTTTTTCCGCCCGACTGGAATAAGACGGAAGTCTTATCCCCCCGGATAAATTCTCCTTGATAGGATCGGCCATCTAACAGATGAATCGTATCTGCAAATGCTGGAAAACTTAGGCAGGACAGACTCAGAAGCAAAAGGCCTATGATAACATCCCGTATGTCGGCTCCCTCCTTTTCTTATCATTCACCACAGAGACACGGAGAACACTGAGAATGATTTTCTTTTATTCAAATGCCCCCAACCCCCCTTTATGAAAGGGAAGCTGTGAAAAAATCCTTTCCTCATCCCACCGGTATCGTGGTTCGGGAGCCAGGTGGCGATGAGCGCGGGCAGCATCGGCGGGAGGAAACGGTAACAGAAGATTCAACCCTGTCTCCGCAAAGGGGGGCGGGGTGCTTCTTCCCGCCTGATCCATGGAAGGAAGACTGCCTCATGATGCCAAACGAATCGCCATCTGGCTCCCGAACCGGGGAAGGCCATGGAATGTTGTTTCCAGCCCTGCAATTTGGAGCCAGGAAAATTTTTTCACACCTTCAGGGGGGCGAGGGGGGATTTTCAAAAGGAGCCTCCCCGCCGCTCTATGCTCTCCGCGGATTGCACATGCAGGGTTTCTTCATCCAGGATCAAATGCACGGGAGATCCTTTCCTCCGGAATCGTTTGGGATTGGGCTCATCCACGTGGATTTGCTCTCCATTGTCCATCTCGACCGCGTAGCGGACCACGGAGCCGAGGAAAAAGACTTCCTTCACCTTTCCCGACAACCTTCCTTCTTCTTCCCCCTCGGCAAACCGGATCATCTCGGGCCTGGAGACCACGAGAACCGGTTTGCCGGGCTGTCCGAATTTCTGATCCGGCCCGCCCGCCAAGGGAATAGAAATGATCACCCCATGCACGCTCACCTGAATCGAGTGGTCATCGACCTGCGCCACTTCCCCTTTTAAGAAATTTGTCGTTCCGATAAACTCGGCGACAAAGGGGGTTTGGGGCTGGCGGTAGATTTCCAGGGGGGTTCCAGATTGTTCGATATTCCCCTTATTCATGATCACGATGGTGTGGGAAATAGACATGGCCTCTTCCTGGTCATGGGTGACGTAAAGGGTCGTAATCCCCAGCCTCTCCTGGAGAGCCCGGATCTCCCCGCGCATGTAAATCCGGAGTTTGGCGTCCAGGTTGCTCAGGGGTTCATCGAAGAGCAAGACCTCGGGCTCATTGACCAGGACCCGGGCGATCGCCACCCGCTGCTGCTGGCCGCCGCTGAGCTGATTGGGGCTGCGGTCCTCCATGCCGGTGAGCTGGAGGAGGGCCAAGCCCTGGGAGACCTTCTTTTGGATCTCCGCCGGGGGCATTTTTTTGATCTTCAATCCGTAGGCCACGTTCTCGAAGACGGTCATATGGGGGAAAAGGGCGTAATGCTGGAAGACGGTTCCTGTCGGCCGCTTATAGGGCGGAAGGTCGTTGATCCTTTGGCCCCCGATGAATACATCGCCCCGTTCCGGTTCATAAAAACCGGCCAGGCATCGTAAGACGGTCGTCTTGCCGCAGCCGCTCGGGCCCAGTAGGGTCGTAAGTCTCCCGGGGGGGAAAGCGAAGGTAAAATCATTGACGGCCACGACCCGGCTCTCCCCCTTCCCAAAACTCTTGGTCACATGACGAAGAGAAACCGCAATCCCTTTTTCGGCCATGAAATCGCCCATCCAAACCGCTGTTCACCGCAGAGCTCGCAGAGGACGCTGAGCGGGAATAGAAATCAAAATTCGAATTTTCCCCCGTCTTTTGCCTTTTTAGGCTATTTATTCTCTGCGATCTCTGCGGTAAAAATTTTTTTCACATCCGGAACATGGAAGCCGTTGCCCCCGTCGCCCGGTAGATGATTACCAGGATGATGACCACGATGGCCATGAGCAGGGTGGACATCGCCGCCGCTCCCCCCAGCGCCCCTGATTCTACCATATTGTATATATCCACAGCCATCACTCTCCATTGGGGGGTAACCAGAAAGATGGTGGAAGTCAATTCGGTGATCGCGCGGATGAAGGCAAAGGTAATCCCGGCGATGAAAGCCGGCTTCATCAAGGGCAGCACAATCTTTCGGAAGGTGGTAAACCAGGGAGCACCCAGGTCGGCCGAGGCCTCTTCCATGGCCACGTCGATCTGCTTCAAGGTGGAGACCCCCGAGCGCAGGCCGAAGGGCATCCGGCGGATGGCATAATCCAGGACGATGATGAAGGCCGTTCCCGTCAGGATCAACGGGGCTTTGTTGAAAGCCACCACAAACCCCAGCCCCATCATGGTGCCGGGCACGGCATAGGGAAGGGTCCCCAAAAAGTCCATTGCCTTCCGCCCCAGGAAATTCTGGCGAACGAGGAGATAGGCGGTCAGGAGCCCAAGGATTGTGGCCATAACCGCTCCGATCGATGAGAGGATTACGCTATTGGTGATGGACCTGAGCGTATTGGTAAAAACAAGCCGGTAGTGATTGAGGGTGAAAGAGCCGTCCACCCCCCAGACCCTGGAGAACCCCCCGAGGAAGATCACCAGATAGGTGATGAGAATGACCGCAGACAGAAAAAGGCAGAAGGCCAGGAGGGGGCCCTTGGCCCTCCAGGGAGTTTTGCGGATCTCGGTATGAGCCGGGGCTCCAGTAATGGTCACGTAAGATCTTTTGGCCCGGTACCAGTTCTGGAAGTAGAAGAGGAGAAATGAGGGAATGAGGAGGATTACACTCAGAGTCGTTCCCATGCCCCAATCCAGTACGCCAAGCGTTTGAATCACCGACTCCACGGCCAGTACGGAGATCCCGCCCCCGAGCAAAGCCGGGGCCCCGAAGGCGCTGAGGTTGGTCATGAAAACCATCAGCGTGGCGGCCATGATGGCGGGGGTGATCAAGGGGAGAGTTACGGTACGCAAGACCGTCCAGGGCTTCGCTCCCAGATCCTGGGCCGAATCTTCCAGCGTGCTGTCCAGGCCGCTAAGGGCGGCGGAAATGATCAGGTACGCCAGGGGAAAAGTGGTAAGGATCTCCGAGAAGATCACGCCATGATAGCCGTAGATGACCCATTTCACTCCCAGCCAACGGTCCAGAAACACATTGATCACCCCGTTTCTCCCCAGGAGAAGGATGAGGGCAAAGGCATTGATGAAGGGGGGAGTAATCATGGGCAGGATGGCCGTAATCATAAAGAGGGACTTCAGGGGAAGGTCTGTGCGGGTCATTCCGTAGGCGAAGATCAGCCCGATGATGACCGCCCCTGCGGTAGCGATCACGGAGATGAAGAGCGTGTTGTAAAAAACCTGGCGGAAATATTCGCTCTTGATGAAATGAATATAGTTGGCCAGGCCGATAAACCTTCCCGCATCGTCCCTTACGCTCTCGCGGAAAACCGCATAAAGGGGATAAGCTACAAAATAAAACAACACCGCAAAGGTCAGAATGACGATGATGAAAACAGTTGGCTCTTTCCGGCGCAGTCCCATCTTAAGCCCGCCGTCCGCGAACCTGCCACCACACGCCCAGCCCGAGCGGCACCAGCGCCGCCGCCGCCGCGCCCAACCCTAGCGTCGCGAAGCCGCCGACCGCGAACACAATCCCGCTGCCGAAGCTCCCGGCGGCCGCGGCGAAGCCCAACAGCAGGTCGTTGAAGCCCTGGGTCTTGGCCCGCTCCGTTGGCGAAAGCTGGTCGGCCAGCAGGGTGGACCCCGCCACGTAGGCGAAGTTCCATCCCAACCCCAGCAGAAAGAGGGCGATCAGCAGCGGCAGGAGGCCAGCGGAAGGAGCCGCCATCAAGCAGGATAGGATCAGAATCCCCGAGCCCAGAATGATCACCGGCCCCCGTCCCCACCGGTCTGTCATCCTCCCAGAGATGATCGAGAAGGCGTACATCCCGAAGGCATGGACCGAGATCACCAACGAGATGGCTGTCAGTGGGTGTTGCTCCCCCTTCATGTGGACCGAGGTCATCACCATCAGCATCACCATGACCATCTGGGCGAAAACCACCGTGACGATGGCCACGATCACCCCGGGCTGCCGCAGGATCTCCGGCAGGGCGCGGGTTCTCCCCGGATGGGGGACGGTGTGGGGGTTCAGACCGGCCAGTTCTCGGCCCACATCCCGGGGGTCCGGCCTCAGACCCGTGAAAACCAGGATCCCTGCTACCCCCCAAACCAGGAAGCCCACGCCGTAAGCTCCGGCCAGCTCAGGGAACCCAGCCCCAAGCGACCATTTTCCCATGACCCCGGCCAGCAACGGCCCTACCACCGATCCCACGGTGCCACCCAGCACCACGTTGGAAATGGCCCGGCCCCGCTCCGCTGGCAGGTGAACCTCCGCCGCGGCGAAGCGGCCCAGGTCCGCCGATGCCCTGGCAATGCCCATCAGCAGCAACCCCACCAGGAAGACGGGGAAGGAGCGGGCGATGACCGCGCCCCCGGCGATCCCCGATCCGATCACACCCACCACCTGTCCCATGGTGAAGCCCCGGCGCCGCCCGATCCGCTCCATGGTGTAGCCCCAGGCCAGGGCCGCGAAGGCCTGCCCCAGCACTCTCACGGTCTCCGGCAACCCCGCCAGGGCCGGCCGTCCGCTCAGCTCCGCTCCGACCAGGGCGTTGACGGTGAAGACGGCGATGAACCCGGCCGAGCTGAGGCTCTGGACCAGGAATAGGACGGCGGTGATCTTCTTGGCAATGCGGGGGTAGTCCTTCAAATCTCTCTCCCAGAGGCGACGAAAATAACATCGGATAGTGTGCAACAGATCGATGAATCCGCATCGCGGTCACGATCGAAGTGCCCACAGACCGGCGTAAAAGTGCTAAAGCCGATATGCTACCACAACCCGTGATCTCAATTCCAGGATTCATAATAGCGTTTCTTTGCTTGTAAACCTTGAAGAGGGGAAATAGAAGCGATCATTTAGCGGCGGGTCTTTGGAATCTCTTGCTCCGTTGACGGGTGGTTCGTCCGAGTAAGCTTCCCGCGAACTAAATCAACATGCTCTTTGAGCTTATAGACTTCCCCAAAAAAGGCTAAGGGGACGCGAATTTTATTGATGGAAGTTTCAATCTGGTCAAGCCTTCCCTGATACTCCAGCATCTTTTCTGAATCCGGGTTTTCTACTACTTCTGATTCGAGATTCTTAAGTTCTCCATACCAGCGGTAGAATTTCCGGCGGTTCCGCCAGGAATATAGCCAGGGTATGCTTCGGATTAGAGGAAACAATACG
>Ga0315282_10005710_pt1 | contig 21088 bp, 10 predicted proteins | sample YL17G07_20_MG_FD_203693 | JGI IMG/M metagenome (GOLD analysis project Ga0315282, IMG submission 203693) | Sediment microbial communities from Yellowstone Lake, YNP, Wyoming, USA - YL17G07_20 | ecosystem: Environmental > Aquatic > Freshwater > Lake > Sediment | place: USA: Wyoming | collected... | reverse complement strand
GTTGGCGATCACGTTGCTCTGGATCGTGCCGTCGCACTCATAGAGTCCGCCGCCGCAGCCGTAGTCGCCGCCGCTGGTCGAATTGCTGGTGATCACGTTGTTCTGGATCGTGCCGCCGCAGGCATAGAGTCCGGCGCCGTAGTAGGCCGAATTGTTGGTGATCACATTGTTCTGGATCGTGCCGTCGCAGTAGGCCAGTCCGCCGCCGTGGATGGCCGAATTGTTGGCGATCACGTTGTTCTGGATCGTGCCGTCGCAGTCATAGAGTCCGCCGCCGTAGCGGGCCGAATTGTTGGTGATCACGTTATGTTCGATCCGCGCTTTTGTGGTTCCACCGAAGATTCCCCCGTACGTCGTAGCGTTTTTGATGGTGAATCCCGAAAGGGAGCAACTGCTCGTCTCGCTGCCATTAAACACGACAACCGGCCCCTGTTTGTTCCCATCAATAACCGTTGTTGCGACAACGGCAGAGTTGGTGGGATTCGTGCTTCGGAGAACGACGTTCTTTCCCAGAAAATCTATGTTTTCCACATAGACTCCCGGAGAGACAACAATCACATCCCCGTGTGTCGCCCCGAGAAGGGCGTCCTGGATTTTTGCATAGTCCTGCGGCACGCGGATCGTGATCGCGTGAGACAACCCGGTGAGAAGAAGTCCCCACGCCACGAGCGCAGCAATCGAACTTCTGAAGGCGCGGATTCGCACGGCAACCATGGCGGTGCCTCACATTGGAGAAAGCGTCCTTGCCGATGTCGCGTCAGAGCCTTCCTGGCTTGGTATCTTCCACTAATAGCAGGAACCGCTCGGCCAAGTCAAGGAAAACCCGCCGGCGAGAAATCATCTTCTGAAAGGGAGGAATTTGATCCCTCTATTGTGTTGGGCTGAACCAAGGGCAAATCCCGTTCAAAGTATGGTTCCGCCGGGCCGAGAGGTGCTCCTGGGTCTTTCTTGCATCCGGCCTCTTGCCTCTCACTTCTTGCTTTTCAGTTCATCGTTCGGCATCCGCATCCGGTTTCCGCCGTTCCTGCTTGACAGCGGCTTGCCCGGTCGCTTATATGAATGTTTTGCCGGTTCGGGGAGGGGCTCAGCGCCGGCTGCGCCGAGAGAACCGTGCCGGAGGTCGGATCCCAAGGGAGTGGGTCATTTGACGCCCCAGGCGGCTCGCACGGAATAGGTGCCCAAGGTGGAACGGTTTTCCAATCGGTTCGGTGTTCTTGCCCTCCACGCCCTGGTCTGGACTCTCCCGGTGGGTCTGTTTGTCATTCTCATCTTGACGGCCCTCGCGCCCACGATTCGTCCGGAGTTCTTCAGCCTCTTCAAACAGCCGTCGGTCGGCCAGCGCTTCTATTTCCAGGTCGCGATGAGCACGATCGCGTTGCTCTACTTCGGTCTCTGCACGGCGGGCGGCACGGTGCGCCTGCCCCGCAACGGCGTTTTGGGCGCGGCGATTCTCTATGGCCTGTGTGTGACGGCGAGCAGCCTGGCGGCGCGCAGCCCCTTGTTCACGATCAAGGAAACCGCGTTTCTGTGGTGCGGGATTCTGCTGCTGGGCATGGTGACGCATTTACGCCTGAGCCGGCGCCAGAGCCGCGCGCTGCTGACCTCGCTCGTCTTGATCGCAGCGGTTTCGGCCCTTTACGGCCTACTGCAATACTTTGGGGTGGACCTGCGGTGGGGAGCGGCCGGCTATCCGGCGGACATCGAGGAAGCGCGGTTCCATGTCCTGGGGTTGCAGGGGCACCCCAACTATCTGACGGCCTTCATCGGGCCGGCGTTGCTGCTGTGTCCGGGGCTGATCGCCGCCTCGTCAAGCGTGCGTTGGCGCGCCGTGCTGGGCGGCGTGATGGTGGTCATCGCGCTGTGCATTCTGGTTTCGGGAACGCGAAGCGCGTGGCTCGGGACATTGTTCATGGGCGGGGGCATGGCGGTGGTGGCGATGCGAAAGTACGGCTCCTTCCGGCTGGGCCGGCGCGGGAAGATCGCCGCCGTGGTGGCTGCCTGCGGGCTGGTGCTGCTAGTGATGCAGGCCCGCCACCGCTATAGTTTCCTGGACCGGCTGGCGGAGGCGCGACCGGTTCAGGGCCGGCTCTATTTCTATGTGGTGGCCACGCGCATGATCGCGCAACACCCGCTTCTGGGGATCGGCTACAACAACTATGGGGTGCAGTTCTGGGATTATTCCGATGCCCTTCAATCCAACCCGGCCAATCACGTGTACAGTTTCATTCTCGAAGACGTGGGCGGCATCCGCGCCGATCAGGCTCACGACGAGTATTTGCAGATCGCGGCCGAAACGGGGATGGTCGGCCTGGGGGTCTTTTTCTTTCTGATGGTGGTTTACTTCCGCCGAGTGCGGGAGGAATATCAGCGGCTCGAGGCGAGGCACGACCGGCTGCTCCTGCTGGGGATGGCCGGCGCGGTGGGGTTCCTGTTGATGGACTGCCTGTTCAGCTTTCCGCTGCGGCTGCCGTGCAGCAGTCTGGCGCTATGGCTGGTGATGGGGATTGGCAGCCGCTATGCCTGGCCGGAGGCGGTCGCCGCAGCCCCCGAAGCGGCGAACCGCGCCGCAGCCTCTCGCAAGGGCGGATCGAAGTCGAAAGCGAGTGCCAAATCGCCGGCGGGGTGAAATGCTCCCCCGGACAGCGGAACGAGACCTTTATGAGCCAACTCGAACCTCGGAATTCGAAACACGAAACCTCTTCGGATGAACTGCGGCTGCTGGAGTGGGCCAATGTGCTGTTGAGCCACAAACTGTTGATCATTTTCCTCGGGTTCCTCGGCGCGGGAGTTGCCTATGGGCTCTGCAAGACGGCGCGGCCGTTCTTCACGGCCGAGGCTACGATCCTCCCCAACCGCGAGGCCGAGCAACGCTCGCTGGAGAAGCTCTGGGGCCTCAACATCGCGCGGGGGACCGAGGACATGCTCGACGTGTTCACGACCACGCTGGTCTCCAGCTACTACATGGAGCTTCTGCACAGCGATTCGCTTCTCCGGCCGCTGATGGAGCGCCAATGGGGCAATGGGGAAACGCTCGCACAAATGTTCAAACTCCGCGAAAAGTCTTATGTCACGATCGCGCAGCAGACGCTGGCCTCGTTGCGCAAATCGGTCGTCAAGCTCCGACAGGACCGGTCCACGGGCATGATCTCGATCCTTTGCACCACGCCCGATCCCGGCGTGTCCGCGGAGATGGCCAATTCGCTGGTCGAGGGTCTCAAGAAGTTTCTAATGGCCCAGCGGACGACCGACACCAGCCGGCTGGTCAGCGAGGCCGACCAAAAAACCAGTGAGGCCGAATCCGCTCTCAAACTAGCCGACAACGCGCTGGAGAATTTCGATCGCCACAACAAGAACACCACCACGCCCGACTTAATCACCAAGCGGCAGCAGCTTCAGCGGGAGATTGAACTTCAGAAGGAAACCTGGCTCAAGATGAAGACCACGGTGGCCATCCTCCGCGTCAGCGAAAAGCAGAAGGAGGAGCTGATCCTGGTGATCCAGCCGGCCGAGATTCCGTGGAAGAAGTCGTGGCCGCCCACGATGCTGGCAACGCTCGGCTCGGGGATGTTTGGCGGGCTGCTGGCCGTAATGCTTGCGTTCGTGCGTCATGGAATTCGCTCTCTGGCGGAACGGGGCGCCCCCGGCTATGCGGAATTCGTGCAAAACATGCGCTCGCTGAATCATTGGTTGCCGGGAGTGATTCTGCTGCTGCCCAAGGAATCGCGGAGGAGGCCGGCGAGACGGCCCGACGCTGGAAAGGCTGCCGACATCTCCCGCCCGACCGCAGACGCAGAACCGGCCGCGACCCCCGCGGACCCGCCGCCGGAGGATGAGGAGAACGACTCTTGAGTCAAACCAGCGACAGCGGAAACAGCGGGTGGGTGCCGCGAGCGGTCGGATTGCTCCTGGTGATAGCGATCCTCGCGGTTCAAACGATGGTTTTTTCGCGGATCGTCGGAGCCGCCTACACCAAGCAGGCCGAAGCGCAGCTGGACCAGTTGTCGCAGCTGGAGAGCCAGCTGGACAATCTCGGCGCCAATGCGGCCAACGAGGCCGAGGTGATCAAGCTGAGAGGCGTCCGGCGGGGCCTGTTGGAGCAAATCGAATCGCGCCTGACTCGCGCACTGGCGGCCGATTCCGCCAACGGCATGGCGTGTTGGTTTCTCTCGAAGGCATATTTGAGCCAGGCCCAAGTGTCCGCCGATCTGATGCAGCAGGCCGGTCAGAGAGCCGGGGCCGCCAAAGCGGCGGGCAACGATCGGCTGGCCGCCCAGTATGCCGCGGCGGCGCAGGGCGAGAGAGAGAAGCGTGACAAGCTCCTGAAGAGCGCCGAAGAATGGGCCTATCGGGGAAGGAAGAGCTTCAATTCGGTGGGTTGCTTCAAGCAGCTGGCTTCGATCCATTTGCGCCAGGGACAAGCGGAGCGGGCCGAGCCGTATCTGGAGATCGTGACCCGCATCAAGCCCGACGACATCGAAGCGGTCGAGCGTCTGGGCTTGCTCAAGTTGAACCCCGTGAAGTGGGACGAACTGCCCGGCTTGTGCGACCAGATTCTCCAGAGACATCCCTACAGCGCCAATGCGTATTACTACAAGGCCTACATGGCCCAGGAGGCGCTGAAGGAGAAGCGGGGCAATCCCGAGACCAACACGCAGGACCTCCACCTTAACGCGCGTCAGGCCTACCTGATGTGGCGGCAAAAAACCGGCGAGATCTTCTTCGACTGGCGAAATCTCGAACAAATGGTGAAGTCTCTGAACCTGGTCGAGGCCCGCCGGCCCGGCGAGGCGGCCGCGCGCCCGCCCTAAGGAATCATGATCGTAAGGATGTCCGGCAAAGTTCTTTTGTGCCCGCCCGAGCGGGTGTTTTTCGCCGCCGGAAGGCGGAACTACGAACCGGTTTTTGGAACACCGCCCCGCCGGCCCAAGGAGGCGGCGCGCGTGAGAATCGCCATTCTGGGAACACGGGGAATCCCCGCCAACTACGGCGGCTTCGAGACGTTTGCCGAAGAAATTAGCCGGCGCCTGGCCGCGCGCGGCCACGACGTCACGGTCTATTGCCGAAGCAACCGCTATCCCAACGACCGCGCCCCGGTCTATCGCGGCGTGCGGCGGTGCCTGCTGCCGACGCTGCCGCTGAAATACACCGACACGGTGGTACACGGCTTTCTCTCGGCCTGGCACGCCGCCTTCCAGCCCTATGACGTGGTCTATTTTTGCAACACGGCCAACGGCCTGTGGACGCTGATCCCGCGCCTGCTGGGCAAGGGGGTGGCCATCAACGTGGATGGCCTGGAGTGGGAGCGGCGCAAGTGGAACTGGTTCGGGCGCGCGTGGCACCGCCTGGGCGCCAAGCTCTGCACCCTCTTCCCCGACGCAGTGGTCTCCGATGCGCGCGTGATTTACGATTACTACAAAAAGACGTTCGGGATCGAAAGCTACCTGATCCCCTACGGAGCGCCGTGCGAGCGGGTGGAAACGACCGCGGTCCTGGATCGGTTCGGCGTCAAGCCGCGCCAGTACATCCTCTATGTCAGCCGGTTCGAGCCGGAGAACAATCCCGACAAAGTCGTGCGGGCGTTCGAACAGGTGCGGACCCAGCTGAAGCTGGTGATGGTGGGGGACGCGCCTCACGCGCCGGAGTTTGTTCGAAGCGTGAAGGCCACCAACGACCCGCGGATCCTCTTCACCGGCTATGTATTCGGTTCCGGTTATCTGGAGTTCCAGTCGCACGCCTTTGCCTACATTCAGGCCACCGAGGTCGGCGGCACCCATCCGGCGCTGATCGAGTCCATGGGCATGGGGAATTGCGTTCTGGCCAACGCCACGCCCGAGAACCTCGAGGTCGCCGGTGGGGCGGCCATCCCGTTCGATGCTCACCAACCCGGCGACCTGGCCGCCAAGCTTCAGCAGCTGGTGGACCATCCCGAAGCGGCTGAGGAGTACCGCCGTCGGGCGGCCGAGCGGATCAAGGAATGCTACAGCTGGGATCGCGTGGCCGATCTGACCGAGGAGTTGTGCCAGGATCTCATGGCGGGGCATCCGCGTCCCGGCCCGCGTTGGGAGCCCGACACAAAACGGGAGGCAAAAGAGACCGCCTCAGGAGGATCGTCGGCCCGATAGCCCGCATTGTTCACTGGGAATTGTAGCCGCCGACGTCAGGAGGCCGACGGAAGGTTTTGCAGGAGTGCTCCAAACTTGGGTCTTGACGGGACGAGCCATTCTGGGCCTTAGTAGAGAACAGTTTGCCCGGCGGGTAGTTGCGCCGGGCATGTGGCAATAAGGGCTCGGCAGTCGAGGAATTCTCGGCCGGGCCGTTTCAAAATCGAAGGTGCTTTTCCTGAGCACCTCACTGAACTGCGTAGGTAAACGATAATGAATCATCGTGTTCTTGGGTTCGTCGCTTTGCTTCTTTCCGGTTCCATCCTGCCGTCGTGGGCCCAGCCGATGGCCGCGGCGCCTGGACCCCAGCTTCTTCTCGTGCCGCTGGCGGCAGGGGCGCCAACTTCGCCTTCCGCTCGCACGCAGCCCTTCATCCCCGTGCCGGGCGTCAGTCTGTTGGGCCTCGACACCTCGTTGGGCAATCTCAAGCCGTTCGGCTACGACATTTTTCAGGGCCAAGTCAAAGAGTACACCGGGCCGGTGGACGAGGATTATGTCGTCGGCCCGCGCGACGAACTGCTCATCCAGACCTGGGGAGAGTACGCCAAGCAATGGCCGCTTCGCGTCAGCGATGACGGCTACATTGATCTGGAGGGCGAGGAGCGGCGAGTTTTCGTCAACGGACTGACCCTGTACGAAGTCCAGCAGGAAGTCACCAAGCAGCTGGCCATCATTCACGCCTCCATTTTCAATGCCGCGGACCCCAGCCAGGGCAAGGCGTGGGTGGACGTCAAAGCCATTCGCGTTCGTCCCATCCTGGTCTACGTCGCCGGCGAGGTGGTTCGGGCGGGAACCTACAGCATGGACGCCACGGTGGCCTCGTTGCTGAACGTGTTGACCAATGCCGGCGGGATCAAGGCCAACGGCTCGCTGCGCCACGTCCGGGTCAGCCGGGGGGCCGCCTTGGAACAGGCGACCGTTCGTCGCCGCGGAGCGGTTGCCGCGCCGAAAGAGGCCAGACCGAGCGGTGACGTCCGTGAGCAGTCGCGAACCGAGGACTATGATCTTTACGACTTCCTGATCAAAGGCGACACCAAGCCGGTGCGGACCCGCCTGAAAAACGGCGACACGGTTTTCATTGACCTCAAGCGCAGGACCGTCGCGATCCGCGGCTTGGTCCAGCGCCCCGGCATCTATGAAATGCTGGACACCGAGTCGGTGAAGGATCTTCTGACCGATGCCGGCGGGCCGGCCCCAGGAGCCTATCTCAAGCGGATCCAGGTCATCCGGCGCGCGCTGAACCAAAACCTGCGCGCGCTCGACGTGGATTTTGCCTCGCTCAACGATGCCGGGACCACCTTCCCGCTGGTGGACGGCGACATCGTCGAACTGTTCCCCTCCGTGGGCGATGAGTACATCGTCCGGCTCGACGGCGGCGGAGTTTACCGCAACGGCTTTTTCGAGTTTACCAAGGGCATGACCCTGGCCGATCTGATCGAAAAGGGCGAGGGACTGCGCGGCGAAGCCTATCTCGAAAAGGCCGACCTCGTCCGTACCCGCATGGACTACACCAAGGAATATCGCGGTTTTTCGCTGAAGGAGCTCTACAAGAAGGAGCCCGCGACCGGCAAGGTGATCATGACCGGCGACAAGAACAATCCGGCCAACTTCCCGATCCAACGGCTCGACTGGATCACCATTCACTCGTACTATGAGCTGATCGGCAAAGACAAAAAGGTTTTCCTGGAGGGCCACGTCAAAGATCCCGGCGAGCACCTGTTGGCCGAGAAGATGAAACTCTCTGACCTGTTGTTCGCTTACGGCGGGTTTGAGGATCCCGATTGGCGCCGGGCCACCTACCAGGAGCGGGCCTACCTGGTCCGCACGCTGCCCGAAGACCTGTCCACCAGTCTGATCACGATTCTCCTGCGGCGCGTTCTCGATGGTGATCTCAAAGCGGACAAGACTCTGGAAAGCATGGACCGGATCATCATTCGATCGTATGACGAGGTGATGAAGAAGGACAAGTACGTTTACCTCGAAGGCCACATCAAGCAACCCGGCCGGCATCTCCTGAGCGAGAACATGCGTTTGTCCGACGTGCTCACTTTGTACGGCGGGCTCGAAGACCTGGACTTTCGCAAGGCCACGTACCTCGAGCGGGCGGACCTGTGGCGCACCGATCCTCAGAACCTCACGGCGCGCGTGATCTCGGTGGCGCTCGACAAGGTTCTGGCGCACGATCCTTCGGCGGACGTGCGGTTGCAGAGCCTCGACCGCCTGGTGGTTTACGAATACAAGGACTTCCACCCCGACGACTATTTCACGATCACCGGCGCGGTGCGCGACCCCGGCCGCTATTTGCTGGCCAGGAACGCCACGCTCAACGACGCGATCGTGATGGCTCGCGGGCTGCTCGACGAAGCGTATAAGTATGAGGCCGAGATTGTCCGGACGCTGCCCGCGGAGGTCACGCTCCAGCGGCCCGCCCAGGTCCTCCATGTCCCGATCAACGAGAACTACGCCCTGGAGCCGCGTGAGAAGAGCACGCCGCTGGTCAAGGACGACCAGATCTTCATTCGCAAGGTCCCGGGATGGGACAAGAATCGTTTTGTGACGCTCGAGGGCGAGGTGAAGTTCCCCGGTCAGTATATCCTGTCCAAGGCCGACGAGAGGCTCTCGGACCTGGTCGGCCGCGCCGGGGGATTGAAAGAAACGGCCTATCTGCTCGGAGCGATGTTCACGCGGCGGAAGGACGAGAAATCCTCGACCAGCACGCACGTTCGGGTCGCCATTGACCTGAAAGAGGCTCTCGCGAGCAAGGACGGCGCCGCCGACCTGATCCTGCGCGACGGCGACGGCCTCCGCGTCCCGCTCAACCCGATGATGGTCGAGGTGCGCGGCGCGGTCCATATTCCGGCCACGCTGCAATACAAAAGAGGCGTCGGTGTGGACCACTATATCAAGCTGTGCGGCGGATTCAAGGACGAGGCCCTGAAACGCGATGTGTTGGTCCTCAATCCCGACGGAACGACAACTCGTCGCGGGTGGGGATGGTTCGGGCCCAGTCCCTTGTCGGGCAGCGTGATCATCGTCCCGCCGTACACGGGTCCGCTTCCGGGACGGATCGGCGAGGAAGTGCCCACGACGCCGACGGCGCCGGAGCTGTTGCCGCCGCCGGTTCCCCCGGGCTGGGAGCGGGAGCCTGCGCCGTTCGAATGGGAAACGTCGCCGACGCTCACGCGGTTCGAGCGAATGCCCCGCCGGCCGATGGCCCCGTGGGCCAGGACCCCACTGACCTCCGGCACCCTCACGCCTGAGTATGGGTATGGCTACGGGTATGGGCCCGGGTATCCTTATGGCCCGTATGTCACGCGCAGGCGGGCGTTCGAAACAAGCGAAACCAAGACGGCAACGGGGCCGACCAGTGTGACGTTGCCTCCGCTGAGGCTTCCGATCCCGTGAAAGCAGGCGACACATTCAACCTCGCCACGGTCGCCCGTTCGCTGCGGATTCCCGTGCTGATCACGGTGGGTCTGCTGGCCGCGTTTTATGCGGGAGTGGGCCTGTTGCCGCGAGTGGTGCACGCCCTCGCCGCGCGCAGCCTTTATAACTACCGCGATCTGGTGGACCGGGCGGTGGCGCGAGGCGACTGGGACGGCGCGGTGGCCGTGATCGAGCGCGCCGCCCGCGAGATTCCCCGGGAAATCTATTTCGAGCGGCCCGAGTTCATGTACGAACGGCTCGGCCGCATTCGCCAAGAGCAGGGCGGGCACGTCGCCGAAAGCCTCGAGGCCTTCCTCCGCGCCCAGGCCTGTTACTTTCGCAACATCCGGCTACAGGGTTATGCCCCGCCGCCCCGCCTGATTCGCGACATCATCCGGGCCTGCTTTGAAATGGATAATCCCGAAGGCGCTTACCACGAAGCGCGTTTCGCCATGGACCTCTATCCGTTGTTTCGCCAGGAGTTCCTCAAAGGCCACCTGCTCCACGCCATGGAAGACCCGCGCATCATGCGCGATCTGGGGCTGCTCGAGCTCAAGCAGGGGAACCTCGCTTCGGGGACCGACCGTCTGAACCAAAGCCTGGTCCGCAATCCGCGTCTGCCCGAAACCCACTACTGGCTGGGTCGTTTCGCCGAGGACTTGCAGCAGCCCGAGAAAGCCGTCCAGGAGTATGAGGCCGAACTGGCCAATTGGCCTTACTCGGAAAATGCTTACACCCGACTGGTCGCCATCTATGAGCAGCTCCATCGCGATCCCGCTTACATCAACTATCGTTGCAACGAGGTTCATCAGAAGGCCCTCGCGCAATATCCCTCCGCGACGAGCACGACCGGCCAGCTGGCGGCGCTGTTGATCGTGGGCTCGAAAGTCGAACTCGCGTTCGATTTGCCCGAACCCGGCAACCTTGCGTTCATCATCGTGGCCAACAGCACTCCCTGTTACGACGTCTGGGGATGGTTCGAGTTTGCGCTCGATGATCGTCACATTCAGACCATCTACGCCGATAGTCCGGAAGTGCGAGGCTACACCGTCCAGGTCAACGGAGTGGAGGCGGGCCACCACACCTTCCGGATCGAAAACCTCTCCGACGCCGCCGACGGCCACGACGATCGCAATGTGATTCTCTACAACGTCCGCGTTTATCGCCTGTCTTGATCCCGCGCCCGTGCCCCGTCCCGTGCCCCTTCCCGTGCCCGCTCCCGCGGCCGTGAACGAATTCTCGATTTTGGATTGGGAAGGGAAACACCGGGCGCTGAAGAGGAGATATTTGGAACCACAGATTTCGTGGCGTGGCCACCGGTCGCTCGATGAAGGAGGGAGTTGCGAAAAAGAGTGGCGTGGGCTGTCGGGCCGCGAAAGTCGGCGGACTAGACAGGCCACCCCACTCTCTTCACTCCCGTTCAACGTTGGGATCCGCCATTTCGCAACTCCCTCGAAGCCTGTGGTCGGGCATTTTTCTCTTTACGACTGTGCCGACATGCTTTACGAAATGACGTGGAAACGGCGACACAATTGGAGCAACGGAAGCGAACACCGTCGGCTATTTCCGCTCGGTCGCCGTCGCGCGTCTCTCAATGATCGGCAAAGTCCACAGCCACGCGGTGTTGGGGATCAACGCCTATGCCGTCGAGGTCGAGGCCGACCTCAGCGGCGGCCAGCCCTATTTCGGCATCGTGGGCCTGCCCGATCCCGCGGTCAAGGAGAGCAAGGACCGCGTCAAGTCGGCCCTGCTCAACAGCGGCTTCTACATCAGCGTCAACCAGCGCACGATCGTCAACCTCGCCCCCGCCGACATTCGCAAAGAGGGCGCGGCGCTCGACCTGCCGATCGCCACCGCGCTCCTGTCGGCGCAGGGACTGATTGATGCCGGGCGCCTCGCTGACTATTCCATTGTCGGCGAACTGAGTCTGGACGGGCGCGTCAGGGCGATCCCCGGCGCGCTGTGCATCGCCGACGGCGCGCGGCGTTCAAAATGCCGCGGCGTCATTCTTCCCGCCGACAATGCCAGCGAGGCGGCCGTCGTGGCCGACGTTGACGTCATCCCCGTCGAAACGCTGTCCGACGCGGTGGCGTTTCTCAACGGGCGGCTCGAGATCGCGCCCCATCGCGTGGACCTGCCCACGGTTTTCCATCAGTCGGCCCATTACGCCGAGGATTTCGCCGACGTCAAAGGCCAGCAACACGCCAAGCGCGCGCTCGAAATCGCCGCGGCCGGCGGTCACAACGTGCTCCTCATCGGCTCGCCCGGAAGCGGCAAGACGATGCTTGCGCGACGGCTGCCCACCATTCTGCCCGACCTGACGATTGATGAAAGCATCGAGACGACGAAAATCCACAGCGTGGCCGGGTTGGTCCCTGCGCGACAGGCGCTGGTGGCGACGCGCCCCTTTCGCTCGCCCCACCATACCCTGAGCAACGTGGCGCTGACGGGCGGCGGCACAATTCCGCGACCGGGCGAAGTCTCACTCGCCCATCACGGCGTTCTCTTTCTCGACGAAATGCCCGAGTTCCAGCGAAGCGCTCTCGAAGCGTTGCGCCAACCGCTCGAGGACGGCGTGGTGACGGTCTCGCGCGCGAGCATGTCGGCCACCTTCCCCGCGCGATTCTTTCTGTGCGGCGCGATGAATCCCTGCCCGTGCGGATACCTCGGCGATCCGGTGAAGGCGTGCACCTGCCGGCCGGATGCCGTCCGGCGCTATCGGTCGCGGCTGTCGGGGCCGCTGCTCGACCGCATTGACCTTCACATCGAGGTGCCGCCGGTGCGGATTCAGGAACTGTCGCGCGGGTTGCCGGGCGAGCCGTCCGAGGTGATTCGCAAGCGGGTCAACGATGCGCGGTGTCGCCAGCTCGAGCGCTTCCGCGGCTGCAAGGGGATTTACTGCAACGCCCACATGGGTTCGCGCGACCTCAAGAAGTTCTGCCCGCTCAAGGAGGAAGTGCGCGTCCACCTCGAAAACTCGATCGCGCAACTGGGCTTCAGCGCCCGCGCCTTCGACCGCATCATCAAAGTCGCCCGCACGATCGCCGACCTCGAAGCCTCGCCCGACATCGAAACACCCCACATCGCGGAGGCGATCAATTATCGGACGCTGGATCGGGAAGGATGAGCCGATAGAAGACCGACGCCCCTTTTCCCACGAGTCCAAGGGGTGTCAAGAGACGAACTGCGAAAGGGCAGAGCGGTGCGAGGACACCGTGCTCCGCGTCTCACGTAGACCTTGGCGGGACGGCGTGGCCCGCGCCACCTCCCAGGCTACATTCTGCTCCAGGGATTGGCTTTCGAGATGAAGGGTAAATCCAGAAGACGTCTCCTTTATGGCCTCGCCTGCTCCGGGGGCTCCGTGATCTTGACCCTCGTCGTGTTTGAGGCCATCGCTCCTTGTGTCCTGTCTCCCGAGCCGCATTCCCTTTTCTCGCTGCACGATGACCGGATCCGCTCACGCCCCTACGTTCAGCGTCATCCCATCCGGGGCTTCGCTCTGAAACCTGCGTATGACGATCCACCCTACCGAATCAACCGCGCGGGGTTCAGAGGGAATGAGCAGCCGGAGGACCTCGCAGACCGTTTTTTGATTATCGTACCGGGCGAATCCACGACGTTTGGATGGTGGGTGGACAATGGGCAGGACTATCCCTCGCAACTGATGGATTGTTTCGCGGAGGAGGGCGGCAACGTTTACGTAATCAACGCGGGGGTGCCTTCCTATAGTTCCACCCAAGTGTTGCTCTATTTGAAAGAGCTCACGCGTCGTTTCCATCCCGACCTCGTCCTGGTCAATATCATGTGGAATGACCTTTGGTACTCTTCGATTGCCGAATGGCGCCCTGATCTTCTTCTCTACAGGATGCCACCCAACTGGGTCTGCGTGCTTCTGAGACATTCGAGGTTTCTCCGTGGTATTATGCTTAGAGAACCAAAGGCCGATCGGAGAGTGGATCACTTCAATGAACAGGCGTTGGAGTATTACACCCAAAACGTCGAAAGGATGATTCTGTGGTGCAAATCTCGGGGCGTTCCGCTTGCGTTCGTTCAACCCCCGTTCGACGCCGACCAGATCCCCGAAGGAGGCTTTACCGCTCTCCAGACGAAATATACAAAGGCGTTCTTCATCGAGCTTGTACGGAAGTACTTGTCAGCGCTGGGTCGGAAGGCGTCTGAGCACGGGGTGCCGGTCATTAACCATCGGCTGTCCTTTGATTACCCAAACAAGCATTTTCTGTTTCTGGACATCATACACCCTGTACCGGAAGGATACCGGATGATGGCTGAAGATATCCATAGCTATTTGAAACAACATATCATGAGCGCGGGACAGAGATAGCTGGATTGTCGGGTGAGCTTGAGGATTCCCAATAGCATCTTCGGGGACGACGAGACTATTCAGCCCTCTGCGGTGCGCGTTCCAGATGTCTTGCGCCTTGCGGTCAGGGACGTGAACAACGACGGATTTCCAGAGGTACGGCTCTGCGGAAAGTACGCTGGATACCCTGCGCGCTCCATGGCGATCTACGGTTTCAGACAGCGGGACAGAGCAAGCAAGGAACTTGAGTGCTTCGATCTGCTTTATGAGTGCGATGCCATGGGTGAGATACATGTGTCTGAAGGTGGCACTATTGTATGTCCGTACGGATCACGGGGATACGCCCATGTTCACAGCTGGAATGGAAATGACTTTACTGTCAATGAAGCGTGGTTAGGCGATCTCTGGAGGATTGAACGGTGAGCTGGTTCCCGCGACGCCAATGGCCAGGCCGTCTGGGCTCTTTGGTGGCTCGGCGAAGGGCGGCAAATCCGGGTCCGGCAAGCCCCCACCCACTTCGGCCCGATCGGTCTCACCGTTCGCGGCACGGCTTTGGGAGTCGAGGTCCGGCTCGAGCGGCCCAAGCGCCAGGCGCCGGCGCGAATCGTGCTGTACCTGCCCAGGTCGCGCCCGCTGGGGCGTGCCGCTTGCGGGAGAGCCTGCGTAATGAGTCCTCTTGGGCAGGGACCCCATCAGCAACTACAGCTGCCCAGCGAAACCTCTCGGCTTTTCCGAGACGTTGCCTGCCGGTACGCGCGTCACGACTTCAATACAGACTCCACCGCGAGCCCCGGACCGACGTGTTTCCCAGGACCGAGAACGCCACGTCGCTCCAGTCGAAAACCGCCGGATCATAGAGCGAGGTGATCTTGATCATGTAGTCCTGCCCGGGTGGCAACGTGAAGGGAACTTTCCAGGCAAAAGCCCCGTCGAGCAGCCGCGTCGTGGCGATTAGGCCGTAGAGCCTGCCGCTCTTGTTGTACAGTTCCAGCTTCGCGTCTGTGTCAGGCAAGCCGTTCGACCGCCACAAGATGACGTGCTGTGACCCGCGCAGCCACCGCTCGCTGCCGTTGGGCGAAGTCAGTTGAATCGCCGGCAGGCTCACGACTGAGAATCCGTCTTCGCTGAAACCGACGATCGAGGGATCCGCGAGCGACGCGATTCGAATCCTCAGGTGCGGCCCCGGCGGCAGCGAGGGCGGAATGAGCCACCGGAACGCACCGTTGTCCGCGGTGGACGAAGTGATCAGCGAGTCAAACGCGCCGTCGCGATACAGCTCGATCCTCACGTGCGGCGACGGCGCGAGAATGTCCGACGACTGCCACTGGATCGTCTGGAACGTGCCGGGGGTAAACACGGCGCCGCCGGGCGGCCAGAGCACCGCGATCTGCGGCGCGCCGATCCGGAAAGTCGTGTCGGTGAAATCAAACACCGTCGTCGGAGAGGTCAACGCGATGCGGACCCGGTAGTCCGATCCCGTCGGTATCGTGTTGGGGATCGTCCAGGTGAAGGTTCCGTCGTTGTCCGTGCTACTGGTAATGGTGCTTTGGAAAACACCGGCCTTGTAAAGGTCAATCTTCACCTGCTTGGGCTCCGTAAGCGTCGAGACCCATTCAATGTTGTGGTTCGAGCCCCTCAGCCAGTACTCCCCGCCGTTGGGCGAAGTCAGGTGGAGAGCATCCTGATCCACGATGCGGAATGTTTCGCTGTAGTCATAGAGGCCCTGTCCGCCGAGCGACGTGACCTTGATGCGGTAGCCGGAGGCGGCCGTCACCGATGTGGGAATGGTCCAATGGAAGCGGCACAAGCCGTCCTTGTCCGGCTGGTTGGACACCGCGCCGGCAATCGGAAAAATCGTGCGGCCCAAATAGAGATCAATCCTCGACAGCGGCGTGGGGTTGCCCTGCCACTTCCAGACGATGTCGTAGGTCTTGATTTTCTGCCACCAGTCGCCGCCAAGGGGCCGTACCACCGCAATATTGGGGATGATAATGCTAAAGTTCGTGTCGCTTTGGTCGAAGATGGTTCCGTCCTTCCACGAAGTGACGCGGATCTTATAGTCCGTGCCGGTCGGCTGGCTCGCCGGAATCGCCCACGGATAGAACCCGTTGTTCGGCACCGAGTAGGCGATCGTGCGTTCGTACACGTTGTTCTTGCGCAGCTCGATTTTCACCGTCGTTCCCGGATAGCCGGCCCATGACCAGAGGACATACTTTGTGGTCTCCCGTTGCCAGAGCTCCCCGCCATTGGGGTTGACCACCGTAATGGACGGCGGGGGGTAAATCTCAAAATAGGGACTGTACGCGTAGGTCGTCGGGGTTCCGACGCGGCTGAGCTTGATCCGATAGTCGCTGCCCCAGGGGAGCGAGGCAGGAACCGGCCAGCTGAAGATGCCGCTGTTCGACGCGCCACCGGAAATCGTGCTGTACAGGGCGCCACCCTTATACAGATCAATCCGGACGAGTCCCAACCCCAGATCGCCCGTCCCGCCCCACTTGATGTCATGCGTGGTTCCGCGCAGGTACATGTCGCCGGCCTTGGGCAACATGAACGTGAACGGCGAGACCGGGTAGAGCCGAATCGCCACATCGTCCACATAGGCCCCTTCGCCTACAGTGTCGTTGCCGTCGCTGTGGAACCAGACGGCCAGCCAGACATTGGCTCGGTTCATCACGTTGCCCAGCCCATAGACGCTGGTCAGGTTCAGCGTGCAGCGTTCCCAGGAGCGATGATCTCCCCAATAGCCCGTGCCCGAGAAATTCGAGCCGTCCAGCGAAGCAAACAGAGCGACCCAATCGTCGCCGTCGGGTTGGGGAATGTGCCGCCAGATATAGGCGCTGAACTCGCCGCTGCTTTTCCCCACCGTGCTGAACGGACCGTAGATCATCCAGTTGTCGGCGTTCTTGGGATATGGGCCGGGCGGAGCGACCCCGCTGCGCACACAGTAAGCCGACCAGGCCAGGGCGCCTCCGGGCGGCGACGGATTGGGAGTGCTGTTGTGGGCGCGATAGGCCGTGTCGCCCCAGTAGGGGCCGCCGTTGCTTCCGCGGTCCCAGTGCGATGCGGTGTCGCCCTCGAAGTCCTCCGACCAGGGACAGTCGAACATGGTGGTGGCGCTGCGGTTCACCTTGTAGATTTCATCGTTGTCGTTCGCGATGTTGTCCCAGTTCAATTCATAGGGAGCGTCGGGCGGGTAGTTGTAGTTCACGTAGAGGAGATGATTGGTGCTGTTGGTGTAGCCCACGCCGGTGGTGAAGTGCGCCCAATAGGGATAGTGCGCGGTATCGAAATTCCCCATGACGAAGGGCCGGCGCGCGTTGATCTCCGTGGTGATGTCGCTCCAGGCGACACCCGTCCACTTCCAACTAACGGTGACGTTGAGATTGCGGCCGTACGGGTTGGTGTTGGTGACCGCTTCGATCCCGGGCTTGATCTGGCTGCCATAGGTCCCCACGGAGGGGCTGTAGCCTTCCGCTCTCATCAGGTTGTAGATTAGTTCCTCCTCGTGGCCGGTCGTCGAGAACCCGTTGTCAACCAGATTGCCATGCCCGTTGTCGTCCCAGTAGCCCAGCGCCTGGGACGACGCCACAGGGCCGCAGCTGGCCGCGCCGTAGTCATCCTGGTGATAATAGGGAACACCCAGGATGGCGGTCGAGGGCGTGCCCAGAGGTTGCGGCTCGCTGGTTTTGGGCGGCGCGCCCTGAAGGTCTATGGCGTTCCAGAATTCCTCGGGAGGAATGGGGCATTTGCCGGGCTCGGCCGCAGGCAGACGGCCCGGAAGAGCCGCCCGCTGCTGCCCGCTCAGATCGAGCACCTGCTCGTCGAGCGGATTGATGACCTGCGCCGGCGTTCCGATGCCTGACAGCTGGGGCGTTGCGGGTTCATGGAAGTACGCCATCGGCCCCACGTAAAAGGTCCGGGCGACGGGATTCGGCTGGTCTTTGGGGATCGCCGCCAGTCGCCGCACTTTGGTTTGAAAATGGATGTGCGGGGCAACACCGTCAAAACGTTCGAGCAACGGGTAGAGGTCATAACGCGCGGCGATAATCACTGTGCCCACCTGATCGGGGAGTACGGCGCCGTGGGCCGCGGCCTTGATCTGCCGTGTCCATACGGAGTGTGCCACGCTCCGCTTCAACGTTTCTTCCGGGGCTTGGACGGCGTTCGAGGCAGGGGTTGCCGGCAACACCGCGCTCACGCCGCCGCTGGAGGGGCCGGAGTTTCCCGCAGTCGTCAGGGTCGCCATCGGTGCGGCGACTGGACTGTCGTTGGCCGGCAGCGAGTCCGGGCCGACCGTCGCCGTCGGGCGATTGGACTTGACCTCATCCAGCTGCCTCTCACCCAGCAGAAACTGCGCGTTGATCGCCGCTTCATCGGCCAGCGGGCTGCCTTTCTTTGCGAACTGAACGGCATAGGCGTTGATGCTGCCGTCGAAGGCGTAGTAAGGCGTGATGGAAATCATCCGGCAACCCGGCCATCGTTCTTCGCCGTAGAACCGGGCGGCCTTTTCCACCAAAGACCGTGGCACATTGGGTGCCCCGTTCGAGGCCGCTACTTGGGCCGCGGCGGGATTCGATGCAGCGGTGGCGTTGAGTTCCGCCGAAAAAGCACTGCTAAAGGCGAAGAAAACCACTATGGCACAACATCCGATGGCACACACCCATCTCTTACGCATTGTGGCACACCCTCCGTTATGTTTTGCCGGGAATCAGTCCCCGTCGGCAATAGCCTCTCGGATGTTGCGGACCGTGGACTCCGACCGTGTGATCGCATTACTTCGCTACCAGATGGATCGGAAATCGAAAGCAGGGAGGGAAACAACGTTGCAGCGGTTCTTCTGCGGATTCTTCCCAACCTGTCAGGGTATCTGACCTTTTCTATCGGTTAGGTCAAGTACTTTTTTGCCCGTCCACCACGTGACACGGTTTCCATCATCCCGCATTTGCTGAATCGCCCTCACGAAGCCATTTCATAAGCACGATCATGGACTGACAGTGATCGTTGCGTCTGGGTTCGCCGTCGCCGGCGCAAGGCCTGCGGTGGCCAATCCCCCCAACCGCGGCGATCCGCGATCATGCCCCCATCCGTGCGATTCAGCCAAGTTAGTGCCATTCCATGATGTCCCCGAATTCCCGGTCGGTTCGCGATCGTTTAGGATTGGGCGGCGCTTTTCTTCCTGAACTTCGGAAGGCCTCCTTCGCGCACTTCTTGCGCACAGCTCCGAAGCCGCCGGTGAAAAAGGTGCGCAACGTCTCGCTCGAAGGCCTCATATTCCTGGACTTACTTTCTGGCACACATCCTGCCTGAACTCTGTCCGTTCGCACGGAGAGGTATTCTGAGAATGAGGCACGATAACCGTGAACAACCCGGTGACGGAAGAACTTGCGGGAGGAGGCGAAGCAAAGTGAGCGGTGACTTTGAACGCGGAACGGCTCTGCTTGCGGCGCTGTTTGGGACATCGCTTTTTACGGCGACAGCGGGAAGGGCTCAGTCTGAGGGAACACTCGACGCCCATCAGGCGAGAGAAATCGCGGTTTTGGCACGCGTTCTCGAGAAGCGGCTCGGTGATGTACGAAGATCCATGGCCGATGTGGCCGAAAAAAGCGGTTCGGCGGTACGCGAGGGCGGGGAATCCTGAACCTGAGGAAGGGAAGCATGTCTCCGGGCTTGATGCACACAGGGACTCGTTCACCGCAAGTTCCTACAAGCTTCACTGTGCATTCTGCGTGCAGATTTTGCTCACCGGCCACGGCGACCGGGAAGAATTTGCGCACCCTTGTTTCGTCAGCCAAGTGACTGCCGTCTTTTTCGATCGGGTACCGGATTCGCAAAACGAGTACGCAAGCGTGGGAGCAAAGAAATCCGACTCCCACCGCGTCAAAACTCATCAACAAGGAGGAGTGCCATGAGGCGACACACAGCAGTACTGGGGGGAGCCGCCCTGGTGGCGGTGCTTGTGGCCGTCGGTCTCCACATCGTGGCCGCCCAACCGGGTCCGGGCCGAGGCCCGCGAATGGGCGGCATGGGGGGCCCGCCGTTCGGCATGGGTGGTGTAGTCCAGAACTTCGATCAGATTGACAAGAACAAGGACGGCAAGATCACAAAGGAGGAGCTGGCCGACTGGATCTGGCAACGCTTCGCGACCGCCGATGCCGACAAGGACGGTGCTTTGACGCGTCAGGAACTGGAAGCCATGGCGCCGCCGGGAGGCCGCGGAGGCCCCGAGGGTTTCGGCCGGCCCGGCTTCGGGCCCATGGGTCGAAGCGGCCAAAGAGCGTCCTTTGAATCCACGCCGCTGGCCAAAACGGACGCGGAAAAGAAGATCCTCGGCGTCCTCGAAGACCTGCGCAAAAAAGACAGCCGGGGCATGATGAACGTCTCCCCGGAGGACGGACGGCTTCTCCGGTTGCTCACGGAGGCGGTCGGCGCGAAACACGTGGTCGAGATCGGAACCTCCAACGGCTATTCGGCCATCTGGTTCTGTCTGGCCCTGCGCAATACCGGCGGCGAGCTAATCACGCACGAAATTGACACGGAGCGCGCGGTGCTGGCGCGGGAGAACTTCAAGCGCGCCGGCGTGGATTCGCTCGTCAAACTGGTCGAGGGCGATGCGCATGAGACCGTCAAAAAGCTCGAAGCCCCGATTGACGTCCTCTTTCTGGACGCCGACAAGGAAGGTTACATTGACTACTTCAACCAGCTGCTGCCCAAGGTGCGTCCCGGCGGACTGATCATCGCGCACAATATGAATCCCGGACAGGCAGACCCGAACTACACCAAGGCCATCACGACCAATCCCGACCTGGAGACGGTGTTTCTCCTCATGGAGGGCGCGGGCGTAGGGGTCACGATGAAGAAGCATTGATCGAGCTGGAAGCCGCTTCGCCGAAGAAGCCCTCCCTCGCCTGATGTGGGGGAGGGATTCCTTCGCAAGGTTCACGGGAAGTCACCCGCACCGACCCTCGGGAGCATTGCGAGGAGCCGTTCTCTTCCCCCCCCGGGACCAGGCAACAGGTTTCCATCAAATAGCATGTGACAGAGCACCAGTGGTTCTTCAAGTCGAGAATGATGGATTGACGGAGCCAGCCGCTCCCGGGTTTCTGCGAACCCCGAAGGGGTAGCGGCAAGTAGCCGGGGGTGATGGCGGCGCCCCGCGTCGCCGAACCCCCGGAAACGTCTC
>Ga0315282_10005708_pt1 | contig 21094 bp, 16 predicted proteins | sample YL17G07_20_MG_FD_203693 | JGI IMG/M metagenome (GOLD analysis project Ga0315282, IMG submission 203693) | Sediment microbial communities from Yellowstone Lake, YNP, Wyoming, USA - YL17G07_20 | ecosystem: Environmental > Aquatic > Freshwater > Lake > Sediment | place: USA: Wyoming | collected... | reverse complement strand
GCTGATGGAGATGGGAGGCGTTCTCCCCCTGAACCGGGAGAGGGCCTTCTCCTCTGTCTTTCCAAAGCCGGTGGCGATGACCGTCACCCGGATCTCCTCTTTCATGGCCTCATCGATCACCATCCCCCAGATGATGTTGGCATCCTCATGAGCTTCCTTCTGGACGAGGGTGGTGGCCTCGTTGATCTCACTGAGGGTCATGTTCGGGCCTCCGGTGATGTTGATGAGAAGCCCCCTCGCTCCCTCGATGGAGATATCTTCCAGGAGAGGACTGGAGATGGCTTTCTGGGCCGCCTCGATCGAACGATTATCTCCCGAAGCGATCCCGGTCCCCATCAGGGCCATTCCGGTCTCGGACATGATCGTACGGACATCTGCGAAGTCCAGATTGATGATGCCCTGGCCTACAATGATGTCGGAGATTCCCTTAGCGGCATGATAGAGAATCTCATCGGCTCTCTTAAAGGCCTCCAGCAAGGTCATATTCTTCCCGCTGATACTGAGGAGGCGCTGATTTGGAATGGTGATCAGAGCGTCTGCGACCATTCTCAGGTTGGCGAGCCCCTCTTCAGCCTGTTTCATCCTCTTCTTCCCTTCGAAGTGGAAAGGTTTCGTGACAATCGCCACGGTCAAGGCCCCTGCTTCTCTTGCCACTTCAGCGATCACCGGAGCGCCGCCTGTCCCTGTCCCGCCTCCCAATCCAGCAGTGATGAAGATCATGTCTGCGCCTTTCAGCATCTCGCGGATCTTCTCGACATCTTCCAGGGCGGCCTTTCTTCCGACCTCGGGATTCGCACCCGCCCCAAGCCCTTTGGTTAAACTGGTACCCAACTGCAACTTCATTGGAGCCAGATTTGCTGCCAATGCCTGAGCATCCGTATTGGCCGCGATGAACTCGACCCCTGTGAGTTGATACGAGATCATCGTATTCAGGGCATTGTTTCCCCCGCCTCCAACACCGATGACCTTGACCCTGGCAGCCAAATTTTTATTTTCGTCAAATTCGATCATATTTCCCTCCTCTTAGAGATTGGAATGATGGAATAATGGAATGTTGGAATATTGGCTTTGAAATTTTTTCTTTTCTCATCATTCCAATATTCCATCCGCCCATTCTTCCCGTTTATTAGAAGAATTCTTCTATCCATCCCTTCATCCGGTGCGTGACCTTGCTAAAGATATTCCCTTCCCCTTTCTTGAATCGACTCTGTGCCATGTTTCGGCTTCCATAGAGAACCAGTCCCACTCCGGTTGCGTACATGGGGCTGTTGACCAGATCGACCAACCCACTGATGCCGATTGGAATCCCCCTCCGAACCGGCACATTAAAGATCTGCTCGGCCAGATCAGGAATTCCTTCGAGGAGCGCGCAGCCCCCCGTGAGAACAATTCCGGAAGCGAGCAGATTTCCATAACCCGTCCTCATGATTTCATGCTGAACCAGACTGAGGATTTCCTCGACCCTCGGTTCAATGATCTCTGCCAGGGTATATCGGGAGAGGGCTCGTGGCTTCCTTCCTCCCACACTGGGAACTTCGATGGTCTCATCCTTGCGAACCAGAGAGGTCAAGGCGCATCCGTATCGTATCTTGATCTTCTCCGCCTCCTCCAAGGGTGTCCGGAGTCCCAATGAGATGTCGTTCGTCACGTGACTTCCGGCCAAGGAAAAGACAGCGGTGTGCTTGATGGAACCGCTTGAAAAGATAACCAGATCCGTCGTCCCGCCCCCGATGTCGATGATCGCCACTCCCAATTCCTTCTCCTCCGGAGTCAAGACCGCTTCGCTCGAACCCAGTTGTTCCAAGACAATATCATCCACATCGAGTCCCGCCCGGTTGGCACATTTAATAATGTTCTGAGCAGAGGTAATGGCTCCGGTGACGATATGAACCCGTCCTTCCAGCCTAACCCCAGACATTCCCACGGGGTCCCTGATCCCATCCTGATCATCCACAATGAATTCCTGAGGGATGATGTGGATGACCTCCCGGTCCATGGGGATGGCGACAGCGCTTGCTGCGTCGATCACCCGCTTCACATCGCTCGGAGTGATTTCCTTGCTCTTCACGGCAATGATCCCATGGCTGTTAATTCCCTTGATATGTCCCCCTGCAATCCCTGCAAAGACAGAGGTGAGATGAACCCCTGCCATTAATTCCGCCTCTTCGACTGCCTTCTTGATCGATTGGACGGTGCTGTCAATGTTGATCACCACACCTTTCCGCAATCCCTTTGAGGGATGAGTCCCGAGGCCGATGATATTGATCTGGCCATCGGCCAGCTCTGCGACCACGGTACAGATCTTCGTGGTGCCGATATCCAACCCGACGACTAACGAATCCTTCTTACTCATCTCTTGATCACCCCCTTTCTATCTTCCCCTCTGATGGCCCTCTTCACCACCACTCTTCTCGCATCGCTGCAGTCGATGGAAACCGCTGCCCACCCTCTCTTCCGCAGATCCGACCAGATGAGGGACAATTTCTTCAACTTCTCTCCGAAGTCCTCCCACCCCATTCTCACTTCCAATCCTTCCACCTGGGTGAAACAGTGAACTCCAAAGGTTTTCTCCATATGAATCTCTGAAATCTCTTCCAAAGGGGAAGCCTTTTCCCTTTCGGCAATTCTTAAAAGCTCAAGGGCCTTCATGATGAGGCGGTTCGCCTCTCCTGGATTCTTCTCCAGGGTCTCACGATTCAACCCAGTGAGAAAGGGGAAATTATACTCGTCCCTGTCCCCAACAGGTGAAAAGATCACGCCCTTGGCATCGATGTAATAGAGTTCTTCTAACTGGAGGATGGCGATCGGCCTCCGCTCCACTACCTCAACCCATATTCTGTCCGGAAAGACCTTTCTCACTTTCACATGGTCGATCCAAGGATGGGATTCCAACCGCTGGGCCACATCCCTCAGCCGAAGGGTAAAGAGATTGGGCATCCCTTCGATCGTGAGGAGGGAGAGAAGGGTCTCCTTGGGGATCTTCTGATACCCCTCGATTTCCACCTCCCTCACTCGAAATAATGGATCTCCCAACAGATGAGCATACAGGCGATGGCCGATGAAGAGGGAGAAAGAGATGAGGAGAAGGTATAAGGTGATTCGTAGGGTCTTTTTAAAGATCGCCAGAATTTTCCCCTCGGCTTTCCATTCTCTTCTCTTCTTTGGCCGTAAGAACTCTTCTGTCATATCCGGTTTCCTAAACCTTCATTCCCCTTCCCTGCCGGTCCCTCGGCCTGAGCCCAACGTCCGTTTGGAGGGCCCTCCCTCCCGCCCGGAGGCAGGAGGGAGGGGTGGGATGGGAAAGGAGGATGAAGGAGGATGATCACATCTTTAATGCAGCTCCTAGCAGGACCCGCTCCACCAAGTCCTCGAAAGAGATCCCCGCATAATGAGCCGCCTTCGGTAAGAGACTGGTCTCCGTCATCCCGGGCATCGTGTTCACATCGATGACAAACGGATTTCCCTCCTCGTCGGTCATCAAATCGACCCTCGCACAACCGGAGCAACCTAGGGCCTGAAAGGCCCTGAGGCTGATCTCCTGAGCATAAAGATATTTCTCCCTGGGTATTCGAGCAGGAATGATATATTCCGTTTCGCCCTTTGTATATTTTGAGTGGTAGTCATAAAAGCCACTCTTGGGAACGATCTCAATGACGGGTAGAGGAATATCGTCCAGAATGCCAACGGTAATTTCGCTGCCCTTCATAAACTCCTCTACCAAGATCTCCTCATCATATTCTCCAGCCTCTTTGAGAGCGGGGATCAGTTCCTCTTTCTCCTTGACGATGGAGATCCCAATGGTCGACCCTTCCCTAGCCGGTTTGACGACAACCGGGAGAGGAAGGGAAATCGCTTGCGGTAAGTTCTTCTCAATGTCTTTGCGATAAAAGACTTCATAGGTTGGGGTGGGGATATGTTCGCAGAAGAAAAATTTCTTGGCCATGATCTTATGAAGCGCCAGAGCACTGGCTAACACTCCTGACCCCGTATAGGGGATCCTCATCAACTCCAGCATCCCCTGGATCGTCCCGTCCTCTCCAAATCTCCCGTGGAGAGCAATAAAAGCAACTTCAATCGATTCCTTGATCAATATTTCTGCAACATCTTGTCTGACATCAACGGGCAAAGCGTGATATCCCTTTTCAGTCAGGGCCTTCAGGATGGCCTTTCCAGTTCTCATGGAGATCTCTCTCTCCCGCGAGAGGCCACCCATCATCACTCCGATCTTCTTTTTCTTAAAGGATTGCTCTTTCACTCGCCTACCACCCTGACTTCCCGCTCAAGGGAGATGCCTTTTTCCTCATAGATCTTCTTCTCCACCATCTCCATGAGATGAATCACTTCCTCAGCCGTGGCCTTTCCCAGATTGACGATGAAATTGGCATGCCGGTCTGAAATCATCGCCTGCCCCATTCGAAATCCTTTCAGCCCTGCCTCTTCGATCCACTTCCCTGCAGGTCCTTCTTTCGGATTCTTAAAAATCGAGCCGGCGCTGGGGGCATCTAGAGGCTGCGTCTTCTTCCTCATCTCTGAATAGGACCTCACCTTTTCGAGAATTTCCTCCTTCTTCCCTTTTCTCAACTGAAACCGTCCTTTGAGGATGACCCAGGAGGCCGGGAGGTCCAATCTTCGGTAGGAGAATTTGAGTCTCTGCCGGGACCTCTCCATCACTTCTCCATTTTCCTTCATGAGCGTCATGGAGAGAAGGACATCCTTGAGCTCCACGCCCCATGCTCCTGCATTCATGGCCAATCCCCCGCCCACGGTTCCAGGGATGCCGAAGAAGGGTTCAAGGCCAGTAAGCCCCCTCTGAATAGCGAACTGAACTAAGCGCCGAAGCGGAAGGCCTGAATCGGCTTCGACCACATCGCCCTCCTGCCGCACCTTCTTCAGACCTTGGGTCAGGCAGACCACCCATCCCCGGAATCCTTTGTCCTTTACCACCAGATTGGTCCCCTTTCCTAGAATCATGATGGGGATCCTTTTTCTCCTGGCAAATCGGACAACCTTTCCCAATTCCTTCACGTCCTTTGGGAAGAGAAGGCTATCCGCTGGTCCACCCACTTTGATCGAAGTAAGCTGTCTCATGGGTACATCGAAAAGAATCCTTCCCTTGATTAATCCCTTTGTCCATTTCTTGTAATCTCTCACTAACTAACTTGATTCCTCACTTTCTTATGCCCAATCCGATTGCTACTCCTAGGGTTCAAGGATTCAAGGGTTCAAGGATTCAAGGGTTCAAGGATTCAAGGGTTCGAGGGTTCAAGCTCTTTGGTGAATTCTTGATCCTATTATTAAAAAGCTTTTCACTAGACCCCTTGGACCCTGGACCCCTATACCCTTTTCTTCATTCCAACCGTCTCACCAATTCATCGGAGACCTGCCAGATATCTCCTGCTCCGAGGGTAATCACCAAGTCTCCTCGGGTGGCGATTCGAAGGAGATGGTCAACGATCTCCTTCTTATCCGGAATATAAGTCACATCTTTGTGACCATATTCCCGGATTCCTTCAAAGAGGGCTTTCGCCTCCACCCCTTCAATGCGATCTTCTCCAGCGGGATAGATGTCGGTCAGGATGAGAACATTCGCATCGTTAAAGGCGGTCAAAAATTCATGAAAGAGCGCCTGGGTCCGGGTGTATCGATGGGGCTGAAAGACAGCCACGATCCTTCTCTCCCAGCCTGACAGCGCCGCTTTCAAGGTCGCCATGATCTCCACCGGATGGTGGCCATAGTCATCCACGATCAGGATCCCCTTCTTCTCCCCTTTGATCTGGAAACGCCTCTGAATTCCACTGAAGTCGCGAAGGGTTTCTTGGACGGTCTTAAATGGAATGTCGAGCTCAAAAGCAGTGGCCAGGGTCGCTAACGAATTATAGACATTATGGAGCCCTGGCATCCGGATCTTCAGTCTCCCTATCTCCTGACGGTGATGGATGACATCAAAAGAGGTGGAGAGCCCTTCGAAGACGATTTCCTTTGCTTGAAAATCGGCCTGTGTGGTCAGCCCATAAGTGATGAACCTCTTCTTTAGCTTCGGGATGAGACTCTGGATATTTGGATGGTCCAAACAGAGAACCGCCAGGCCATAGAAAGGAATCTTATCCAAGAAGCCGAGGAAGGTCTCCTTGATCTCCTCAATGCTGTGATAGTAATCGAGGTGCTCCGGATCGATATTGGTCACCACGGCAATCGTGGGCATCAGCTTAAGAAAGGAACCGTCGCTCTCATCGGCCTCAGCCACTAGGTATTCTCCCTGGCCTAGCCTGGCATTGCTTCCGATGCTATTCAATCTCCCTCCGATCACAACCGTGGGGTCCAACCCTCCAGCAGCCAGGACAGTGGCAATGAGGGAGGTGGTGGTGGTCTTTCCATGGGTCCCTGCAATGGCGACTCCATACTTCATCCGCATCAATTCAGCCAACATCTCTGCCCTGGGGATGACGGGAATGAGCCTCTGCTCAGCCACTTCGACCTCAGGGTTATCATTCCGGATGGCGGAGGAGACGACCACCACATCCGCCTCCTTCACATTCTCTTTCCGGTGACCGTAGGAGATTTCGCATCCCAGGGTCTGGAGCCTTCGCGTCACCTCTGTCTCTTTGAGATCTGAGCCGCTGATGTGGTAGCCCAGGTTGTGCAGGACTTCAGCAATTCCACTCATCCCGATCCCGCCGATCCCCACAAAATGGATGTGTTGAATCTTCCGCTTGCGATACATAACGCGTTCTGTTTCCCCCTCACCCTATCCCTCTCCCACCAGGGGAGAGGGAAACTATTGGGTTAATCCACCCAAATGCCCCTCCCCCTTGACGGGGGAGGGTAAGGGTGGGGGTGTTAATTCTTTCCAATTAATTCATAGCAGTGGTCGACAATCTCTTCAGCGGCTCTGGGTCGACCCACCTGCTGAATCTTTTCTTCCATCCTTCCTAGTTCTTCCGGATGGGAATACAAATCAAGAATTGCCTTCGCCAACGAGGGCCCATTCAAGGCCCTATCCTCAATCATTCTTGCAGCGCCGCGCCCCACCAACTTTTGTGCATTCATCCATTGGTGATTGTGGGCTGCAAATGGATAAGGGATGAGGATGGCCGCTTTTCCACAAACCGCCAGTTCAGCCACCGTGCTCGCACCGGATCGGCAGATGACCAGATCAGCCATCTGGTAATACGGTGCCATGTCCTCAAGAAACGGCCTGACCAGTGCATCAAATCCCTTCTCTTGGTACCCTCTCGAAACGAAATCGAGATCATCCTTCCCCGTTTGATGGATCACCTTTAGGGAGGACTTCATCTGATCCAGAGAGCGAAGGGCTTCCATCATCGTTAAATTTATCCGATGGGCTCCTGCGCTTCCTCCAAAGATGAGAAGGGTGAACCGATCCCCTTTTTTCCTTTCTCTCCCCTTAAGGATCTCCTTCCGGATCGGGTTCCCAGTCACAATCGTCTTCTCTTCGGGAAAATATTTTTTCGTCTCTTCAAAGGAGACAAAGATCTTTTGACTGAACCTTTTCAGGATGCGATTGGTCATGCCTGGGATCACATTCTGCTCATGGATGGCCCTTTTCATTCCGAGAAGGGAAGCAGCCAGAAGCGTTGGCCCTGAGGCGTATCCGCCCACCCCCAGGACCACCTGGGGTTGAAACTCTTTCAGGATGGAGGAGGCCTCTGAGACAGCTTTGGGGAGACTCCAAAGGGCTTTTAACTTTCCCAAGAAAGATCTTCCTTTGATGGGCCTGGCCTGGATCATCCTCAAGGGGAATTTACCTCCCGCCAAAATCCTCGCCTCAATGCCTCTCTCCGTTCCAATGAAGAGAGCTTCATTTCCCTTCTCCCTTTCTACGAACGCTTCAGCAATCGCCATCCCAGGGAAGAGGTGACCCCCCGTTCCTCCTCCGGCAATTACCCACCTCATCACCGATCCACACGGGTCGAAAGGTGGAGCAGAATCCCCACCCCGACTAAATTAGTAATCAACGATGTTCCTCCGTAACTGATAAAGGGAAGCGTTAACCCTTTTGTCGGAAGGAGCCCCAGAACGACGGCCATATTGATCACTGCCTGAAGCGAGATCATGAGGGTAATGCCCAAAGCCAAATAAGTACCAAATCGATCATCGAGAGAGAGTCCAATCTGAATTCCCCTCACGGTGAAAACGAAGAAGAGGAGGACCACCACCATGGCACCTACCAGACCCAGCTCCTCCCCGATCACTGAAAAGATAAAGTCGGTATGGGGGGCAGGGAGGAAGAAGAGTTTCTGTCTCCCCTCTCCCAGTCCTAATCCAAAGAGCCCTCCTGACCCAAAAGAGAGGAAGGATTGGATAATCTGGAAACTGGTTCCTGTAGGATCATCCCAGGGCCGGATGAAACTCATCAGTCTTTTATAACGGTATCCTACATTCATCAAAAGGTAATAGACCACAGGAATGGTAAGTAATAAGGCACCTGCCATATAGATCACCCTGGCCCCGCTGACGAAGAGAAGGAGGAAGACCATGCCTGAGAGAAAAAGAGCGGCCCCTAAATCGGGCTCTTTCGCCACCAGAACGACAACAAGACCGGAAAGAAGGACCGTGGGGAGAAATCCAAAGGAAAAACTCCGGATCTTCTCGTCTTTCTTTGTCAAGAAGTAAGCGAGAAAGATGACCAAACCTAACTTGGCGAACTCCGAGGGCTGGAAGGAGACCGACTGAATTTTCAGCCAGCGCATCGCCCCCCCTGCCCGGTATCCAATCCCCGGGATCAATACGGCGACCAATAACAGAACAGAGACAATGAGAATGGGATAGGCCAATCGTTTCAGAATCGTATAAGGGAAGAACAGGGTGAGAATCATCAGGAGGAAACCGATCCCCGCGAAGAGGGCCTGTTTTTTCAAAAAGTAATAAGGGTCCTGGAAACGCTCTCCCGCCATGATGGCACTGGTGCTATAGACCATTACAATCCCAACACCTACCAGGGCCAGCGTCACAATCAACAGAATGAAATCGATTCTTCCTCTTCCCTTCATCATTTCAACCTAAGCTCATTACGTTCGATTGCTCATCAAATCCCAAATTCCAAATCCCAAATCCCAAATAATTTCCAAATTCCAATTTCAAATGACCTAAACGACTTCGTTTGAGACTTCGAAATTGGCTCATTGGATTCCTACATGGTCGAATCTGAGAATTTTCTTCCAACATTTTATCGTGCTCCCCCAAAAATCTCCCCTCCCCTCGGTGGGAGGGGATGAAGGGGAGGGGGGACAAAAGGGTCTTTATTCTGTCCACCCCCACCCTCACCCTCCCCCATCGAAAAGGGGGAGGGGAATAGGTGGAGAGATTTCAAATATATTTGGCTAGAATTTGTTTGGTATTTGGTGCTTGTCATTTGGTGCTTATCCTACGGACGGTGTCTTTAAATACCTTTCCCCTTTCCTTATAGTCTTTAAACATATCGAAGCTTGAGCAGGCGGGTGAGAGAAGAACCACATCTCCTCTCTTCGCCGTATGATAAGCAAGGAGGACTGCTTCCTCCAGAGTCTTCGTCATGGTCGTATCCGTTAAGCCTCCCAGTTCCCGGTCCATTCGTTCCCTTGCCTCTCCAATGAGAATCAGCCGTTTAACCCTTTCCTTGATCGGATCTCGAAGGGGGCTTAACTCTCCGTTTTTATCCTTTCCCCCTGCAATCAGGATGACGGGATCTGAAAAACTTTGAAGAGACTTGACCACGGAGCCTACATTCGTCCCCTTCGAATCATTAAAGAACCGAACCCCATCGATCTCCCGAACGAATTCAAGGCGATGTTCAAGACCTTCAAAACGATCAAGGGCGATCTCCATCGCTCTCTTCGAAGCACCGTAAATTTTGGCTGCGGTGAGGGCCGCCATCATATTCTCCACATTGTGAACGCCTTTCAGGGGAGCCTTCGCCAGGGAGTAGCTCTCTTCTTTCCCTTCGAGCCTGAGGATGACCTTCCCGCTGTTCGAGAAGGCGCCCTCTCGCAATCTTTCTTTTGAACTGAATAGGATCTTCTTTGCCTTGACCCTCTTCCCAAGCCCTGTGACGATTGGATCGTCACCATTGAGAATGGCCACATCTCTTGAGTTCTGATTTATAAAAATTCTTGCCTTCGCCTCAATATATTCTTCATAACTCGTGTAACGATCGAGGTGGTCTTCGGTGATATTCAAGAGCACAGAGATTCTGGGCCGGAAGTCTTCGATGGCCTCGAGTTGAAAACTGGAGATCTCCACCACCAGCACCTCCCATCGATCGCCTCCCTCTGTGAAAAGGATTAAGGGTTCTCCCACATTGCCTCCCACGCCAACCCTCTTTCCCTCCTCTTTGAGCATCTCACCGATGAGGTGGGTGGTGGTGGTCTTTCCATTCGTTCCCGTCACAGCGATGATCGGGATTTGAATAAACCGGCAGGCAAGTTCAACCTCGCTGATCACCTGAATCCCTTTCGTCAGAGCTTTCTGAATGGGATCAATCTTGAGATCAACTCCTGGACTGACCACAATGAGATCCTGGCTGAGAAAGGTTCTGGACTGGTGGCCACCCCACTCCATTTGGGAGAGCCCCATCCCTTCCAGTTCCTGAATCACCTCTCCCATCTCTTCCTTCGGTTTCATCTCTGTGGTGCTGACAATCGAACCCTTGGCTTTGAGGAAGGCGACCGTCGCCAGTCCTGTCCGAGCCAGCCCCACCACCAAAACTTTTCTTCCGTTGAGAGCAATTTCTTTTGCCATCATTTCATCAAATCCCCCCACCCCCCCTTTTCTAAAGGGGGGCAAGGGGGGATTACCTTAATTTTAATGTGCTCATCGCAATCAATCCCAGGATGATCCCGATGATCCAGAACCGGACGATGATCTTGGGCTCGGCCCAACCTTTCAATTCAAAATGGTGGTGAATCGGTGCCATTCGGAAGACTCGCTTCTTGCGCAGCTGATAAGAGACGACCTGAATGATGACCGAGAGGGCTTCCATGACAAAGATCCCGCCTACAATGACAAGAAGGAACTCCTGCTTGGTGATCACAGCGATCGCTCCCAGGGCAGCCCCCAGAGACAAGGACCCCACATCGCCCATAAAGACCTGAGCGGGATAAGTATTGAACCAAAGAAAACCCAGGCCTGAGCCGACCATGGCACCACAGAGGATGGTCAATTCTCCACTCCCTTTGACAAAAGGGATCTGAAGGTAATTGGCAAATCGGAAGTTACCCGCAAGATAACAGAAGAGCATAAAGGTCCCGCTTGCAATGAGCACTGGCCCGATCGCCAATCCATCCAGTCCATCCGTCAGATTGACTGCATTCGCGGTACCCACAATGACGAGGACCGCAAAGAGGATGTACCAGTTTCCCAAATCCGGCATCACCTTCTTGAAGAACGGAAAGATCAGCCTGGAGTCGTGGTCAAAGGGGTAAAAGAGGATCAGGCTGATCACAAGAGCCATCATGACTTGAATGGGGAACTTATATCGAGCTCTGATACCAATCCCCTTGCGATCGCGCATCTTCCTAAAATCGTCCAGAAATCCTAAAGCGCCGAATCCCAAGGCGGTCAGCAGAACCACCCAGGTATACCCATCGGTCAGGTCGGACCAGAGAAGGGTTGGGATGATGATGGCCGCCAGAATGAGGCTTCCCCCCATGGTGGGGGTTCCGTTCTTCTCCATATGCCGGGAGGGAACGTCCTCCCTCACCACCTGTTGAATCTGAAAGGCCTTCAACTTCTTAATCAGCCAGGGCCCGATAACGAAACTGATGAGAAGACCGGTCAGAATGGCATAGATCGTTCTGAAGGTGATGTATCGAAAGACATTGAAGAAGGAGAAATATTCATGGAGCGGATAGAGGAGATGGTAAAACATCCTTTCAAACCCTCCTTTCCATCAGACCTTCAGCGATTTTCTCCATTCCCATTCTTCTCGAACCCTTGACCAGGATCCAATCTCCATCCCGGACCATCTTTTTCAATATAGAAATGGCTTCCCTATGGCTCTCTACAATTCTTGCTTTCTCCGAATCCAATCCATGACGCATCGCCGATTCAACGAGGACGGGCGCCTCCTGGCCCAAAGCGAGAAGAAAATCGATGGAAAGCTCCCCAACTCGCTTTCCGATGAGCTGATGAGCTTCCACGGAATATTCTCCAAGTTCCAGCATATCGCCCAGCACCGCAATGCCCCTGCCCTTTCCTTTCATCTCTGAAAGGATCTCCAAGGCCAGTTCCATCGATCTTGGATTGGCATTGTACGCATCGTTGATCAGCGTGACTCCCTCTTGGGGGCGCAGAACTTCCATTCTCATGGGAGAGGGGGAAAGATGCTCCAGGGCCTCCTTTACCTTTTCCAATTCGATTCCAAAGAGGCTGGCTGCCGCAATGGCAGAGAGAGCATTCGGAACGAAATGTCGTCCCAAAAAGGGAAGCGTGATCCTCAGGGTCACTCCCTCCATCATCAGGGTGAAGGAAGTTCCCCCCACTCCTTGGAGCCGAACCTCCTTAGCCATCACCTCTGCCGGATGGTCTACCCCAAAGGTGATTTTTTGACCGCGAAATTCGCTAGCCAGATCGATGACCCTTGGATCGTCTTGATTTACCAGGATGGTCCCATCCTGCCTCATCCTTCGGAAGAGCTCTCCCTTTTCTTCCCTGACCCCCTCCAAGCTTCCCATGCCCTCGAGATGAACCCTCTCGATATTGGTGATCAACCCGACATCGGGCTCTGCGATCTCGGTCAACCTCCGGATTTCACCCGGCACATTCATTCCCATCTCGAGCACCACAATTCTCTCCTGTTCGGTAAGGTTCAGCAGGGTGAGGGGGAGGCCGATGAGGTTATTCAGATTTCCCTTCGTTTTGAGAACGGGAAAAGTCGTCTCGAGGCAGGCGGAGATCATCTCCTTTGTGGTCGTCTTCCCGTTGCTTCCGGTTAACGCTACCACAGGAGTCCCAAATTTACGCCTTCTCTCCCGGGCGATATCTCCCAGGGCATGAAGCCCATCCTTCACAGCGATCACCGCACTTGGGCGATACCCATTCCAGCGAATGTCCCGAACCTTATCCTCCTCGATGATCACTCCTCCCGCCCTCTTCTTAAGCGCCTCGATCGCAAAATGATGGCCATCGAAGCGCTCTCCTTTCAGGGCGATGAAGAGTTCCCCTTCGGCAACCGTTCTCGAATCGGTTGAGATTCCCCGAAAGGAGGTCTTCTCCTCCCCTTGGAGGAGCCTTCCTCCCGTTGCCTTCAAAATCTCTTCAAGGACGAAGGTCATCTTTTCTCCAGGGCCTTTTGAGCCTCCATGCGGTCATCAAAAGGAAATGTTTGTTTCCCGATGATTTGATAATCCTCATGACCTTTCCCAGCGATGAGCACCGTATCCAGAGGTTCAGCGAGGTGGATCGCCATCCGGATAGCCTCCCTTCGGTCCAAGACTTTCAGATACCCTTTCTTTGATCTCCACGCCCCCATTTCATTCCAATGCCATTCCTCCAGCGGAAGGGATTTGAATCCTTTCTCCACCTCGTCCATGATGGCCCGAGGATCTTCTGTCCTCGGATTGTCGGAGGTGAGGATGGCCAAATCGCTATATTTCCCAGCCACCGCTCCCATCAAAGGCCTTTTGGTTCGATCCCGGTCTCCTCCACAGCCAAAGACGGTGATGATCTTTCCATCCTCCTGAATGTTCCTGATTCCCAAAAGGACTCGCTCCAGGGCGTCGTGTGTGTGGGCGTAATCCACAATGATATGAATTGCTTTCCGGTTCTCCACTTTTTCAAACCGGCCGGAAACGCCTTCTAAAGCTTCCACTCCGTCCTTAATGGTTTTCAAAGGGATGCCCATTCCGATGCTCGTCGTTACGGCAGCCATGATGTTGTAGAGGTTATATCGGCCCATCAAAGTCGAATGGACCGAAAATTCTCCCTTGGGCGTCTTCAGACGACAGGAGAGGCCATCAAACGTGGAAACCATCTGATCTGCCGTGACATCACAGGATGGACCCATTCCGTAACGGATCACAGGAAGATCAATCCCTTTCACCATCTCTTCTCCCCGGGGATCGTCAGAGTTCGTCACGGCGAATCGCCCCCGCTTCTGACTCTGCATCAAGGATTCCGAAAAAAGCTTCCTCTTGCTCTCAAAATAATGCGCGAGGGTCTTATGATAATCGAGATGGTCCGACGTAAAATTGGTGAAGATGACATGGTTGAACTGGCACCCAAAAACCCGATCGAGATCGAGTCCGTGGGAGGAAACCTCTATGATGACATGAGACATCCCCTCATTCACCATCTCCCACAGGATTCTCTGAAGATCTAAAGATTCTGGAGTGGTGTTGGAGGCTCGGGTCACCTTTTGTCCGTACCGATAGTTGATCGTTCCGATGACGCCCACTGAATATCCTGCCTTCTTGAAGATCGATTCGAGAAGATAGGTGGTTGTTGTTTTTCCATTCGTTCCAGTAATGCCGACGAGTTTGACCTTGGAAGATGGGTTTCCGAAAAAGTTTGAGGCAGCCTTTGCCAGGGCCTGCCGGCTATTTGGAACGAAGATCGTCGTCCGATTGGGAAGCTCCCGGCCCTCCTCCAGAAGAACAGCCTGCGCTCCCCTCTCGACCGCTTCCTCGATAAATTGATGCCCGTCAAATTCCAATCCCCGGATCGCTGCGAAGAGAAACCCTCTCTCCACCCTCTTTGAGTGGTAGGCAATTCCCTTGATCTCTTGAAGAGGATCCCCGGCTAATTTCTTGATCTCAATGCCTTCCAAAAGCTTCCTCAGTTCCATAAGTGCATTGTTGGTAAGTAAACTGCCCCGCAGCAAAGCTGCGGGGCATTAAAATTCAAAACCTATTTCCATTTTGTCATTCCTGCGGAAGCAGGAATCCAGTCCTTCCAAGCTTTTCTGGACTCCCGCTTTCGCGGGAGTGACAGTGATTTAGGGTTTCTCAGGAATCCGCTAAACCATTTCGCTTTCGGCAACCCTGTTTTCATTGCGAAAGGTGACTGCCTATTTAATTTTATATGGTGGACTGAAATTTCAGATAACAGATATCCCCCTTCTCAATCACTGTCCCCGGCCGGGGAGTCTGCTCCACAACCTTTCCATTTCCCGAGAATTTTATAATCAGCCCTTTTCCCTCGATACGGCTCAGTGCCTTACGCATCGGCAATCCGGTGAGGTCCGGCATCACGGCCTTCTCCGCGCCCTTCCCTACTCTTACTCCATCGATCGTCGGTTCTTTCCAGGAGGCTTCTTGTTTCGAATAGAAATCGGCCGTGTTCTTCACCATCAGCGTTCCCTTTGGATGCACATTGAAATAGGGGAGCACCTTCTCCGTGATCGCTTTAAACACGGGAGCTGCCACCACGCCACCTGTATTCGATCCTTGAGGTTCATCAATGACGACTAAGAGGACGATCTTCGGATCCTCCGGAGGCACAAATCCCATAAATCCGGCATTGGTGCGATCCTCAGAATATTCTTTGAAGAGGGACTCTACCTTCTGGGCTGTCCCTGTCTTTCCGGCCACTTCATATCCTGCCGGTACTGCTCCTTCCCCTGTTCCACCCTTTTCGGTTGCCCCTTTGAGCAGGCCGACCACTTTTTTGGCGGTCTCTTCTGAAATCACTCTTCTGACCATTTCGGGTTGAAAGGATTCGACCACCTCTTCCTTCTCGTTCGTAATCTTCTCCACCAGATAGGGCTTCATCAGGATCCCTCCATTGGCAATGGCTGACAGGGCCGTCACGAGTTGCACCCCTGTCACCGAAATCCCCTGACCAAAGGAGATTGTGTCCAGAACCACCGGAGGCCAGTATCTTGGATGGTGAACAATTCCCTTCCCCTCTCCCGGAAGGCCCACTTTCGTCTTCTCGCCGAACCCGAAGGCACAGATGTAGTGATAGAGACGATCCTTCCCCATTTTCTCGGCGACCTTCGAAGCTCCAATGTTACTTGAATACTTGATGATTTGCTGAAACGTCAGCCAGCCATGCTTCGTCTGGTCATGGATGGTTCGGTCATAAACCTTATACGAACCATTCTCGCAATAGAAGGAATCCGAAGGCCGGACGATCTTCTCTTCCAATGCCGCAGCCGCAAGGAAAGTTTTAAAAAGCGATCCAGGTTCAAAGTTATCGGAGACCGCTTGATTCCTCCAGCTTTTCGATCGGTATTGGTAGTATTGGTTTGGATTGAAAATGGGGTTCGAGGCCATGGCCAGAATCCTCCCGGTACGAGGCTCCATGGCGATAGCCATTCCTCCCTTGGCTCCCCATTTCTGCACTGCCCGATTCAGTTCCACCTCGACCACATACTGAACTTGCTTATCCAGGGTGAGAAAGATGTTCCGGTAATGGTCCTCCTTTTTTGGAACGGCATCCCCCATCACCAGCTCACGACCGAGGGCGTCTCTTGACAGGGTCCAGACATGATTGTTTCCGTTGAGCATCGCATCGTACTGGAATTCCACCCCCTCCAGACCTTTTGAATCGAGCCCCACAAAGCCAACGACATGGGCCGCCAGCTGACTGTTTGGATAGAATCTCCGGTTCTCCTTTAACATGTGAATTCCGGCAAGGCGAAGCGCTTTGATCTCACCCGTTTCCTTTGGAGAAATTTTTCTCTGGATCCATTCGAAGGACTTACGACTCCTCAATTTTTGTTTCAACTCCTCACGATCGATTTGGAGAATGGAGGCCAGGTCTCTGGCTGCCTTTTCCGCATCCAAGACCTTTTTGGAATCGGCATAGACGGAATCGACCTCGATGCTCACGGCGAGCTCATTCTCCTTTCGGTCGTAAATGACCCCTCGCTTTGGAACGAGAGGGATCTGAATATGGTGCTGCTGGGCAGCCAGTTTGTAGAGTTGCTCCTTCTCCAGCACCTGAAGTTGAAACATTCTTCCTACAATTAAGGCAAAGCCAACGAAGAGGAGGCACGAAATGACGATGATCCTTACCTTAAACCAATTGATCGATTTTGCCTTCATCGGATCACGATCACCTGCTCGGGCTTGGGTTTGGCCATTCTCAATTCTTCCACGGCTAATTTCTCAATTCGGGCATAGGATTTGAGCGTGGCAATCTCTAAACGCAATTTTTTGCTCTCTTCCGTCAGGGTCCTCTCCACTTTCAAGGCATTTGAAATCTCATATCCGAGCTGGATCACCTGAATTCTCGACCACACATAAAAAAGAGAGCCTCCGATGAGAAAGAGCAGGAGAAGGGTAAAAAAGAGAAGGAAGTTCGATTTGATGCCGATGGCCTTCTTCTTTGTCTTCGACCCTTTATCCGTCCAGAGGATTCGATCTCCATTTCTATCCATGGCTTTTGCCATCTTTATCTCCTCACACCCTCTCCGCACATCTCAATTTCGCGCTGCGGGATCGCGGGTTCCGCTGTTGCTCCTCCTCCGAAGGCGTGATTGGTTTTTTCGTAATCCGCCGCATCACCCCATCCCTGTCCAATCTCCGAAAGGTCTCTTTGACCATCCGGTCTTCGAGGGAATGGAAAGAGATGACGCATATCCTTCCTCCCCTTTTCAAAAATGTCCATCCTGTCTCCAAAATCCTTCTCAAATTTTCCAGCTCCTCATTCACACGGATGCGAAAGGCTTGAAACGTTCGAGTGGCTGGATCAATCTTCCGAGAATGAAACCGCCTTGGAATGGCCCGATGGACGATCTGTCTCAATTCCTGGGTTGTCTCAATGGGCTTCTTCTCTCTTTCATGAACAAGGGCTTTTGCAATTCGCTTAGCCCACCTTTCCTCCCCAAATTCCCGGAGGGTAGATTCCAGTTCCTGGAAGGAGAGGCTATCGAGCAGATCAGCGGCTGTCCGATCGATCCGTTGATCCATTCTCATATCCAGAGGGCCCTCCCCTTTCAGACTGAACCCTCTCTCCTTTTTCTCTAATTGCAGGGAAGATAGACCTAAATCGAGTAAGATCCCATCCACCTCCGAAATATTCAATGCTTCTAGTAGATCAGGTAGGCGGACGAAATTTTCTCGAAGGATCTTTATCCGATCACCAAAGAGCACCAATGCCCTTTTGGCTTCCGCAATCGCCTCTTCATCCCAATCGATTCCAATGACGATTCCATCCGGTGAAGCTCGTTTTAGAATCTCCAGGGCATGTCCACCACCCCCTACGGTGGCATCCACATAGGTCTTATGAGCCTCACATCTCAAAAGATTCATCACCTCTTCAACCAGAACGGGGATGTGTTGAGATCCCATCGACCTTTATTTGGGTTTCCAAAAACCTAAATTGATAAGCGTATCGGTCACCTGATCAAAACCATCCTGAGACTTGCGAAATGCCTCCTCCCAGCGTTCCTTATTCCATATCTCAATCAACTTTCCCCCGCCGACCAATACAACATCCTTTTGAAGATTTGCATAATCCCTTAAGGACTGAGGGATAAGGAGTCTTCCCTGTCTGTCGACGGCACAATCGATTCCGCTCGAATAAAAAAACCTCAAGAAGGTTCTTGTCTCCTTCCCCAAAGGAGGAAGGTTTTCCATGTCCTTTTCAATCACAGCCCACTCCTGGTATGGGAAGGCAACCAGGCAGTGATCGTAATTTGAGATCACAAGCCGATTATCATATTGCTCGCTGAGGACCTCTTTGAATTTGGCAGGAATGCTGATGCGGCCCTTGGAGTCTATGGTGTGCTCATACCTACCCCTGAACATCGTTTCATCCCCCTTTTTGGGTCTACTGTACCACTCTTCCCCACTTTTTACCACTTAGGGACGAAAATATACCGAAACCTTTTACTTTGTCAAGTAAAATTTTATACTTAATCCAATTTTTTCCTTGAGTTATCCCAAACCCAATATATACCTCAGAAGCTTTCCCTCCACCCTACATTTAGTTCTTAGAAATTTTGGCTGCCTATTTTTTAGGCAAAATTTTCCACTTTCTTTTATAATATCTCTGTTCCAGTGTGTGAGATAGGATCGGCAGGGATGTCGGAGGAAATCTTAGAGCGGCAACCTTATCTTCTCCCTTTAGCTGTCCAGCCTTTCATCCAGCTCTTTCACGACTGTATTCTGTCGGTGAACCTTGACCTAACGTCGTGGATATCAGTGCAATCAGCATTCTAAGATTTTCGGAGATATCCCTGCCGAGACGATAGAATCGTACATATAATTGAGGCGGTTCCCTCTTCCCCCCATTCAATTTGACAAGGCTATGCAACCTGTCTAAAATGGTTTCGAGGTCAGAAATGGTAACGGAAGCCATTCGAAAAAGAGTAGAAAAGCTCCGGGAGGAGATTGAATATCATAATTACCGTTATTACATCCTCGACCAGCCCGAGATCTCCGATGCCCAGTATGATCGTCTGATGAGGGAGTTGGAGAAACTTAAAGAGGGATATTCCGAGCTTCGTTCTCCAAACTCACCCACACAAAGGGTGCTGCTTACATGAAAAAGAAGAGTTCAAAAGACTTCGATATTAATGTGGATAAATTAAATGAGCAACAGGCAAAACGAGAACTTGCTGAGTTGGCGGAATTGATTGCGCACCATGACCTTCTGTACGAAGAGGCTCGACCAGAAATTGAAGACGCTGAATATGATGAATTAAGAAGACGCAATGAAGATATTGAAGCACGATTTCCTCATCTTATTCGGCCTGATAGTCCGTCTAAAAGAGTAGGATACATCCCAGTAAGTGGATCCAGGAAAGTTCGTCATTCTGTTCCAATGTTGTCATTAAACAATGCTTTCACCTTCGAGAAAATCAGCGAATTTATCAACAGCATACGTACTTTTATTATTGAGCTAAAAGATTCTTCTGCTCAATTGGATTTCGTGGCAGAACCTAAAATAGACGGCGTATCCTGTTCTTTGCGATACGACGAACATAGGCTGATTCAGGCAACTACCCGAGGTGATGGGCAGGTTGGTGAGGACGTGACCGAGAATGCAAAAACCATCAAAGATATACCCAAAACACTTCCAACTGATTCTCCTGGTATTATTGAGATTCGAGGTGAAGTCTATATGACTGACGATGATTTCATCCGGCTAAACGAGCACCAGGCGAGTTCTGGCGCAAAGGTTTTTGCTAATCCCCGTAATGCAGCAGCAGGGAGCCTCCGTCAATTAGACTCCAAGATCACAGCTTCACGTCTACTTCGCTTCTTTGCCTATACCTGGGGTGAAGTATCCCGCCCCTTTGCAAAAACACAATGGGAAGCAAGAAGCTTTCTCGCATCGTGGGGCTTTAAGCCGAGCGAACCTTCACGTTTAGTACGAAATCTTGAGGAGATCAAAACTTATTATGAGGAGATGGAAAGTGAGAGATCGGGTCTTGGGTTTTCTATTGATGGAGTAGTTTACAAAGTTAATCGGCTTGATTTTCAGGAAAGGTTAGGTTCCATCAGTCGCTCACCTCGCTGGGCAATAGCGCACAAGTTCTCACCAGAAAGAGCACAAACGCATATAAGGTCTATTTTTATTTCTGTCGGCAAAATGGGTTCTTTAACCCCTGTAGCAGAATTGGAGCCAGTCAACGTCGGGGGAGTCTTGGTTTCTCGTGCTACGCTCCATAATCAGGATGAAATTGAACGCAAGGATTTTCGTGTCGGAGATCTCGTTATAGTCCAACGTGCTGGGGATGTAATTCCTCAGGTAGTGTCTGTTCTAATTGAAAAGCGTCCTCTTGAGGCTAAGCCTTTCCTTTTTCCGAATCGTTGTCCATCCTGCAAACGTAAAGCCCTTAGAGAGCCTGGTGGGGCAGATTGGATCTGCACAGCAAGTCTCAAGTGCCCGGCTCAAACATTGGAGCGCTTAAAACACTTTGCCTCACGCGATGCTTTCGATATTGAAGGGTTAGGGGAACGGAACATAGAAACATTCTTTAAAGAAGGGTTGCTCAAATCACCCGGAGATATTTTTCGACTCGAGGAGAAATTAGTTCCTTCAGATATTTTCAACTTTAATAAAGGGAGAAAAAAAAGATTCTTACCTTTACAAGAACGTGAAGGATGGGGACCCGTTTCTGCCAATAAGCTATTTGGAGCCATTAGAAGACGTAAAAGAATATCTCTTGACCGCTTTATCTATGCCCTCGGTATAAACC
>Ga0315282_10005707_pt1 | contig 21100 bp, 21 predicted proteins | sample YL17G07_20_MG_FD_203693 | JGI IMG/M metagenome (GOLD analysis project Ga0315282, IMG submission 203693) | Sediment microbial communities from Yellowstone Lake, YNP, Wyoming, USA - YL17G07_20 | ecosystem: Environmental > Aquatic > Freshwater > Lake > Sediment | place: USA: Wyoming | collected... | reverse complement strand
ACAGGCACTTGGGTGGAGACCAACATCTCAGCGATACCCGCTAATGTGATAGCTACTGCCATCGGAGACGCAGACAACGATGGAAATAACGAGATAGTAGTACTGGTGGAAAATACATCAGCGACAGCTTCATTCATTAGATTGTATTCAAAAGAAGGGTCAAACTGGGTCGAGACAAACATCACATTACCAACAAAGGGCGGCTCGGGCCAGGCGCAGATGTTGGCCATAGGCGATGCAAATAACGATGGCTACAATGACATCTCAGCCATTCTATCAGGGGACACCAGCAATCCTGAGATGAGGGTATATGAGACAACACCAGTAGCTTCAAGCGGTTCTATTCCTCTCGGCACATATATCCTTAGAACATCCTCTCCGGGTTTTGCAGACCAGATATTCACGTGCGCGTAGTCAGGGGGTTTTTCTGTCGATAGTTCTTGGAAAGGGTATCGCGTCCTTTATCGTCTCTAGCCCACACAGCCATTGTATCACTCGCTCTACCCCTAATCCAAAGCCAGCGTGAGGGACAGAGCCATATCTTCTCGTGTCTAGATACCACTCATAGTTCTTGAGGTTAGCGCCTTCTTTCTTGAGCTTCCTGACCAGCTCGCCAAGGTCCGTCTCCCTTTCTGAAGCACCTATTATCTCTGTTCCAATAGGACTAATCATGTCAAAGCACAGGACAACATCTGGATTAGTCTGGTCTATCTTCATGTAGAATGCCTTGACCTCCTTCGGATAATGCGTTACTATCACCGGCGTGTCGAACTTGGTCCCTAACTTCTTTTCCTCAACAGAGCGCAGATCCTTCCCCCAGGGCACTTTCACTCCAGCCTTTTTTAGTGACTCCAGCGCTTCGGTGTAGGTCATCCTTGGAAACGGCGGCTTTACCTTCTCCAATCTCTTGTAATCCTGGCCCAATATCTCAAGCTCTTTCCTGTTCTCTTTAGCTACTTTCTGGCATATGTGAGAGACAACGCCCTCGCCATACTTTATCAGCTCCTCTAGTCCGGCCCAGGCGATCTCCATCTCCGCGTGCCAGTATTCAGTCAGGTGCTTTGCAGTCTTGGATTTCTCTGCCCGGAAAGATGGCGCTATGGTGTAAATCTTCTCCAACCCGAAAATCAAGGCCTCGGCGTAGAGCTGCCATGTCTGGGATAGATAGGTTTTGCTGCCGAAATAATTGACCTCGAATAAGGTAGAGCCGCCTTCAGCTGCGTTTGGAGTAAAGATAGGAGAATGGGTCTCGTAGAATCCCTGCCCGCGAAAGTACTCGTCTATGGCCTGGAATACAGTAGACCTTATCTTGAAAATAGAGATCATCTTCTGGCTCCTCACCCACAAATGCCTATTGTCCAGCAAAAACTCTTCGCCCGTGTCTCTTGTGATAGGAAATCTCTCTGCCAAATGAACTATCTTATAATCAGAAACCTCCACCTCAAAACCATCGGGCGCTCGCTTGTCTTGCTTCAGAACCCCCTCGAGCATGACAGAAGATTCTATCGTGGTTTGTTGCGCCTGGTCGAAATGCAGGCTGTCTTTCTTCACAATGCACTGGATCAGGCCGGAGCTATCGCGCAGAATCAGAAAAACATTGTCCTTCTGCTGTCTTATCCTGTGAACCCAGCCGCGCAGCTTCACCCGCTTGCCGCTTTCTTTCTTTGCTTCCTCTATCTGCTTGAATTCCATAAATATATTAGAAACAGGCCCTATTTTAATCTAATCGAATCTAGGTTTCTGGGCGCGCTGGCTTCTACCCTGAACTTGTACGAGAGAGTTCTGGCCAGGTTTATGCACTTCTTTTCTTCCCCGTGGATTGTAAGTACCCTCTCCGGTCTCGGCGAGAGTTTTTTGAAATAGCCCAGGAGCTGGTTGATGTCGGCGTGGCCCGAGAACCCTTCAATATTCTCTATCTTCATGTTGACGTTATAGCCCCTTGTTTTTCCATTGTCCTCTAACGCTATCTCTTTTAGGCCGCGTTGAATCTTCCTGCCGAGAGAGCCTTCTGCCTGGTATCCGACAAAGACTAGTGTGTTCTTCGGGTCCTCACAGAGATGCTTGAAATATTCTACGACAGGACCGCCGTTCATCATACCCGCTGGCGCTAGCATGACGCATCTCCCCTGCTCTATTATTTCCTGCCTCTTCGTCCTGTCAACCATCTGGAATATCTGCGAATCGAAGGGAGAGTCGTTGTGGAGCACCCTTCTCTGCAGCGTCTTTTTGAGGTATTCGGGATAGGCGGTGTGGATGGCACTGGCCTCTTTCGCCTTTCCGTCAAGATAGACCGGTATGTCCCAGCCGTGTTGTCTGGCATAGTTCTCTATTATCAGCGAGACCTCCTGCGCCCTTCCGACAGCGAACGATGGGATAAGGACTATCCCGTTCTTGCTCGTGGTCTCTAATATCGTATCTATAAGCCTCTTCTCTCCGACATATCTCGGCGCTTGGATATCCCCCTGGCCACCATAAGTGCTCTCAACAAGAAGGGTCTCCAGCCTTGGGAACCTTGTTTCAGCAGGATCGAATAATTCAGTATAGCCGAACTTCATATCGCCAGAATAGAGCAGGTTATGGGCCCCCTCTCCGATGTGAAGATGGACTAGTGAAGAACCGAGTATGTGGCCGGCGTTATGGAGAGTTAGCCTGATGTCAGGAGTTATGTCAGTAACCTCGCCGTATTCTCTCGGGATGCAGTGCTTGACCCCTTCCTTTATGTTCTTTTCCGAGTAAGGGGGGGTCTTGGCGTTCTTCGCTAGAACCTCGAGATAGTCCTCCTGCAAAAGAGCCATCAGGTCTCGAGTGGGCGTTGTGCAGTAGACCGGCCCGTCATAGCCGTAGTTGAAAAGATAGGGAAGGAAGCCGCAGTGGTCCATATGGCAGTGTGAGATGACTACTGCATCAAGCTCATCAAGGGAGAAGTCTATGCTGTTGAAATAGGGGAAAGAGTTCTCGGTGGATGCGACGTTAAGGCCGCAGTCAAGCATCACCTTGCTCTCCGGCGTCTCGATTAGAAGACAGGACCTTCCGACCTCGCGGCATCCGCCCAGAGCGGTTATCCTTATCCACTCAGTCGGCTTGGCAGGCGACCGGTATATTCTTTTCCCGACCTTTTTCAATAAGTTCTTGGTGTCCTTGCTCTCTTTTATAAGCGTGTCCCTAATCCCGCGCATCATCTCGGAATTGGTCGTAGGCGTCCTTAATAGTCGGGGAAGCCAGCCAGTCTCCAGCGATATCTTTTTTAGCGTCTCTCCGCCATGTCCTATAACCAGCCCCAGCTTCTTCGCTTCTATGACAACCTCGTTGAAGCTCGGGTCAAAATTAATCCTCTCAACACCCGCCTCCGGCGGGATGATTTCTTTTATCTTCTCCAACGCCTTTTCCGGGTCCATGAGGATGCTTGCGTCCGGCCTGATTACAAATCTCTTCTTGAGCTGAGAGGCAAGGCTCTTTATGAGGTTCTCATCGTTCAGGAATCTCCCCAGATTCTTGGTATAAATGACTATCTCTGGGCCCTCGATTTCTATATCTGTTATTTCTGCCTCTTTCGGAAGCATTTCAGTTATCTTTTCTCGTATTTCCTTGAGAAAGTCGTTCAAAAAATCGCCTACTTTCTTATTAATCGCAAATAGGTTAGGCGAGCTCTTCAATCTCTTTGTCAGTCAGTTTCCTAAACCCCTTTTTGTCGATGACCGCCACATTGAAGCCGTTCCCCGAGTAGACGTCCCTCTCGAGAGCGGATTTCAATGCCCTGACAGCTATCGGAAGGTTGTCCTTGACTGTCTTGTTTTCCTTATACTTTTCTTCCAAAACCCCGTATGCGATAGGTGAGCCTGAGCCTGTTGACACGAATTTCTCTTCCATGAGAGAGCCGGTCAAATCCAATGAATATAATCTCGGCTTGCTGTCGTAGCCGCCCATCAATATCTGAATCCAATAAGGATAGTATTTGGAGCCCTGCAGGATGTTGGCCAACAGCGTGCCTGCCCCCTCGATGGTTATTTTCCTGCCCCTCTGGATCTCATACAGCGCGGTTTGGGCCTTCATCACTCTGGCTATGGTCTGCGCATCTCCCACAGAGCCGGCGATGGTAATCCCTAAATGGTCCTGAATCTTCAAAACCTTCTCCGCCTCTTTGTTCGCAATCAAGCCGCCCATGCTCGCCCTTTTCTCAGAGGCGAGTACGACGCCGTCGCTGCACAATAACCCTATGGTCGTAGTTCCTTTCTTAGCTTCTTCCACTAGCCCAACTCCTCTAGAGATTAAAATAAGCCATTATAAAATATAATGTAGGGTGAATGCTCTATTAGGGGAGCAACACATATATAAAGCTTTCTTATCAGTACTCTTCCGTAATGCGAATCTTGTCTTCTCCACCGTATTTTTTCAGGTGGTTTATGAGGGTTATCTTCTTCAGCTGCAGATCTTCCAACTTGGTGCAGTCTTTTGGTAGCAGTAGTTCTATTTCCTTCTCAGCCCTCTTTATCTTGAGCTCACCTGCGGGCATCCTCGGGAAGACCAGCTCGAACAGCGCCCTTATCCTGCCGTCGCTGTCAGTAATCCTCTCTTCAAGCTTGAGCTCATACTCTAGTGTCTTGCCTGCTAGTTCATGATTAAAGTCCACTCTCACTCTCCCGCCAGAGACAGACTGGACACGGCCGGGAAGATTGTTTTCCAGCACTATCACCATTCCCGGCGCCGGCTCTATCCCATTAGCTTTAAAAACTTTCAGAGGCACTAACTTAACGAGCTCTGGGTCCCTTTCTCCAAAGCCGTTTTTGGGAGGGATTACGACAACTTTATTTTCCTTGGGTTTCATCTTGGAGAGGGCGTCTTCGAGCCCCGCGATTAGGCGGTTGTCGCCGAGTATCATGGGCGTTGTGCCATAGCTCAGATGCTCGTTGAAGATGCCTGCCCGCTTGGCGACCTCGGAATCGGTTGTATCAAAAACCTTGCCAGTGTCCTTGACCCTGCCGGTGAATGAGACCCTGACTATCTCCATAATATCACGTGAAAACATGAAAATTGAGACCAAAATACTCATTGTGGCTATAATAATGATCTTGTCAGTCGGGCCCACGAGCTACTTCTTCTCAGGCAGCACGCAGCAGATAGAGCTGCCGAATCAGACCAACTCGGTGACCTCCTATTACGTGTCCGGCAACGTGACTGGCACTATTATGGAGCTGAAGCCTTATATTATTTACCTAGGAGTCTCCCAGGTAAACTCCCGCTCCTATGTCGAATCCATACTAGATTCCATCCCAGACATCCAGAACTACAGCGTCGAGATATCGCTGAACCCATCTGGTGAGGGATACCAGTACACAATCACGGTGCCGGTAAACGACACAGCCCAGATCAAGAAGATAGGCTTCAGGCTCGCTTGGAGGTTCAGGAGCTTTTTCGAGCAGAATGCCGGCTCGATACCGTATGTGCTGGCAAAGCTCATGCTGCCAAGCAATTTTCAGGTTCCGACCGTCAACGGGACAGTGAATGTGACCACACAGGAGAACCAGACAATTAGCGCAGTACTAACCTACGCGAAACAGGAGGGGGCTAGGACAATGGTCTTCTGCCAGAACATGCTGACCTCCCTGACCTATCTGCTGGTCAAGCCGCCCACCCTGTGCTATGACAACGACCTGTTCATCAGCCAAGCGTATCTAGGCCTAACGCTGATGGACATCATCTTTGTCCCGACGCATCATCAGGTCATGAACCTGGAAGCGCCGGCGATAATAGGAATTGAGTTCCAGGGCACGTACAAGTTCCCGAACGCCTCGGCCGTTTCTATAACCGGGCTCGAGGGCCAGACCAACTCCACAATCTATCTCCAGCCGTATGAGAACGATTCGAACGCAGGGAACTTCACAATCGAGGGGCCCTATTATGGCATGGACAACGTCAACTACATCAAGTCTGTCTTCAAAGACAACAACTTCACCATAACCAAAGAGTACAAACAGGCGTATGTAGCGCTGCCAAAGAACGCGACCATAGATAACAAGACATATGAGATTTACAAGATGCCAACCATTGTCGGAAAAATAGGAATAAATGATGAGATTGGATTCTACAACTTCGACATGGCCATAACCGTGATCTATGATGAAGTGACCAACATCCAAGCAACTAAAGTCAATCTTTCTTGAGCCTCAGAATAGCCTCGGCGATGTCTCCCTTAGTCTCTTCCAGCGCCCTCTCCGCCTCTTCTCTCGTCGCTCCGGTCTGCTCCATCACCAAGTCAGCATCATTTCCCTTCTCTTCCGACTCTTCTATCCTGCCTGCTATCTGGAAAGTCTTCTGGCCCTGCATGTCTATCTGGGTCACTTTGGGCTCCTTTATGACGATAGTCCTTTTGCCCTTTATCACGACCTCTTCCGCTTCTATCTCTTCTGTCTTTATCCCCATCTTCTTCATTATGGAGCTCATCTGCTTTGGGTCGATTCCTCCGAGCACGACATCACCTTTTTTAATTCAGTTTTCCTTGCTCTTTCATGGCGCTAATAGAGAGGGTTTCAGAGTTTATAAAATCTCCCAAAATTTCTCCAAAGCTGTCGCGGGAGGAAGCGAGCAAAATCTATCTGGAGAGCGGGGGCATCTTAAAGGCGGAGGGGGAGAGACTGGTTTTCCCGGACCAGAATAGACTAGTGTCGCAGCTCGAAGACGCGATGGTCAGGAGATACAGCCTTACGGCCCAGATAAGGTTCTGGAACAGGCAGTACAGGTCGCTAGCATCAGAGAACATCCTAGAAGACGCCCTTAGACTAACCGACCCATTGTTCTGGGAGCACCTTCTCAAGCTCAACACAGAAAGAGACTATCGCACCTCTTTTGAGAAAGTCGACCTGCCGATGAAGTACATGCGCGAGGAGAAATACAGGAAGATAATCAGGACTTTCGTGAAGGACAAGGAGTACAGGAAAAGACTGGTCAAGGCAAAAACCAGCAGGATAGGGCGGTTGACTAGCATAAAAGAGACCGCGGAGAAGGGGAAAGACTTCAGGAGAAAGATAGTCAAGGACAAGCTCGACAGACTCAACGGGGAGAGGGAAGAGGTTTCGAGAAAGATACTTGTTCTAGAGAGTCTGTTGGAGTGGAGTTTAGGAAACAAAGTTGAATAGGAACGGCCTGTTTACTGTGACGAAAGAGACCAACTCGAGAAAAACGGGCAGAAAGAAAATAAAGAAAGCGCCCAAAGTCTGATGCTCCTCTATCTTCAGCCTCAGCGTCCTGTCCGCAAGCGCGACCAGTACAGCGATTATCAGGAGATTGAGGAACCAGCTGACCAGGTACCAGGCCGGGTTCATTCAAGCACCAGTGATAGTTCCGTACTGCGCCAGCATTTCCTTGTATGGGCCGTAGGTCAGCTCTGTTATGCCGCCAAGGATCAGGAAGGCCGCGAACAGTATGATTGCGCCCGCTATGCCCATGGCTTTTGCAGTCGTGGACACGCCCAGCTTTTCTGTCGCTGCGAGCTCTTCAAGCCAAACGCCGAACACGGTCAGTCCCAGGAACGCCATGACTGCCGCCATAACGCCCATCACCAGGAACACGACAAAAAAGTTAACGTTCAACGCAGCGCTTGTGTCTGTCGTGGCCGGCATGACAACCCCCATCACCATCCCCCACAAGAACATGAAAATGCCGCCGATGAAAATCAGGCTACCGAGATATACCCCAGCCGTGGCAAAGTCCCTTCTAAAAGTCCCATTCCCCTTGTGCATCCCAGCGACCCACCTGAAGACCGCGATGAACACCGCTAGAGCCAATAAGCAGATTATCGGCAGTGCGATTACGTTCATCACAAAAGAGTTCGCTGGATTATTCTCTGCGCTAAAGAGAGAACCCAAAAAAGTAAGTGCCCCAACTATGACTGATGCGTAGACCACCGACTTAACGCCGTCCACTACATCATACTTTAACTTAAGTTTTTTCAAGAATGTGTTGACCCATACATTTAACCAGTCCATTGAACCACCGAAATAATTAGACACACGGACTTTTTATATCTTAGCTCTCAAGCTTCTTCTCGATTACCTGCTTCACCTTGTTCGCAGGGAATGCTAGTCGGATTAAAGTAGTATTTCCCCTCACACCCTTCCCCGATAGGCTGATGGTAATCAGGCCCAGCATATCAAGATCATTGATATACTCACGGCACCACCTCGCGCTTCTCGGGCTCTTATCGAGCTCTCGGCAGACCGACTCGTACTTCTCATAAACCTCGCCAGAAAATAGGACTCTCTCGTCCGCCGTACCATCGAGCCTATGGTAATGGCTTCCCTCAGCGGTCAGACTGGCTATGGCATAAAGCACTATCTTCTCATGCTCGGGAAGATTGACTATCATCTCGTAGACTATCTCCTCCTCCACAGCCTTCCTCGCCCTTGAGACATAATCATCATTGACTTTCTTCACTCCTTCGTCATCCGCTATCTCCCCTGCTTTTAAGATTAGGTTCAGCGCGTATCTCGCATCCCCAGACTCCTGCGCGGCCATGGCGCTCGCCAGATTTACGGCCGCATCATCAACTGCGTTGTCCTTGAAGCTTAACTTTACCCTCTGCTTCAGGATAGCCTGGAGCTGGTTCGCGTTGTAGGGAGGAAACACTATCTCTTCCTCGCATAGAGTCGACCTGCTCCTTGGGTCGAGCTCTTTCTTGAAGGTGACGTTATTAGTTATTCCTATTATTCCTATATGGCCTGCTTCTAGCGCTTCATTGGCTCTTGTCAGCGAGTACATCAAGTCATCTAAGTTCTTCACCTTGTCTATCTCGTCCAGCACCACTATCAGGTTGAGCCTATCTCTCTTCGCATACTGGATGACTGCGTCGATGAGCACAGAAAACGGGAAACCTATGAAATTCCTCCTCGGGTTGCAGAACTCGGCGCACTTGAGCAGGACCTGATATTTCGTGTTGAGCATCCTGCAGTTTATGTACACGCTGTCCACGCCGACCTTGTATTTTTCCTTGACCTGCAGCAGCTTGTCTATCACATGCTTTGTGGTACTAGTCTTGCCCGTGCCAGTCTTACCGTATATAAATAGGTTCCTAGGCGGCTTACCCTTGAGCGTCTGGCTGAGCGTCTTCATTATGCGCTCTATCTCCTTCTCTCGATGGGGCAAGGTATCGGGTATATAATGACTGCTTAAAACGTTCCTATCTAAGAAAATGGTGTCTTTTAGCATTTCCTTCTCAAAAATGTCGTCCATGCAATCACTAATAATGAAAGATTTAAATTATAGAGTAGTATTAATTTATACACGGAAGTAATTAAGACTTTTGGAGGTAATCGGATGAGCATTCTAGGAAAACTCAAAATGGGTGGCGCACGAGAGACAGATATAGAAGACTATCTGAACACTCTTGGCATTGAAGAGGGCGACCTTCTGGAAGAGCACGCGGACATGTGGATTAGGCCGTTCGCTCTCGAGGACGTCGTGGATGTCGAGAGGGTGAACGACGAGCTCAAGAAAGGGAACATAGTTCTGCTTAACATAGAGCCCCTGTACAAGAAGAACACCATAAAGCTTAGGCAGGCAGTTTCTGAGATAAAGGGAACTGTTCATGACATCAACGGAGACATTGCCAGGCTAAGCGACACTAAGGTGCTGGTCACCCCGGCAAACGTGAAAATAGCTAAGAAATAAAAACCCTATATCCCTTATATTTTCATGGCATTAGAAAATCCCGCTTTATCCCTTAGTGTTAGGGTCCAGGACATTCTCTCTATTCTCGAAAGTATCTTGAAGGAGAGGAACTGGAAGGACTTCGAGCTCGCCAACCTCAAGCTGGTCTATACTCCTTTTTTCCTTTTCAACTACGACATCCTAGTGGAGGGCGAGGGCCAGTCCTCCCAGGGCACATCCGGCCTGATGGCGCTCAACGCAGTCAACGGAAAGCTAGAACCGGCACTGGTCGAGATAATCGAGAAGCAGCCCGTCTCCTACGAGAAGGAGATAACGCACGACATCCAGTACGAGATAGCCTCTGCGGCCATGACCAAGGAAGAGGTCAAGGATGCAGGCAGGTTCAAGCTCGCAGGACAACTAGGGATTAAGAAAGAGAGCGTCGCGGTATCTGGAGTGAGAATCGTTTACTGGCCTATCTGGACTATTTTTGTAGAACTGAGCAAAAACATCCAGAAAGTCGAGGTCGATGGCGTCTCAGGTTATCCTCTGAACGTAGAAGAGGTCCCGGAGAGAGAAAAGGGATGGCTAGAGGTGACCGCAGACACGCTCCAGAAGATGAAGTCGCCCTCCGGCTGGGTTGAGCTGTCTGGCGCGCTGGCATCTGCCGCCGGAGGAAAGCTCAAGAGCGGCGTCTCTAAAGCGGGCGAGCAGGCAAAAGAGGGCAGCCAGACCCACTCGACCGTTAAATGGCTCTTCACAACTAAATTAGGACTTTATTCCGTGGTCCTTGTGGCAATCCTGGTTTTAATCCTGCTTCTGACGATGGGATAGTCACATGAACTCAGAGAGCGAGTGCTGGTTTTTTTCTGACGGGAACAGCAGAGCCAAGTCTTTCTCGACTAGACCGAGCCTCTGCTTGAGATAATCAGATAATCCATATTTCTGCGCGATCTCCTTCGATATTGTCAGATATTTCTCTATCCCGCCCTTGTTTATGGTCAAGAGAAGTTTCCCGCCGCACTTGTTGCACTTGCCGGAGAGCGGAACGCGCCTATATTTTTCATTGCAGTCAACGCACCTGAACTTCTGCTGGCCGAACGAGCGCAGATTACCATAAATGTCCCTCAGGAAATGGAAGTTCAGTATCCTTGTCGCCACATCCCTCTCGTCAACCGCCCTGATTTTCTCCGCGAGTTTCAGCTCATACTCAACTTTCTCAGCCATGGTCTTGAGCTGGACATACCTGCTCGTCTTAGGCCCTATGTCGAGCGCGCTTGTGTCGTGTGTGAACTTGAACCCATCGCTGTCGTTCTTCTTTCCAAGCCTGTTCTGGACTGTCTCGATGCTGACGTCTTTCGGGTTCAGCCTCTTCAGGGTAGCCTCATAGAACTCGAGCGGGAAATGGTCGACTATCTCCATCTCATGCACCTCGTCATCCACCTCCCTCGGGTCTATCTTCATGCTCAAGACAAGAGGCACATCCATCGAAGAGCCACGCTTGTCAGAGAGGTAGCACTTGGAGAAATTCAGCAGAGCGTCCATGAGAAGCATAATTGTGTCCTCGTCTCCGTCGCAGTTCCTTCTCTTCGCCGTATGGAAATAGGGATGAGCATAGCCTACATTGGCCTTTGTGAACCCGATTATCCGCCCGAGAACACCAACAGATGTGTGCGGCGCAAGGCCTATCACGAGCTGGCCTACTAGATCCTCTCGTACAGTCACGTTGTAGAACCGCCCAAGGCCGTAGAACCTCTCAAGAAGGTCGTCTATGAAATTGGCCACCCTGACCAGGTATCTCGCCCCGCTCTCGGCTATCAGTATGTCCTGCGGCTTCAGCTCGACCATTTGCGTGTCCTCTTTTAGCTCATTACCATAATAGTCTTTTTCATAGCCCATCTGCCTCAGCCTCTCGACAGGCGTTCCTATCTCTGCTGGCTTGAAGTGAGTGAATGGAACATCAGTCGCATCAAACCTGGTCGTTCCATCCTTGAAGACATAGACGGAGTGCTTCCCCCTCAAAATAGCCTTCTCTAATGGCTCGAAAAACCTGTTAACGTTAGTTGTCCCTATAACTCCCTTCAGCTTCGGCGTCGGCTTTTCCTTGACCTTCTTCGACGCGTTCTCGAGGGCGCTCTTCATGTCCACAGTCGCTTTGTAGTAGGGCAGGGTCTGTTCTCCGCAGTAATCGCAAATATTCTCGTGGCCGCTCCTCCCACACTTGACGCATGTCCTAAAGTGCTCTACTCTCTCCCCGCATTTCTCGCACTTGTAGCCGAGCACACTCTGGCCGCATTTCGGGCATACCAGCTTTGGAACCTCCAGCGTTATGCTCTCCCTCTCAGCAGCTTTGACAATACTCCTGGTCTTGCCTCCATAGTCGCCGACAGGGACTAGGCCGTGGGGCGCAGGGGTCATGAGCCTCTCTTTAGCTTTTTCAGGCCGTCCCATCCTCGCACCGATATAGGTAGGAGACTTGTTCATGATAGGAAAGGGCGAGCAGGCGTTTATCAGGTCGAGCGAGGTCTCCTTCTCAGGCGCTCTCTTGATTATCTCGTCGAAATTGAGCGTCTTAATGAGAGCTAGTGCGTTGCTTATTATTATCTTCCCCTCCAGAACGCGGTGAGGAACGCACAGCTTTTCAAGCACCCTCTTTTCAGGAGCCAGGTTCAGGACCAGCCTTGTTATCTGTTTGCCCTCCAGCGTCTCGATAGTCTCCTTCTCGCCGCCCTTCAGCCAGCTCACAAGACTGACCAGCTCTTCCTTGCTTATATCACCATAAAAATAAGTATACTTCGGGTGGAGCGGAATCTTGTGCTTCTCAGACAGCGCGATAGCATCGTCCATCGAAACCTTCCTCGGGTCTGTCTCTATTCCCCTTTCCTTTGCGAGCAGCCCCCACCACTCTTCGCAGAAACCAGCAGGCAGCAACGGATGGTTTGATTTTGAGAAGTCACCATAGGAAATCAGTATGTCGCCCAAGAACAGAATCTCTTCCACCTCCTCTCTGAGCTCTTCCGCCTTGCTCACCGAATCAACTACAACAACATCCCCGCTCTTGAGCCTCACGACCGGCGGTTCAATAGAGTCGCAGGGGGTCATCGCCGCCCCCTTCCCAGGCCTCTCTATCTTGAACTGCGTCCCAATCGCCGGAAACTCGTCTAGAACGGACATGGAGGCAGGGTGGATGCATTTAGCAGCTATCCCCGAGTTCCTGCACCTACCATAGCGCAGCCTGAATCCTCCGGGTAGCGACGGATAGGCGAAGATAGGGCGGCCCCCGACAATATCGCCAAGGTACTTGTCCAACGGTTTTGTCTTCTCGTCCTCTGCGCTCCCCTTCTTCTCCACGCGGATGAGCCCTTCTAGCCACTCCCACCCGAGGTTGTGCTTGCGGGAGAACTTCAGAATCTTGGCCGCCTTTTGCGCTATCCCCTCGCCTATGACCAGGCATATCCCTCCCCTAATCCTGTCTGTCGCAACCCTCTCCAGCCCTTTATAGACAGCGACCTCGACCTGCTCTGTTGGGTCGCCATCGATGCAGACAGGGCAGTTCCTGACGATATACCTAATCTCATCATCCGTCGGCCTGTACTGGAGATTGGTTACCGAGTTGTGGTAGATGGTTATCTCTTCGACATAACGCTCTATTTCGGTCTCTGTCGGCCTGTAAGTCTGCAGACCAAGCGCTTTCTGGACAAAGTCAGCCATGAGAACAGCTAGCGCGGCTGCAGTGCCTCCAGCCGACCTGATTGGACCGGCGAAGTATACGGAGAGATACCTGCTCCCATCCGGATTAGAGCATATCTTTGCCTTTGAGATACCTTCTGTGCCCGCAGCAGTAACGCCCTCGGTCAGGATAGTGAGACTGGTCCTGATGCACTGCTCGGCCTTTTTCTCATTGGTGTCGCAATTCCCTATCTTTCCGCTGAGTATGTCGCCCATAATCAGGAGAGCCACTTTCTCTCGACTGTTGGTCTTGGAATATTCTCTGATTAGGTCAGCGATTCCCGGCGGTCCGACCAGCCCCTCGACCCGGCCGGCAATGTCTTTCGCGAACGGGATCTCCACCTCGCCTGAGACATCCTGATTCCTCTCTCTAGCGCTTTTCGCAATCTCATATACCCTGTTCGCTTCTTTCTCAAGCAATGAATGATACTCCCCTATCTCCATCAATACACCTTCAAAACTTCCCGCAAGTCAGTTATCCTGTAATCTGCTTTAGTATCAGGATACCTCCCCCAAGGATCAAACATGAAAGTCACGGCACCAACTCGCATCCCTGCATTGATGTCATTCTCAGCATCCCCTATAACTACGACCTTCTCCGGAGAGAACTCTTTGATCATCTTTGCTATCGTGGCAGCCTTGTACTCTGGAGTGTTGTGCTTTCCGACTTCATTTTCTCGACTTATCCCAATAATTTTGCCAAAGAGACTGTGCGCACCTATCCGACATAGGAATTCTCTCAGGTGCTCAGGGCGCGTGTTCGACAGTACAGCGTTTAAGTCGCCCCTTATTTTTATCTCGCGTAAAACTTGAATCGCGTAATCATTTGCTTGCATAAAACCTTTAGTCATAATCGCACCCATATTAACTGCTTCATCAACCAAGTGTCCAATTTCAGCATCATCATCGTTGCCCGTAAGCTCGCGGAAGTACTCCCCCCAAGTTCTTCCATAGAGTTTTCGAACCAGCTGCAAGTCGACTTTTCTCCCAAGAAGCTTTTCGCATATTTTTTGGACTTTAACGTCATTTCCTTTCTCCAGGGTTCCGTGAAAATCCCAAACGAATAACTTCATCAAATCGCCCTATCGAATCTGACCACGTTTATCTTCCCAGCCTTCATGCTTATCAGAGGAAGGATGCATGGAGTCGGCTTGTGCCCTAACCTGACTTGATATGGGGTCACTTCCTGCCATGTGCCGGAGTTGACGCAGATGACCCCGCGATATTTCTCATAAGCGTTCTTGTGGATGTGTCCTGTGTGGAAAATGTCAGGTATCTCGCTTATCGTCAGATTGTCCTTGCTCTCAGGAGTGATCGGCTTTTCGCCATAGATAATGTGCAGATGCCTTCGCCTCAGAGTCTCTATCATGACCTTCTCTATCTGGTCATAGTTCAGCGTGGGGATAGCGGCTATGATGTCATCCATTGAAGTGCCGTGATAGACCAAAGTCTTAAGACCGTGCAGCTCGACCATGGCAGGACTAGGGACCATGGTCACATTGCTCATCTTGTACATGTCTGGCAAAAGCTCTTCAGGGATAGGGGGCTGCGGGTCTGCCGTCTTCACCGCGTCGTGATTGCCCGGGCTTATGATGATGTGGATATACTCCGGTATCTGCTTGATGTAGTCGGAGAAGGCCTCATACTGCTCATAGATGTCCGTGAGGCTAAGTTCATCTTCCTGCCCCGGATAGACCCCAATTCCGTCGACCAGGTCCCCCGCTATCGTGATGTACTTGACCTTTGAAGCCAGCTCCCTAAGCTTCTCATCGCCAAAATCCCCATTCAGCCAGGCGATGAAGTTCTCAAAGTTCTTCTGCATGAAAAGATTGCTCCCGATGTGAAAATCAGAGAGAGCAGCGAGCAAGATATCCTCCTCTATCGTCTTCTGCTCCCTTATGGGCAAATCTGGCTGTAGGATGGAGTCGATTATAAACAGCTCCTTGCTCTTCCTTCCGTCAACCGCAATCACCTCGTCCAGCACAATCGTATCGCCGAACGAAATTAGACCCCTGTTGCTGGCAGGAATCAACGCAGTGACCTGTCCTGTCAGGTCCTCGAGAGTCAGAAGATAATGTCCGTTCTTGGTCTTCCTCTTTTCATTCACCATCACGATCAGCCTAACGCTCTCCCCTACCTTTTTCTTCAGGTCAACTATGCTGGTCGCTTCATTGCCCGCCCGAGGCTTCAGAATATCAGCGATCTGCTCGTATCTGCTCCTAAAATAGCCGACAAAATCCTCGAGAGTTCCTGACGTCCTGTTGTCCAAGTTCTTGTGGAGCTTTATCCTCGTTTCGATATCTCGTGCTAGCGGCTTAAAATCTGTCCTTTCAATCCTGACCTCCGTCTTCTCCTCAACAAACTTGCTCTTTCCTTTGATTTTCAGGTCGTCCAGTTCTATGGTCAGCTTCTCTTTCGCATTCTCGAGGGCAAGCGTAGCAAGCTCTTCCGGATTCTGGGACCCAAGAATAACTTTTAGAGCGTCTGGAGAAATGAGATAGTTTTTCTGGCGAAGGGTTTCTATGACCTCTTGAGCATGCATGACATCATCCCATGGCCTAATCCGGCTTTTCGCTTTATTTTGGATTGAGCCTTTGTTCTACACGACCTTTCCTTCAGAAGCAGTTATAATATTGCGCAGTTCTACAATAAAAAGATTTCAGCGGGTGTTTTTGACCGTCCTATAAACATCGAGCAGCTTGGCCTTAGCCGGCTTCTCGAAATGCTCGCGATAGGGTCTGACTATCTTATCGAGGTATTCGGCGACAGCGCTCTTCAGGTCAGCAGCATGTAACTTTCCTGAAACAAAATCCCTTTCGACCTCTGCGTAACCGGAATAGCTAATGTCTCCGCCGAACTTCTGTTGTCTGCTAACATCGAACGACTTGAACTCATGGAAAACCAGGTTCTTGACAAAGCTTAGAATGCCGTTGCCCTCTATTGTCTTTTCAGGGCACCAGGCCTTGTCTATCTTCTCTCTTATTCCTGCCGTGCTATCGTGGATAAATACGCAGGTCTCCGGCTTGCTCTTGCCCATCTTTGCGTTCTCCTCTCCCTCTTCTGGTTTTGAGAGCCCGCCCAATAGAGAGTGGTGTAATGCTACGGGCGGCTTCCAACCTAACTTTGGGAAAACATCTCTTGCGAGCATGTGCGCCTTTCTCTGGTCCATCCCAGCATGCGCTATATCTATGTCCATTATCTTGATGTCCGCGCACTGCATGAGCGGATAGATTAATTGGGAAGTGTCTCCGACCTCTCCCTCCTTTCTGCCCATGATAGTCAGGCATTTGGTTGTCCTGGCGAGCGTCGAGTGCTTTCCGACAAAGATAACATTTTTCCAATACTCGTCGTTATTATGATATAGTTCAGAGCCAAGCGCTATCTTGACTTTGGGAGAAACAAGCTGAAAGGCCTCGCGATAGTACTCGCCCGCTCTCTTGAGTGCGTCCCAGTCTCCCTCGAGCTTGTTGTTTATCCAAGCGTGCCAGTCAGCGAGAAAAACAGTAGAATTGCATCCTGCCTCTATCAGGTCCTTTATTTTGTATCCGGAGAGAATCAGGCTTCCGAGGTGCAGTTTGCCGGAAATCTCATAGCCTATATAGTGATTGGGATGCTCCTTTGTCTCGAAGAGCTCTTTCAGTCCTTTTTCTGTCACAATCTCCTCGGTAGGCGACCTCTTAGCCAGGTCTATTTTCCTGTTTACATCCATGGATTCACTTTTTAATCTCTTCTTTGAGCTTCTCCAGCTCGGATATGACGTTCCACAAATCCGTCCTCGCGTGGAACGGCATGTTTATATCATTTGATATCTCACCAAGCATATATATAGCATTTGCTATCGATACATCTAGTTCTCCTTTCGAGAGAATCCTGGTTTTCGCATCAGAGACTATCTTCCTGATGTTCCTGGGAACGCTCGTGTCGTCAATCACAGCGTCCATTAGTATTCCAATCTGTCGCAGTCTCTCGTCGATAGAAACCGCCATAAAATCACCTGAACAACAAAACGAGTCGTTATTATTTGCTTTATCTTACTATTTATGCTTATCTAAAAAACTCAAATATCCGTTTCTCAAGCCTTTTTATATCCTCCATGTTGTTAGAGTCTATGTTCAGATCAGACTTGAACTCCTTCTGGGGCAGGTCGGCATGAGTAGACACAACGAGCATCTTCGGCTTGAACTCCTTCTCAACCGTCTTAAGCAGATTGGTCTGGGCCTCGAGAGAATAGCCGCACGCTTCCGAGGGGTCCACTAAGAATATTATGTTCTTTGAGAGGTGCTTGAGCGCTAAAATGGCCCTCTTCTCGATAGGGTTCCTCTTGTCCAATGACCTATCTAACAGGCCGGGCGTGTCAATCATCTGAATCTCTTCGTATCCTCTATTCAGAAAACCTATCAGTATGTTCTTGGTGGTGAAAGGATACGGCGCTACTTCTACCGCGTGCCCAGTCAGGTTCTTCAGCACAATCGACTTGCCGACATTCGGGTAGCCGCATATTATCACTGTCTTAATCTTTCTTATCCTCGGAACTTTCTTCATCTCTCTTTCAAGCTTCTCAATCTCGTCGAACCTGAGCCTTTTCACAATAGAGCTAACCCGGCCGTAGAACGCCCTTTGGTAGCGGTTCGACTCCGTTCTATTATCGGCGTATTTTATCCTGACCTCGAACTCTCTTCTCAGCCTATCGATTATCTTAAGACTGTTCCTGATTCTATCCCTGTCTTTGTCTAGTCGTTCAAAGTCAACCACGGTACCAAGGACTTCTCTTTCAAACTCATTCAAGGACACACTGGCTTTCCTAAAGTAGTCTTTCAGTTGGCCAGTTATGATGGAATGAGAGACCAGCACCCTTCTCAAGTCTGCCTCGATGTGCCTTCTGCCCTTCTCGACGCGCTTGCTCCCCTTGGTAACACCGGCCTCTTTGCTTGCCTGGTGGAAGGCGATGTCTAAAAGTTTCTTAGAGTCCATGTAATTACTTGGGAGGGTCAAATATAAATATATGGCATGTATAATACTATTTGTGATGGTAATGCGGAAATTGGTCGTGTTCCTGGTAATATTATCTACTGCTTTTGCGACATGCCAGGACTATGTTAATGCCAACTGCCAAGACTATGTTAATTCTGCAGTAACTGAGTTTGGAGTCTCATGTGTTTATCCGCAGTGCTTTGGCGCAGCCGCCCGCTATAAAGAGGCAGCATTTTGTTATTCCTGCCATGGAGACAAAGCGACAGCAGACACCTATTTCCAAAAAGCAGCCCAGTACTATCTCCAAGGAAAAGATTATATGGGCCCCGCAGGCGACTATCCTCTAACAGCGCCGTCCTACGAGTATGCTGCTGACATGTATGTAGAACTGGGCAACCCATCGCAAGCTTCGATTTACTACGACTCTGCAATCAACGAGTATCTAAAAATTGATGACCAAGCCAATGCAACTGCAGTGAGGGCTAAGAAAGCCGCGCTATGGCAAACACCGACAACGAACACCACCGGCCAAGCAGGTTTATCCCAGAATTTCATAATCGGCGGGATTGCAGTTATTGTGATAATTGCGATAGCTGTCTTCATCTACTTCAGAAAACCCGCGAAAACAGCACCCTCACCGCAGCCACCTGACGATGAGTATCCGGACCTGGACCTGGGGGAGCCGGAACAACCAAGAGAGGCGCAGGACAAGTCGCTCAAGGAAAAGATGCGGGACAGGATAAGGAAGAAGTACGGCTTGGAATAGCTTTTTATAATCTGCTAAACCAAACAATAGCATGCAAGCTGATTTTGAGATTAGGGATAGGGACTTAGCCGGAAGAATCGCTAGGCTAAAGACCAATCACGGGACCATAGAGACGCCCACTATTTTTCCTGTAATAAATCCAAATAGACTTGTTATAGCACCGAAAGAGCTTACTAAGTACGGGGCGGAAGGCTTAATCACGAACAGCTACATTCTCTGGAAGGACTATGGCCAAGAGGTCATAGGCCAAGGAGTGCACAACTTCCTAGACTTTAACGGTCCTGTGATGACAGACTCTGGCGCGTTCCAGCTAATGCAATATGGCGACATAGATGTTTCCAACCGCGACATAATCAAGTTTCAGGAGAAGATTGGCGTTGATATCGGAGTGATTCTTGACATACCAGTCGCCTCTCAAGAAAAAAAAGACATGAGAAAAGGGGTCGTAGAGACAATAAAAAGGGCAAAGGAAGCGCAGAAGTATATCAAGGGCGACCTGTTGTGGTGCGGCCCGGTCCAGGGAGGCGTTCATCTAGACCTACTCAAAAAGTCAGCGAAAGAGATGAGCAGACTAGATTTTGCCATCCATCCCATAGGCAGCGTAGTCCCTCTCCTTGTCAAATACAGGTTCGCCCCGCATGTCGAGATAATCAGGACGGTGAAAGAGATACTGCCTTCTAATCGGCCAGTGCATCTGTTCGGGGCAGGCCATCCGATGTTCTTCGCATTTGCAGTCGCGCTTGGTGTCGACCTGTTTGATAGCGCGGCCTATTCCCTCTATGCACAGGAGGGTCGCTATATCACCCAGTCAGGCACAGAGCAGTTAGAGGAGCTTGATTATTTCCCCTGCTCCTGCCCCATATGCTCCAAGTATAGCCCAGAAGCGGTTAGACAGTCGCCGGCAAGGGCAAAGCTTCTGGCCGAGCACAATCTTTACGTGACCTTCGAGGAGATCAGGACAATCAAACAAGCGATCAAGGAAAAGACTTTATGGGAGCTGTTAGAGCTAAGAGCGAGGAGCCACCCAAGCCTGATCGAGTGCATGGACCATCTAGTTAGGAATATGGACTATATCGCCAAGCAAGACCCGCTCACCAAAAAACACTTCTTCTACCTGTCCAACTATTCCAAAAAGAGGGTCGAGATTGAAAGGGCTAAGGAGATGACCAAAAAGATAAAAGGGAAAAAGATATCGTTTGGGCCGTTCTGGAAAGTGCCCCTGTCTGTCTTTGAGTGCTATCCATTCTCACAGACCGTGCTACCTGAACGGATTATGGTCCCAAGGGCAAAGAACAATATGGACAAGCTCAGGGACGTCAGCCTGTATTGGTTTGGAGTGAACATATTTGATGACAGGATGAAAATAGACCTCTCGAGAAGGACGAACAAGATAAGGGCGGTCTACGACGGAGATAGGCTAATTGCGACAGTTAGAGCGCAGGACTTCATGATTCTGCTCCACGATGGTTCTAGACTATTACACAAAAAGACTAAGAGATTCAGGGTCCAGATAATAGACGATAAAGAGGTCGAGGGCTATATTAGGCAGGGAAAGTCTGTCTTTGCCAAGTTCGTAAAGAAGGCGGATGAAAAGATAGTGCCTGGCCAGCAGGTACTGGTGGTCAACAAGAGAGACCAGTTGCTTGCTTCTGGAGACGTCTTGCTAACGCCGAAAGAAATGGGAGAATTCAAGAGGGGCGCTGCGGTAAAAATCAGATGGGTCAACCAACAATCCAGTTAGACCCTTTTTTCTCTAATTCCGCCTTCTTCTTCTCAAGCGCATCCAGCTGCTTCGTCATTTCTATAGAGGCTAGATGAGACTTGCTGCCCGCTATCTTTCTCTTCAATTCCTCCATCTCCGCCTCGACCTGTGCTACTTCTCTGCTTTCTGCGCCCATATGAAAAACCCTGGAAATCCTAACATCCCCTTTATTCTTACATATTTCTTAACCTGCACTTCCTTGTGGTCTAAAAGAACGGCTCTGACATTTATAA
>Ga0315282_10005706_pt1 | contig 21102 bp, 11 predicted proteins | sample YL17G07_20_MG_FD_203693 | JGI IMG/M metagenome (GOLD analysis project Ga0315282, IMG submission 203693) | Sediment microbial communities from Yellowstone Lake, YNP, Wyoming, USA - YL17G07_20 | ecosystem: Environmental > Aquatic > Freshwater > Lake > Sediment | place: USA: Wyoming | collected... | reverse complement strand
CCCCAACGCCTTCTTCAACTCACAACCCGTAATCGGCTTGCCCATGTCTTCCCTCCTTGTCCTTAACCCCTATCGGACAAAGAGCTTCCACCAACAAGCCTACTTGCCAGAAAGATTAGTCACACACGTACAGCCAGACCCTGGCCGGCACGGGCGGCCTGCTGCCGTACACGTGGGCGATCTCTTCGGGGTCGCTGCCGGCAGGGCTCACGCTCGGCTCCACGAGCGGAACGATAAGCGGTACTCCAACCGCGTCGGGGACCTCCGGTTTCACGGCCCGGCTGACCGACGGCCAGAGCCCCTCGGCAACGGCTACGAAGGCGCTGTCGATAGTCATCGTTGCGGCGCCGCTCTCGATCACCACTACCAGCCTGCTCGGCGGGTCTGTGAACTCGCCGTACAACCAGACCCTCGCCGCTACCGGCGGCTCGACGCCTTACACCTGGTCGCTCCAGGCGGGCAGCCTGCCGGCGGGCCTGTCGCTTGCCGCCTCTACGGGTGTCATTTCCGGCACGCCGACGGCGTCCGGCACTTCGAACTTCACCGGCAAGGTCACGGACAACGCCTCAGCGACCGCGACGAAGGCGCTCTCAATAGTCATCGCCGCCGCGCCCGCGTTCATGTACGCCGAGAGTCCGAGCCAGTCCGGCACCATGTCGAGCACCTATGTCAACAAGTTGAGTTTGACATGGACCCCGGGCACCACGGATGACTGGGTTATCATAGCCTCCGCCGACATAAGCGGCTCCTACTGCAACCTCGACGCCAAGGTTCAAATGACGCTCGACGGGTCCCAGCAGGACGAGCAGGTGGTTACTCCTGAGAGTTACCCGATGAATCCGCAGTACTGGCTGCCGGTCTTCATGGTCAAGAAGGCGGCATTGACGGCGGCTTCCCACACGGTCAACGTCGACTTCTGTGAACTGAAGGGCAACGAAACCGCGTATATCAGGAACGTTCGCATCGTCGCGTTCCCCAAGGCCGCGCTCGAGACGTACTATGTCGAAACAAGCTCGGCGGACCAGGGAGTCAATCCCGCCTACGCGACGTATGCGACGCTGAACTTTACGCCCACGACCGCCGGCAACTACCTTGTGATTTACAATGCCGAAGGCTACGCAATCGGGAGCGGCGCGCTCAAAGTTCGCGCGATGAACGGCGCAGCCCAACTGTGCGAGATGTATGAAGGCACCAACGCTGGCAGCAACGGTGTCGCCTACTATCCGTTTACGTACGTCGACGTGATCAGCTTCTCCGCCTCGGCGCAGACACTCAAGATCGACGCCGCTGAAGTCAATGACCCGCAAGCCTCGGCTATCAGGCGCTGCCGTATCCTTGCCATAAGGACCGACGGCGGCGCGTTCGCCGGCGCCGTGAGCAATTCCTCGACCGGCGCGTCCACAACCACCTCGACATCCTACGTCGAGAAGATGACCACCGCCTGGACGCCGGCCGCGGGCAGCAACTGGCTCCTGCTGACCACCGCCCTGGCCAACATCAACACGAAGTCCGCGGGTGTCGACGTTCAGATGCAGCTTAATAACTCGACTACCTTTAACAACAACGTCAAGGCAATGTACGACTACAATGACAACCAGACGTACATCAACAACAACCTGGCGCAGATTGCCGGCATGAACGTGGTCCAGAACGTAAGCGGCACGCAACAGGTCGATGTGGACTTCAAGACGGGCAGTTCCGCCTACACCGCGAAGATTCAGGACGTCCACTTTGTGGCCATCCCCATGGGATCGACGCAGGTCCCGCTCTCAATCACGACCGCGAGCCTGCCGGCGGATACGGTTGGCGTCGCATATAACCAGACTCTCGCGGCTACCGGCGGCTCGACGCCGTACACATGGTCGCTTCTGTCGGGCTCTCTGCCGACGGGGTTGTCTCTCAACGCCTCGACCGGCGCCATTACGGGCACGCCGACGGCCTCAGGTACCTCCAGCTTCACCGCGAAGGTTACCGACAACGCGGCGGCAACTGCCTCCAAGGCGCTCTCCATAGCGGTTAGCGCCGCCATAAGCATAACGACCGCGAGCCTGCCCGCGGATACGGTAGGGGTAGCGTACAATCAGACCCTCACGGCGACCGGCGGCACGGGCGCTCTCTCGTGGTCGGTTTCCGCAGGAAGCCTGCCCGCGGGTCTGTCGCTTGTGGCGGGGACGGGGGCGATAACCGGCACACCGACGACGAGCGGGACATCCAACTTCACGGTTACCGCGACGGACACAGTAAGCGCCACGGGCACGAAGGCGCTTTCCATAGTAATCAACGCCGCGATTTCCATCACGACATCGAGCCTGCCCGGAGGAACGGTCAGCGCCGCTTACAGCCAGACGCTCTCCGCGACTGGCGGGACAGGGGCTCTCACGTGGTCGGTCAACGCGGGGAGCCTGCCTGCGGGCCTGTCGCTGACCTCAGGGGGTGCGATAAGCGGAACGCCTTCGGCCTCCGGCACGTCCAACTTCACGGTGAAGGCGACTGACACGGTGACGGCGTCAGCGACGAAGGCGCTGTCCATAGTGATTAGCGCCGGGCTATCGATTACGACGTCAAGCCTGCCGGCCGACACGGTAAACGTTGCATACAACCAGACGCTTGCCGCTTCAGGGGGGACGACTCCGTACACGTGGTCTTTGCAGTCTGGAAGCATGCCGACGGGTCTGTCGCTTAACGCGTCGACGGGCGCGATCACGGGTACGCCGACGGCGGCCGGCACCTCGAGCTTCACGGCGAAGGTGACGGACAACGTAAGCGCCACCGCGACGAAGGCGCTCTCGATAGTAATCAACGCGGCAATCTCCGTTACGACCGTGAGCCTGCCCAACGGGCAATTGACAGCGGCGTACAGTCAGACGCTCGCCGCTACGGGCGGCACGGGCGCGCTCTCATGGTCGATACAGACGGGGAGCCTGCCTGCCGGGCTGTCTCTGACGGCGGGGACGGGCGCCATAACGGGCACTCCGACGGCCACGGGCACATCCAGCTTCACGGTACTGGCGACGGACACTGTGAGCGCGACGGCTACGAAAGCGCTATCCATTATTGTTACGGCGGCGCCTCTCTCGATTACGACGACGAGCCTGCCGGGCGGCACGGTGAACTCCGCGTACAACCAGACGCTCTCCGCGACGGGCGGTGTAACGCCGTACACATGGTCGATCTCATCGGGCAGCCTGCCTGCGGGATTGTCGCTTGTCGCCTCGACGGGGGCGATTACGGGCACGCCGTCCACGTCCGGGACCGCCAACTTCACGGCGCGGGTGGCTGATAACGCGAGCTCTACGGCAACACAGGCGCTCTCGATAGTCGTCAGCGCCGCGGCGTCGTTCCAGTACGCCGAAAGCCTGTCCCAGTCTTCTACCGGGTCCACCACATACGTCAACAAGGTGAGCCTCACATGGACGCCCGGCGCCGCGGATGACTGGGTCATTATCGCCTCCGCGGACGTGAGCGGTTCCTATTCCAACCTCGACGCCAAAGTTCAGATGACGCTCGACGGCGCTCAGCAGGACGAGCAGGTAATCACGCCTGAGGGCTATCCGATGACTCCGCAGTACTGGCTGCCGATCTTCATGCTCAAGAAGGTGACGCTCACGGCCGTCTCGCACACGGTAAACGTAGACTTCCTTGAAATGAAGGGCAACGAAACTGCATACATCAGGAACGCCCGCATCGTCGCGTTCCCCAAGGCCGCCCTTGAGATGTACTATGTCGAGACGAGTGCGACGGACCAGGGGGTCAATCCGACTTACGCAACCTATGCAACCCTCAACTTCACGCCCGCGACCGTTGGCAACTACCTCGTGATCTACAGCGCCGAAGGCGGCTCGATCGGCAGCGGCGCGTGGAAGGTCCGCCCGATGAACAACACTACGCAACTCTGCGAAATGTATGAAGGCACCAACGGCGGCTCGTACGGCCTTACCTACTATCCGTTCGCATACGCCGACGTGATCAACTTCTCCGCCTCCGCGCAGACGTTGAAGATCGACGCGGCCGAGGTCAACGACGCCCAGGGATCAGTTATCAGGCGTTGCCGGATACTTGCCATAAGGACCGACGGCGGCAGGTTTGCTAACGCGGTAACGAACTCCTCGACGGGTCTATCCACCACGACCTCGACCTCCTACGTCGAGAAGATGACGACCTCGTGGACGCCGACCGCGGGCACCAGTTGGCTCCTGCTCACCACCGCCCTCGCCAACATCAACACCAAGTCCGCTGGCGTCGACGTTCAGATGCAGCTCAATAATACGACTACCTTCAACAACAACGTCAAGGCGATGTACGATTACAACGACAACCAGACGTACATTAACAACAACCTCGTGGAGATCGCCGGCATGAACGTGATCCAAAACGTGAGCGGCACTCAGCAGGTTGACGTGGACTTCAGAACCGGAAACGCGTCCTACACAGCGGCTATCCGCGACGTCCACTTCGTGGCAATACCGATGAACTGAGCTTCGGCGCAGTCTGTTGCTTCCCCGCCGGGCCCGCGTGAAGGAATGCGCGGGCCCGGTTATTTCGACAGCCGACTGCCGCATGGAACCTGAAGGAGGCAACAAGACTCGCCCGGATGGCGTCGTGGGATGGTATAATCACACCTTGATCGCGGTTTTGGACCGACATCAGGCCCACAGGATTGTCAGCGCAAATGGGGACGAATGTGCCATCCGGCGTAAAGGCAGGCCGCAAACGAAGCCGAGCGCGGTCTCGACATAAGGCAAGCGACGAAAGCTTCTGCACCGAAGAGATGCTGGCTGTTTGCCGCGCGGGGTGCTGCCGCCTGCCTTTTCATCTCACCGATGAAGAGGCGGCGGCGGGGCATGCCCAGTGGCATCCGGACTTCCCGTATCACATCCTACAAGGGGAGGACGGCTATTGCGTCCACCTCGACAGAAAGACGCTTCGATGCACCATTTATCAGAACAGGCCATCGGCGTGCAGACGGTTTGATTGCCGCATGGAGGGGTTCCCGAGCCCGGAAATGATGCTACGGCGTCACAGCGGTTCCTGAAAGCGCACTTCAGACAGTCCAAACAACGCGCAAGTCGATATATTTCCGCCAATTAGGGCAAAAATCCGTTGGCAATCGCGCCTCGATTTCCCTAAAATACCCCTTCTGTCCGTCAGATTGGCGGTCCTTTCGCGAGATAACCGGAACCCAAGACAGTCTGGGAGGCCACAATGGCAGCACACAAGATCTTCCTGGGCGAGGACGCGTTGCCGCGCAAGTGGTACAACGTCCTTGCGGACATGCCGACCAAACCGGCGCCGTACCTGCATCCCGGCACCAAGAAACCCCTCGGGCCGGACGACCTGACGCCCATCTTTCCGATGGATCTCATTGGGCAGGAGGTCTGTACCGACCGCTGGATTGATATCCCGGAAGAGGTCCTCGAAGTGCTTGCATTGTGGCGTCCGACGCCGCTCCACAGGGCGCTGCGCCTCGAGAAGGCCCTCGGCACGCCCGCGCAGATCTACTACAAGAACGAAAGCGTAAGCCCCGCGGGCTCCCACAAGCCCAACACCGCAGTCGCGCAGGCCTACTATAACAAGAAGGCCGGCATGAAGCGGCTTGCCACGGAGACAGGGGCAGGCCAGTGGGGAAGCGCGCTTTCGATGGCGTGCAACTACTTCGACCTCAAGTGCATGGTCTATATGGTCAGGGTAAGCTACCAGCAGAAGCCGTATCGCCGCTCGATGATGCACACCTGGGGCGCGGAAGTTATCCCGAGCCCCTCGGACAAGACCAATGCCGGCCGCGCGATACTCGCGCAGTTCCCCGACTCGCCGGGCAGCCTCGGTATCGCCATCAGCGAAGCGGTTGAAGACGCCGCCACCCGTAAGGACACCAACTATTCCCTCGGCAGCGTCCTGAACCACGTGATTCTGCACCAGAGCGTCATCGGCCTTGAGACCAAGGAACAGCTCAAGCAGGCGGGTGTCAAGCCGGACGTCCTCATCGCATGCACCGGCGGCGGATCCAATTTCGGCGGTTTTGTCGGGCCTTTCATCCCGGACAAGCTCAAGAACAAGAAGATGCGCATCATCGCGGCCGAGCCGTCCTCGTGCCCCTCGCTTACGCGCGGCAAGTACGCATACGACTACGGCGATACGGCCAAGATGGCGCCGATTGCCAAGATGTACACGCTCGGCCATGACTTCATCCCGCCGGGGATTCACGCGGGCGGCCTGCGCTATCACGGCATGGCGCCTATAGTGTCGGCGCTGGTCAACGACGGCACGTGCGAAGCGACGGCCGTGGATCAGCTCGAAGTGTTCGATGCGGCTGTCATGTTTGCGCGCACCGAAGGCATCATCCCGGCGCCGGAGAGCGCTCATGCCATCCGCGTCGCGATCGACGAGGCCGCCAAGTGCGTCAAGACCGGCGAGAAGAAGGTCATCTGCTTCAACCTCTCCGGCCACGGCCACTTCGACATGGGCGCGTACGACGCGTACTTCGCGAACAAGCTCGTGAATTACCCGTATCCACAGGAAGAGATCGAGAAGTCGATGGCGAATCTTCCGGTGATATAAACACGACTTCCCGCCAGGGACGACGTGAAAAGCGGTTTTGAGCAGGGGCGGCCGATGCGCCGCCCCTGTTCTGTCGTATGAGCGAGTCAAGTGTCTGGGAAGAGCATCGTGGAGGCGCACACAATGATGAGCGAGAGCAAGAGGCGCAAGATCGTCGAGATGTTCGCCGGGCTGCGGGTGACCGACATCAACGACGCCATGGACGCGGTGGGCCTGCAGGACACAGGGACCATGGCCGGCGACATACGGCCCCTGTGGCGAGACGTGGAAGGCTTCACCCACAGGATATGCGGCTTTGCGCATACGGTCAGGTTCCTGCCGACGAAACGCCGCGCAACGAGGATGACCATCGCGCAGTTTGACCGCTGGAAGAATCAGTGGTACTCGAAGCTGGCTAACGCTCCATTGCGCAAGGACATCCGGCCGCTGGACGTGATCGTGATCGACGGCGGGGAGATACCCGATTGCGGCTTCATCGGCTCGTACAACAGCCTGGAGTGGATGACCGCCGGCGCTGTCGGTGCAGTCACCAATGGCGGCTGCCGCGACACCGACGAGATCATCAGGCAGAAAGTCCCGGTCTACTCGCGCTTCATCCGCCACGGCATCCGCCCGGGCCGTGTCGAAGTCGGCGGGATAAACGAGAAGGTAAACGTCGGCGGCGTTACCGTGCGCCCCAGAGATCTTGTGGCGGCTGACGGCGACGGCGTAATCGTGGTTCCGATCGAGATGGTCGAGGAAGTCGCCCGCTACGCCCGGTCGGTGCAGAACCAGGACAGGAAGGGGCGCGGCAGGTTCTACGACCAGCTCGGCATGCCGAGAGACTTCACGGTTTAGCGCCATAACACTCCACGCCGGCGCTTCAGGGCGCTACGCGCGCACGCGGCTCCAATTTGCAGGAGTCGTAGAGGCTCGATTGCTGTCTTGAACGGTGCACCGCGACAGCGCACCATTGAGCATCATTCCCGGTAACCTCCGCATCCATCGTCCCAGGGCAATTCCCCGTCGAACACAGGCCCGTCACCTTGGAACGCTTATGGGAAAGGATGGCCTATGTGCCCCCTCAAGAGACGTTCCCCGAGTGCGCTCGCAGCAATTGCCCTTGTTGCGGCGCTGTCTTTCACGGCGTCGGCGGCAAACGTGACCGTGTCCACGACCATACAGGCCGCCATCGACATAGCGAAGGCCGGCGATGTCGTCATTGTGCCGGCCGGCGTCTACCGCGAGAACATCAACTTCAAAGGAAAGCTCATCACGGTCAGGAGCACGGATCCCACGAATGCCGCCGCGGTGGCCGCCACGATTATTGACGGCGGTTACAACGGCAGGCCGGTGGTGGCTTTCGTTACGGGCGAGGGGCCCGCCGCCGCACTCAAGGGGCTTACCATCCGCAACGGCGGAACCGCATACAACGCGGGCACGCCGGTGGTCGTTCCCGGCGGAGGCATATACTGCTACAGGTCATCGCCAACCATCTCCGGCAACATAGTAACGGGCAACTGTGCCTTCAACGGCAGCGGCAATGGAGGCGGCATCTACTGCGACGGGGGCTCGGCCCTGATCGCGGGAAACAACATCCACGACAACAGCGCATCCTGCAATGGGGCGGGGGTTTATTGCGCGAACAGCGCGGCAACCATCAGTAACAACAGGATAAGGGGCAACCGATCCGTCAGGGGCAACGGCGCGGGTGTATACTGCGGGGCAGGCGCGGTGCAGGGCAACAATATAAGCGGCAACTACAGCGAAAGCGGCTGCGGGGGCGGCGTCTACGCGGGGTCGGGCGAGATCAGGAACAATGTCATTTGCGACAATTCGTCGCGCGCGCCGGCCGGCATTGCGGTGGTGGGCGTTTCGCCCAATATCGTGAACAACACGATCGCCAATAACGTGGCCCTTGCCAACACGGTGGCCGCCGGCATAGCCGTCTGGGGCGGCTCGCCGACCATCCGGAACTGCATTTTCAGCAACCTGGTGTCGCCAACAGGCAGCCAGGTGGATTACTGGTTTTCAAACGACGCGGCGACTTCGCCCATAAACGTGAGTTACAGTCTGTTGGGCGCCGGCTGGGTTGACAGCGGGACGAGGGTCAACTGGGGCAGGGGGATCATCAGCGGCGATCCGGCCTTTGCGGGGCCGCAGGACTATCACGAGCGCTCCATAGCCGGTCGGTGGAACCAGTCGGCCAACGGCGGCTATGGCGGCTGGGTGAACGACTCCGTGAGCAGCCCCTGCATAGACGCCGGGGACCCGGCGTCGCCGTATTCAAGCGAGCCGCAGCCCAATGGTGCCCGCGTGAATATGGGCGCCTACGGCAATACCGCGCAGGCTTCCAAGGCCGCCCCTCCTCCGACGATTGCTATCAGCGTCACACCCGACTTGGCGCCTTGGAGCCTTACCAGGCCTGACGGAAGTGTCCTGACCGGGCGGGGTGACACAATGCTCGTGGTTGCCGCGGGCCAGTACAGCGTAACATGGGGCGCCGTGAACGATTCGTATGCGCTTCCGAGCGCCGTTACGCTTACCGGGACGGCGGCCCTGGGAAAGGTGCTGACATTCGAAGGTGTCTACCACGTCGTGAAGCCCGTGTTCTACATAGGCCCGGGAGTATACCACGAGCCTGCCGACGTCGTCATCTATTCCCTGACTCCGGGGTCGGTGGTCTATTACACAACGGACGGCTCGACGCCCACGCCTTCTTCGCCAACATACGGTGGGGGTGTTCATATGACCGGCATCACGACGCTCAAGGCCATGGCGGTTGCCGCCGGTCTCGGTGATAGCGACGTCACTTCAGGGGTATACAAGATCGACAACCAGCCGCCGCATGTATCGGACGTGACGGCCACCCCAATCCAGGTGCGCAAGGGCAAGGACCTTTCGGTGGCGGTGACCGCGACGGCGTCTGACGTTGGGAGCGGCGACACCAACATCGTCGCTGCATGGCGCTTTGTCGGCGTAGACCCGGGCGACGGGCAGCGGCCGACCATGCAGGCCGCCGACGGGCATTTCGGCTCGCCGACGGAAGCCCTGAAGGCCACGGTCAGCACGTCGTCCTGGGTCGCGGGAAACCCCTACGTGATTTCGGTTATCGCGAGAGATGAGGCCGGCTTTGACAGCGCGCCCGTAGGCGTGAGGGTGTTGTGCGTCGATGACGCGCTGCCGATGGTTACAGCGTATGCGGCAGACGCCTGCGCTACCGAGCCGGCGTATCAGCAGCCGGGCCGCGATACGGGAAGGATTCTGATTTCGAGGACCGGCAGCACCGCATCTTCGCTCACTGTCACGTACACGGTTTCAGGCACGGCTACGAGCGGCATGGATTATGATCTGCTGCCGTTATCGGTTGTTATCCCTGCAGGGGCATCATCCGCGTCCGTGGAAATCGTTCCCATAGGCGACACGCTGCATGAGAACTGCGAAACCGTCACGCTGACGGTCATTTCCGGACACGGGTACTGCGCGGCCGTGCCGGACAGCGCGACGGTGACCATAGCGGACAGCGGGGCGTCGGGTGCATTGTACAGCTTCTCCGCAAGCGACGCCGAGAGCTCTACCACGTCCACATCGTGGCAGGGCAAGACGTCGCTTCAGTTCCGGCCGACCGTCGCGGACAATTGGGTGATCTTCGCATTTGCCGAATACAAGAGCTCGCAGAGCGCCTCCCGCGCGAGTGTGAGGCTGACCCAGGACGGCGCGACGCCGTCGGAGGTGACGTCGAAACCGGCTGCACCGGGCGACTACATGTCGTTTGTGACGGCGAAATTCGCGCCTCTGACCGCCGCAACGCACAGGTTCACAATAGACTACCATGCCGCGGACGGCGCGACTGCATACATCCGCAACGCGAGGATCGTGGCCGTAAGGGAGGCCGAACTGGAGATCCGTAGCGCCCCCAATATCGACAGCACGACGCTGGGCACCACGATCAGAGACATCGACTCGCTTGCCTGGACGCCCTCCGTGGCGGGGGATTATCTCCTTGTATGGTCGGCGGAATGGAGTGGGCAGCCGGGCTATCCCACGCGGCTTCAGACGAAGCTTAACGGCGCGGTTCTCGACGACGTAGGAGCCCACGTGGCAGGGGCGGGAGACTTCTTCACTTTCACAACCTTCGATAAGGTTACCTGCACGGCGGCGCCGCAGACGATGAGCATTGCGGCGGGGAGAAGCGCGAACTCGCCGGGGCCGCACTACCTGCGCCACTGCCGCCTCATCGCGATCAGGCTGAGCGGCGCCAGGCTGTCATGCGCGATCGGCGCCGATGCGCCATCCGAGCGTACGAGCACGTCCACTACGTTTGCCGACGCGCTGACGGCGCCCCTTACCCTCAACAGGAGCGCGAACTGGCTCCTGCTGACGAGTTTCAGCCTGACGGGATCGAGCACGCATTACTCGACGGAGGTCCGGTCATCAGTCGACGGGGCTGTCTCAGGACAACCGCTGAGGAGGCCGGTGCGCGCGGGCTGCTACCTGCCGGCGGGCTCGGTCGACGCGAGGTTCCTCGGCACGACCGCTTTCGAGGAGGTCGCATTCCGCACATCTAATGCCGCGGCCACCGCAAGGGTCAAGTGCGTACGGTTCGCGGGACTGCCGCTGGATTAGAGAGAACTGGCTACGCGACACGGGAGAGGCGGCGGGCGTTGACATGCGCGCTTGTGGCCTCTCCTGCGGCAATTGACGGTCTGTCCCGGCGCGCCGTCCCAAATCTCGAAGCATGCCTTGTTCGCGCAGAAAAACCTGTTTCGTGGAAACGTTCTTCCGTCGAGCGCTGTCTCAAGCGCAACTGCACCAGGACGTCGCTTCAACGGGCATCCATTGCTGCAGAGACGGTGTTTCCAGACCCAGGGCATCCCCCCGTTAGATGTCTGTCACGTCAACCAAGAACGCTCATGGGAAAGGACGGCCTATGCACACCGGGAAAAGGTATTCCTCAGGCATTACCGCAGTCGCTATCCTCGTTATCGCCCTTTGTTCCGTTGCAGTTGCCGGTAAGGTGGTCTTGCCGGCTACAGTCCGCATCAGCGTGACCCCTGACGTCGCCCCATGGACGCTCACAGCGCCCGATGGCACTACGACCGCGGGGCAGGGCGACCAGACGCTTACAGGGCCAGCCGGCCGGTATACCGTAAGGTGGGGCGTAATACCGGACCTGTACGCACTTCCGGCGGTGACAACGATCTCGAAAAACGTTAAAGGCGGTTCGACGGCGACGTTTACAGGCGTCTATCGTGTGGCGGCGCCCGCTTTCAATCTCGCCGCGGGGCTTTACACGACGCCGATCGATGTCGAGATCTCCTGCGCAACTCCGGGGTCTGCCATCCACTACACCACCAACGGGACAACGCCCACGGCATCGTCTCCCGTGTACACCGGGGCGCTTCACCTGACCTCCACCAAGACCATAAAGGCCCTCGCCACCGCGCCGGGGCTCGGCAATAGCGACATCGCCACGCGGACCTACACGGTCGACACGCAACCGCCGGTCGCGACTGCAGTTACGTCTACCCCGGCCCAGGTAGCAAGCACCGTAGACCTCTCAATGGCGCTCGCGGCAACGGCGTCTGATGCGGGAACGGGCAACACCAACATCGTCGCTGCGTGGTACTTCATCGGAGCGGATCCCGGTGACGGCCACAGGCAGCCGATGCAGGCGACGGATGGTTCCTTCAGCTCCCCTGCGGAGGCAATCAGGGCTACGATTGACACCTCGGCATGGGTCATCGGTACCACGTACACCATTTCGGTCATCGCGAGAGACCAGGCGGGCTTTGACAGCGCGCCCGCGAGCGTAGACGTGCCATGCGTGAAAGCGCCTGACGCGGTGGTCTCCGCGTCCGCTGCGGATGCCTCAGCCGCTGAGCCTGTCTACGGGCAGCCGGCAACTGATACCGGACGAATCACGATATCGCGGACAGGAAGCACCGCTTCGGCCCTCACCGTGAACTACACAGTATCGGGCACGGCCACAAACGGCGTTGACTACGACACCGTAGCATCGCCTATTGTCATACCGGCGGGGGCGTCGTCGGCTTCGATTGCGGTTACGCCTATCGGCGACACGGCAACCGAAGGCAGCGAGACTGTGACGGTGAGCATCGCCGAGGGAAGCAACTACACTATAGGGGCTTCCGGCAGCGCGACGGTTACGATCGCCGACAGCAGTGCTTCAGGGCCCACATACAACCTCGCGGGGAGCGACGACGTGAGTTCCACCGCCACAACCGCATGGCAGAGCAAGGTGTCAACTGCCTTCCGGCCGAGTGTCGCCGACGACTGGGTCATCTTCGCGTCGGTGGAGTATACGAACTCGAGCACGTCGTCGAGGACGCACGTCAGGGTTATACAGGACGGCGTGACGAAGTCTGAGGCGGGCAGCAGGCCCGAGGCAGTGACCGACTACATACCGTTCGTCACGGCCTACAAGACCACGCTTATCGCGGCGACGCACAGGATCAGCATTGACTTCTCCTGCGACGGCGGCGGTCCGGTCGGGTACGTTCGCAACGCGCACATCGTCGCCGTACGCAAGGCGGGCCTGGAGGTATGGGCCGCGCCGACGCCGGACAAAACGTGGATCGTAGGGACGATGATGGAGCAGAACTCGCTCACATGGACCCCGGCCGCGCCTGGCGATTATCTCCTGATCTACTCGACGGAGTTCGCCGGACAGGCGTCTTATACGCACATCCAGGCGATATTCAACGGCGGCATCGTTGATGACGTCCTATGTCAGGCCGCGGGCCCCGATGACAGCTACTCGTTCGTCAATTTCAGCAAAGTCACGTGTGACGCGACTCCGCAGACGATGAGCATAGCGGCGCAGATTGAGCACGACTCGCCTGCGTTGCACCAGATGCGCCATTGCCGCCTCCTGGCCGTGAGGCTCAGCGATGGAAGGTTCGCGGGGGCGGTGACCGCGTCTGACTCATCAGAGCGGACGACCGCATCAACGGATTTCCTCACGCAATTGACGGCGTCGTGGGCGGCGAATGCGAGCGGCAACTGGCTGCTCCTCACCAGCTTCGACATCTGCGGGTCGAATACCCTCTATTCGACCGAAGCCCGCATAAGGGCCAATGCCACGATTGTCTCCGGCCAGCCGATGTCGATGCCCGTACGCGAAGGCGCCTACTTATCCGCCGGATCCGTGGATGCGCGCCTTCTTGGCACGGCTGACCACCTGGACATCGACTTCAGGTCGACCAGCAACGCGTACACGGCGATGATGAAGTGCATGCGGATTGTGGCGCTGCCGCTGGATTAGCGGGAACGCGCTGTGGACAGTCGCAAGAAGGGGCCCCCGACCCCCGGGGGCCCCTTCTTGACTATGCCGCGCTACGGTACATGGCGTCTTAGGGCAATCCTCCCGCCGAAAGGCCCAACTTTCATGCAACAATCTGACGGCGAGCGCTGTCGGAAGAGCAACTGCACCATGACGACGCTTCATTGACAGGTCACTCCGGCAGAGACGGTGTTTCCCGACCCAGGGCATCCTTCGTCAAGTGTGTTTCGTCAACTGTGAACGCTCATGGGAAAGGATAATCTATGCGTACCGAGAAAAGGCATTCCGCAGGCATAGTCAGGGTTGTTGCCTTCCTGGCAGCGCTGTGTCCGCTGGTATACGCCGGCGCACAGCGCGCAGACGCGGCAGTCCCGCAGGTCTCAGTGTCCGCCGTCGACTTTTCGGCCGCCGAGCCCGCCTTCCAATCGACGGGAACCGATACTGGCAGGTTCCTGGTGGCACGGGTAGGAAGCACCGACGCGGCCCTCACAGTAAGCTGCGCCCTGTCCGGCACGGCTTTGAACGGCATCGATTACAAGAGCATCCCGTCGTCGGTTGTATTACCGGCGGGCCAGGCGTCGACTTCGGTCATGGTCGAGCCCACCGGCGACACCATGACGGAGAGCTGCGAGACCGTGACATTGACCATCGCAGCGGGAACCGGCTACTCCGTAGGGTCGCCCAACAGCGCGACAGTGACCATAGCCGACAGCGGCGCCTCCGGACCGCTATACAGCCTTTCCGGGAGCGACGCCGTCAGCTCCACCACTTCGACCGCGTGGCAGAGCAAGACTTCAACCGTATTCCGGCCGACAGTCACGGACGACTGGGTAGTCTTTGCGTACGTGGAGTACGGCAACTCGACCAACACGCGCACGCACGTGAGGCTTCTGCAGGACGGCGTAACGATGGGCGAAGCGGGAAGCAGACCCGTGGCTTCGACCGACTACATCCCGTTCGCTACGGCATGGAAGACGACGCTTACTCCAGTCCAGCACAAAATAACCCTGGACTTCTGCTGTGACGGGGGAGGGGCGGTCGCCCGTGTGCGCAACGCGAGCATCGTGGCGGTGCGCAAGGCGAACCTTGAAGTCAGGAGCGCGCCGACGCCGAACATGACAAACCTCACCTCCACGCTTACCGCCATGAACACGCTCACGTGGACCCCTTCTTCGCCGGGCGATTATCTGCTGATATGGTCGACCGAGTTCATAGGTCAGCCGGGCTTTTACACGCGCCTGCAGGCGAGGCTCAACGGCACGGTCTGCGACGACATCCTGGCCCAGGCGGCCGGCACGCGCGACAGCTACTCGTTCGCGCACTTCAGCAAGGTTCCGTGTAACGCCAGCCTGCAGACCATGAGGGTATTTGCCGCAAGCGAGCCCGGCACGACCGCACCGCACATTATGCGCCATTGCCGGGTGATAGCGATCCGGCTCACAGGAGGAAGATTCGCAGGCGCCGTCGGCGCGGCGAATACGGCCGAGCATACGACCGCTTCCACCACGTTCGTCACCCAGTTGACGAAGACGTGGGCTTGGAATACCGCCGTGAACTGGCTGATGCTTTCGACCTTCGATATCGGCGGCTCCAGCACGCAGTACTCCACCGAGGCCCGCGTGATGATTAATGACACGATGCTGTCAGCTCAGCCGATGCAGAAGCCGGTGCGCGCGACCACCTACGTCTCCGCGGGATGCGTGGACACGCGGTACCTCGGCACGGCCGACCATGTGGACATCGCTTTCAGGTCCACGAGCACCGCCTACAACGCGAAGATGAAATTCCTGCGGTTCGTCGCTCTGCCGCTTGATTGACGTGAAAGAGGCCGGGCACGATAGCACGAGAGGACCCGCGGGGAGACCCGCGGGTCCTGCTTGTTCGTGCCACGCGTATTCAAATAGAAGCGCGGCGGCCGCCGCTACTTGGCGGGCCCGACAACAAGCAGCGAGAAAGCTGCCTGGTCGCCCTCGCCGACGATGCAGGGCAGGTAGAACTGGTGATTTCTCCTGTCCGCGGCGATTGTGCGCGCGCCCTTGACGGTTTCCAGGGTCTGGACCGCCTCATACTTGCCCGGCGACGTCTCGCGCACAACCGTGATGACGCCGTCGCGGCCGCAGGGGACCACGACTCCAACGGCCGAGTCGAACGCGCAACCGTCAGGGCCGCTGCCTATGGCCACGTCGGCGATCACCTGGCCGGTCGCGGCGTCGAGGACTATGAGCTTCTGATTGGCGCACGCCGCGAAGAGGCGGTTGGTGGCCCTGTCGTAGGCCAGCCCGGTAGGTTCTTCGCCGGGAGCGAGCGGCCACGTGCAGAGCACCTTTTCGGCGGTGCTGTCGATGGCGACTACGGCGGATTTATCCTCCAGGTTGACGTATACTTTGCCCCTGCCGTCCGCAACGCCGATCTCGGGCTTGCCGCCGAGCGGGAGCGTGGTGGTGCTCTCAAGGTCGCTTACCTTGAAAACTGTGGCGTCGCTGGTCCCGGCATCGAACGCGAAGATTTTGCCCGTCGCAGTGTCATACAGAATCGCATCGGGGCGCTGGCCGCAGGGGATCTTCTTCGTTATTTGAAGGGTGGTGAGATCGAAGACGTCGATCACGTTGTCCCTGCCGGCCGTGGCGAAGCCGAGATTCTGTCTCGGCCGCACGACTACGCCATGCGCTCCCGTTACGCCCGCAACAGTCCCGGTAATCGCGCCATTGTCGGCGCTCACCACCTCAATGCGGTCGGTACGGGCGATATAGACCTTGCGGTTGCGCGAGTCCACCGTCAGAAGATCCCAGCGGCCTGCGCCGCCGATTTTCCAGGTCTGGAGCACGGTCAATTCGCCGGGAGCCGCAGGCTCAGGAGCGGCGGCCGGGGCCGCGGGAGCCGCAGGCGCGCCTTGCTCGGCCACAGGGGCCGGAGCGGGAGCAGGAGCGGGTGCGGCGGGCGCCGGCGCTGGAGCGGCCGCCGCGGCCGGCGCGGCGGTAGCGCCTTTCGGCTGCCCGGTGCAGCATCCGCAGACACAGACTGCCAGTGCCGCGACAAGAACAAGGAACGCTGAAATACGAGTTGCCATGGTGATCCTCCCTTCTAGAGCCTATCCTAATAACCCTCGTGAGCGGCGTTGCGAGCGCCCACGGGCTGAATGCAAGGAACTCTCGACGAAGGCTTATTGAGAAATAAGTCGAGGAGGAGTGACGCCGCAGTCGGCCCGTGGCCGCCGCAACCCGAAGGGACGCGCGATTTCTTCGTACGCTCGCGTCGTTCGTCGTCGACGTGTACCGAACACGCCTTCCTCCTCACTTATGAGCGCTACTCGTATCTCGTGGCGTCGCCGCCACGATGGTTATTGGGATAGGCTCTTTGGCCGCGCTACGCCAGATCGCGAATCCCCGCTGGTATGGTGAGACCCCTTTCGCAATTGATCTTGAGGCGCTTGAAGTGCCCCCTTAGTACGAAATTCTAACAGGGACACGGACGGCGACAAAGGAATTCCCTTCCGCTTGCCTGAGGGGGCATGTGGCGTGCTGCTTCCCGCCACACCCTCCTGACATGCTGTGCGTCTTGCCGAACGGGCTGTGCCGGTTTGGCGCTGGAAGTATGCCGGCTTCCAGGCCGGGATGTGCCGACATTCAGCACCAAAGATATCAATAAGGGTTCCTGAAGATATAGAGAAGTGTGTGTGGCAAAAGTGTCTGAATGCCGCCACCTTACGTATAGGGTGTCGGTCCACACACACACATGGAATGCTGACAAGTAGACGCTGACTGATCACGCGTACTCAGGAGTCCGCGTTGACATAGCTCACTGGCTGAAGCGCGTCTATCCGGAAAATTCTGCCTTAAGTATAACAAGTCCAGACAGGCACGGGAGTTGCGGCCTGTCATTGTGAGTGTAATTATTCTTGACCCCGCGTTACGCACCGCTATAATCTGCGATTACCCTACGTTGGTGCGGCACCCGGTTTTGTCCGATACGCGTACAGATGGTCATTTCTGGAAGCGAGGAGGCGCACAAACTTGAGAGGCCCGGGACTACAGCGTGGTCTGTATGTGCCTCAGTCACTATGCAGGCGCAAGGACCTGACGCCTCGCGCCAAGCTTATCTACGCCGCGCTTCTGGCTCATCAGGGCGCGAAGGACTGCTGCTACCCCTCGATCAGGCTCCTTGCCCTTGAGACCGGCAGCGGCTCGACGTCGGCCATAGTGGAAGCGATCAGCGCACTGCGCAAGCTGGGCTATGTGGAAGTGCTTTCGAGCGCGTCGGGGTCCGTGAACCATTACAAGGTGCGGCTGGAGCCGACCGAGTTGAGCGGCTCAGACGCTTCGGCCGCGAAAACCAAAGGAGGGAGGGAAGGGGCGATGGGTAGTATCAGTGAAACGACGGTTGGGGTAGCGGTCTGCGCAGTTGAGGAGGAGCATACAAGAAACGAAGGAGGGAGGCAAGTGGCAGTGAGCGAGACTGCCGATATCGAAAGTGGATTAGCGGCCTGCTCGACCGAGGAGGCGGCTCGACCAACCGAAGATGACGAGCATGCGTCGGCGTGGCTTGACGCCGCCGAGCGCGTTGCGGGGATGGGCCTGGCCCGTTCGGCGATGAGCGCGGCGAGGCTTCACGCCCGCGAGTGCACGCCGAAGTACAGGGACGAGGACGCGAAGGGCGTTCTGGAAGCCATCCTTGGTACCCCTCCCGCAAACGGCCACTCCTGGACGCCTCAGGCGCTTCTTATGTGCGCCGCTCGGCCCGAGGGCAAGCGTTTGGACGCCGTCGCGTCGTTCGAGAAACGCGCAGCCCGCAAGGTGGAAGACAGTCTGGCGGATGACCCGTTCGTGCAATACGTCAAGGCGAGTTACAAAGGCTGGTGGACCACCGTCTGGATGCTCCTCGCGCGAAGCACTGTCCCCTCGGTAACGCCCGCCGCCCGGCGCAATCTCGTCATCGCGTCTTTCGTCAGGATGTTCTGTTCGGACGCGGTCGAGCGCTTCGGCGGCTGCCCCTCGGCCTCGGCGAGCGACCAGGCAACCAACGCCTTCATGACAACCGTGCGCGACGCCGAGCATCGCGACGTCAGGAAGGAAGCCCTTGACTACACTACCCCTCAAAGGGCGTTCGAGTCCCTCTGGCCCACCGCCACGCCCGCGCCGCAGGAGAACGAGGCGGCGAAGGGGCTGATGGAGTTCTATCTCGAGGGATGCGAGGGCCTTGCACGGGTCGGGTCAAGAAACCATGACAGTCGGGGAGGCGTCAGCACCTCGTTCGGGAAGGTTGTCTGGGACAAACGCCAAGGCCCATCGGCGGTGGCTTTTTCTTGACTCGCCTCGCACATCGGCATAGAATCCGGTCGCCTTCGTATCGTCCCTATGGGGCAACTGGGCCCCTTGGCACACGTTCTTGTGCGGCATCAAGGAGAGGCGCACATCGGGACGAGTCCGTGTAGGCGCAGGGATTTGTCGTGGAGTCTTCGTCGTATGGGAAAAACCATTAAGAAGAAGGATGAGCTTGCGGTTCTTACTGCAAAACCCGCTGTTAGGGAGGACTTGGGCTTTTGGATGGATATCTACGGAGATCCAGAAGTCCGGCGGCAGATGTATGCTGCCCCAGTAGAGTCAGACGACGTGCTCTGGGACTACCTCTATAGGGAGCAAAAAGCGTTTACAGTATGGCAGAGCGACAAGCGGGTCGGTGGTTTCCTATTGAGCATGGTGGCGCCGTTCCTTGGTACTTTCAGCATCGTGATTCACAAAGACTTCAGGGGCAGCGGTCATGGCCGAGAAGTGATGGGGTTGATTGAATCTGAGGCGCGGAAAGAAGGGTATCGCACGTTGAGAGCCGACGTCTACAGCGATAACGAGAGCTCTATCAGACTCCTTGAGAAGTGCGGATTCAGGCAATTTGTCTGGCTGGAAAAGAACTTGTAACAAGCGACTGATCTGGCGAGTGGTAGTATTGGTTCAGTCGCAGGCTCGTGGGGACTGGTCAGAAAACGAAGCAGGCGTAGCACGGTTAGTACGCTGATGCTGGGGCGGACGACAAGGGAGGAATGCGGAGCGCATGTATGACGTGTTCCTTAGCCACAATCGTGTTCAGAAGCCATGGGTCAGATGCCTATACCAGTTCCTGGTCAAGCGAGGGATGAGCGTCTTCTTCGATGAAGAGAGCATCGCCCCGGGGGCCAACATAGTTAGCGAAATCGAGGATGCCCTGCAGAACTCTCGTCATGTGCTGCTGGCGGTTTCGCCCAAGTCACTCGAGAGTAGGTGGGTGGCTATGGAAACGCAGTTAACCATCCACGATGATTGTAGCGCCGACAAGGGCAAGCTGATTCCTGTCGTTATCGAACCAGTCAACTTTGAAGCTATGCGGCTGAGCGTTCGCTCGCTGAATTGTGTCGATCTTACGGACGCTGGAAGCCGCGAACTGCGGCTACGCTTCCTGCTGCGCCACTTAGGTGTTTCAGACGCGGACACGGTTGCACGCGAGGACATCTTGCCTCTGTTGTCTGTATCCTCAGCCGAGGTCACCGATAATGTCACGGTCGCTGGTATCAGGGAGACTCTTGATTGGGGATGGGATGGGGTTAGGCTCCTCGACGCATTCATAGAACTTGATTATCAAACGCTTGAAGGCCTTACCGCTGCACACGAGGGCGACTCTGCCCAATGGGCTCCGGTCTTCATGAATCACTCTGATACTTGGCGGATGCTTATCAATGGGCCGCAGAAGATTGTGGGTTATTGGCATTTTGCGCCACTGTTTCCGGATGACTACGAGCTTGCGAAAAAGGGGATCCTTCTGGATAGCCACATCACCCCTGACCGAGTACGTCTTTTCGAGTTGCCCGGGCACTATCAAGTCTACTTCGTACAGATCTGCCTCCATCCCAGCTTTCGCAGGCCGCGGTATGTGCGGCTGCTGTTCGATTCCGTGTTTCTGGTTCTTGACAGCCTATCGAACGATGGCGTTTTCATCGATGAGGTGTGCGCAAACGCCTACACCTCGGTCGGTCGTTCCTTGTGCAAGTCGTTCCAACTGAAGTACCTTTGCCAGCACTCCGAACATGGAGCCATTTATGCAGCCCCGATGAAGAATGTGCTGTCCAGTTCGTTTGGAGGCTCATTCGCTGATCTCCGGGAGCGATATCGTCAGCGCGGGCTAGTGTAGTGTCTCATAATTAGTATTGCATATGATCTGCCCTTCGGTTATACTTCCGGCAAGGAGGTAAGACCGATGAGGCAAGCGGTGGCAATTGAGTTGAGTCAGGAGGAGCGATT
>Ga0315282_10005705_pt1 | contig 21102 bp, 22 predicted proteins | sample YL17G07_20_MG_FD_203693 | JGI IMG/M metagenome (GOLD analysis project Ga0315282, IMG submission 203693) | Sediment microbial communities from Yellowstone Lake, YNP, Wyoming, USA - YL17G07_20 | ecosystem: Environmental > Aquatic > Freshwater > Lake > Sediment | place: USA: Wyoming | collected... | reverse complement strand
TACATCGCCGTCGGCATCTCCGGATCCATTCAGCACTTGGTTGGCATAGAGGGGGCCGAGACTGTGATTGCGCTAAACACTGACCCTGAAGCGCCAATCTTCAACTCTTGCAACTATGGAGTCATAGGAGACGCCGTGAAGATACTCCCTCTGCTCATCGATGAGCTGAGAGAGGTAAGGCCTCATGGAAGAGGTTAGCATTCGTTGGCAGAGAAGTTCGACGCGATAGTTGTCGGGGCAGGGCCCGCTGGTGTCACAGCGGCCTACGTCATGGCCAAGAGCAAGATCAACGTGGCCATAATTGAAAGAGGCGAATACCCAGGAAGCAAGAACGTCATTGGTGGAGTTCTCTACATCAAGACACTGGACGACGTGTTGTCTGGGTTACGGAGCGAGGCGCCTCTGGAACGTAGAATCGTTCAGCACTCCTACTGTCTCATGGGAAAGGGCGAGCACACAATTGTAAGCCATATGAGCACCGGGCACTCCGATGCTGAAAGCGGCTACACGATTCTACGTTCGAAATTTGACAGATGGTACCTCAAGAAAGCGCAGGAAGCAGGCGCCACGGTGATCACGAAAACCAACGTTACTGAACTCCTGTCCAATGAAGATAGGATAGTCGGCGTTAGAACAGACAGAGGAGACCTATCCGCTGACATCGTGGTCGTAGCAGAAGGCGCGAACACGATGCTGTGCGAGAAGGCCGGTCTAATCACGAAACCGCGACCTGATCAGATGGCCGTAGCGGTGAAGGAGATTGTGGCATTGCCATCGGACAGGATCCAGGAAAGGCTTGCACTAAAAGAAGGCGAGGGCGCAGCAATCCATTACATAGGTGCACTGTTCGAGGGGCTTGTCGGATTTGGATTTGTGTACACGAACAAGGAATCGCTCTCTGTAGGTTTCGGTGCAATTATCTCGACGATGATGAGGAAACGGATCAAACCGTATGATTTGATAGAGAAATTCAAGCAAGAGCCGTCAGTCGAACCATTCTTGCGTGACGGTGTCGTCAAGGAATATCAGGCTCACATGATACCCGAAGCCGGGTACACGGGAATGCCCACACTGCATTCGGACGGGGTTCTTGTTGTTGGAGACTCGGCGATGCTCGCAAACCCCGTCACAGGAGAGGGCGCAGACCTGGCGGTACTGTCAGGGAGACTGGCAGGCGAAGTTGCAATACAAGCGCACATGAGCGGCGATTACACGTCAAGAACATTGGCGCAGTATCAACGACTACTCTCCAATTCATTCGCAGTCAGGGACATGAAAAAACAGTCAGGACTACTGACCTATATCGAGGAGAATCCCGAAATCATGGACACGTATCCCGAAGTCATCAACGCGGCACTTGGGATCTGGTTTAGGGTTGATGGATTCACAAGAGCTGAAAAGCTCAGGAGAATCAGATCCTTCGCCACCTCGAAGCGCAGGATCACTAGGATGATGAAGGATATCTACGTATTCGGGAGGAAACTGATGTGAGACTTGAAGAGAAACTGTACTTACTCAGGCATGTAGTCGATGAGAAGTCACACATCAAGATAGATGAGGAAGCCTGTGCGAGATGCACTGACAGAGTCTGTCTCGACATCTGTCCCGCGAACGTCTACTCGTATGTGGAGCCAAAAGTGTTCATAGCCTATGAAAACTGTGTCGAGTGTGGCACGTGCAGAATAGCCTGCCCATTTGTTGAGTGGGTCAATCCAAAAGGCGGGGCGGGCATTTCATATCGATATGGCTAACTTGCTCAAGAAAAGCGCGCAGTACATCAAATGGCTTGAGCCATGCTGTGCAGTCATCTCGGCTCTTCTTGCATGCCGAATCGAGACGACTCGTCAGGGGGTTCTAACGTTTTTCACACAGCAACTGGCCTTTCGACGGGTTCCCATGCTTTCCTCATTTTCTCTTGGAGCTCCATGGTAAACCCGCTACCCAGTTCCTTTGTCGCCCAGATAATGAGCAGATCTCCAACGTTTCGCAGTTCGCACTTTATGCGTGCGACAATATCTGTGTCGCAACAAGCGACACAGAATCCTTCATAGGTGTCAATATCTGCGGGCACTAGGTCTTTGAGTCTTGGATACTCTTTGCACAAGGCGGTCAGCACGTTTGCGCCTCTCAACGACTCATAGATATTGGGAGGCACATTTACCCCCCGCTGTTTCAGATCGACCGTGATCTTGCTGAGCGTCTCCCATACGGCCCTTAACCTGGCGCACTCCTGTCTTGTCATCTGCTCGTCAATCATTAGTCGCGCCCTCCGGAATCAACTGTCGCCCTACGTAGTATTTATCGTTCGTGCGCACTATTGAAAAATCGCGGCCCTCGCGGAGTCTTTGGACGTAGCCCTTGCGTTTCGTCTATGGTGGAACCAACGGTGCTTGGAGGGGTTCCCATGCCTTCATTGTTTTCTGCTGCAGCTTGACCGCGTAGTTGTTTCCGAGCTCATGCGTGGCCTTGATGACGAGCAGGTCTTCGATGTTTCGGAGCTCGCACTTTATTCGGGCAACAACATTGGCACCGCAGCAGGCGACACAGAAACCTTCGTGCGTATCGATGTCCCCTGGAACTAGGTCCTCCAACTTTGGATGCTGCCTGCAAAGCGTGATGAGCGATTTGGTGCCTCTAAGTGAGGAGTAGATGTCAGGAGGCACGTTCACGCCTTTTTCCTTCAGCTCGGCTGTGATCTTGCTTAGTGCTTCCCATACGTCTTCGAGCCTGGTGCACTCCTGCTTTGCTCTCTCTTCACTTATCATCGCGAGTGTTCCTCGTGGTTCAACACTAGAATGCATACTCTGTGCGTGGTATTAATTATTCCCCTTCAGCAGCCGTGGAGGATGTTCCCAGATTACGTTCAGTCTCCTATCAGGAGGCAATCGACCGCGCGAGGGGACGGAGAGATTTAGCATCGCCGCTTGACCAGTCGTCATTCAGGGACGATTGACTCGCGAGCAATAGATGATACGTTCTTGTGGATTCCTTCGGACAACTCGTTCAGTCTCTCCGTGAGCTTCTGGGACATTTCTTCCGATACCGTGTATGGATCCTCAACCTCGATACCAAGTATGTGGATGTGCTCGGGCGGGTTGAGATCAAGCTGCTTCATCATCTTGAGCGCTTCAGGGATGCCAACATAATGAGACGTGAACGGTGCGTATCGTTGGAAATCCTCGGACCTGATAGTAACGATTTCTCCAACTTCATGCTTCCCAGTCTTGACACTGTCCACTATCACGGCAGCCCGTCGGTTCTCAAGGTAATCTATGAGCGAGAAGCCAGTCTTCTCTAGGATCTCCACTTCGTGTCCTTCAGACTCAAGCATTGGCTTGAGCATTTCACCTATAACCAAGCCGATCTTGTCGTCAGCAAGTATCGGGTTTCCTAGGAAGAGAACGAGGAGCTTCTTGATCATGGAAGGTTGCGCTTCACCGTTTCCATAAGCGCTCCGTTCTCGTTGTACAAGTAGACCATGAATGGCATCGAGCCGGGGAGGGTATGGGTTCCACATGCGTGGCAGGGGTCATATGCTCTGAACGCCATCTCCACCATGTTCAACATTCCGTCATCGACTTTTCCTCCCTTGATCAGGCTACGAGCTGCCTTGTCCACCGACAGAGCCATTCTGGCCGAGTTATGCTGAGTTGCGACTAAGAGGTTGGCTTTCGTGATTACGCCGCGACTGTCCGTGTCGTAGTGGTGTATCAGGGTACCCCTAGGTGCCTCGACCACGCCGATGCCGGTCTCGGGAACTTGGGTGGGGAGTGTTCTTATGTTCTGTGACGTTATCTCGGGATCGTTCGCCAGTTCTCTGAATCTCTCTGCTGCATAGATGAGCTCGACTATTCGTGCCCAGTGATTTGCGAGAGTATGGTGTACAGGCTTTCCCCCGAGTGTCTCGAACATCTCCTCATATGCTTCTTGGGCTCTCGGGGTCGCCATCCCATCAGAAGCGTTTAGCCTTGCCAGTGGTGCGACGCTCATTATTCCGCTGTCTGCTCCGTCAACGAATCCTTTCCATCCGACCTTCTTCAGGAAGGGGAACTTGATGTACGTCCACGGTTCCACATGTTCGGCAATGTTCTGTGCGTACTCGTGAACATCGAACTTTGCGTACTCTTTCCCGCTGGGGTTGACAACTCTGATCTTTCCATCGTAGAAGTTGACCTTGTTCTTTTGGTCAACCAATCCCATGTAGTACGTCTGATGCGTGTACGCGTCACTCGTAATCAGGTCTACGTACTGCTTGTTTGACAATACGATGTCCTTGAAGACCTTGAGTGTGAAAACAGCAAACTGCAGAGCGTCGTCTCCGAGTGTCTTTACCTCTTGGGCCTCGGCCGTGCTGATCGGTCTCGAGACGCCTCCAGGTAATCCCATGACCGGGTGAATCGTTCTTCCTGCTAGCATCTCGTTCGTCTTTCGGAGTCTTTTCCTCATGTCGATGACTTTCAGTCCGACTTCTTTGCCGACTTTGGCAATTACGCCGAGGATGTTCCTCTGTTCCTTTGGTGCCGTCGGACCAACTATAAAGTCTGGGCCTCCGAGAAAATACACGTGCAGCGCGTGATCCTCAACCATGAATATGTTGTACGCCATCTCACGTATCTTCTTGGCAGCATGTGGGGGTTCGACTTTGAAGAGGTCGTCTAGAGTCTTCGTTGAAGCCATGTGATGGGCGAAGGGGCAGACACCGCAGATCCTAGAGGTTATCTGTGGCATGTCTTCGGCGTGTCTGCCTTCTGCGAATTTCTCGAAACCTCTGATTTCCGGTATCTGTAGGTATGCTTTCTTGCAGTTTCCCGCGTCGTCTAGAACGACGACTATTTTTCCATGGCCTTCTAGCCGGGTTATTGGGTTGATGACTACCTCTTTCATGTCTTATTCCTCCTGATTCTCCCACCGAGAGTGGACGCTCCCAGAGTGTATCTGTAGAATGTTCCGATGGGGTCTGGTAGCTTGTCAATGACTTCTTCTATGGATTCCTCATCTTGGAAGTCTACTATACTTGCGATGAAGGATGCGGCCTTGGCTCCATAGTCCGTCACTCTATCTAGTGGGCCAAAGCATCCCGTGCAAGGCATTCGTGCCTTGACACAGAGGGCTGTGCAACCTCCGCGGGTCGCAGGTCCCATGCAGAGCAGGCCCTGAGTGAGCAGGCACTTTTCCGGGTCAGGGATCACCTCGTGGGGACGTTTCAGATCTTGGACCAAGACCTTGTCAGGTTTCGTTTCATTGAGAGGACATTCGTCGCACAGCGATTTGTCTGACGCGCCTATGACGGATCCTTTTGGCGGAACCTTTCCTGACAGAAGAGTTGTGACTGCCTTCCATGTCACGTCGGCTGTGGGAGGACAGCCGGGCACGTAGTAGTCAACGTCTATGACTCGATCAATGGGAAGAAGGCGGGGCAAGATTTCAGGCAGCTTGAGCTCAACCCCATCGATAGTGACGCTCTTTTGTGGCATTACTCCATCAGGGTTGTCTACCGTTGGGACCTCGTGAAATGCACGAGAGGCAAATTCTCCCTCAGAGTAGAGGTTAGTCAGGCTGGGGATTCCGCCCCATGCGGAGCAAGCGCCGTAGGCCACGACGATCTTCGACTTTCTCCTCAACAGTTTGACCATGTGCTCGTGCTCGCTGACTCTGACTCCTCCGTTTATCAGGCTGGCTGTTATCGAGCCATCGGGAAGTTTCTCGACGTCTTCTTCCTTGAAGTCGAGAGCCACAGGCCAGAAAACAATGTCGACTAGATTGACAAGGTCAAGAATCTTCTCAGCGATGTCAACTGTAGCTTCCTCGCATCCGCCGCAGCTTGCGCACCAGTACAGCGCTATTTTCGGTTTGTCCATCATTGATTCACCTGCAATCGAGGAGCCAGCGGGCCAAGAGGTCTGATCTGCTCCACCATCTCGCGTGCAACCTGAACGAACTTCACTGCCTCCGAGGCCGAGATCCATTCAAGCCGGAGTCGTTCTTTCTCTATGCCCAGGTCTTCGAGCATCTTTCGAAGGAGAGTCATCCTCCTCAGGGTCTTGTAGTTCCCCTCTGTATAGTGGCAGTCTCCTAGGTGGCAACCCGCCACCAGAACACCATCAGCTCCGTCTCGGAAGGCCTCCACGACAAACTGTGGATCAACTCTTCCGGAGCACATCACTCTGATCACCCTGAAGTTGGGCGGATACTTCATCCTGCTGGTCCCGGCGAGATCTAGTGCCGCGTAAGTGCACCAGTTGCAGGCGAACAAGGCAATCTTAGGTTCGAATTCACCATTCATTTCACGCACCTCGTTTCTCAGTAAGCGCAGCAATCTGAGCCATAATTTGGATGTCCTTGAATCCAGCTTGCTGCATCGCTCCCGACGGACAGGCCGCCACGCAAGCTCCGCATGCCTTGCACAGTGCCTTGTCAACTTCAGCGACTCTCTTCTCGCCTTTCTGTTTTCGAGATATCGCGCCGTAGGGGCACATGGCAATGCAGATGGCGCACCCGCTGCAAATCTCCTCTGTGACCTGAGCAATCATGGGCTCGATTCTGATTTCCTCTTTTCCGAAGAGGGCAGCCGCTTTGGCTGCTGAGGCGCTCCCAGCCATCACGCTCTCGACTATGTTCTTCGGGCTTGTCACTGATCCGGCGAAGTAAATTCCATCTGCTGGCGCCTCAACCGGGCGTAACTTGAGATGAGCTTCCCTGAGGAAGCCTTCAGGGCTGCAGCCCACCTTCACGACACTTCGTACCTTCGGGAGGCTTTGGCTTGGAGACATCCCGACTGCGAGGACAACTGCATCCGCCGGAATCAGAAGGTCCTCTTGGAGAGTAGCATCATGCACTTGTACCTCCAGCCTGTCGGATTGCACATTCACTGTGGGAGGCGCCTCGAACATGATGAACTTGACTAGATGCTCTGCTGCCCTTTCGTAGAGTCTCTCGTCGCCTCTTCCGTAGGTCCTCATGTCCTTGTAGATAGTGTAGATCTCAACCTCAGGATACCGATCCTTAATCGTTAGAATGTTCTTCAGAGCTGATGCGCAACACATTCGGGAACAGTATTGATGGGCGTTCTTCGTGGTTCCGAGCGATCCGACGCACATGATGAATGCAAGGGTCCTTGGAGTAGATCCTTCAAGTTTCAGTTCTCCTCCGGTGGGTCCGCCCTCGTCGAGAAGTCGCTCCAGTTGGAAAAGGGTCAACACCTTCTTGGAACGCCCATATCCATACTCTCCTTCAGGAGGCTCGTAGGGGCTAAACCCGGTTGCAAGGACTACTCCTCCGGCGATCGCTTCAAGATCGTGGCCCTTTTCGTTCAAGTCAATTGCATGCGGCTCGCAGACCTTGACGCATTCTCCGCATCGCGTGCACGTCTCGGAATCGATCACAGCTACAGGTGGATAGGCTTCCTTGAACGGAAGGTAGATCGCCTTTCTCTTCGAGATTCCAAACTCGTACTCGTTCGGAACCTCTACCGGACAAACGTGGAAGCATTCTCCGCAGAGTGTGCATTTCGCATCCACGAACCTGGGTTTGTACTTGATATTGGCCTTGAAGTATCCGACTGATCCGTCTAGTTTGGTGACTTCGGAATTTACATGGACAGTTACATTGGGGTTGGATACGACAGCCTTGATGAGGGATCCTACCATTTCCGCTCCTTTCATGTCAACATGAGCAAGCTTCCCCAGCCGGGCCGCTCTTCCCCCGAGTGTGGGGAGTTCTTCCACTAGCTGAACTTTGTAACCCCTTTCTGCAAGGTCGAGTGATGCCCTGAGTCCTGCGACGCCTCCGCCTAGGACCAGAGACACAGGTTGCACTCCAAACCGCAAGTCCTCAAGTGGCTCAAGAAGACTGGCCTTCGCTACAGCCATTCTGATGAGGTCCTTTGTATGCTCTGTCGCTTTCTGCTTCTCGTCGGAATGCACCCAAGAGCTCTGCTCTCTAATGTTCACCATCTCAAGCAAGTACCGGTTAAGCCCAGCCTCCTCCAGGGCGTCTCTGAATGTTCGCTCATGCATGGAAGGCGAACACGCCGCGACTACAACTCGGTTGAGTCTGCTTTTCTTAACGCTATCTTTGATGAGGTCTTGCCCTGGCGCTGAGCACATGAATATGTACTCTTTGGCCTCAGCAACCTGCGGCAATGTCCTAGAGTACTCCACGACTTCCTTCACGTCTATCGTTCCGGCTATGTTCATGCCGCAGTGGCAGACGAAGACGCCCACTCTCGGTTCTTCACTCATGCCTATTCACGTACCGCCAACACCGAGGCCCTCATCGCGGCTGCGCTAGCTTGCGTAACCGAGTCAGGTATGTCCTTCGCTCCGGCGACTACGCCGGCAGCGAAGATACCGTCCACTCCTGTCGAAACAGGGTCCAAGTAGGGGTTCGTTAGCTTGATGTACCCGTCTTCGTCCAATGGCACGTTTGTGAATGGTTCAATCGGGTTGATCTTCACCCCGACAGCGAGGACCGCCATGTTGACTTCCATCTTCTTGAGGCGTCCTTCGCGGGTGTCCTCATAGGTGAGAGTCAAGTTCTTGGTCCCGGGGACCTCCTCGATCTTCGCAGGTCGCCCCCGGACGAATCTTATTCCGAACTCTGTTCTTGCCCTGTCATAGAATTCTTGGTATCCCTTCCCAAAGGCTCTCAAATCCATGTAGAAAATCGTGCACTCAACATTGGGCAGATGCTCTTTTGCGAGTATCGCCTGTTTGACAGAGGCAGTACAGCAGAAGGCTGAGCAGTTAGGATTCATCCTTACGTCTCTGGAGCAAACGCATTGAATGAAGGCTATGCTGTTGGGAGGCTTCTTGTCAGATGTCCTGACGATCTCTCCTGTAGTCGGGCCTGTAGAAGAGACGAGTCTCTCAAACTCAAGCGATGTGTAGACGTTTGCATGCGTTCCATATCCATACTCAGGGATCTTGCGAGGATCCTGTAGCTGAAATCCAGTCGCCACGATGATCGATGCAACGTCCAGCTCGACCTCTTCCGGTTTCTGTTCGAAGTTTATCGCCTCCGTCGGGCAGAACTTCTGACAGACCTTGCAGACACCCTTCGTAAAGTAGAGACAGTGTTCAGTGTCTATTGTTGAAACCAAGGGCACCGCTTGTGGGAAGGGCCAATAGATTGCCTTTCTCTTGCCCATCCCAAGGTTAAACTCGCTCGGAACGGAAACCGGGCATTTCACGATGCATTCTCCGCATCCTAAACACTTCTCGATCTCAACGTATCTTGGTTTTTTCAGCACCTTGACGTGGAAGTCTCCCGATGAGCCTTTGACTTCTTGAACCTCCGCGTAAGTCAGCAGTTCTATGTTCTTATTCTTGGAAGCAGACACCATTTTTGGTGTGAGGATGCATGCAGCGCAGTCAAGCGTCGGGAACGTCTTATCGAGTTGCGCCATCCTTCCTCCAATGCTTGGCGTTTTCTCAACCAAGTATGTCTTGATACCTTGCTCCGAGAGGTCGACGGCAGCTTGGATTCCTGCGATTCCTCCTCCGACGACTAGGACAGGTTTCACCATTCTAACTCGTCCCTCCTTTCAGTCTGCTTATGTTTGCAGCAGCTTCATTCATCCAGATTGCCAGCGGTCGGTAGATGGCGTGAGCAAACTTGGTGAATGGCGCCAATACTATGAGATCGAACACGACTACAAGGTGAAACGCATACAAGCTGTACGCTGCAAGATTCGAATTAGTGTAGAGAGTCGTCGTCAACAGCAGCCCGGAAATGCCGGACAGGAATAGCAGGAGAACGAATGCCCAGTCCGTGAAATGACTGAACCTGACATGTTGTTCATCTCTCCTGACTCTCTTGTAGACGTAGTAGGTGGCACCGCAGCAGAATGCTATTCCGCTCGCCAGCCCCAACACGCGTTGAGGTGGGACTGGAATTAGTGGAACATTGCCGGTGCCAACGAGAAAATCGATCATTGTCGCGACAGACATGCCTAGGAATCCCCAGAATAGTGCCATGTGTGCAAAGTACCTGTTCCTATTCGTGCACTTGAGATAACCAATCTGGGCGAGAGACTCCCTTATCACTGACGCAACGAGAGTCGAAAACCAAACGCCGAGTTTCTTCCTGGGCGAGATCTCCGCTCTCCTTCCTGTGCCGATCTGCTTCGCCATTATCGCAAGGTTCGCCAAGGCACCGAGTCCCACAAATGCTCCAAGCAGAAGACCAGCGTTGTGGATTATTTCGAAAGAGAAGAACTGTTGCAGGTTGACAGGGCTAAAGACTGCAGGGCCTCTGAGCAGCAACACACCGAGAAATGCCACGAGGGTCGTGAAGAAAAGCCCAGCAGCTGACGAAACCGAATTACCATAGAAGATCGATGCGAGCTTTCCCCACGAGTACTTTCTGATGGCATATCTTCTTGCAGCCATCATGAATGCCCCGGGATCAGCATCTCTCGGGCAAGTATCTGAGCACTCACCGCAGTAGTAGCATAGCCAAAGTGAAGGAGACGAGAGAAGTTTATCCTCAAGGCCCAGGATTGCATGCCTTATGAGAATCCTGGGGAATTCCACGCGTTCTTTTGACAGAGGGCAGATGGCGGTGCATGTGCCGCAGTTGTAACATCTGGCCAACTTCTCGGCGCCTAGTCTCTGTATCTCCGAAGCAAGTTCTGGACGCACCACACTCGAAGGTCTTTGAGCGTGCTCAGCATGTGGCTCTTCGAGTAAAGTCCGAGTTCGCGCCCGACTACCCATTGATCTTTCTGTCAATTCTAGAGTCTCCAGTGGCGACACGACTGTAGTGCGAAACCTCGTCAGCAAAACATCCCTGCATCTGTAACGTGGTGCCTCAGGGATGCTGCAACTGTCTTCGCAGTGTGTGCGTTGTTTGCAGCAATGTCCGGCGAATCCAAATCTTTGTAGATCATCTTGTCCATTCCGGTGGCGAGGTTTCTGAAGGCCGATGAGAGGTTCGGTTCTGTTGATATCAGTTGCTTAATTGGTACCTCTACTCTCGGTACCGTGTCTTCTAAGAACTTATTAAACGCATAGACGCTCGCGGAATATATAGCGGAATTATACTCAGGAGTTCCTATAGGCGACATATATATTCGCCACTTGGTCACCTCCGTCTTGTGAACGCGTTGTCCGAAGAGCGGTCGGAAAGGAGAGCACACGCCCTTGGCAATGTTTTCCTACACGCGGTGTACAGCATTCCGGGCGGAGAGAAAATCAAGGAATGCATCCAATGCGGGACATGTAGTGCCTCGTGCCCCACGAGCTACGCGATGGACTACACTCCACGAGAGATCATCGCGGCCTTCAGGGCAGGCTTGCTTGAGAGAGTTCTGAGAAGCAACACTGTCTGGCTGTGCGCATCCTGCTACCTTTGCACTGTTCGATGTCCTTCAGGGATCAAGCTCACGGACATCATGTATGAACTGAAACGTTTGGGAGTAGAGTTTGGACTTGTTCAAGAGGGCGCCATTGCACCTGTACTGTCGAAGACGTTCGTAGACATGGTTGACAGGTACGGCAGGGTACCCGAGATACCGCTTGTGATGGCTGTCCTGTTGAAGACGAATCCTCTTGGAATTCTGAAGATGATTCCACACGGGTTGAAACTATTCCTACGCGGGAGAATGCCGTTCTGGCCCCATCGGATTTCTGGAATATCGGAGCTGGAGAAATGCTCAGGAGCAATGACGGACGCCCTAGTGTCGGGGTTGCATCCCGGTTCAGGGGCAGGTGAGGAGGCGTAGCATTGGGCTCTCGCCTGGAATTCTCCTACTATCCGGGTTGCTCACTCGAGGGCATGAACAAAGCCTACGACAAGTCCGCTCGTGTAGTTTCAAAAGAACTCGGCATCGACCTCACCGAATTGAACGACTGGAACTGCTGTGGTGCCTCTGCGTACATGTCCATTCAAGAACTTCGTGCACATCTGCTGTCGGCGAGAAACCTCGCGCTCGCTGAGAAAGAGAAGAAAGATCTCGCTGTGGTATGCCCTGCCTGCCTTACGACGCTCACAAAGAGCAATCGCTACATGGGCGAGGACCCAAAGCTCAGAAGAACGATAGCATCCGCGCTCAAGGCTGCGAATCTGCAGTACCTAGGAACCGTCAAAGTCAGGCACCTTTTGGAAGTAATCGTAAGGGACATCGGAGAGCAAGAAGTCAAAGCGAGAGTCAGTAGACCGCTCTCTGATTTGAAAGTCGCTCCATATTACGGATGTCAGTTCACACGACCATTCGGCGATTTCGACGACAAGGAATTTCCCGTCATGCTTGACACGCTCCTCAAGTGGCTCGGAGCAGAACCGGTCAATTTTCCTCTCAAAGCGAAATGTTGCGGAGGAATGCTCATGACAACCAACGAACCGGTCGGACTGGGGCTCGTTAGATCTCTCCTTGACTGCGCAGCTCAGAATGGAGCTGAATGTGTCGCGACCATATGTCCCCTATGTCACATCACTTTGGAGGCGTACCAGGGCAATGTCAATAAGAGATTCGCAACAAGTTACAAGCTTCCCACGCTCTACTTTACCCAGCTCATGGGTCTGGCATTTGGCTTCAACCGAAAAGAGCTCGGGATCAACGAGGAACTGATCTCAAGCAAACACATCCTAGCGAAGCATGTGGAGGCTGTATGATAGATGGCAGAGAAGATAGGTGTCTACGTGTGTCACTGCGGAACAAACATCGCTCAGACTGTAGACTGCAAGAGAGTTGTTGACTACGCTAGCGCTCTGCCGAATGTCACGGTTGCCCGTGAGTATCAGTACATGTGCTCTGACCCAGGTCAAGAACTCATCAAGAAGGATATCAAGGAACTCGGCCTGACGAGGGTAGTCGTGGCCTCCTGTTCGCCGCTAATGCATGAGCCAACTTTTCGCCGCGCAGTTGAGGAAGCCGGCCTCAATCAATTCCTGTTCGAGATGGCGAATATTCGTGAGCAGTGTTCTTGGATCAGCGAGAACAAGGAGATGGCGACAGAACGGGCAAAATCAATCGTAGGTGCCGCCGTCAAGCGCGTGGAATTCCAAGAACCTCTAGATGTCAAGAAAGTTCCGGTCAACCCCAACGTCCTGATTGTTGGAGGGGGAATCACTGGGATCGAAGCCGCACTTCAGATCGCTGACTCAGGGAAGAAGGTCTATCTCGTCGAGAAGGAACCGACTATCGGCGGATACATGGCACGATTCGACAAGACGTTTCCGACGCTTGACTGCGCTGCATGCATCCTCACACCAAAAATGGTGTCTGTTGGTCAACATCCAAACATCGAGCTTCTGTCCTACAGCGACGTCACCGGGTTCTCCGGCTATGTTGGTAATTTCACCGCGCGGATAAGGAGACGTGCGAAGTATGTTGAAGAAGAGGAGTGCAGCGGCTGTGGATTGTGCACAGAGAAGTGTCCTGTTAGCGTCCCCAGTGAATTTGACTGTGGACTTGGAAAGAGGAAAGCGATCTACAGACCGTTTCCACAGGCCGTACCGAACGTTCCAGTCATAGACAAGGATCACTGTCTCTACTTTACGAAGGGTGTCTGTAAGGTTTGCCAGAAGTTCTGCCCCCGGGGCGCCATCAACTTCGAACAGAAAGAAACCTATATTGACTTGCAGGTGGGCACTGCGATCTTGGCAACTGGCTTCGATCTTTTCGATGCTTCTAAAGTGAAACAGTACGGATATGGAAGGCTACCCAACGTCATTACGAGCCTAGAGTTCGAGCGATTCTCACATGCCTCCGGGCCAACAGGAGGAAAGATCCTGCTCAAGAATGGCCAGATGCCCACGAGCATAGCGATCTTGCACTGTATAGGAAGCCGCGACACGAACTTCAACGAATATTGCTCTCGTGTTTGTTGCATGTACTCGATGAAGATCGCACACTTGGCTCACGAGAAGACCGGAGCGCGGGTATACGAGTTCTACATAGACATCCGAGCCTTCGGCAAAGGATACGAAGAGTTCTACAAGCGAATCCTCGAAGAGGAAACGACTTTCATTCGCGGCAAGGCGGCAGAAGTCACAGATGTCCCCCAGACTCCAGCCGAGAAGGGCAAGCTAGTGGTCGTCGCCGAAGATACTCTACTGGGAATCGTGCGAAGAGTACCTGTCGACATGGTCGTTCTCAGCGTAGGTTTCGAGCCTAGAAAAGACACGATAGAAACTGCCAGAATATTCTCGATAAGCAGAAGTCAAGACGGATTCTTCCTAGAACGGCATCCCAAACTCGCGCCCGTATCAACTGCATCCGACGGCATCTTCATCGCAGGTGCATGCCAAGGGCCCAAGGACATACCCGACAGCGTCGCTCAAGGTGCTGCCGCAGCAGCCAACGCGCTGTCGCTGATCGACAGAAAAGAGGTCACCCTTGAACCGACGGTCGCATTCATAGATGAGAAGTCATGTTCAGGATGCAAGATCTGCCTCGGCCTCTGTGCGTACAATGCTATCACCTTTGACGAGACGAAGAAAGTCTCCAAAGTGAACGACGCTCTCTGCAAAGGCTGTGGTGTCTGCGTAGCTGCTTGTCCCTCGGGTGCAATTGAACAGCGCAACTTCACTGACAATCAGTTGTTGGCTGAGGTTGAATCGATCTGTGCGGCAGGGAAGTGAGCGAAATGGAATCGAACTTCGAACCTAACATTGTTGGATTCCTGTGCAAGTGGTGTGCATATACGGGAGCTGACCTTGCTGGGACAAGCAGGATCAAGTACCCGCCCAACGTCACCCCGATCCGGGTGATGTGCTCAGGCCGCGTCGATCCTGTCTTGGTGATGAAGGCTTTGTCATCAGGCGCGGATGGCGTGCTCATCGCAGGATGTCACCCCGGCGACTGCCACTACACAAGCGGCAACGTCAAGACGATCAGGCGATTCAAGCTGCTTCAGAGAATGCTTACCCAGTTCGGAATCGAGAGGGATCGTGTCAGATTGGAATGGGTTTCTGCTTCAGAAGGCGAAAGATATGCGCAAGTGGTCGAGAACATGACCGAGACACTTCGCACGCTTGGCCCCTTGAACTGGAACGGGAGCAAGGAGGCATAACCATGGCAAATCCAAAGGCAGCGTTCTATTGGGCAGCCAGCTGCGGCGGATGCGAAATCGCCGTGCTTGAACTTGGAAAAGCTCTTGTGGACGTATCAAAGAAAGTCGACATCGTCTTCTGGCCGGTCGCGCTCGACTTCAAGTACTCAGATGTCGAATCGATGCCTGACAAGAGCATAGACGTATGCTTCTTCAACGGCGCCATTCAAACATCCGAAAACGAACACATGGCAAAGCTCTTCAGAGAGAAATCAAAGATCCTCATCGCTTTCGGCGCTTGCGCCAACGGCGGCGGCATACCCGCATTAGCAAACACGACAACCAAAGAACAGATTTTCACCCGCGTCTACAAGGAGACTCCGACCACTGACAATCCAAAGGGCGTGATTCCGCAGACCAAAGTCCAGGTGAAGGAGGGAGAACTGGCGATCCCTGAATTCTACAATACAGTCAGGACTCTTGACCAGACAGTTGACGTTGACTACTCCGTTCCTGGTTGCCCGCCTGTTGGAGAACAAGTCACGGCAGTGATGAATGACATAGTCGCTGGGAAACTCCCGCCGAAGGGCTCGGTCATGGGCGCCTCAGACAAATCACTCTGTGACGAGTGCAAGCGAGTCAAGGGAGATAGGAAGATCAAGAAGATCGTGCGCACCTACGAGATCGTTCCTGACACAGAGAAGTGCCTGCTCGATCAGGGCATTATCTGCATGGGGCCCGCAACCCGCGGAGGCTGCGGCGCACAATGCATAGACGCCAACATGCCCTGCCGAGGCTGCTACGGTGCGGTCCCAGGAGTGTTGGATCAAGGCGCGAAGATGCTCTCCGCCTTATCATCAAACTTTGACGCCGAGAGTGAGGAGGAAATCGAACAGATCGCAAGCGGAGTAACAGATCCAATCGGGACCTTCTACAGGTATACTCTGGCTCGGTCGCTGCTCAGGAGGACGAAGGCATGAAGAGCGTGACCATAAACCCAGTCACCCGACTGGAAGGACACGGAAAGATCGAGATCTTCCTCAACGACGACGGTAACGTCGAGAACGCGTATTTCCAAGTCCCAGAACTGAGAGGTTTCGAGAAGTTCTGCGAAGGCAGACTCGTAGAAGAGATGCCTGACATCACAAGCAGGATCTGCGGTGTTTGTCCAGAAGCTCATCATATGGCCGCCACGAAGGCACTGGATGCGGTCTTTCATGTCGACCCTCCATCTGCCGCCAAGAAACTCAGAGAGCTACTGTACAGCGCATTCTACGTGGCAGACCACACAACTCACTTCTACATACTCGCCGGACCGGACTTCATCATGGGTCCAAAAGCGCCGAAGGCAGAACGCAATATTCTGGGCGTGATAAACAAGGTCGGCCTTGACGTCGGCTCTTCGGTGATCAAACACCGTTCCGACGCGCTTGATGCTGTTGCCATGATCGGAGGAAGAAGGATTCATCCGACATGCGGCGTCCCAGGCGGAGTCAGCAAACCCATCACTGAGGAACAAAGAACAAAGATCGAAGAAATCGCAAAATCCGAAATCGAGTTCGCTAAGTTCACCCTGAAACTCTTCGATGACGTTGTGCTTTCGAACAAGGATTACGTGAGTCTGATAAAGAGCGACTTCTACACAACCCCAACCTATTACATGGGCCTCGTAGACGACCAGAACCGAGTCAACTTCTACGACGGCAAGGTCAGAGTAGTCGACCCTGAAGGAAACGAATTCGCAAAATACGGTGCCGCCGAATATCAACAACACCTCGCCGAACATGTCGAGCCTTGGACATACCTGAAATTTCCCTATCTGAAGAAAGTCGGATGGAAGGGACTGATCGGAGGAAAGGACAGCGGCGTCTACAGAGCCACCCCGCTCGCACGACTCAACGTAGCCGAAGGAATGGCCACACCTCTCGCACAGGCCGAATACAAGAGAATGTATGACACTCTAGGCCCCAAGCCTATCCACTCAACGCTTGCAACGCACTGGGCTCGTTTGATAGAACTCCTCTACGCCGCAGAACGGATGCATGAACTAAGCCAGGATCCTGAGATCACAAGCCAAAACGTCCGCACGATTCCAACCGGAACTCCCGACGAAGGCGTAGGCATTGTGGAGGCTCCACGCGGAACGTTGACACATCACTACACGACGGATGAAAAAGGACTCGTGAGGAAGGTCAATTTGATCGTGGGCACGACGAACAATCATGCCGCGATAAGTATGTCCATCAAGCAGGCGGCACAGGGACTGATCAAGAAGGGGGAAGTCTCGGATGGTTTGCTGAACATGGTGGAGATGGCTTTCAGAGCATACGATCCATGCTTTGGTTGTGCCACGCACACTTTGCCAGGACAGATGCCCCTCGAAGTCAACATCTACAACAAGGAAAGAGCTCTACTACGAAAACTGCAAAGACCATAAGACACAATCTCACTGAGCTCAGTTCCTGAAGAGGCCTAAGTCGAGCCGGCTCAGAGACTGATCAAAGTGAGGAGGCTCATCCTCGGCATAGGTAATACCATAATGGGAGACGACGGCGTAGGCATCTACGTCGTCAGGATGGTAAAGGACAGGACTCGATCGCGAGCCGACTTGCAGTTCAAGGAACTTGGCGCCAGCGGTTTCAAGCTAGTCGAAGAAATACTAGGATACGACGAAGTGATAATAGTAGACTCGTACGCCTCAACGGAAGCTGACACTGGACAGATTCGGGAATTCAGCCCCGAAGACTTCGAGGATACGTTACATCCTTCATCCCCACACGGCGCGAACTTCGCCACTGCGCTTGAGCTCTACAGAAACCTCCAGCCTGACAAAATGCCAAAAAAGATCCGCATTCTCACGATAGACATCCACACAGCAGATACATTTGGAGAGAGCCTAAGCGGCCGCGTCCAAGATGCGGCCACCAAGCTTGCAGAAACGATCGTTCGGGAAATAGGGCAGACGGTCTGATTCCGAGCGCGCTAGACAATGACTAGTTCGCGAGTACACTTGTTCAGTCTCTGTGCTTTTCCTGCTTGGATGACGACTATGTCCTCAATTCGAACTCCAAACTCCCCAGGGACGTATATGCCCGGCTCAACGCTGAAGGCCATCCCTTCGTCAAGCTTCATCGAGTTGCCCGCCACTATGTATGGTTCTTCATGCACTTCTAACCCGATTCCGTGTCCCGTGCGGTGGACGAAGAATCGACCATAGCCGGCAGCCTCGATGATCTCCCGAGCTACCTTGTCGACGCTCTGAGCCTCTGCCCCTTCGACTGCTGCCTGGTACGCTTTCTCCTGAGCGGAACGGACAATCGAGTAGACTTTCCGTCTTTCGTCGTCGCAGCTGCCGACAGCTATCGTTCGTGTGATGTCGGAAAAGTACCCGCGATAGACGCACCCATAGTCAAGAACAACTAGATCTCCCCTCTGCAGTTTTCGGTCGCCTGATCTGTAGTGAGGAAGCGCGCCATTCGGTCCGGAGCCCGTAATGGGCTCGAAGGTCACGCTGTCGGCACCCATTCTCCTCATCTCATTCACGATCTTCGCAGCTACCTGATGTTCGGTCATTCCTTCCCTGCATTCTTTGACTGTCCCAGTGAACGCGGCGTCTGCAATCTCAGCTGACCTCGCCATCAAGGCGATCTCCTCAGAGGTCTTCTTGATTCGCAGCGGGTTCATCACCGAGGCCGCATCGAGATATCGTGCATCAGGCATCACTGCAAGAAGCATTAGGAAGAATCGAGACCACATTCGGCTGTCAACAGCAATCGTTGGGCGCTTCATCACAACCTGTTTCATTGTCGCTGACAGGACACTGCTCGGATCTTGAGCGTCCTTCCAAGTGATGATATTCTCGATCCAACTGACCGTTCTAACCTGTTCCTCATACAATTCTGGAACAATGAACGACGGGTCGCTGGACTGTGGAACGATCAACGCAAGTAGGCGTTCACCGGGCTCCTCCAAGAAACCACTGAGATAGTACATGTTCGGGCCAGGAGCGAGAAACAGAACATCAAAGCCCTTCTCAGACATGAGTTCTTGGCTTTGCTTGAGTCTTGATCTGTAAGATCCAGCATCTCTATTCTTTGCCATGGCCTGACTGTCTCCTTGACCTTCATTTCATCCTGACATTGCTGATAAAACTAGGGTCAATCCGAGGCGTCAGTTAGTGATCTATCTCCCCAGTAGCCTGACCCAAGCCTCTTGGGCTAAAGAGACCCATTTGCTGGGTTCTCGCCACGGTTCTGTTGGAGTTGGCTTCCTGGGCTAGTCAGCATTGCGGTTCCATGAGCAAGAGTTGGCTAAGCGCCTGCACTGTACATTGTTCCGACGGATCGGAAGTAGAACGCTACTAGGAAGGGTCCCAGTATCAACGAGATTATCGTGCCGAACGGAAATGGTATGCCTCCAGTTATGGCACCAAGCACCACCGCGATTAGAAACAACACCAGAAGCCAACCTATGTAACGGCCCCAGCCTATTCGACCGATGATTTGTCTGATCTCTCCGAACGCGAACGCCTTCCCGAAGTTGTTCGTTCTCAGCATGTGAGCTATTCCCATGGCAAAGAATATCGCGAGAACAAAGGCAAGTGCTAGGCCCACAAGCAGCAGCAATGCCCCGAATCCTGTCAAGGCAAAGGCCCCGGCCATCGAGCTAGGCCCGAAGCCAGACACACCAGCAAAGGCGCTGCCTGCGCCCAATACCATGAGTATTGCGGGGATTATCATGTATACGAAGCCGGCCACAGCGATCTTCAGGCCATCAATGAACAGGTCCCCATATCTTTCGAGCTTGGGGAGTTCATTGACTTCGGGAGTTGTCTTAATGATTCGAGCTCCAAAACCGGTGACAATCAGATTCACCACGGGTATGATGTTCAGGATCAGTAAGATGACGTAGCGACCGATGTCACTTGCGAGAGCTTTCGCATAGTTGAAGCTGCTGCTCAGGTTCTCACTTAGACTCATTACCTTGACTCCCGGAGAATATCCTGATGGCGGTGGAGGAACCTCGCCGAGCGGAGCACCACAGCCAGTACAGAACTTTGCGTCTGCTGGCACTTCACTGCCACATTTCGGACAGTACGGCATTGCGTGTTACCTCTTCGTCGGCGAGTATCAAGAGTGACTATATCAACTCTATGCGAATTGGTCGCGGCATCAAACGAGGATCATGAATTCAGGCTTGTGGTATCAGACGTTGATTGAGTCCTGTGGGAAAATGCGTTTACGGCGTTGATGAGAGCATCACATGCAGCACGCCGCGTGTCCAATGCGTCATCGATCTGCATTCCACCCTCCAGGTTCTCGATCTCTTTCTGATAGTTCGCGATCTGCTCGAGGATCTGGCGTTTTCTCTTCTCATGTTCATCTCGCAGCTTCTTCTTTTCAGCGGCAAAAGACTGTTCGATCGTCACAAGTTGCTTCTTTGTGTGATCTAGCTTCTGGGTTGCCTCGCTCGTTTTCTGTGCTTTGGCTTTCTTTGAGATGCCTCTGAGAAACCCTGCTCTCATGCGAATTATCCGATTCACCTCTTCCCGGAGGTTTCCGAGGTTCGAGGCGACAGGTTTGATTGCGTGTTCTCTTTTGGCGGCAATCTCGTTCATTTTGACAGCGTATTCCCTTTCGGTCTGCGCGAGAAGACTCCTAGTGTCGAGAAGGTTGCGGTTGACAAAGCGAGCCGCCTCATCGTTCGACGCCTCTTTAGCTCGTCTATCCTTCAGAGTCAACTCAATGTCTGACAGTACTCGCGAGCACTCATCTTTGAAATGGTCATCAACGGTGACCGCGGAGCTTGCTTCAAGCTCGGAAATTACGTTTCGCACGCTGAGCAGCCACCGGTCGTAGTGTTCATGGAACGGAGCAACGGCGAATCTCTGGTTTCCCAGTCGACTAAGACTGTTGAGTGTTCTATCGACGATCTCTGCGGCGGTTATGATATGTTCCTCTTCGAGTCGATACGCGCCTCCAGTTCCATGTTTTCCCGGCTTGGACTTGGACTTGCTTCTTCTAGGTCGTCGGCCGAAATCCCTTGGCGTGCGCGCCCGCGATTGGAATCCCATGAGCCAGTCCATGGCTCTACAGGGTATTTATGC
>Ga0315282_10005704_pt1 | contig 21103 bp, 22 predicted proteins | sample YL17G07_20_MG_FD_203693 | JGI IMG/M metagenome (GOLD analysis project Ga0315282, IMG submission 203693) | Sediment microbial communities from Yellowstone Lake, YNP, Wyoming, USA - YL17G07_20 | ecosystem: Environmental > Aquatic > Freshwater > Lake > Sediment | place: USA: Wyoming | collected... | reverse complement strand
TGGGCGAGGGCGGAACCTACCTGCATAGATGCAATAGGCTCGCCAAATCATTGAGGCTAAAAAAGCTATACTTGAAAAATGAGACCACCAACCCTACAGGGTCATTTATGGATCGGGGCGTAACGGTCACCGTCACCAAGGTTAAAGAAACAGGAATCAGAACCGTCTGCTGCGCCCCAACAGGAAATCTGGGCTCCTCCCTAGCAGCCTACGCAGCCAAAGCAGACCTAGAATGCAGAGTCTTCATCTCACGTGAAGTGGACCTCGGTAAACTCTACCAGATGATAGCCTTCGGTGCCGATGTCCAGACTGCCAGAGACGTAGACGACGCCTATCAAAAGGCGACAAAGATCGCTGATAGGAGCTACTTGGTAACCCCAGAAGATCCATACCTTCTCGAGGGAGAGAAGACTATAGGATATGAGATATGTGAACAACTCGATTGGCACACACCAGACTTTATAGTAGTTCCGATGGGAACCGGCGGAAACCTCTCAATGATCTGGAAGGGAATTCAGGAATTCCTCCAAATCGGCTTAATCCGGAATAGTCATGCAGTCATGGTGGGCATTCAGAGCTCAAGCCACTCACCGATAGTAGACGCCTTCAAGGGCGCTCGTAAACTAGAAGAATCCAAGGGAGAAGGAAGATCTTTAGCTGTTGACATAGCTGTAGAGAATCCCGCTCTTGGAGACGCAGCCTTGAAGGTGATAGAGGCCTCAAAAGGCATAGCAACAAGCGTCTCCGACAACGAGATTCTAGAAGCAACACGATTACTTGCAAAGACAGAAGGGATCTTCGCCGAACCTGCTGCAGGCTCCACAATTGCCGGGCTTACGAAACTGGTGGAGTCTGGAGAGGTGGCCAGAGACCAAGAGGTCGTCTGCGTAATAACAGGCTCAGGGCTCAAAGACCCTTACACCGCCCGTAAGTTTGCAGATGAAATGAAGCGTACTCGCAAACTCGTAAACAGTATCGACGAAGGTAGGGATGTCAGGCTCGGCGGTACAAAAATGAACATCCTCAAGATCCTTCAGAATAGAGAACTTTATGGTTATGGCATATGGAAGGAGCTGTTAACCTACCATTCGAAAAAAGTCACCATGCCAACAGTGTATCAACATCTACAAGAGATGGAGATGCGGGGACTGCTCAAACGTACAAGAAGAGAGGAATCAGTGGGAAGACCAGACCGCTGGTATTACATCCTAACAGAGAGGGGCAGGGAGGCTCTAAAAGCCTTCAGCAGACTATAGCACCTGATCCAATAGAGAATATCGAGGATCAGTATCACGTCGGGCAGCCCAAGGTCAGACGGCTCAGGCTCAAATGTTGAATGTTATATGTTATGAACCCCAATTTCAACCCAATTCCCTCAACAAAAATAGCGCGCGCTTAGGCTAAACTGCCAATAAGATTCACAGGTTTTCTAATCAGTTTAGAGAGTTCCTTCAGGTGCGAAGCGCGACATGTACATAAGAGAACTGTGGCAGGGCCAGCGGATTTTTCCACATCAAACCCCAAGCTTTGTCTCAAGGAAAAGCGTAGATTAGAATCCGCAGCAATAGTGTAAGCTTCATGTAGTATTCCTTGAGATCCAACTGGAATGATCTCGTGTACAAAGCTGAGATTAAGAAGGTTACAGAGATCTTTTGTATCCGCGATTCTCCGAAGTTTCTCACCTAGCATGACCTCGTCTCTGACGTGCGGGAGACCTATCGCAACCACTGCATCTTCAGGCCTGCATCGCCCGATCTTTAATGATTTTGCAACGGCGATTCCCACGACCGTTACTCCAACGCCCGTCTGCCTGACGAAGATGTTTTTCTCAGTGCTCTCTCTCATGACAATTCGAGGATCAAGCCGTGCATATCGTACCTCGCTTCGTATCCCCTTAATTATCTCACTGCCTGTCGGCTTGGGCTCAACGGTGAGTGTGTTCATTATGCAGATGGGTTCAGCGCCTACTGATAGCGCCTCCATCAGAGCCACCCTCGATGTAAATCTGCCTACAGTATAGCCGTCTACTTTGACTTGATCGAGAGGTTTTGGCCCTATTCCACCAGCAGAGTCACAGCTCACGACCATGACTCGTTTCCTATCCAGTCTGAAAAGAAGTACATCTCTACCTGTCTTGAGGACTCTAGGTCTGAAGAAGATGTCCCTCAAAATCTGAGCCTTCCTCTCACACCCACGTAGGCAAGTGTAGCAGCGATGCCATTCAGGCTGGCTGCCAAGAAGAGGAAAGGAAGGAGACTAAGCGCGGATACCCAACCCAGAACGGGAACCGCAACGATCACCAGGCCGGTGTTGATAGCTATCCCAGTAACTACAGCGACGACAAAACCGGCTCCGCCTCTAACCCTATTGATCAAGCCTATCGCTGCCCCTGCTATGGCCATGCCTAGAGCAATAGGCAAGTGAAGTATGCCCAACGGAAAGCCATTAACGATAGAGGTTACGACATGACCGATTCCACTAACGCAAGCACCGTCCAACGGTCCGAAGAACAGTGCAGCAAAGAAACCGGGGGCAGAATCGAACGCTACCGTCTGGATCGGACTCGGGGGGTGAATAAAAGAACCTATGACCGAGAGAGCAGAAAATACTGAGACCCTTGCGATAAGATGCGTCCTAGCAGCTCTTTTTTCCAGTGTCAAATCCCTTATCCTTGATGCTTGGTTGGTTAGTCCAAACATGGGTCGTCGATTTAGCATCTCCGGTCATTGAATAGCGTGCACTAGGCTCCGTAAAATGGCTGTTAGCTTGTTCGAGCCTTCAGAGAGATGACCCCGCCCGATTTTTTGAGCCCAATTCTAGCACCAACAACGCTCCGAATCCCGCCCGGTCCACTCAATTCTCTATCCTGGTCCTTTTTTAGCGCGCACATACCAAAAGCGTTAATAATTCGATGCGAGCATAGCCCTCGCCCTGAGTGTGAGTGCCTACATGCCCGACGAACCTTTGCTATGTGATAGGATGACGTACTCTACTTCTGGTTCGTCAGGTTCAACTGGAGGACAGTAGGTCACTCCACGAAAGAGAACCCCTTAACTTCCCTTTCTGCGCGGTGACCTTTTTGAAAATAGACGTCAGTCTACAAAATGTTTCTAACCTATCTACTCAAATCAGAGAATTCCCGGCTAAAAAGACTCGAGACGCCATAATCCAACTTCAGAGGCTGGTCAGGAAAGAGAATGTCTTAACGGATAAGGCAGAGCTCGTTTGCTACTCTTATGATGCCACATGTTATTCAAGCCTTCCCGATGTGGTTGTCTTTCCACGTAATTCAGGCGAAGTCTCCAAGATAATGCGGTTAGCAAACAAAAAATGTATACCTGTGACGCCGAGAGGAGCGGGAACTTCTCTGAGTGGCGGACCAGTGCCGGCCAATGCCGGCATTGTAGTGGTCCTTGCAAGAATGAATAGAATATTGGAGTTTGATGAAGACAACCTGACCATAACTTGTGAGTCAGGTCTAGCTCTAAGGGATCTGAACAAGTTTCTCAGAAAGAAAGGATTCTCCTTCCCCATAGATCCCGGAAGCAGTGAAGCAGCAACACTTGGGGGCATGATGGGAGAGAACGCATCTGGGATGCATTCGTTGGAGTATGGGAGGACAATGGATAGGGTCCTCAGCCTCGAAGTAGTCCTACCTACTGGAGAGATAGTTGAGGTAGGCTCGAGATGCTTCAAATGTGCAAGCGGCTACAATCTCAAGGAACTCTTCATCGGCTCAGAGGGTACACTCGGCATAGTCACAAAGGCCACACTTAGAATCGCTCCAATACCCGATAACTATGCTGTTGCATTATCACCATTCAATACAACTGTCGAAGCTGGAAGAGCCATCTCTAAAGTGGTGAAGAAAGGAATACAGATCTCCGCCCTAGAGTTCATGGATAAAAATGCCATAGACGTAGTCAGATCTTTCACCGGTCTTCCACTACCAAACGCAGCCGCGATGGTCCTCATAGAATGTGTAGGTTCCGAAAAAGAGGTACAGAGCAATCTAGCCAGAGTGGCGGAGATCCTCCGCTCAGAAGGTGCCTTCGATGTCAAAATATCTGGAAGTCGTGAAGAGGCAGATCAACTCTGGTACGCCCGCAAAGCCACATACGGAGCGATAAGCAGGATTCGCCCGACAGCCATTCAAGGCGATCCTGTTGTTCCGGTCTCCAAACTTCCAGAATATCTCGCTAGACTGGACTCAATCTCAAAGAAATATTCTGTCCAAATCGTCTCATACGGACACGCGGCTGACGGAAATCTTCATCCAACCGTGATGGTGGACGAAAGAAATCCCAAAGAAATGAGTAATGCAAGAATGGCTTTGGCAGAGATATACCGATCCGCTCTCAAGTTGGGTGGAACGTTAACTGGCGAGCATGGAATAGGCGCAGAGAAACACGAGTACTTCAATCTCGAATGGAATGACAAAGTGATTGCCGTGATGAAGGAAACCAAAGCAGTGTTCGACCCAAACAACATAATGAACCCTGGAAAATGGATTTGAGGCACTCCAAATGACCCAGCAGATCCACGAACTGGAGGATTCACTGGCAAGTTGCAACAGATGTGGGCTTTGCCACGGATGCTCGCCATTACTCGAGGTCCAGAGACTCGAGTCTTCGACGGCTCGTGGAAAGATAAGGTTGGCACGAAGCTTCATACGAGGAGAACTCGAGGCCTCAGATACACTAGTGGATAGAATCTATGAGTGTCTTATGTGTGGCCACTGCAGCAGTACATGTCCAGCAGGCATTAGAGTTGAAGAAATCATCCAAAAAACAAGGACGATCCTAGTGTCTGCCAGAAAGACGCCTCACACACTAAGATCAATTGCATCCAAAATAAACCTAAGCGGAAACATCTACGGAAAAGAAATCGAAGGCCCCAATCTTCCGGATAGCGAGCTGGTGTACTTTCCTGGTTGCGTTTCATCAATAAAACATCCAGAACTGGCCAATGCAACGATAAGCTGTCTGAGCAGTGCAGGTCTAGGAGTCACAGTCCTCAAAGGGATTTGCTGTGGAGCTCCAGCATGGGCAGCAGGATTCACAGAAGTATATGATAAGATAAGCGAAAAGCTCCAGGCTATGCTCGAAGATAAGAACGTGGTTACAGGTTGCCCTCAATGCTATTACTTTCTGAAGAAGATCAGACATATCCAAGTCCAACATGTGACCCAGACCTACACTGAAATATTGGACAAACGAAAACTACGACCTCTGAAACCAATCAAAGGAACCTACACATACTTCGATCCCTGTTATTTAGCAAGATTCTCAAACATAGTAGATGAACCCAGAGCTGTGATGAGTCAACTTCGAAAATTCAAGCTCGTTGAGATGGAATCGAATAGGAAGAATGCAAAGTGTTGCGGAAACGGCTTGGGGCTGGGTCAGACCTCCTATCCTGAACTTTCGAGTAAGGTCGCACGCAACAGGGTCGGCGAAGCTCTGGACATCAAAGCTGAGACAATTGTTACATCCTGCCCACACTGCTACCTGACTCTTGGAAAAGTAGGGAGGGAGAGAAAAACGCCGGTCGAGATCAGAGACATTTCACAACTTCTTGAAGAAGCATGTATGCTGCCATCATCGACGAGGAAACAAAAAGCCAAAACTAATTTTGTCGGTTAAGCGCGCGCTAAACGGCTTGGAGCGAGCAAAGTAGTAAACAAGCTAGAGCTTTCTACTGTGTCAGATGCAGATCTCCTAGCCGCTCTTGGTTGGATCGTTCTGCCCGAGTAAAGAAACCGTCAGTTTCTTAAGTAAATAAATCAATAATTAGTGACACGAGTTCGACTAACTCACATTCTGCAAAATGCCAGAAGCGGAGGTGAGAAAAAAATATGAAAGGTATTTACGCTGGTGCCATTGCGGGGATTGTTGGTGGAATAGTTGGGATTATCTTTGGATACATTGGAAGCGCTATGAAGCTCTTTCCAAGCACTGATCCTCTTACCAGCGCTGTAGGTATGATTGTGCTCACTATCATTTTTGGCGCTATATTTGGCAGACTATACTCAAAGTTCCGTGATCCCATACCCGGCTCAGGCCCTATGAAAGGAATTAATTTTGGCCTAATGATCTGGTTGATTAAAGATATTGCGGCCGGTGCATACCTTGCTGTGACTATGCTTCATGTAGTTGATGCGATTGCGCTAATCTTCACTGGATTTTTCATGTGGATCGCATACGGCTACGTCCTCGAAAGACTCCGCAAGTAGCCCAGCACGCTGGGCGCTCTTTTTTTCTCACGATTTCATTGGTTTCACTTCTTAATCTTGAGACAATGGGTTCTCAGTATCTGTTAACCAAATGCTAGTTCGCATCTTTTGCTTTTGCGATAAAGCTAACAGAAGATCTCTTCTAGAGAAAGCCTAAGTTTGGCCTAGAAGCGCGCGCGAGGTGTCTAATGGTGCGCTAAGCATTCAGAGTCTTTAAGTCCTCTATGAGGTATAGAAGATTCAAAGAAGGTGAAGCAAATCGTGATTGATCGGATTAGATGTGTAGCGGTCGTTGTGTCCGATGAGAAGAGAGCCAAAGAATGGTACAGAGACAAATTGGGATTTGAGGTTCAGGAGGAAGCGGAACATTGGGTGGTAGTTGCTCCAAGAGGCTCATCAACAGGCATCCACCTATGCAAAGGCGAGACACCAGAACCTGGAAACACCGGAATCCTCTTCTACGCCGACGATGTCGAAGCCACCTATCTAGAACTAAAACAGAAAGGAGTGCAATTCTCAAGAGGACTAGGCAAAGCCGAATGGAATGAGAACATAAGATATGCGATGTTCAAAGATCTCGATGGAAACGAGTTCTGGTTGATGCCAAAAGTAGACTAGTAAGGGCCTGCCAAAATTTTCTATAAAGCACAGTAGCGCGCGCTACTGTCCAGGCTAGTCTCTTCTTTTCTTAGCGACTATTACTGCTGATACTGCTACGATTAGTCCTGCCAGTGCCAGGTAAGGTGTTAGGAGTTCAAGCTTGTTTGTTGGCACTACGACTCCACCGACCGGCGATGGTAAGAATGCAATAGCCACACCATATGGATCATATCCTGTTGGTCCCTGAGCAACATTACCAAAATCAGATAGTAATGTCCTAACACCAGTAGATGGGTTAACCCTGAAGAGAGCACCCCGACCACTAGTTCCCGCAAGGGCATCGATGACCAAGAGACCTCCTGATGATTCAATCACTATGCCGACCGGACCAGATCCTGTCGGTCCCTGAGCAACATTACCAAAATCAGATAGTAACGTCCTAACACCAGTAGAGGGGTTAACTCTGAAGAGAGCACCTAAACCTCCTGTTCCAGCGGCCGAATCAATTACTAGAATACTCCCTTGCGAATCAATAACTACACTGTATGGGGTAAATCCAGTTGGGCCCTGACCTACATCACCAAAGTCTGAAAGAAGTGTACGCTTACCTGAAGAAGGATTAACTCTGAAGAGAGCACCTAAACCTCCTGTTCCAGCGGCCGAATCGGTAACTATGATATTGCCTGAAGGCTCAACGTTAACTCCGAATGGATCTGCGCCGGTTGGTCCTTGAGCAACATCGCCAAAATCGGATAGAAGAGTCCGAGTACCAGTAGAAGGGTTAACTCTAAATAGAGAACCTTTATCCCCTGTCCCTCCACCCGAGTCGATGACTAGGACATTGCCTGAGGATTCAATCACTACACCACGTGGATTAACTCCTGTTGGTCCCTGAGCAACATTACCAAAATCAGATAGTAACGTCCTAACACCAGTAGAGGGGTTAACTCTGAAGAGAGCACCCAGACCGCCAGTTCCGGCACCCAAGTCTACAACTAAGATATTGCCTGAGGATTCAATCGCTACACCATGTGGGTCGACTCCTGTTGGTCCCTGAGCAACATTACCAAAATCAGATAGTAACGTCCTAACACCAGTAGAGGGGTTAACTCTGAAGAGAGCACCCAGATTACCCGTACCATCATTAGCGTCTGATACAACTATGTCTCCTGTGATGAGTTGGCTTTGGGCTGGAAGTATCTGACCCACTACACCACCAAACATCAAGACTAGAACAAATAGTAACGGGATCTTCATCTGGCATCTAGGCATCGTAACCACAAACGAACTAAACTACAGTTGATGGTTATAAAACTCTTCTTACTCTGAATCTGAATTAGAGTGAAGCGCGCGCGTGAATGGAATCCTTTACCTGCTATGTTGTGCCACAGCTGGTGAGCGACGACGACAGAGAAAATGGGAATTCATATTAGGACAACCTTTCCAGATAGAATGATATGAAAAGCTGTTCCGCCATTATCCTAACGGCTGATCAGTTCGAGGACATGGAGGTATTCTTCCCGTATTTCCGATTGCTCGAGGAAGGCGTGAAAGTGCACGTGGCAGCGCCCAGTAAAGAAACAATTCACGGGGAACATGGTTACGCATTGAATCCTGACAAGACTATGGACGAAGTCGATCCTGATGACTATGACCTTCTGATCATTCCCGGCGGTTCCCCTGACGGGGCTCCGCGCGCGCTAAACAAAAGTGTGGCATCAATTTGCCACGGTCCCTACACTCTTGTTTCTGCCAACGTCATAAAGGGAAGGCATCTGACGTCTTACTGGCACGATGGAGTGCCAGCAGAGATCGAGGCGGCAGGAGGAGTCTACGAGGACAAAGAGGTGGTCGTTGATGGCAATCTGATCACCTCACGATGGCCACCAGATCTTCCTGCTTTCATGCGCGAAGTCATGAATTCGGTCAAGAAGATCAGAAAATGATGGCGACGAGTCCTAGACAGTAGATTTCAGTATCCAAAGGCGCGCTCTTCAATTGGCCGATGTGTCCAACATATGATGCGCAGCAACTCGTATAGTCTAAATCGTCACAAAGGAATTGAGTATGTTGAAGAATCAAAAGCCCAGCGAAATTGCCTATAGGCCGATCGGGATAATTCATTCTCCATTCAACAAATCTCGCGGCACACCCATCCAATCAGTTGCTGCCCAAAACATCGAAGGAACCGTCGAAGTGTATCCTGACTATGTGGAAGGTCTGGAAGATCCTGAAGGCTTCTCACACATAATTCTGACATATCACTTCCACCTAATCAAAAATTTCTCTCTGAAGGTTAAGCCATTTCTTGATAGCCCATCGCATGGAGTCTTTGCCACAAGGGCACCTGCTCGTCCAAACCCAATAGGCATCTCAATAGTGCGCCTAGTTAGAATTGAGAAAGGGAAGCTCTACGTTCAGGGCATGGACATTGTAGATGGGACACCCCTACTAGACATCAAGCCCTACGTTCCAGAATTTGATCAGCGAGAAGCAGAAAAGAAAGGTTGGATAAAGGGAAAACTGCACAACCTTCATAAGGTGACCGACAACGGTCGATTTGTAGAATAGACACGCTAGAACATCGTAGTCAGGGAACTCATTGAAAAGGGCGTGCAAAGATGTTACGGAAAGAAGAAAGATTATCCGGCAGTCGCAGTGTAAAGACATGAACGATTTTGAAAGCAAGGTCCAAGAAGTCGCCAGGTCATGCCTCAAAGCATGCGATATCGGAACCCTGCAAGTGAACGTAGGATTTCGCTGTAACCATCAATGTACACACTGCCATATCCGAGCTACACCCGAAAGGACCGAGATGATGGATTGGGCAACTATGCAACATGTCCTCGACACAGCCCGCAAGATCCAACCCAAACTGATAGACATAACAGGAGGAGCACCGGAGCTAAACCCACTCCTTCAAAGGTTCGTGAGGTCCCTTCGAGAGAATCGACACAATGTTCAGGTAAGGACGAATCTTACAGTGCTACTTCAGCCGGCGATGGAAACTATGATGAACTTCTACCGTGATGCTGGTGTCAAACTCGTAGCCTCCTTTCCATGCTACACAAAGAAGAATGTTGACCGAGTGAGAGGAGATGGGGTTTTTGAAAAGAGCATAGAAGCATTGAATAGTCTGAATGCTATCGGCTACGGATCAGACCCCAGTCTGAAGCTCGACCTTGTCTACAACCCAGCAGGAGCCTTCCTACCTCCTGAACAATCCTTATTGGAATCAGATTATCGGAAGGAGCTGGAGGCTAACTTTGGAATTGTATTCAACAATCTAATCACCCTCACCAACATGCCAATTGGGCGATTCCTACAGCTACTTCGACAACAGAACCAGTACAGAGAATATGATCGACTTCTCAGAGAGTCCTTCAACCCGAAGACTCTTGACGGGTTGATGTGTCGGCATCAAGTTGAAGTAGGCTGGGACGGGACGCTGTACGACTGCGACTTCAATCTAGCGCTTCAGCTTCCAATAAGCTGCAGTGTTCCTTCCCATATTACCAACTTCAGTCTCGCCACGCATTCCGGTAGAAGGATCGTCACCGGTAACCACTGCTTCGGCTGCACCGCTGGACATGGATCATCATGCGTCGGAGCATTGTCAGACTAGCGCGCACTCTAATGTTTGGCTTTCTCGGTCATATATTGAGCTGCTTTGTCGAATTGTTTCTTGAAGGCTTCAAAGTCGATGCCGCTTGCGTGAAGTATTGAGCTCCATCCAGTAGTGAATCTCGTCAAGAAAGTCAATTCAGCTAATTCTGCATCGCGCGCGCTTAGCTAGACTTCGCCCAGCAGAATTTCTACAGCCCATTCTGCAGTCTTCCCAACAACAGTTTGGCACTTGTCACCCTTTGCCTTATTGAATTCTTCATGTTCCTTGGGGTCCCAGAGGTTGAAGGATCTTCCAATAATCTTCGTCTGAACATCCTTACAGACGACACTTCCAAACTTCTCTATGAACAGGTCATGTAGCTTCTTGCCCAGCACCATCCCCTTCTCTCTTTCTCCAAGATTCTCGAAATCTTCCCTGCCATACCTCTGGCTTATCGCCGCCACACCGCCTGACAAGGCGCCACATGTACCATCTCCTGCTCGGACCAATCCTCCGGCTAGGCCGTCCATCGTCTTGAAGATCTCGCGGTTTCCAGCTCCCAAGACTTCGCTGACAGCTGCAAAAACACATTGCGAGCACCCTCAATAATCCTTGGTATAGTTGAAACCCAAATCATAAGCACGTTTCATCAAGTCTTCTTTGGATTTTGCTTTCAAGATCTTCACCAATTCACTGCAAGTCGCCATCTTATGTGAAGAGCAGTGACACCATGAATCACTAATGAATATTCCGAATCCACGCGCAAATTCAACTATAAGGCATCTAGATATCGCTCCGTGTATGAATACCTCGTACCAGTTTCTGAGAATCCTGTCTTATTTTCTCTAGATCTTCTTGGTTAGGTCTCCCTCTAATATCGCCCATCCTGCCCATTGTGCTTCTCTCTTCTGAGCCGTGGAACTCACTCCTTTTCAATCTAGGCTTTTTGTCTTCTGAGAGCGTTTGACCCACATCTCCTCGAGACGATCGCGCATGCGCTCGCTCTAACAAGTGCAGCTATATGACATTTCCATACGTTTATTAATTATGAATATTCATTCATTATTATGGCCAGGCCGAGGAAATGTAGATGGGTGTGCTGTGAGCCGTCCGTCACTTATTTCAAACCGAGGGGCGTTCCGTTGATAGCACTGGATAAGGTCAGCTTGACAGTTGACGAACTTGAGGCGGTAAGGCTGAAGGACTTGAAAAGGCTTGACCAAGAAGAGGCTGCCGTTACCATGAAGGTATCTCAGCCGACATTTCATCGCATCCTAGAGTCTGCGCATCACAAGATCGCAGATGGCCTGGCCAATGGAAAAGCGATCAGGATTGAAGGAGGAGATTATGTGATTTGGAAAGGAGAACGACTATTCAAATGCTGTGACTGTCAGAGCCGATGGAGGGAACCATTAGGAACTGCAAGGCCGGTCAATTGTCCGAAATGCAAAGGTACCAACATTCACAGGGCACCCCAAGATAGGGGGCACGTTAGAGCAAGTCGGAAGGTGGGGGCGAGGCTGAAGGCATGAACAAGATGAAGGTAGCAGTGCCGTGTATTGGTCAAACAGACCTCAATGCTTCTGTGTCGCCTCATTTTGGGCGATGTGACTCTTACGCGATAGTGAACTTGGAGGATGGGAAGATTAAGTCTGTTGAGTCGCTTTCAAACACGGCCCACACAGAATGTGCCGGATCGGTTCGAATGCTCGAGGAGAATGGAGTTAGTTTGATTTTGGTAACCGCTATGGGAATGCGCCCGTACTTGGCGTGCAGACAATTTGGTATCGAAGTGAGGCATGGAATAACTGGGACCGTCGCAGAAGCCGTTCAGTCGTATATGATGGGCAAGACATTGCCTATGACGGAGAATAGCTCTTGCGAGCATCATCTCAACCAGCGGACTGAATGAACGCGTTCTTCTCCTTTGTCGTATGGAAGGTGGGACCTCATGCCAATCAGCATTGGAGACACCGTGTTGGTCCACTATACGATGAAGCTTGAGAGAGGAGATATTATTGAAACCACGCGAAAGGGAGAGCCTTTCCTGACCAGGATCGGTTCACGTGATCTATTGCCAAAATTAGAACGAGCACTTCTTGGGCTGGATAAAGGAGACAGAAGGAAAGTCAGGATCACTCCAAGAGAAGGATTTGGCGAGAGAAAAGAAGGCCTGCTTCATGAAGTCCCCAAAGCTGAACTTGTGAGTGAACATGGATTCTCCAAAAACATGCTGGTTGAGATATTCCGCAAAGATGGAAATCGAAGTCTGGTCACTATTCACAATGTAAAGAAGAGATCCGTTGTCTTAGACCTTAATCATCCTCTCGCTGGAAAGACGCTGGTAGTTGATGTCGAGGTAACCGAAGTATTTCCAGATCATGTGCAGCGTGAAGGATAAGTCTAGAATTGTCTGGGTCAAGTCCTACAGTATGATCTGTAGCTGAAGCATATGATACTTAGCGACATGAAGAGGAATGTGATAAACGCGTGCGGGACAGCGATGCAACTGAAACTCACGCCGTTAAAGATAAGGAAGATACAAAGAATATTTGCTCTTACCCTCCTTATCGTAGTTGTTCTGGGTACTTTCAGCTCTTGGTCTGAGTTCAGATTCGCAACGACAAATGAACAGGGCGCGAGTAGGCTGATAATCGTGCTCGAGCGCGTCCATGTAGGAGTCGACGATTCCAAAGAAATAACGATAAGAGCAGTTGACAAAGGTGGAGTTATTGATAGAAGTCGAAATGACCTCTTGAAGCTCAATCTAACCTCTTTAAGCCGTGGAAACACTCTTACCAAACTGAATGTTTACGAACTTAGACTTGAAAACGGCTCAGCTAACGCGTTTCTTACCGGCCCTATATCCGACCTCGTGAAGGTGACTGTGACTTGGAAGGAGGGGAAATCGAAGCTCGAGCCTGGAGACGCTCTTATTCAGGTTGGAAGCTTCGAAGGAACATGATTCACTACGTAGCACGCGCCAGAGATGTTTACCCAGCGCGCGTTATATGATGGGAGTCTGTATTTACTGGTAAACCGCTGCGCAAATCCCACTCTCCGCACCAAACTAACGCGCGCCAAGGCAATGAGATAGAACCGAATGAAGCTGACAATCCATAGGACGCTCAGTGCATCTGGAAAAGGGCGCTTTCTTCGTTAGGAAGTTGTGCCGACCCTTGTCTTTGGGTATCGCACCAACAGTATCGCCAGCAAGGCAATTCCATGCAGAGCGTATGATAGAATGAATGCCCAGTAATAACTTTGATACGCATCGTAGATCAGACCCGCTGCAACTGGACCGGCAGCACCGCAGCCCATGAAAATAAAGTTCATTAGGCCAAAAATGACACCGTACGAAACTAATCCAAAGGTTCTGCTTACAGTCAGAGACATGAATGGTAACCAGCAGCCCATGCTCAGCCCAAATATTATGGCATACAAAATGAGTATGATTACGGTTGTTGTTGATTTCATAGTCATTAGCAGTGTGATTGCCGTTACCTGAGTGCCGATTCCTATGATGAGAATGTACTTGGCCTGTACATGATCACCCAGCCAACCAAAAACAAATTTGCCTGCTCCACTGCCGAAACCAGCTAGACTCATGACTAAGGCGGTCGCAACTAATGGAAAGCCAATTCCTTGTAGATACGGTACTTGACTTTGGAAGATCGCATTATTAGACACAGTGAATGCGGCCAAGGCAATCATTAACGACCAGAAGGTGGGAGTTCTCGAAGCCATTTTGAGGTTCAGATCCGCCTCATGCATAGCAGTTAGCGGAGTCTCATCATTCTTCTGAATTGCTTCTACGCCGTCAGGTTGAAGGCCCATGTCGGCTGGTTTTGACCTTATGATAAGAAGTGATAGTGGAGTGAGAATCAAAGCGGTCAGAAGCCCAGAAATGACACAAGTATTACGCCAACCGAAAGTAGGAATAAAGAAGGCCCCCACAATCGGGGGCACAGCAAAGCCACCAACACCAATACCAGTGCCCAGAACGCCGATGGCCCAACCACGTCGTTTCTGAAACCAATTACTAATGACTGCGCTTGCCGGCACAACCCCAATGGCCGCTGAACCTACACCCAAGAAGATTGAGAATAGGTAGAATTGCCAAAGTTCTCTAACAGTACTAATCAGGATAAAGCCAAGTCCCAACACAGACGCGCCGACAGCGATAACATTTTTCTCTCCATAACACGAGCTTAACCGACCAATTAAGGGCGAAGCTACTCCTATCGATAGATAGACTATAGTGATAATGGCCATTGTTCCTGCCCGACTCCAGGCAAATTCCTCATGAAGAGGGTTAACATAGAAACTGAAAGAATACATAATGAAGCCATTCCAAAAAATCTGGCATAGAAAGACGAACAAAAGTATCCAGTAACCGTAGAAGAATCTTCTTTCAGTCATGCCCTTTCGTCCGACAACTTCAACTAAAAAGCCTTCGCACACTTGCTGTCAATCTTCTGAACTAGCGTGCGCAACACAGGACCCGAATTCATAGATATGTCTATTGCCTGACCACTCTAAACTATTGGTTTGTTAAAAGTTAAGTTAAGTGGCAAACAATGATAGATGATGTACACGCACGCGAGTCGATGTCTGCATGAGTACTGTTTTGAGAATTAAGCTGATGGAGAGGGAGAAAAGCGGTAATCCCATCAAGGTCGGAGTTATCGGTGCAGGTCTATTCGGTAGCTTAACGGTGAGCCAACTGACAAAGATTCCGGGAATCAATGTCTCGATAATATCAGATATCTTGATGGAAAAAGCGATACTAGCATATGAAAAGGCCGGCTACAAAGATGGAGAGATCGCCCAAGTTAATGATCCCGACAAAGCGAATCGCTATATCGAGAAGAAGATTCCAGTAATCACAGACAACAACCAGGTTTTGATAGAAAGCGCTGTTGATGTTATACTCGAAGCCACAGGAAACCTAGAGGCAGGAGCCAAAAATGCTTACAATGCGATACAGAACAGAAAGAACATCGTGATGGCCACCGTCGAAACTGACGTTACGGTTGGGCCTATCTTAGAAAAAATGGCGGAAGAATCCGACGTTGTATATAGTATGGCTTATGGAGATCAGCCCGCTCTGATAGTTGAGCTTTATGATTGGGCCATATCCTCAGGCTTCAAAGTTGTAGCAGCCGGTGAAGGAACAGCCGCTAGGCTGGAATGGCGACATGCAACCCCTGATGATGCACTACAGAGATTCGGTTTCTCTCAAAGGGAGATTGAACGTTTACGTTTGAATCCGAAGATACACAATACTTTCCTCGATACAACCAAGTGCGCTGTAGAAATGGTCGCAGTCTGCAACGCAACTGGATTGAAGCCTGATGTCAGGGGAATGCATTTCTCCCTAGGAGGAATAAGAGACGTGCCAAAACTCCTAAGTCTAAGAAAAGATGGAGGCATACTTGAAAATGAAGGCATCGTTGATGTCATTACTCGTGTACGTCGGGATGGGCGAAAGATTAGAAACGATATACGGTGGGGCGTTTTCGTTGTCGTCACAACCGAAGACCAGAATGTGATGAATCTTCTGAAGACAGGATGGGGTGGTTGTCCTATTGGGGGAAAAGGCAAAAATGTACTTGTGTTCAGGCCTTACCATTGGGCAGGTCTTGAAGCTTCAATCTCACTAATTCGTGCGGCTCTATACAAGGAACCTACAGGAGCACCATTACCCCAAGCTCCCGCGGCAGAAGTTGTTGCTGCGGCTAAAAAGACACTGAAACCTGGAGACATCCTTGATGGTGAAGGAGGATATACTGCATACGGGCTCGCAGAAAAAGCAGAAATCGCCAGAGAAGAGAATCTTATTCCGTTTGGACTAGCAGAAAATATCCGCGTAAAACGTAAGATTTCTAGAGACTGCGTTATCACTTACGATGATGTAGAATTAGATGAGCGCTCTTTCCTCTTGAAGCTGAGACGAATGCAAGACTCAATTTTCAACTGACCATTGCTAGTAGGACGCACGTAACAAAACGTCGATACAGCCACAGCGCGCGCCAAGGAGGTGAAAGTATTGAAATTGAGTGCAAGAAATGTTCTGAAGGGACGTGTTAAGAGCATCCAACATGGTGCTGTCAACACAGAGGTCATTGTAGAAATACCTGGAGGAGTAGAGATGGTGTCAATCATCACCAAGACTTCTGCTCAGAGCCTGGGGCTCAAAGAAGGCAAAGAGGTTTATGTAATCGTCAAAGCTAGCAACGTCATGCTGGGCATAGACTAGCGCGCTATGATCAATCCAAGCGCGAACATGGAACGCTCTCCGAAGCCGAGTGTTCTCCTGGCCCTTTCGTGTCGGTCTCTCGGCGCCCTTCTTATGATTGAGGAGGGTTGTTGGCTCCCTTGAACTGGCTCACATAGAGGTCGTAGTAGTAACCTTTCTGGGCGAGGAGCGACTCGTGGGATCCTCTCTCGACTATGACACCATCTTTGATGACAAGCACTTGATCTGCTTTGCGAATCGTGCTGAGCCGATGTGCTATGACGAAGCTTGTGCGTCCCTTCATAAGTTTCAGGAGGGCCTGTTGAATTCTAATCTCAGTTCTCGTGTCAACATTACTGGTCGCTTCATCGAGTATGAGTATGCGAGGGTCAGCAATGACAGCTCTAGCTATGGCTAAGAGTTGCCTCTGCCCCTGGCTAAGATTGCTGCCCCTCTCGGTGAGTATCATTTTGTAGCCTTGTGGTAGACGTGTGATGAACTGATCGGCGTTTGCGAGTTTCGCGGCCTGTATGCATTCTTCGTTCGTTGCATCCAGCTTGCCGTAGCGTATGTTTTCCATCACTGTGTCGGCGAAGAGGAAATTGTCTTGGAGCACGATGCCGAGCTGTCTGCGGAGGCTCTCACGGTTTAGGTCTCTGATGTCGATTCCGTCGATCCTTATCGAGCCACTCTGTATGTCATAGAATCTTCCGAGAACATTGATCATAGTCGTCTTGCCTGCGCCGGTTGCCCCAACGAAGGCAATTACCTGGCCAAGCTCGGCGTGAAAACTCATGTCCTTGAGCACTGGAACTCCAGGCACGTAGCTGAATTTGACATGGTCAAAGACCACGTCTCCCCTTATGTCATCTAGGAAGATAGCACCGGGTTTATCGGTGATCTCAGGTTTTTCATCCATGATCTCGAAGACGCGTTCCGCACCTGCTAGGGCTGTCTGGATGGAATTGTATAGGTCAGCGAGTTGTCGGAGAGGTTGGACGAAGTTCCGAGCGTAAGTTATGAACGATGCTACCAGTCCGACTGTGATCCAACCCATCACGGTCATCCATCCGCCAAGTCCCGCGACCACCGCGATGCTGAGGTTGCTCATGACGTTCACAAGGGGCAGGATAACGAAGCCGTAGCTCATCGCTCGTATCCCAGTATCGCGCACGGCCAGGTTGTCTTTGTCGAATTCTTCAATGACGATACGCTGCTTCCTAAACGCCTGGATGACACGTTCGCCACCCAGTACTTCTTCAACCCGACCGTTCAATCTTCCCAACTGCGCTTGGAGATTGCGGAACCCCACCATACTCTTCTTCCCGATGAAGATAGTGATCAAGAGCATTATGGGCAGCACTGTGAAGCTACCAAGCGCGAGCCACACGTTCAGTGCGAACATCGCTATCATTATCCCAACCAATGAGAGGATGCTACTGGCAAGTTGGGTGATATTCTGGGCCAAAGCTTGGTTAATTGCATCCATATCGTTGGTCAGCCTGCTCATCAGTTCACCATGTGTTCTCTTATCGAAGAAGCTGAGGCTGAGCGTTTGGAGGTGATCAAACAGGTTCTTTCGCAATGTCCTGAGGGCCTTTTGTGATATTGAAGCCATTAGAAATCCTTGGGCAGACTGAGCGAACCAACTCCCCAGATAGACGCCGAACATCAGAAGCGCGATCCATGTGAGTCCGACCAAGTCGCCTTTAACAACGTAGCTGTCTATGGCTACGCCAAGCAGGTACGGTCCGATTATTGAGAGAACCGTCCCGAGGATGACAAACATCACGACTAGAACAAGCTGGAATTTGAATTCAAGGAGGTACCTGCCCAGTCTCATCAATGCGGCTCGTGGCTTCTTCGCTTTCTCAACACCCCGAACCATCGCACCGTGTGGTCCTCCCGGCCCAATTCCTCCGGGAGGCGGTACTCTCCTACTCAAGGCTTGGACCCTCCGTCGCCGAGCTGAGAGTCATATATCTCCCGGTAGATCGAGCTGCTCTCCGTCAGTTCCGCATGAGTCCCTTCGGCCACAATCCTTCCTTTGTCAAGGACGACTATCTTATCGGCGTTCAGCACCGTGCTAATGCGCTGTGCAATAATGAAGCTGGTCGTGTCACCCATGACTTTCTCCAGCCCCTCTTGGATCTTCGTCTCAGTCTGAACGTCGACCGAGCTCGTACTGCGTCAAGAATCAATATCTTGGGCTTGACAAGGATGGCACGGGCTATGCCTATCCTCTGCTTCTGCCCGCCCGAGAGGTTGACGCCCCTTTGCCCCACGTCGTTATCGTAGCCGTTCGCAAGACTCGCTATGAATTCATGTGCCTGAGCCACCTTAGCTGCGGCCACAATCTCCTCTTCGGATGCATTGGGTCGTCCATATCGTATGTTTTCCCTGACCGTGCCGCTGAATAGCACGATCTCCTGCAACACAACGCCTATGTTCGCTCGAAGCGAATCCAATGTCACGTCGCGCACGTCCACACCGTCAATGGTCACTCTGCCTCTTGTCGCATCATAGAATCGTGGGATCATGTTGACAAGCGTAGACTTGCCTGAGCCGGTTGCGCCGAGAACAGCCACGATCTGCCCCGGTTCCGCGACAAGAGTGATCCTATCAAGAACAGGTTCACTGCAGTCCTTTGTATAGCTGAAGCAAACATTCTCGAAGGCTACCCTGCCCTTCACATCGGTGAGGATCTTCGCGCCCGGCTTGTCCTGTATGTCCGGTTCCGAGTCAAGAACCTCGGATATGCGTTCGGCGGAGGCATCGGCGGCAGATAGCTGCCCCGCCATGATCGACAAGAAGAGCAATGGAAAGACTGTGATCTGGAAGTAGTTGATGAACGCCATTATCTCTCCGATTGTGAACTTGCCAATGACGACCTGTTGGCCACCGAACCAGACCACGCCAATAACGCCAAGGTTGATGATCAATAGCATGCTCGGAAAGAGAATAGAAAGCATCCTATTCACACGGATCGACTGCTCCGATAGGTCAACGTTCGCCCTCCCGAAACGCTCATCTTCATGCCTCAATCTGTTGAAGGCCTTCACTACGCGTACGCCCGCGAGGTTCTCTTGGAGTACCATGTTGAGCTTGTCGAGTTTCTTCTGAACCTTCATGAACATCGGCTGAGCCTTCAGGACGAAGGTACCTGAGATTATTAGAGTCAGCGGCAATAGCACAAACATGATCATGGCGAGGTCCCTGTTCGTAGCTATCATGAGCGCTATGCTACCAACGATCATCAATGGGGCCCTTGTTAACATGCGGAGCCCCATCAACACCATCATCTGGATCGTGTTCACGTCGCTTGTATGTCGCACAATCAGCTGCCCTGTCTGAAACTTGTCGAGGTTGCCAAAGCTGAAACCTTGAACGCTATGAAAGACGGCTGCTCTTAGGTCGGCTGCGAAGCTCTGGGCAACCCTTACTGATAGAACCGTATTACCAATTGTGAACAAAGCATCGATGAGGGCTGCGACCATCATCAAAGCAGACATGGTGAATATGACCGTGTAGTCTTTCGGAGCGATTCCCTCGTCAATGATCCTCTTTATCAATTGAGGTATCACGAGTTCCATCGCGACTGAGACCACTAGCATCAGAACAGCGACGATGCAGAGACGCCAATACGGACGAAGATATGAAAGAACCCGTGGAAGCGAACTTGGCGTAGACAAGCCCTCCTAACTAGTATGCGCAGTCACGACACGCTTCGAAAGCAACTTCTGCGACCAATGTAGTGCTCGCCTTGACTGGCAGTCCAGGTAACGATCTGGGTCGTAAAGCCACGCGGTCATCTAAACTCACGGCCACAAGCGCGCGCTGTCCACAACTAAAGCAGAATCCTCTATGAACACAAATTATGCCTCCACATTTCAAACAAGTCCATCGAACTTTTTCATTTTTAACAAATTTTCTTATTCCAAATGTTCCAATATTTTCAAGGTTTTCAATCATACTCATATTGTATTTGGTACGATATCTTTTGTCTAATGTTCTTAATCTCACGCAGGGGAGTTTTTCACATTCAAGGCAAAATTTCATATTATGCTTCTTGAACTCATCACAGTTTTTAATTCTGCAATTGATGCAACTAAATGATTTGTTCTCATTGCTTCCTCTACAACCAGGGCAACTCCTTTTTTCCCTAAGATACGCCATACAGATTCCGCAATTCATTCCACAAGGAGCTATGAGTGAAATCTTGATGGATATTGCCGTTTTCATAGTTTGAGTCTTATGAAGAAATGTTTCTAAAATGTTTCTTAACTGAAGCGAGCTCCTACTACTTCTTTTAGTGTGCGTATCCTTTAATGAGGGGAGTAGGTTTTCTTTATATATACTGGTAAACTGGTGCGCGAATCCCACTCCCCGCACCAAACTTCGACACCACCACCAAGAAGAA
>Ga0315282_10005703_pt1 | contig 21104 bp, 22 predicted proteins | sample YL17G07_20_MG_FD_203693 | JGI IMG/M metagenome (GOLD analysis project Ga0315282, IMG submission 203693) | Sediment microbial communities from Yellowstone Lake, YNP, Wyoming, USA - YL17G07_20 | ecosystem: Environmental > Aquatic > Freshwater > Lake > Sediment | place: USA: Wyoming | collected... | reverse complement strand
GATGATGGTGGACGAGAAAACTGCGAAATTCAAATCACACTACAGGGGCAAAACCTACTATTTCTGTGCTCAAGCCTGCAAGGTAACGTTTGACAAGAACCCGACCAGATACACTGGCGGACAATAGAATTTCTGGGCGTTCTTGACGAACTATTATTTTTCCTTGTTTTGCCTGTGACTTTTTAGGGTTTGAATCTTCTCAACAGCATCGAATTTCCAACAACTGTTATGTCGCTGAGTATCATCGATGCTGCTGCAGCCTCCGGCGGTATCAGCACGCCTAGTGTCGAGTATAATACGCCTGCGGCGAGCGGAATCATTATGATGTTGTAGAAGAACGCCCAGAACAGGTTCTGCTTGATCTTGCCCAGTGTTTTTCTGCTTAGCTTTATGCTGGTCGCCACATCTCTCGGATCATCCTTGATTAGAACGATTTCTCCTGAATCAACAGCTACGTCTGTTCCGCTTCCAATCGCGATGCCCACGTTTGCTTGTGTTATGGCGGGCGCATCGTTTATTCCGTCGCCGACCATAGCCACGAATCGGCCTTGGCTTTGCAGTTTCTTGATTTCATCAACTTTCTGAGCTGGCACCACCTCTGCCAGAACTTCGTCTATGCCCAGCTGTTTGGCAACTGCCTCCGCAGTTCGTCTGGTGTCACCGCTGAGCATTATCACCTTCAATCCCATCTTTTGCAGGGCACTTACTGCTTCTTTGGAATGCTCTTTAACCGTGTCAGAGACGGCTATTGCTCCTGCTGCTTTTCCTTTGACGGCCACTATCAGGACGGTCTTGCCTTCGGTTTCGAGCTTTTCAATTTCGTTTTCCAACTGTTGAACTGGCACGTTGTTGTTTTTCATCAAAGCACGATTTCCAATCAGCACTTTCTTACCTTTGACTTTTGCAGTCACGCCGAAGCCAGGTAAGGCGTCGAAAGATTCTGGTTCGGCAACGCTTATTCCCTCATTCTCAGCCTTCTTCACGATAGCTTGGCCTATGGGGTGTTCAGACCATTTTTCTGCAATTGCAGCAACTTCAAGAATCTTCCTTCTGTCATCTGCGACTATGTCTGTGACGTCAAGTTTGCCGTTCGTCAAGGTGCCTGTCTTGTCAAAGACAACTGTATCAAGGTTCCTTGCAACTTCAAGCACTGCATTGTTTTTGATGAGAACCCCGTTTTCTGCGCCCTTGCCGACACCAATCATTATGGCTGCCGGTGTGGCAATGCCTAACGCGCACGGACAAGATATGGCTAAGACAGCCACCATTGTGGTCAGTGCTAAACTTTGGTTACCGAAAATGAAGAACCACACGGCAAAAGTCAAGATTGATATCGCCACGACTACAGGAACGAAAACGTTGACAACTTTGTCTGCTAACCTCTGGATCGGAGCCTTGCTTGCCTGAACTTCACGAGCCAGACGCACAATCTGGGCAAGCATTGTTTCCAAGCCGACTTTTTCTGCCTGAAATTTCAGTGTACCCGTCTTGTTGATTGTGCCACTGAAGACTGTGTCTCCGACGTTCTTCTCAACGGGAACCGATTCACCTGTGATCATCGACTCGTCAATAAACGTGTGCCCATCCATTACTAAACCATCGACTGGGATTCTGTCTCCCGGCTTTACGATTACAGTGTCACCGATTTGAACTTCATCCGCCGGAATCTCCTTCTCTTGGTCATCCTGAATCACAATGGCGGTTTTGGGTTGAAGTCCCATGAGCTTCTTTATTGCGTCGCCTGTTCGCTCAACAGCCATGTCTTCCAGAAGCATGCCTAACGTTATGGTGGTTATCACTACGGCCGAGGCATCGAAAAACCCCATACCCTCAGGCACGAATAGTGTTATGTAAGCTGAATAAACATAGGCGACTGATGAGCTGAGTGCCACGAGCACATTCATGTCTGCAAAGCGATTTCTAATTGAACTGTATGCCGCCTTGTAGAAATGCCATCCAACGACAAACTGTACAGGCGTCGCCAATGCCAGAAGCACATAATTCTTTTCGGGAAACGTGATGAGGAAACTGATAGACGCGATTGGGATGGTAAGGGCCAACCCGATGAAAAATAGTGCCATTTTGCCTCTTACTTCTTTTTTTCGCTTTGCACTGATGTCTTCAACTCGTTCTACTGCTTCGTAACCGCCTTTCTTCACAGCGGCCTTGATTTTGTCCAAGGTGACTTTGTCTTCGTCAAACTTCACAATGGCTTCTTTGGTTGCGAAGCTCACCTTAGCGTCTGTGACGCCGTCTAGTCTTTTAAGTCCTGATTCGATTCCTGTTGCACAAGCAGTGCAGTGCATTCCCAGAATCTGAAGAACCACTTCCTTTTCCTTCAAGCAGCACACCTGTAGTCGCTATTGAACACCGAGCAGCACATGTTCCAAGAACATTTTTTCAGGGAGGGCTCCTACGAATTCGACTTTGTCGTTGATGACTACTTTGGGGACGCCCATAACTCCATATTTTATTGCCAGTTGAGGAAACTCGTTTGCGTCGATAACATCTGCTTTTATCATGTCGTTTTCAACGGCGAACATGTGAGCCATGCTCGCTGCAGCGGGGCAGTGTGGACATGTTAATGTAACCAAAACTTGAATGTGGACTGGATTGGTGATTGCCCTGAGCTTCGCTTTAGTCTCTTCCGATAATTCGGTTTTCCCTTTCGAAACGACGGACAACGCCGACATCAGGGTTTGAAACTCGTAACCGTATGGAAATCCGTAGATTCTTATCCCGTAGTCTTTCTCTCCTAAAACAACGATTGCCGGGACTTTGTCTATTCCATATTGTTTGGCGAGCTCAGCGTCAGTGACGAAATCATGAACTTCAGCCTGCACCTTGCCACTCAAGGCAGCAAGTTCAATAACCAGTTGCTTAGTCTGAGCGCAAAACCCGCATTCCATCTCCTGGGTGAACATGATTATTCTTACGGGGTTGACGAGGCTTTCGGCAAGCTGATTCTTTACGTGTTCCCTATGCTCGTCAGGTATTAAACTCATTTTTTCAATCACCATCCAATTCGATCGACTCTTTTGTTCCAGTCAAGAGTGAGGAGGAGACGCTCCTTGTTTCTTATGTGGGTCTAATGAAATATTAGCTTTTCAGCCGTTAGCCGACCCCCTTCTGGGCTTCGATTATTTACCTTGTGCAACGCAGGCAGATGCTGAAAAGCGCGCACTATTCCAGTCTTAGTTTGAACAGTTGGATTGAATTCTTAAAGAATATCATTTCTTTGAATTCTCTTCGGATTGCCAGCGATTCTACTAAAGCGATATGTTTCTTAATGTTGCACATCGCGTAGTCTGTTCCGAACACAACATTGCTAGGGCGTTGTTCCACTGTCGAAGTTAGAACGTTCCTTATCGTGTCGAGTCCAGTTTCTTCCACTACTTCATCATCCGCTAGTCCTGAGGTATCAAAATAGATGTTCGCATATGGCTTTGTTAGTTCATAGCAATATTCCACTTTAGGGTAAAAATAGTGCGCTATGACAATCTTTAGTGTTGGGAACCCCTTTGCCACTTTGACAATGTGCTTAGGATCATTGTATTTTGCAGGATCTGGATTTCTCGAACTTGCGCCTGTGTGGATCACTATTGGCAAGTCATACTTAATACACAACTCGTAAACTGGAACAAGCCGTTTGTCCGTTGGATAGATTGTATCATGTCCAGGAAAGATTTTTACTGCAGCGATTCTTCCTGTTTGAAACAAGAAATCCAGTTTTCGTATGTGAGGCTCTTTGTCTTTTTGAATGTCTATTGTTCCCATCACGAACAAGTTCCTATCATGTTCAACGAGACCCAAAACCTCGTCTAGGCTTCCTATCTCTGAGACTGGCGTATTGTCTGGTATTAGTATGGCATAATCCACCTTGCTTTTCTTGAGCTCATGAAGCAGCTCTACTTTTGAATCTGCAAGAGTTTTCCCTTCTCTCAGCTTAGGCAAGTGTTGATGGCTATCGATTATCATCAGGCTATAGCAAATGCCCGAAGGACATAATCAGGTTTTTGTTCAAACTACAGCCCGCGCAACATATGTCTCGGTTGGTTTTTCTCAGCCTGGGAACGGGCATGTCTGTGTTGGGCACCCGCCTGCGTATTCTGATTCTGCTGACACGAGTTTTCCTTCTTTGGCTTTTATTTCGCCAATATAGAGAACCTGCTCTGGCTTGCTTCCGTACCTGAACACGGTGACCCCCTTGCACTTCAGCTTCCAAGCAAGTTCATACACGTTTCTAACATCGTCAACAGTCGCTTCGGTCGGCAGATTAACCGTCTTAGAAACAGCGTTGTCCGTATACTTCTGGAATGCGGCTTGCATTCTGACGTGCCATTCTGGCCTGATGTCCAGCGCTGTAACGAAAAGCCTCTTTACATCATCTGGAACTCCGTCGATTTTCTGAACTGAGCCTGTTCTGGCTATCTCCTCAAGCAGTCGGGCGCTGTAGAACCCTCTTTCTTTTGCCATTGCTTCAAACAATAGGTTGGTTTCAAACAGTCTGGTTCCGCCTAGAACGTTTCTTATGAATGAAATAGCAAAGATGGGCTCAATGCCTGAAGAGCAGCCGGCTATTATGCTTATGCTTCCAGTCGGCGCTATCGTGGTGACTGTGGCGTTTCTGAATGCGCTGTATTTGTCTTTCCAGATGCTCTTGTCAAAGTTGGGGAAAGAGCCCCGCTCTTCTGCAATCTCCACCGATTTCTTGTGGGCTTCCGTCTCGACAAACTTCATTATCTCTTCAGCCAAGTTCAAGGACTGTTCAGAGTCATACGGTATGCCGAGCTTTATCAGCATGTCTGCCAGACCCATGACGCCTAAGCCGATTTTCCTGTTGGCCCTCGTTATCTTCTCTGTCTCTTTCAAAGGATACCTGTTTGCGTCGACAACATTGTCGAGAAAATGAACCGCATTCCTAACAGTCTCCCTGAGTTTTCCCCAATCAATCTTCCCGTCCACAACCATTTGGGACAAGTTGATGGAACCCAAGTTGCAGGACTCGTAAGGAAGCAACGGCTGCTCGCCGCAATTGTGAACGCAGAAACCGTTAGCATCAAACATATGCACACTAGGCACTATAGCATCGTAAACCTTTTCAACACCAATCGGAGTCATTTCCGTCACGGTTGCCACAAACCGTTCTCTGTTCATGCTCCTCCTGTAAGACCTTATGGCTTTGTCAAGTTCTGTTTTCTTGTCGGAATCGCCAAATCCCACTTTCTTGTAGAACAGTCGCATGTCCACATTGGAGATTGTCAGTTCATGCTGGGACTTGTGAACATATTCTCTCGTTCCGCCCTTCCCATTCGGCATTTTCGCTAAGCCTCTGCCCCTTCGGTTCACATAAATCTTCGAAAATATCCCGAACCTCAACAGAATGCGCTGCACAACTTTCAGCGTTTCAAGGTTGCTTTGCGCTAGCCTTATGCTCACTCCTTTAGAGTGAGTTCCTTGAACTGAGCCATCCGCGTCAAACAGCCCCCTTAGCAAACCCAGACAGAATTCAGAAGAGGCTTTCTCCATACTCGCGGTAACCGCTTTCTTCCCGGGTTCCAAGCCGAGTTCCCCTGCAATTCCTTTCAGATACCCCGTAGACATGCGGTATTCTTCTCTGCCCTTTACCCTTATCCACCCTCTGAAGTCCGACCTGTGAGGAAGCTCTCCCGCGTAGCTGTAGGCTAACGATCTCATTGCTTTTGAGCCGTTTTCCTCGCCCCATGACGAAAGAACTGCCTTGTCCTTTTTGATTGTTCCGTCTCCCAGGAGCAAACCGACCAGATAGCCTTCTCCTTCGCTGTATTTCCCTTTCCAGCAGTCAAGGTTTCTATGATCGTTTAGAACAATGTTGTCGCCTGCCTTTACGTTCTCAGCCTTTGCCCACTCCGTCTCGTTCTTCCATCTCGTCAGCTTCTTGACTTTCATTAGAGGATGATCTTTTGTGAGACGAAGTTCGAAACCCTCTTTAGTCTTCAGCTGGTAGACCGGCTTCACTCCCGTCGAGAAGAAGCCCTCCTTTGAGCTGTTCCATCTTTTGCCATGTACAATCGCAACGAATCCTTTGCCAATCAGGTCAACAACCTGTCTTGGGCCATCTTCCGTCATAACCCACGTATCCTCGGTGACACATGGATTCGTGGACTCTATTCTTCCAACTTGCGGAGTGGGATTGTGTCTGTTGATTTCCTCTATGAATATGACGCCAGGGTCGCCGCTCATCCAAGCTGACTTTGCCATCAAATCCCAAACCTCTTTCGCCCTGAGCTTCTTCGTCTTCTCCTTGTTCCGCGGGTTGACTAGCCAGTACTCGCCGTTTTCCTCAACTCCCCTCATAAAGTCGTCAGTCACGGCGACTGAAATGTTAAAGTTTGAAAGAAACCCAGGCTGCTGTTTGGAGGTTATGAATTCTATTACATCTGGGTGGTCGACTCTCAGAATCGCCATCATGGCGCCTCTTCTCTTGCCTCCCGCTTTAATGACCTCGGTGCCTGTGTCAAAAACTCGCATGAAACTCACTGGGCCAGATGCGACGCCCTTGGTTGACATTACGATGTCGCCTTTGGGTCTCAATCTAGAGAAGTCAAAGCCCACTCCTCCGCCGCTCTTCTCGATCAGGGCCATGTCTTTGACGGCTGCGAAAATGCTTTCCAGCGAATCGCCAACTGGCAAGACGAAACATGCAGAGAGTTGGCCGAGCTTGGTTCCCGCGTTGAAAAGGGTTGGCGAGTTGGGAACGAATTCGAGTCGTGCCATCATTTCGTAGAAAACTCTCTTGCTTTCTTCCAGATCTCCGCGGTATTTCCTGTCAACTTTGGCTATGGCAGCTGCAATCCTTGCGAACATTTGGTTGGGGGTTTCTATGATTCTCTCATTCACGTCCTTCAAGAGGTACCTTCTGTCCAAAACTTCGAGGGCGTTGACTGTCAGTTTCGGCTCTTCTATCCCCAGCGTTCCTCTTAACTGTCTTATCTCATCCTTTTTCCTTCTGTAGGCTTGATATTCATCCGCGACCTTTCCGTAGCCGCTCTTTCGCAAAACTTCAATGACGAAATCCTGTGCGTCTTCAACAGAAGGCGTCGTTTCCTTGAACTTTTCCTCCAAAAGCCTGACTACTTCACGTGTCACCGCTTCGGCTTTTTCTCCATCTCCCAACTCAACTGCGATAAACGCCTTGTGGACTGCATCTTTGATTCTGCTGGGGTCGAAATCGACGATTCTTCCGTCTCTTTTTCCTATCTTCGTGACTGGCATAACTAATCAGTATGAAGTTACTCTTATCACGATATTAAATTTTTGAAAAACCGCCCAAACAGGTGCTTTTCTACTGTTTTTTGAAGAATTGATCTTTAGGTGCACCGCAAACTGGACAAACCCAATCCTCAGGCAACGCTTCGAAGGGTGTTCCAGGTTTCACTCCGTGTTCTGGGTCTCCTACTTCAGGATCGTAAATGTAACCGCAAACTGAGCATTCCCACTTTTCCATAGTGCTCGCCACGCTTTGACGGCAAAGTCTTATGACTACATCTTATTTAAGCACTACCGTGAACATGAAAAATAGCAGATGGTGGTGAGATAATGTTGTCGCAAATACCTGTAAACTTGGTGAAGATTGGCAAGAAATGGACGGATATGGAGATTTTGCGGGTGGGGATCATTGCCGAACTGGACGCTGTGAACCTTTACGAGCAGCTTGCAGCAGCAACTGAAAATGAAGACCTGAAGAAAGTCCTGCTGGAGATAGCTAAAGAAGAGAAGACGCACATGGGGGAATTTCAAGCGTTGCTTCTGAAGGTGGACAAGCAGCAACTCGAAGAACTGAAGAACGGTGCAAAAGAAGTTGAAGAGTTAACAGGCAAATGATTGATTTAAACGCGCAAATCCTTAACCTACAGTGTCTGACATTTCCTTCAGTCATTATGAGCAAATCGCACATCTTTCTGTGGCCATCGGTCTGGTGAAGAATTGCCTGAGCTACCTGAAATAACAGTGATTGCCAAGCAGATGGATAAAGAGATAAGGGGAAAACGCATCGCAGACATCGAAGTTAAACAGCCGAAGAACCTGAACATGCCTGTCACGCAATTCGTGAAAGCTGCCAAGGGAAAGATTGTTAAAAGCGTGTCAAGTCATGGAAAATGGCTTTTCGTGAAACTCGATCCCAAGTATCTTCTACTCATAAATCTCGGAATGGGCGCAGAGCTCCTTCACTTCACTCCGAAACAGAAGCTTCCTGAAAAATACCATTTCAAGCTTGCTTTCACCGACAAAACTGGCTTCGCTGCGCATTTCTGGTGGTTTGGCTACATTCACCTCGTTCCTGAGAAGGAATTGGTCAAACACAAGATGGTCTCGCAACTTGGAATATCGCCGATGGAGGATGAATTCACGTTGCAACGCTTTAAGAGAATATTGCTTGGCAAGAAAACGGGCGTCAAGAGCTTCTTGCTTGACCAGAAGAACGTGGCTGGAATAGGGAACGTTTACATACAAGACATTCTGTTCAAGGCAAAACTGCACCCTAACCGAAAAATCTCATCCTTATCTGAAAAGGAGATAAACGCTCTGTATAAGGCAATCCGAGACGTGTTAGGCAGAAGCATCAAGGCAGGTGGCGCGGCCTTCGAAGTGGACTTCTATGGGCACAAGGGCAAGTTCACTGCGGCCGATTTTCTCGTGGGATACAAGACTGGGAAACCATGCCCAGAATGTAGTACGCCAATTGAAAAAATCAGAACAGGAATCACTGCATCATATATCTGTCCAAACTGCCAAGAACTGAAATGAACAAAGAAACCGAAAAGGAACAGAAACGGCTCTTGTTGAAGATGTTATGATAACGCTTGCAGTTTCCAGCAAGCTCCCCCTTTCACTTCTTGGCTGTCTGATTTCTGTTCGGGTCTTGAGCGAAAACTTCCTGCATTTCGCCTATTTTCAACTCGTCTGGCTCCATTCGCGTTCTGAAAGTCCGACTTTCATGTCAGTGCTTTTCCTTCAAGTGTCCAAAAACTCGATGAATCTTCCAATCAAATTTGAACAGGCTCAGAAGCGAAGACGAGACTCTCATCGGCTCAATCGGCTAAGTAGTGATTTTTATGGCTTGGGCTGGGCATGAAGTTTCGCATGCTAAGCATTGTATGCAGTCTTTTTCTCTGGCCGGGTCAGACTTCTTTTCAGAGGTCGGATGTCTAGGAGCCTCAGCCCAGTCAAACACCGTCACTGGGCAGACTTCGAGGCAGATGCCGTCGCCCGTGCATACGTCCCAGTCAACTGCCACATTCGTTCCATGTATTCCAAGTTTCTTCGGAGGTTCAACAGGTCCCCAGACATTGTGGCCTTGATGTTGACTTGCCACGGCCCGGGTTTTCTGGAAGTTAGGGTCTATCGGCAAAACTGTTTCACCTATGCATAGATGAAAAGGGTGAAAATATTAATTTTTCTAACTTCAAGTCCACCGAACCTCTGAGTCACTTGTTGCGAGAAAAGCAGATTACCAAGCCCGTAAGTGAAGGGTGTGCCAATCACAGAGCTGCCGATAGAAGACATGGGCATTTCTCGCGTCATCGAAAGCATGAAATGAGCCCGTGCTTGCTCAGATTATGGTAAAACATAAAAATTGTACTTGACAAAGGATTGGGAGGTGACCGATTTGGAACAAAACAAGCTTTACTCTTTGCCACAGCTACCTTACGGGTTTAAGGATTTGGAGCCGCACATTTCAGAGCAACAGCTGACGATACATTATCAGAAGCACCACCAAGCCTACGTCAACGGAGCAAACAACATTCTTCAAAAACTGGACAAGGCACGGAAAGAGAACGCGGACTTGGACGTTAAGTCAACTTTGAAGGAGTTGTCCTTCAACATAGGCGGGCACATGCTACACTCGTTGTTCTGGAGTAACTTGGCTCCGGCGGGCAAGGGCGGCGGCGGAAAGCCGGGCGGTGCCTTAGGCAACGCTTTGGACAAGGAGTTCGGAAGTTTCGACCGCTTCAAGAAAGAATTCACTCAGGCGGCGACAAGCGTGGAGGGTTCGGGATGGGCGGCGCTGACTTGGTGCAGACAGACCAGCAGACCGATTATTATGCAGATTGAGAAGCACAACACGAATGTCTACCCGATGTTTAGGATTCTGATGGTTCTCGACGTTTTCGAACATGCGTATTACATTGACTACAAGAATGACCGAGCCAAGTTTGTGGAAGCTTTCTGGAACATTGTCAACTGGGACGAAGTGAACGAGAGGCTAAAAGAAATACTGAAATGAGCTTCGCCTCGCCAATCTGCCTTTCTTTTCATTAGACGCTAGACGAGAGAAGTAGCTCAGAGACCTGGCCCTCCTCATATAGATTGAACTCTAGACCGAAATCACCTTCACTTTATGCACTTTCTTCACCAAATGAGAATTGGGGTTCTACAATCCAGAAAACAGACACCGAAGATGAGAAGAGACGTTTAGAAGCAACAAGAATTGCCGCAAATTCTTTTAGACACTATTGCCGAAATAATGATAGAGGCGCGCATGAAATGACAGCCAAGAAACCATTGTTGAAAATGCTACTGCTAGCCTTTGGCTTTGGTTTTTGTGCAGCCATAGGAATTTTCCTTTACGCATCAACAAATGAAGAGTGGCTCCTTGCAATCGGGATTGGGGTTGGATTCATAGTCTTTTCAGCAATTGGATTCTACATCGACATGAAAAAGCCCAAGTTTCTAGAGTGGGCGTCTTTCCTGTTTCAGGCTTCCAGAACGCGTGCCTGTTTGGTTTTGGGATATGGATTGAGCTGTTCAACGAAGTGTCTGGCTGTTGTGGCACAACCTCTGTTTTTCCTGATGAAGCTGTCCTGCAGGCGTTCCCTGCTCAATTGAGGATTCTTCCACAAAGCATGATCTGTGTCGAAACTGACTAGTCAATGATCCCGACGCCTCAGAAGTTGGAGACAGAGTTCGCGCCAACCATCTGAGACTACTCGTGTCACTAAGTAAACCGTTATATCAAAGCTCAATCATACCTCAAACCCGAAACGGCAAGTGGAAAAATGAACAAGACAAAAGTTCCAGGCAAAAACAACAAACACAAAGTCCTCATCTACGCAATAAGCACCTGCGCATGGTGCAAAATGACAAAGAAATTCCTAAGCGACAACAGCGTAGAATACGAGTACATCGATGTCGATCTGACCAGCGACGAAGACCATGAGAAGATCAGACAAGACATTGAGAGCAAGGGAGCACCTCCAAGCTACCCGACAATAATCGTGGACGGCAAGACGGCCATCACTGGTTTCCGAAAAGACTTGATAAAAGAGGCACTTGAGATTTGATGGCTCTGGAAAAAGTGCGGCAAAGGGCGGAAAGCGACGCGAAAACCTACGGGTACTATCTGAACCCAGACGCGGACTTCCTCAAAGACCTTCTGGAGGGTTTGCAGAAGAACGAGGAACGGTACGGCTACCCGTCATGCCCGTGTAGGGTCGCCTCAGGAAAGCTTGAACTGGACAGAGACATAATATGCCCATGCGACTATCGAGACCCAGACGTAGCCGAATTCGGAACCTGCTACTGTGCACTCTACATCAGAAAAGACGTGTACGAAGGCAAGACCCCTATAACACCGATTCCAGAACGCAGACCTCAGGAAAAACAAATCAGAGCCTACGCAGTAGCGGCAGAAGCACGTGCTGAAAAACCGCCTGAAACTGCCAAAGTCATCAGCCCAGAGCCTTCACAAGTAAAGAAGAAACTGTGGTACTGCAGACAGTGCGGCTACGTTGTATACCGAGAAGATCCGCCGTATGTTTGCCCAATATGCAAGGCAAAAAGAGAGATGTTTGCAGAAATAGCGGTCAGCACAAGCCTAAGCGGCTAACGTTCTGAGTTACCTTTTCACTCTTATCTCAATCTCTTTCCAGTCCTTGGTTATGCCGCGAAGCGAAGTCGCCGCTCCGATCACGGTTCCGCTGAGAATCTTCGAAGCAAACTCGTTAAGATTTATCTCCTTGCCATCAACAATTAGCTTGACATCCATCAGAACCACCGCCAACTACTCTGCAGCTTGGAAGGTAAAAGCTTTCTGCAAACCTTTTTAACGAAAACAAGCAAAGTTTGATTATGGCAGCAAAAATGAAAAAGAAACCATTCGGCGGAACAGTTGACGATAAGGCAAGGATCACGAGGATAATCGAGCTTCTAGAAAAAGAGTTCCCAGACGCGAAAATAGCTCTGCACTATACAAACCCTTTAGAGCTTTTGATAGCCACAATCCTCTCGGCTCAATGCACTGACGAAAGAGTGAACATAGTCACGAAAACGCTGTTCGAAAAATATCGAAAAGCCAAAGACTACGCTGATGCTGGCTTGAAAGAGCTTGAACAGGACATAAAATCCACAGGTTTCTACCACAACAAAGCCAGGAACATTAAGAGATGCTGCAAAATGCTTGTTGAAAAATTCGATTCTTATGTCCCCAGAACAATGGCAGAGATGCTTGAATTGCCGGGAGTTGCTCGAAAAACTGCCAACATAGTGCTGCAGAACGCCTATGGTGTTGTTGAGGGGATAGCCGTCGACACGCATGTCCGCAGAGTCTCCGCGAGGCTGGGTCTGACAGAAAATGAAGACCCGGGCAAGATAGAGCAAGATCTGATGAGAATAGTTCCCAAAGACAAGTGGATGAGAATCGCTGACTTACTGATATTTCTCGGCAGGAGAGTGTGCGTTGCAAGGAAGCCTAAGTGTGAAGCATGTGTACTGAACAGGATTTGTCCTTCAGCCTTCACTTTCAGTTAACCCACTGTGCAGGTTCACAAGCCAGCGGTTTTGGCTATTGCACTTCGAAAATTGTTTCACACAGAAACCGATTTAAAACACTAGAACGCAATACTCAAATCATGGAAAAACCAATGCGCATTCTCGGCTTTGCCGGAAGTCTGCGCAAAGATTCCTGTAACAAGGCGTTGCTGCGGGCCGCTTCAGAACTGATGCCTGAAGGCGCAGAACTTGATATTTTTGACCTTGAAGGTATTCCGCTGTTCAATCAGGATTTTGAAGCTGCAATGCCCGAAAAGGTCAAGGAGTTCAAGCGGAGAATCAAGACAGCGGATGCGGTTCTGATCGTGACTCCGGAATACAACTATTCGGTTCCAGGTGTTTTGAAGAATGCTATTGACTGGGCTTCAAGACCGTATGGAGATAATTCCTTCGAAGACAAGCCCGTGAGTATAATGAGCGCGTCTGGCGGAATGCTAGGAGGCGCTAGAGCTCAGTATCATCTGAGGCAGACTTTGGTTTGTCTCAACATGCACCCTGTCAACAGGCCAGAAGTCATCGTACCGTCCGCAAGCGAAAAAATTGATGAGAAAGGCAGATTGACTGACGAAAGAACAAGAGAAAAAATAAGAGAACTGCTTGGAAGCTTGATCGATTGGGCCAGACGACTAGAGAAACGATGAGCCTCTTTCCACTTTGTTGCGTACGCCCGCAAAGGCAGTCAAAGCAGTTTTCCTTGAGTCTAGGTTTTCACACGATGTAACTTCTTAAGTCGCTGCTCTGTGTAAGGCAGCTCTTGTATCTTCCAAGCACGCTGCCCAGCGTCCTTCTCAAATCCTCTTCAGACATGAATCCCACAGCTTGCCCTATGGGTCTTCCGTTGCAGAAGAAAACCCAGGTTGGCGTGCTCATCACCCGTAGTTGCTCGCTATTTCTTGGTTGCCAGGGTTTTCCAGCATGTTCAGCTTGACAAATTTCATCTTGCCAGCGTATTCCTGTGCTGTTTCATCAAATATTGGGGTGAACCTTAGGCACCATGGACATTGACTGTGCCAGAAGTAAACAACCGTTGGCACTACAGACTTCGCGACTTCCTGTTCCCAGTTGCTCACGTCTACTTCTATAACAACTCCCGTAACGGTCAACCCACATTGCTTCGAAATGTAGACAGGTATTAAACTTTCTAACGCAGCGTTTTAGCCTTTTCATACGCGTAAGCAATGCTTTCGTTAGTTACAACGCCTACAACCTTCGTCGGCGCCTCTCTTTCGACGACGGGAACGAGGCCGATTTTCTCGCGGCTCATAAGTTTGTAGGCTTCGAGAACTGATTCATCTGAAAATATCGAAACCTGTTTGAGGGGCAACTGTTGCATCTGTAGCTTGCTTCTCTGTTCAGGTTTGATTTTCATGATCTCGCTCCACGTTACTGTTCCCTGAAGAGTGCCCTCCTTCTCAATTAGGATGTCGTGATATCGGGCTTTGAACATTGTCTCCAACGCTTCTGCAACCGTGTTCTCGGGCGTAGCAACTGCGGGTTGCGGGTGCATAACGTCCTTGACTCTCACCCGTGCGAGAGTCGTTGAGACTATCGTCGATTCTGCTTCTTCTGTTGCCCCAATGTAAACGAACACGCCTATTATGACCAGCCAGAAGTCGTAGAGAATGCCAAAAACAGTCATGAACACGCCGAGCAGTCTGCCGATGAACGCAGCGTATTTCGTGGCATCCGAAAATTTCATCTTTTCAGCAAGGAAGGCTCTGAAAACCCTGCCCCCGTCCATTGGAAAAGCGGGAATCAGGTTGAAGGCACCCAACAATATGTTCAGTTGTGCCAATTCCAGCATCATATTTCCAGTTGCAATGATCAGAGGCATGGCTGGCACTCTGGTAGTTATGATCTGTCCGAGACCCAATAAAACCAGTCCGATGGCAAAGCTTGTAAGAGGACCAGCAGCCGCCATTCTCCACTCCACGCTTGGGCTTTCAGGGATCTCCTCAATCTCTGAGACTCCGCCAATAGGATACAGCACAATTTTGCGCACCTTTATTTTGTAGTGCCTTGCCACGAGCGAGTGCGACAATTCGTGGATAACCACGAAAACGAAAAGGAGCAGGATGATGAAGAAGAAGTATAGCTGTGGGAACGAGAGGACGAATTCCAGCACCATCAAGAGGATGAAGGTTATGTGAATCTCGATTGGAATGCCCCATGCAGAACCTATTTTGAATGAGTACTTCATAAAAATAGGGTTAACAGGCAACTGTTTTTTAGGCTTTCGATTGAAGCGCCTAACCCGGGGTGTCTTTCGCTTTACTGCGCCGTCTCATGATTCGCTGAACCAAGTAGGCCAAGATAATCGCGCAAGCGACAGCTGAAGCAACGCTGAAAACCGTGATGATCAAGGCATTGTCAGTTTCCATGATGAAAGCTATCGATACCACCGCGAGGAACACCCCGAAATATAGGCTTGCGTTGCTTTTCACGAAATCGGTCAATTCTGTAACGATTGCTTTTGAATGTCTGGTTATCAAGATTGAGGTTGATGCAATGGCTAGAAACATGATTATGAGCGTGTAGGTGATTTCTGACCAGTAATCTCCAAGTGTAAGCAAAAGCCCAACTTCGTCTCCTATGAGGCCGCCTCCGGCGCCGAAAAGTATCGCTGCCAACCGGTTGATTCTCTTGGCATTGTAGCTTATGCCCAGCCAGCCGCCTATGGCTTGCAGGGCTAGACCGAACCAGAAATGATGAATATGGATGCCGCCGCTGACCACGACAAAGTCGGGGTTGAAAGTGGTGAATGTCCGCGCGACTACAAAAGAAGCTGTAAAGGATACTAAGGCTAGTACGGAGAGGTCTGGTCTCCTCCGCATCTTCTCTTGCTCAATGATTTTCACGGCACACTCCCGCCGTTTAGGAATGGTTTGGAAAATATAAAAACGTTGTTTAGAATCTCAAGAAGGCATTCTAAGACATTCTGCTCAAGGTAACGTCGAAAACCTGTTCGCGGCCTCTGCGAAGAACCGTGATCCTTATTTTCTGTCCCACCTTCCTCTGATGAATCTCTTCAACCAAGTCCTCAACACTGTTCAGCGCCACGCCGTCCATTCTCAGAATTATGTCTCCATCCACTATTCCCGAGTCTTGAGCTGGGCTTCCGTTGACAACTCTTGTCACAAGAACTCCCTGCTCGGCAGGCAAGTTGTAGTATCTGGCTATGTCTTCGGTGAGGCTCAACCCTATTATTCCGAGCCACGGCCTCATGGAGACACCGTTTTTTACCGTTTCGCCTGTGCAATCTTTGGCGGAGTTTATCGGAATGGCAAATCCGATTCCCTGGGCATATGGAATTATGGCCGTGTTTATGGCCACAACTTTTCCGTCAAGACTTACAAGTGGACCGCCACTGTTGCCAGGGTTTATGGCGGCGTCTGTCTGAACGAGGTTCTCCAGCATTTCGCTTTCGGACTCTATGGTCCTGTTCACGGCGCTTACTACGCCTGAAGTCACTGTTGGACCGCCAGCCAATCCGAACGGGTTTCCAATCGCATAAACCCTTTGTCCGACTCTCAACTCGCTTGAGTCTCCAAGCTCAGCAGCTGTAAGGCTTTCCTTGTCCACCTTTACAACGGCTATATCGTGCACGGTACACGCACCTACGAGTTTTCCTTCTAGAACTTCGCCATTCCACAATGTCACAGCTATCTTTTCTGCTCCATGGACAACGTGGTTGTTGGTCAATATGTATCCTTTAGAGTCGACTATGGTTCCAGAGCCCATTCCCTTCACTGGAACGGTTTGATAGAACACGTGGTGAACAAGCTTGACAGTGCTTATGTTGACAACACTCTTGCTCACCTTCTCCAAAACGTCAAGGACTCCTTTTTCCTCAAGCGAAGACAACTTTTCACCTCTCCTCAACATAACTATAGGTTATGCAGAAACTGCATTCTCGTATCTGTACTCGCGGCTCTGTTTTCTGGCAGAACTGGCACATTAAACCAGTTTTCCGAATGGCCATGCACGTACGGCAGAAGAATCGCAGCAGTTCCATTCTCTGGCAGCTGCCGCCTACAAGCATGCCGATCATCTCGTCTATCAGAGGCTGCACTTCGTCTATGTTGTCAATTTTTATCACGTATCCTCTGACTTGTCGCGTGTACTTGCTCACTGCGGATTGGGAAATGCCGAGAATTTCGGCCACCTGATCCTGCTTCAGACCGTATTTTTCCACGAGTTCCTTCGTCATTAACGCCTTCACTGCTGGGACGACTGATTTCACGGCGACTTCGCATGGGACTATCAAGGTTTATCCACCGTTCATACTATTTTGCGTGGAAAAGCATATAAACATGACGTATGTCATATTCTTCTGACGTATGTCATGACAACAAACAGAAAAAAACCTGGTTTCTCAATCCAACTCCTCCTTTCTCCCAAAACGTCATAACGTACGTCAGAAGTGTCCAGCACCGTGAAAACCTTGAACTGTGGAACTCCACTGCAAGGGGTAGAAAAGCAAACAGAAAAACTTAAGGAACATGGGAAACAATCATAAGCACATCTCAACACTTCTAAAGGGGAAAGTGACGGGCTGTGAGGGTCAGCATAGTTTCTTTGACATGCTGCGCTGGATGCGTGTCTTCTTTCCTGAACGCTGGTGACGCTCTGCTCGATATTCTTTCAGAAGACTTCGACATCGTCTACTCACCGACCTTCATTGACTTGAAAGAAGTGCCCGAGGTTGACTTGGCAATAGTCGAAGGAGGAATCAGAACCGAAGAAGACGAGAAACTAATCAAGGAAGTGAGGGCTAAATCTCGAATTCTCGTTGCCCTAGGCATATGTGCGACCCACGGTGGAATAACCAGCCTTGGCAACGTGCTGTCGCTCAAGACGCTTCTGGAGAAGGAATATTCCCAAATTGCTTCCACCAAGCTGCCTGAGCTAAAGGACATGATGTATCCAATAAGCAACTTCGTTGACGTTGACTACTACATTCCAGGCTGTCCACCCATGCCCTTCCTCATAATTCACACCTTGAAAAGCATCGTGAGTGGCAAACCACCTATCCGCCATCATAGTGTGGTGTGCACAGAGTGTCACAGAAAAATAGTCCCAGCGAAACTTGACCGGTTATACGGGATTTACGAGAAAGAAGCAGACCACGAATTGTGCATGGTGAGCCAAGGCTTCGTATGCTTGGGTTCCATGACCCGTGAAGGTTGTGGCGCCCCGTGTCCCAGAGCGGGCTTCATATGCTTCGGATGCCGAGGCCCGCCTGACTCACTGCTATATCGGTCAAGAGACATGTACGCGTTTCTCGTCAAAGTAATGTCAGCAAGAACAGGCATCTCAGAGGGAACAGTGAAGGAGGAGCTTTACCGCAACCCTTTCATTTTCCACACTTTCGTATTTTCAAAACTTGCACGTTTCCAAGCAAGGGAGAGAGTAATTTGAGCCTCAAAAGGGAAATAACCATCTCGCCCACGACTAGGATTGAAGGGCATGGAAAAGTCACAATAACTCTTAACGAGGGTGGAAACGTTTCAGACGCCTATTTCTACGCGACCGAAATCCGAGGCTTCGACTACTTCCTGAGGGGAATGGATGCGGAGAGGCTTCCCTTCATAATCTCACGAATATGCGGTGTCTGCTCAACCGCCCATGTTCTAGCTTCTGTCAAGGCCATAGAAAGCATATATGGAACAGAAATAACGGAAACTGCCAGAAAACTCCGCGAGCTTCTGCTCATGGCACAAATAATTACTAACCATTCGTTGGTCTTCTTTTTCTTGACGCTCCCAGATTTCTGGTTCTCCACTGAAGAAAACCCTTCAAAGAGAAACATGTTCCAAATAATGCGGGAAAAACCTGAAGTAGGCAAAAAAGCCGTGACACTGAGGAGTTTCAGCGTTCACCTACTGGGTGTCGTCGGAAAACGTGAAGTCCACATTCTCTCCGCAATACCCGGCGGAATAATCAACCCGCTCAAAGAGCATGAGAGGCAAAGCCTACTCGTACAGGCACAAGAGGCCAACGAAATCGTAAAGGAGGCTTTCACACTTGGAAAAGAGCTATTCGAAAGGAACTGGGGGGACTTCAAGAAAGCAGGGGACTACAAGACCCATTACATGGCTCTGACAAAGGACGATGCAGTGGAATTCTATGACGGCAAGATTTCCGTGGTGAATCCTGAAGGCCAAACTGTCTCAGAATTCTCTGCGGATGACTACATGGAGCACGTCGAGGAGAAAACCTACGAGTGGACTTACGCAAAATTCGCTTACCTGAAAGAGCTGGAGTGGCCAAACGGAATAGTGCAAGTCGGTTCCACAGCAAGGATGAACGTAAATAAGAAAATGACAACAGGGCTTGCCTACAAGGAACTAAATGAGTTCAAAAGAAAATTCGGAAGCCCAGCACACACAACCTTGCTTCTTGATTACGCCCGTCTAATAGACTTGCTACATGCGTGTGAAAGGGCGAAAGAGCTTCTAGAAGATGAGAATCTCACACGAACAGACACCCGCGTCAAAGTCACGCCGAAAGCCGGCACAGGCGTCGGAGTTGTTGAGGCTCCGCGTGGAACACTTGCCCATGAGTACGTCTTAACCAGCGACGGGCGGTTGGAAAGCATGAAGCTGATAATTCCAACACAGCTCAACAACGCGGCCATAAACCTCAACTTGAAGGACGGTGCAGCCGAGTTCATACACAAAGGCAAAGTCAAGCCGGGCCTCTTGAACAGGGTGGAAATGATAGTGAGAGCCTACGATCCATGCATAAAGTGTGCCACAAGACAGGTCAACGAGGATTTGACAGTTGAGGTAAGAAATAGCAAGGGCGAACTGATACGAATTCCAGGGTCTAGGTTAGAATCTCAATGGCTTGAAATGGGCAGTTGACTTGACATGATCTGCACATGATGCAGTTCTCTACGTTTACAATTTCCGGTTTTTCAGATTTCGCCAGCTTCTTGATGCGGAATATTGAAACGGGACAGATTTCCACGCAGATCTTGCTAGAGTCTTCAACGCATCTGACGTAATCGATGCGTATCTTCACCATGTTGATTGCCTTTTGTCTTGTTAGATTTTCAGGGGCTATTAAGCTTTCTTGCGCCCGGCTTGCACATTCAGCCAAATGACGAGTACTGTCGGGACTGCGCAAATCGCAGCGGACATTATGAATCCATACTCGATTCCGTACTGAACAATCACCCCCAGCGTACTCAGCGGAGCCTGACACTTGCGCGACTCGTTTGTTTTCTCATTCAACAAGCTTCTGATACTCTGTGTTTACCTTGCTGTATCTTGTCCGAATGAATGAGGCTATCCTTCGCCAGTCCTCTGCTACCTTTGGCCAATCTTCTCTCTTGGGCAGCTTGCCCACGTAGTCCGTCAAGGCTGGTTGACGTCTGATTATACCTTTGCGCCAATCTATTTCTACAAGTCCAGCTCGCCGCACGTGATGGAGACCATGCACAAATTGGTCCGAATCAACAGGATAGGTTGCGATCTCTCTCAGGTCACTCAACAACGAATCCGTTGATACCTCGTCCTCGAGACGCAGGCCTATTATCGCGATGATGTTTTGAACTAGCTTCGCTGTCGGAGTTGGGTAAGGTGGCCCTTTCTGAGGAATTACAATCTGTTCTAGACGGTGAGCATAGCGCTTGTAGAAGACTCTTTTCAGTGTCTCAACCATCGTTAAGTAGGCGGCAACGAACGCAGCGAGGAAGACAAAAAACAGGATTGAGGGGTCTTGGAACTCGAACAAATCTCCTATCGGCGTTAGTGGCAACACGATTGCGAAGGCGACCACGCTCAAACTGCTGACCAGCAAAGCCTTGCTTGGCTTGCTTCTGAAGAAGGGTGACCTTCGAGTTCTTATGGTGAATATGACCAACGTTTGTGTGCACAAAGATTCAATGAACCAGGCTGTTTGGAACAGTGGCGCGTTGTTCCAAGCGTCGAAGATATAGAGCATTATGAAAAACGTCAAGAAGTCAAAAATTGAGCTAATGGGCCCGAAGTAAATCATGAAGTTTCTGATGTAAGAGATGTCAAGTCTTTTGGGTTTCTCAACATATTCTGGGTCAACGTTGTCTGTCGGAATAGCCAGCTCCGAAGCGTCATATAGCAGGTTGTTCAGAAGGATTTGTGTCGGGAGCATGGGCAGAAACGACAGGAACATAGACGCGCCGGCAGCGCTGAACATGTTTCCGAAGTTGGAGCTCACTCCCATCATGATGTATTTCATTGTGTTGCCAAAGGTTTTCCTGCCTTCCAAAACTCCTTCTTCGAGCACTCTCAAGTCTTTGTGCAGGA
>Ga0315282_10005702_pt1 | contig 21108 bp, 23 predicted proteins | sample YL17G07_20_MG_FD_203693 | JGI IMG/M metagenome (GOLD analysis project Ga0315282, IMG submission 203693) | Sediment microbial communities from Yellowstone Lake, YNP, Wyoming, USA - YL17G07_20 | ecosystem: Environmental > Aquatic > Freshwater > Lake > Sediment | place: USA: Wyoming | collected... | reverse complement strand
CGTTATCCGAAAGGAAGCTTATGGTCAGCAGGAAACTTCAAAGCCTCTGTAGGCGGAGCAACCTTGGAAGCAGTCAGGCAGTATGTGAGGGAGCAGCAACTCAGCTTGGACCAGTTCAGCCAAAAAATCTAAGGAAACCCCAGACTTTAGTCTGGGGAGGATGTCATCAATATACCAATTGATTAATTTTTCAGAAATCCTTCAAGCTTCTCTGCTCTTTTGCCTTCGCCTTTATTTCTTTCTCTATCTTTTCAAACTCTTCCTCGGAAAAAACAGGTCTGCCATAAACACCATCATAGCCAGCAACATATTTCACTTTGCCTTCTCTCACGGCAATTACCGCATCGGCAATTTTTTCACTCGTCACTTTCAGCAATTCATCTTTCGTCGCATTCAGCAGAACATTAAATTCATTTTTGAAATATGCTATCAGCTTATCTTGTTGTTCTATAACTTTTTTCGAATAAAGCTGGTTTACGCCAGTTACAAATGAAATTATTTCATACAATGGCAGTAAAGATTTGTACGGAATAGCATCCTTCGGAACAAATCCTTCTTCTCTATCAGCCAATTCTTCAACTCTATGCAGCACGCCAATGGTCAAAGGTTTGCCGCAAGCAGGACAGGTATTTTTTAACTTTATCGCTTCTTTCGGCGTCAAACTTATTCCGTGAATTCTGTGTCCGTCGAAATGATATTTTCCGTAGCAAGGATCAACTTCCACTGTGAACAAGAATTTTTCCCTGTCTTTCTTTTTTATCGCATCATGTATTTCATCGTAAGTAATTTTTTTCATTTCAAAAGCATTAGCTTCCCTTCCCAGCCTCCATGGGTTCGGGCTGTGGCTGTCTGAGTTTGATAGTTGTGTGAATTTGTCTAAAGAAGACAGTCTCCAGTTCATCGGCGGGTCGCTAGATAATCCTGTCTCCAAAGCGTGAATGTGTTTTGTCTGGTCCTGATAACACTCTTCCATGGAATTGAATCCGGACTTGCTGCCGAATACAGAAAACCACGGAGTCCAGGCGTGCGCAGGATAGATGAAAATATTTTTGTCGACTTCCATCACAGCCTCGACCATTTCCGGCGCTGTGACAATTAGTATTGGTCTTCCATCAGATTGCAGTTTGCCCCATTTTGCCAGTATTTCATTAATCTGCTCTACAACTTCGAAATTTGGCGCATGCAGGACGTGATGAACTTTCCTTGTCTTATGTTCGTGCGTGAAAATAGTGCACACTTCGCCGGTGAGAATGAAATTCACGCCATCGTAAACAAAAACATCTTCAGAAGGTTCTAATTTATTTTTCAATTCCTCCAGCCATTTCGCATGAGTAAAGTCTCCCGTCCCCAACAGCTGCAAACCTTTCAGCTTCGCGCCTCTTGCTAGGTTTGGTATATCAGTATTCTTGCTCGTAGCCCGGGAATATTTTGAGTGAAAATGAAAGTCTGCTATGAACATGATATTATTTATGTTTTTAAATTTAAACAGCGCTGCCGAAGATGTAGGGATATGCTATGACCCCAGCTATAATTATCATGAACAGCCATATCAGCGGTTTCCATTTCACTATCTTGCTTCCATCCAAAGGAGGTATAGGCAACAAGTTGAACAGAGCTAGTACAGCATTTATCCCTGCTAAAAAGCCGAAGAACTCTCCGGAAAACATGCTGAACAGTCCTGCAAAGAAAATGTTCACGGCTATTCCTGATATAGAAATCAATCCCATCTCTACGTCTGTCAGCTGCACATTTATTGCCTTCCTGCCCCACCTTCCAAACTTGTATGGCAAAATAACAACAGCTCCGGGAGCTATGAACTTTAATCCCATCAGCATGAACAGCAGGCTGACCATAACCCCCTGAGGCCAGAGCTTAAAAAACGCAACGCAGCCAAACCTTCTCGCCACGAACCTGTGTGCAAGCTCGTGAAAAAGGAAAGCAACAACAACAGCGACAAAGTAGTAAGGCATCAGGCTTAGTGTTGTGTTAAAATCAAACGGCCTGTAGGAAAAAACGATTGTGACAGCAACCATTGCTATCAGTATATCTTTCATCTCGTTTTTGTAAAACCACTGCCTTCGGTACTCCATGTATAATACTACCTCCAAAAGAATTTAAAAAGATTAGGAGAAAAAGTAGGCTATCGCGTCTTGTATGTTAGCTACTTCCTTCACTTCTATGTCAGCATCTTTGTTGATGTCGATGGTCTCCTGCTGATAGTCTATAGTACAGTATCTGAAAGAGCCGATGGTTTTGCACTCCTGCACAGGCTTGTAGTAGCTCTGCGAAGCCTGCCCTTCAGGGACGAGAAATACTTTTGCGCCGACATCTTTTGCAGCTTTGGCTTTTGCCAGCACTTCTCCAACAGGCCCTATAGAGCCGTCGGCATTTATCGTCCCAGTGATCATAACGTTTTCCTTCGGAGCTTTGTTCTGCACTGCTGCTATTGTCGCTATTGTCAAAGCTGCACCTGCAGAAGGTCCGCCTATGAGAGAAGCGTTAGTCTCAATGGAATAAGTCAAATCATACTTTGACAGATCGACGCCGGTTATGTTTTGCGCCACTCTCTGCGCTGTCCTTATCGAGTTCTGCGTGTCGACCCAGAAGAAGAGGTTGTTGATGTCAGTCAAAACTTTGCCGTCTCCCGGCACCAGCTCGACTTTGAGATAAGTCACAATCCCGTTCCCTTCTTCGTCCACTGCCGGCAGCTTGAGGTAAACTGTACTGTATTCTACTGCTGTTATAGTGGTCGTGGTGCTTGTGGTCGTTTCAGGAGCACTGGTGAATATCGAATTCAGAGGCTGATTTAGAAAATCCACAGGGTAAAAATTAGACAAAAATATCAATGCCAGCGCTGCGATCAAAACTGCGGCCAGAACTTTTTTCATCAAACCACTAGACTATTTTACTCTATTTCCTATTTTAAAAACTTTGTGTATGGATGATGAATACATGAAATAAATAGCGCAGAAGGCACGCCGTCAGTGGATGTAAAACCATAAATTATTTAGTCCAAATTTTCTTCTCCATCCCGTTGATTTTCAAGCACAGAACAACTTAACTTATGGTTGCTTCCTTCCGGACCTCACCAGTTTCGCTAAGAAGCCTATCCTGAAAGACGAGACTTCTCAGTTGAAAATTTGGAATAACTTATGTATTCCACACCGCCTTCAGGCTGCGACCACACCATGAACCGGATTTGTGTTACAGAGAACCGGTAGCTCTCCGATCGTTGGCCTTCTGCAAAAAGAAATAGATGCACACTGACATTTAAAGATTACTATCAATAAGATTTATATATTAGTTTTGATAATATTAATATAAATTAAAATAATATAGTGAACAACATGAGAATAACAGAAAACAAACTACAAAAAATATTCGAAAAAGCTAAAATAATTAGCCAAGATTTTAAGAATTTACAATCTATGTTGTTGACTTTTCCAGAAAGTTTACTTATACTTAGATTATCTGCAAAAGAAGGCTCTACAAAATTTGGTACAGCATGTGGAGTATATGTACAAAATCTAAAGGAGATTGAAAGTGGAAAAAGTAAATTGGGTCATAAAAGAGTAAACAGAATTTTAACCCACTTTTCTAATAAAAAACTCGATTTTAATTGGAACAACATTTTAAAGACTTTCAGAGTATTCAGCAGCATATCAAGAGATGGTTTTTTCGGTAGAGAAAGTTTGCTGAATCTCAAAAAATTTTCTTTAAAAAAGAAAAGAAAAATATCTATCTTGGGACTAAAATCAACTCCACCAAATACTTTTGAAAAAACAGTTTTAGATATATTAAATTCCAGAAATATTTCATTTGAATGGCAAGCACCAATATTATCTTCAATGGATTCAGTAAAAATGATCGTTGTAGATTTTGCAATTCCAAATTCTAAAAGTCCCAAATTGTTTATTGAAGTTACAGAGGGCAAAATGCGTTGGATAAAAACTAAAAATGCTTTTAGTTCTTTAACTTTTGAAAAATTAATTTCAGGTCATAGAATTAAAAGGTTTATGCCGGAAGTAAATATTTTATTAGTTTCAAAATTAGAAATTGAGCCAAGACTTCAAAGTTTATTACGTGAAGTTTTCGATTTTGTATTAACAAAAGAAACTTTAAACAAATTACCCAAAATTATAAGTGAAATTAATGCAAACTAAAATTGAAGAATTATCAAAAATATTTGATACAGAAACAAAAAGAAAAATCATTCATTTACTCATGACATTACCAGAAAAGGAATGGTACGGCTCAGAAATGGCATTAAAAATTAAAGTAACACCAGCTTCTGTTTATCAGCAAATTGATGATTTAATAAAACAAAATGTTTTATTCGAAATAAAGAAAGGTAGGATGAGATTTTTTAAGCTAAATTATGATCATTGGTTAATAAAACAGTTTTTATAAATTGCTGAACAGGAAGAATTTTTCAAGGAGATCTGGATATCAAGAAGGATCTCCCAAACGGAACGACAAGAAATAAACCTAATAAATACCGTAGAAGTGCAAAAATAATTATGAAAAAACTAGCAAAAATATTAATCTGTTCCCTTTTCGTTGGTTTTATTATAAATTTGATTTCTCTAGTGATTGATACTGGTCGTTGGTATTTGGGCATAGGAAAATATCTTGGTTTTCCATTTACATGGCTTCATATCACAGACACTTATGAAATATTTTGGATGGGGTTGTTTTTAGATTTTATTGTTTGGTTTGTAGTTTCATTTTCAATTCTATTCTTTTATTTCAGAAGGAAAAAGTAACAGATCCTTCTTGGTCTCAGGATCATTCAAGGAAATCTACATAACCAAGAGGAATTATCCGAACATCTGCTGAAAAGTAATTAAGATTTAATTGTTTAGAAGTCAACTATTAGTTAGTGAGATGGGAAGACTTCTTTAAACATAATTGGAAGAAAATATTGATAGTTTTAGTCATACTGGCAGTATGGTATTTTTTCGGCAGCAGTGGATTATATATTTCTGGGATTGGTTTCAATAGTGGTGGTGCAATAGTTGGAGGATATAAAAAATGCTCCTGTTTAGGAATTCCTAATAATGATCTTCGAATGGGTGGCAGTAGGTTTTATTGCATTGGCATACCAATTGATTGTCACTGCTATCTTGAAAATGGTTATCCTGGAATTGAGAAATCAGAAGAAGTAGGTTGTGATTGTCCTGAAGGGAAATATTACATAGATTTCCCTGCTGGCCGAACTGATTATTGCAATCTCTTTAGAAGTTGGTAATCACTCCTGCTTGTAGAACTTGTTCAAAAAAATTTTCACTTCAGCGCAGCCTCAATCCTGCCTATGGCTTCCTCTATCTTCTCGTACGCAGTAGCGTAACTCATCCTCACAAACCCCTCTCCATGTTTGCCAAATTCAGTTCCAGGGATGACCATGACTTTTGCTTCCTTTAAAATTCTGTTAGCAAACTTTTCCGAGCTCTTCTCCACGGCTTCGACATTCGGAAAAGCGTAAAAAGCTCCCTTCGGCTTTGTGCACCTTATTCCCGGCATTTCGTTCAGCCGTTTGACAATCATCTTCCTTCTGCGGTTGTACTCGCTGCGCATCTTTCTCGTATACTGCCCGGCTTGCTTCAGCGCGACAACAGCAGCCATTTGGTTAGAAGTAGGAGCGCCAAGGGTAGTGCAGATTTTGAACTCTGCCATTTCCTTTATGACTTTTTCAGGCCCGGCTGCATAGCCGACACGGAAGCCGCACATTGCATATGTTTTGGAAAAAGTCTGCAAGGTCAGAACATTATTTTCCATGCCGTTAAGACTGCCGATGCTTATGTGTTTTGCATCGTCGTAAACAAGCTTTTCATATGCTTCATCAGAAACAATCATCAAATCATTATCTAAAGCAAAATCAGCAATATTTTCAAGCGTCTTTTTTTTAAAAACTATACCAGTAGGGTTTGATGGTGAATTAACAATGATAACTTTTGTATTGGCAGTGACAAAACTTTTTATATCTTCTAGATTGACCTCAAAGTTATTTTGTTCCAGCAAAGGAATGGAAACAGCTCTGCCTCCCATGACTTCAACTATAGGCCTGTATGCTATGTAACCAGGGTTTGGAATAAATGCCTCCTCACCTGGGTCGACAAATGCCATTATCGACAAAAGTATAGCTTCTTTCGAACCACATGTTACTAGCACTTGTTTAGGCGTGACATCTATCTTATTTTCCTTTCTCAGTTTTTCAGCAATCGCTTCCCTCAATTCTTTTTTACCTTGCATCGGAGAGTAGTGAGTGAAACCACTTTTCATAGCTTTTTCTGCAGCTGTTATAACTACCTTAGGCGCAGGAAAATCAGGCTCCCCCGCTCCCAGAGAAATTATAGTCGGATCCTGTTCTATAACTTTCAGGCTTTCTGTAATTTTAGACTTACCTATTACTTTCACTCTTTCGGCAAGTCTATACATAATAATAAGATTGTTTCAGACATATTTTAATTAAGTGTTGTTATGCTGGACAAGTTCTTCTCGCCACAATCTGTGGCTATAGTAGGTGCTTCTCACACTGCGGGAAAGATAGGATACTCCATAGTTGAGAACTTTGTAAGAGAAAAATTCGCAGGGAATATATATCCAATCAATCCCGACACCTCGCCTATATTCAACCTGCCTGTTTACAAATCTGTGAAGGATGTTGAAGGAGAGATAGACTTGACTGTGATAGTTGTGCCCGCTGCTGTAGTGCCCGAAGTGCTGAAAGAGTGTGTTGCTAAAAAAATAAAAGCTGTAATAATAATCTCTGCCGGATTTTCTGAAGTTGGAGGGGAAGGGAAAAAGTTGGAGGAGAAGTGTAAAAAAATTATTGCGGGGACTGGCACTAGAGTGATAGGGCCAAATGTTATAGGTGTGTACGACAGCACTACGCATGTCGACACATTATTTTTATCACTGAACAAGATGGGCCGCCCTAAACCCGGTGGGATAGCATTCATCAGCCAGTCTGGAGCGATAGGCTCGACGATGTTAGACTGGCTTTCAGAGGAAAACATTGGAATATCGAAATTTGTTTCATACGGAAACGCCATGGACGTTAATGAGTGTGACCTGCTTGAATATCTTGGAAAGGATGAAAAAACAAAAGTCATAGCTGTTTATCTTGAAGGAATAAAAGCGAACGGAAAGAGGTTTATAAAAATATTGAAAGAGATAACGCGAAAAAAACCAGTGGTCATTTTAAAAGCAGGAAAAACTGAGAAAGGAACTAAGGCTGTTGTAAGCCACACTGGCTCGTTGGCAGGCTCTTCTAAAATCTACTCTGCAGTTTTCAAGCAAACAGGAGCGATAGAGGCAAACACTTGGGAGGAATTGTTTGATTATGCTCGAAGTTTCGCAACGCAACCTCTACCAAAAGGAAATAGAGCAGCCATAGTGACAGACGGCGGGGGATTTGGAGTTTTGACAACAGATGCTTGCGAGCAGCTTGGAATACAATTGCCAGAGCCAAGCAATCAATTAAAAAATAAATTCAAAAATATTTTTCCACATTATGTTATACTGCGGAATCCGATTGATTTGACAGGAGATGCTACGACTGAAAGATACAGGACTGCGATAGAAGAATGTTTGAAAAGCAAAGAGTATGACGGAGTGATTGCTATAGTTCTCTATCAAGTTCCTACTTTGGATAAAAACATAACGAATGTTTTGATTGAGCTGTCTAAAAAATATGAAAAACCTTTGCTTTGCTGCGCGTCGGGAGGAAAATCAACAAAAACAATAACTACTATTCTGGAAAACAACAGGGTCCCCGTCTATCCCACGCCAGACAGAGTAGCAAAATCTTTTTCTATTCTAGTAAAATATTCTCGATGGTTGAAAAAATAATTTCACTATCGCCCAGTAATTTCAGCCAACGGTTGTGATAAACTTTATATACTTACACTGTACCTTATAGACTCATAGGTGAAAAATGAATGCCTGAAGATTGGGACGAGCTTTCAGACGACGAAGAAGAGGAAGACCTCGAGGAAGAAAGTTCCGAAGAGTGGTGAACTTTCTATTTTTCTTTTTATTTTTCAAAATATTTACAGCTTTTGTGAGAGACCGAACATTTTTGACGATTCCTGCGAAAGAGCTAAAAGGTTTTTCCTCCTTTTCTTCAACTCTTTCACATCGTAGACGCGCTGCGCAGTGCAAACCATCTGCATTTCTTCCTTTAATGCTTTGGCAAAATTAACAATTCCCTTCGTCCTGTCAGTGTTCGCTGCTATCAGGAACGGTCGTGACATCGACACGCCGCTGGCGCCGAGCATCATCGCTTTAGCCACATCAACTCCGTCAGCAAACCCTCCAGCAACAATGACATCGAAATCCAATTTCATCTTGTTTGCCTTTTCCAGTGAAGCTATAGACGGCAGTGAGGTCTCGTTCATTATCAGCCACGGAGACATCCCCGTCCCGCCGCCATGTCCGTCGATTGTTACGCACTTAATGTTTATATTTTCTTTTTTCTTCACTTCCTGGCACAATTTTAGAAATTCATGTATTCCATTTCCAATTCCAATCTTTATCCATATCGGAACATTCAGCTGGGAATATTTCTTCAGCGTCTCGACAAAATTTTCTTTTATCAAGCTTCCCGGATGCGTGTGGCGCTCGAAATTTTTCTCGTCATGTTCGATTATCAAATAACCAAGACCTTCATATTTTTTTGCGTTCGCGTTCGAATCGAAAATTATTTCTCCACCTAACCCCTGCTTCGCTCCTTGACCGAATTTTATTTCTATAGCCTGCGCTCCGAGCTCAACGCCTGTCTCTAGAGCATTGAGTCTCATATCAGTGTAACTAGCTTGAACAATTATCGCCCCAAGTTTTTCGTAATGGTCAAGAAAAGGCTTTATCATGTGCTTCAGTCCTTCCTTCCCGAAGGTGGCCATGATATTTTCTCCTATCACTCTCACTATGCCGGCAGATGCTGCTCCGTGAGAAACAGTATCGGCAATCGTGCTTGCGACTTTTGTTGAACCCATCGCCCCGATTGTGACGGGGAGAGAACATTTGAATCCGCCTAATTCACATTCTGTTTTGACTTTGGTGAAAAAATTCCCTATTCCAAACAACTCTGGCAGAATTTGTATATCCTGCAGGCCAGGCAGCCTTTTCTCCGCGCCGAACTGGTCAAATCCAAAAGGCTCAGGATAAATTGTCCTTCCTATCTTTGCCTTCAATCCAATCTCGCACTTGCCGCACCTTATACATAGAGAGCATAACCCACTTTGTGAAGGATGGTCGGGATAAGTGAGATTTGTTTTCGTGGTTATATCCCAGTTGTAGTGCCTTCTTGACCCTTTCATCTCTGCCATGGATATTAATTATTTGGTTTGTTTATAATTTTACTTATGCTTAGCATGGAAGAAGGAGAGAAGCTGGCGAGACTAGCAAGGCGGGCTGCAGAGAATTATTTTAAAAACGAAAAATTGATTCTGGAAAAATGCACGCAAAAAAGTTTTCTGGAAAAACGCGGGGTGTTTGTGACAATTGAAACGTATCCGGAAAAAAATTTGCGCGGGTGCATTGGATTTCCAGACGCTGTCATGCCTTTGTGTGATGCTGTACAACAAGCAGCTGTTTCCGCAGCGTTTGAAGATCCGAGATTTCCGAAACTGGATGCGGAAGAGATGAAAAAAATTGTCTTTGAAGTCTCTGTGTTGACAAAGCCGGAGCCGATAATTGTGAAGGATGCTAAAGATTATTTGAAAAAAATAAAAATCGGTGAAGACGGTTTGATTATTCAGTGCGGATATCAGTCAGGTTTGTTGTTGCCTCAAGTTGCTGTCGAACAGAAATGGAATGAAAAAGAATTTTTAGATAATTTGTGCTTGAAAGCTGGATTGATGCCGGATGCTCTGCACGATAAAAAAACAAAAATATGGAAATTCCAGGCGCAGATATTTTCTGAGGAGAAACCTGAAGGCAAAATAAAAGGTATGTATTAATTTTAAAAAACCAATATTAAAATTATGACAATAGATACGATACTCTTGGGTATAATAGCGACAGTTCTGGCACTCCCGTGGACGCTGAAAACTGCCGGCTTTTACGAAAAAGTGAAGAAACATTACAAAACCGCCTTGTCGGGATTTGTGCTGGCAGGCGTTGCGGCGACAGTTTCCAACTTCATATCCGCGTGGGAAGGCCTCTCGTTCATTTCAAACTCAATGTCATATCAATGGACGATATTGGGAATTGAAGGCATTGGAACATTGATACTGGCAGTTGGTTTGCTAGGAATATTCAAAGAACTGTTGACAAATTAAATCTAGCCAAACATGGCAGCTAGGGCAGACTCGGGCGTCTGCTCGTCTTTTTCTTCACTCAAAACAACATATTCACTCCGCTCTTCAGTTTTTTCCTTCATAACTTTCCTTCCATCCCTACAATCACCGCACAGCCACTGTCCGCTTTTTTTTGTTATGCATCTCACACAGCCTACAATCTCGCAGTTACTACATTCAACCATCTCTGTCGTCTTCACTCCGCAGCGGGGGCATATGAAATCCATAAAACCAGCTAATCATATCTTTTGTGTTTGGTTATTTTAAAGTCTGTGATGAACTCTTCTTTTATGGCATGAAACATGGGCTTTAGCTTTTCCACATCCACCTCTCCTGCTGTAGTAACTTCATCCCTGATTTCTGCAGCCAAAACTTCTGCAAATATCGCCACATGGTCTCCATGCTGTTTCTGTTCAGTCATTTCACACTCTATCCAAGCCTTTGCTTCCTTGACACGCGGTGGATCTACACGTTCAGAAGAAAACCAGCTCAGGCCAGACAAAAGAAGCTTGTCCACTCCGTTTTGGTATGGTGTTGAACAACGCAAAACCTGGTTGATGTACTCCCTTCCGAGGATGTTGATAACAAATTCTTTGTGGTCGACTATATTTTGGTAGCTGTGCCTTGTTGGAGCCAAAGATACCATAACGATTGCAGGATTGATGCTGACCGGAGTTGCAAAGTCTACTGGCGCAGCGTTAACACCTGACCTAGAGTTGACTGTTGTGACGAGTAGGAGAAGCCTCGGTGATAACAACCTATATGCCTTAGAAGGTTCGATGCGCATCTTTTCCAATTTATTCTTGGTTTTTATGCGTAAAATCGTTATGTCACCACTCGATGAAGACTATGCTTAAATACCGCATAGAAGTCTTTATATGCTGCCCTCAAAAATTCTATTATAGGTGAAATGATGGTATTCGAAGGAGTAATCGGCTTAGGCATAGCCTGCCTATTAGCTCCAGCGATTGCTGAGTTCGCCAAACTGAGACATAAAGCAGAAAAAGGTTTCAGCTGGTTGGCAGTTGCAGGAGTGTTCTTCCTATTCTCAGCAACGTTCGCTACAGTCACAGCTGTAGTTCCGATGTTGGGGCAATTGTTCCTAGAACCTTTGTTCCAGGTGATCGGATGGGTCCTAGCGCTAATAGGAACACTGTTCGTGGGCTATGAAATGCTGTTTGAAAAATAGAAAGAATTTTTTGAATTTTCTTTCTTCTTTCTTTTTCTTACGATGAGGAGTATATATTTTTCCTAAGAAGAATTTTTCTAAACAGTTAAAATGCAGGGGGTGGGTATAGCCTTGGCAGCGGATGCAGACGATATGCGTCCACTGGCGGCTGGGTGCAGATAGCAATTACGGATGTAAAAAACTTCAAGGTGAATATGCTCGTTGTGCGTAATAAGCAATATGATTAGGTTTGGATTGGCAACGAACACACGACTTATGAGGGATTTCATTCATAGATACGCCTAATATCTCACCATGAAAGTCTTCCATAATCCCGCGTCCACATTCTTCTGTTCCACACCACTCGAGTCTTGCAATACCATTTTGTCCAACAATACGAGAAATGTCATCATAAGAGCTTGCATCTTTTATTTTTTCATTTAAAATTTTTTCGCTCTTTCCGATTATATGTGATTTTATTTCTTTGAAATACTGTAAAGATTTTTGCTCTAATTCTATGCTGGGCAATGTTTCTGGTTCGTCTTTATCCCTCCTGTAAACCCTTACTGTGTGATTTTTTACATCTTCGAGACTTACACCAATTCTTACAGGAATGCCCTTTCTTCTCCACATAGGAAATTTTTTTCGAGGAAGAACTTTTTTTGAGTCATCAATAATAACTCTAACGCCATGCAACCCCTCTTTTATCTTTTCAGCATACTCTCTGACGAAATGATCATTTTCCCCTGTATACACTGGAATAACTACCGCTTGATATGGCGCAAATTCAGGTAAAATTTCTAATCCATATTCATCTACGTGCAAAGAAAGCATAGCAGCTAATACTCTTTCGGATATCCCAAAAGTTACTTGATGTGTATACTCATGCTTTCCATCTTTAGTTAAAAATTTTATATCAAATGCCTTTGAATATATTTGACCTTGATAATATGCAACTCCAACATTAAAACTAACTTCTTTTGCAGGCAAATATGTTTCAAACGAAACCATTTTTTCTGAAACAGGCAAATTGCCCCATTGTGGTCTCGTTAGCATTTTATATGGTATACCTAAAGAGTCATGAACATCTTTAAGAACTTCTATCACCTTTTCAAACTCATATTGAGCATCTTCCTTAGTTTCGTGCGCGCTGTGAGCTTCTAAAAGTGATGTGAATTCATCGCTGTTTAGCAAGGAATATGGGTGTTTATGAGGTCGAAAAGTACTGCCTATCTGAAACATTTTTAGAGGTAAATCTGCATGTGATTTTATCCATCGATTGAACATAGAATAAATTCCACACTCACCAGTTGGATTGAGAAAAACATCCAACGGCTCTTCGCCCTTTCTCAACCAGAATACTTTGTCTTCGAAATTAGCTATGGAACGTGTTACCTTTCTTAATGCACTTCCAGGTACAAGCCTTGGAAATTGATATTGTTTATATCCTATTTTTTCAATTTTTTCTTTAATCGTATCAAATACAAGTTCTTTAAATTTGAAACCGGTAGGCAACCAAACATATGTACCTCTGAGAGGATACGAAGGATCAATTATATCGGTCGTTGCTAAAAGTTTTTCTAGTTCTTGGAAATTCATAGTAATCAAATCCTTTTATATTTTATATCATCTCTATAGAGAATTCTCCGTCCTTCAGTCTTAATTCCTTTATTCTAACAGTGCCTCTAATTTCGTCTTCAACTTGCTTTAGTTTCTCGGCCTCGGGATGTGTCAATGTCAAATTATTTATAGTTGAACCTAAACTCAAGTCATGATTGTGCTTCCACCTTCTTAATTCAGATATAGTTTCGACTTCCAAATCACCGAGTTCTTCAGCTTTTTCGTTTTTCCATTTGGGTTTATGTTTGGGCCATCTTGAAATATGTATGCTTTTGTACCCTTCATATTTTCTAAATACCCCTTGATAAATTTCCTCAGTGATATGTGGCATGAATGGAGCAAGAAGTTGTAAGCTACTCAATAAAACATTATACAATGTATATTGGGCACCTCTCTTATCTCTAGGTACGGCTTCGCCATACAACCTATGCTTTACAATTTCTAAATAATTATCACAAAAATCATGCCAAAAAAAATTCTCTAACCTATCTCTTGCATTACTATATTGGTAAGCCTCAAAATCTTCAGTAGTTTTTTGGATAACATAATTCAATTTTGCTAATATCCATCTGTCACTAGTTTTTAGTTCGTCTATATCCGCATCGTGTCCATCAACAATATGATTAGAAGAGAACCTAATGGCATTCCATAATTTTGTTGTTATATCCTTCCCTCTAACAACATCTTTTTCTTGGAAAGGAAGATTATCGCCTAACTTTATACCAGCTGCCCACCATCTTAACGCATCTGCTGAATATTTGTTTATGACGTCTTCAGGTAAAATCACATTACCTTTGCTTTTTGACATTTTCCTACCACGAGCATCCAAACCGTGACCAGATATCATTATCGCTTTCCATGGTAGTGCATCTGTATGAATATAACTTTTAAGTATTGTATAAAACGCCCATGTCCTGATTATTTCATGTGCTTGTGGTCTCAGATTCATGGGATAAATTAAATTCATTAAATTATTTTTTTTGTCCCAGTGGGCATTGATAAGTGGTGTCAAACTAGATGCCATCCATGTGTCCATGACGTCAGTTTCAGGTGCAATATTATCATCGCCGCATGAAGGACATGATTTACTGTATTTTGTGACTCTTGGATCTACAGGTACCTCTTTCTCATCTGCTATGATTGGAATGCCACAATCATTACAGTACCATACTGGAAATGGCACACCATAAGGTCTCTGCCTTGAAATGTTCCAATCCCATTTTAGACCTTTAACCCAACTTTCATAAACATTTTTCATATGCGGTGGATACCATTCTATTTTTTCACCTTGGCGAATTAATGCATCCTTTAAATCTAGTATCTTCACAAACCACTGATTTTGAATATTAAATTGTATATGGTTTTCGCATCTTTCGTGCACAGGAACTTCATGAACAATATCTTCTTGTCTAGTTATGATACTTTGATCAAAAAGTTCTTCTAAAATTGCTCTTCTGGTTTCATTAACATTAAGTCCAACATAACTTCCGGCTTGCCCATCGAATCTTCCATCATTTTGAATAATTATTTTTGAGGGCAAATTATATTTGCGCCACAAATCTATATCACTTCTATCACCAAAGGTACATACCATAACAACTCCTGTGCCAAACTCTGGATCAATAGACGTATCAGATAAAACAGGGACTCGGTTATTGTATATGGGTACGATTAAATATTTTCCGACGATATTTGAATACCTGCTATCATTCGGATTAACAAAAACAGACACGCACGCGCCCAACATTTCTGGTCTAGTAGTAGCAATTGAAAATTTATCACCATCTTCTAAGTGGAAATCTAAATAGTTCAATTTGGAATGTTCCTCTCTGTTTTCCAAATCTGCTTGAGCTAAAGACGTTCTGCATGTCGGACACCAAATAGCAGCATCTTTTTTTCTATAAGCTCTGCCGTTTTCATAAAGTTTTATGAAAGATTTTTGAGACGTTTCCATAACTTCTGGACTTATTGTGCTATAGCTTTGTCGCCAATCAACTGATATGCCAAGTTTTTTCCATACAGATTTGAATTCCTCTCTAGCTTTGGCCACTTCTGCTTCTACTACGCCAATAAAATCTTTTGGGTTCATGTCTCTTAAGTTTATTCCTAATTTGCTCTCCACAAATCTCTCTGTTGGGAGACCGTTATCATCAAATCCCATTGGATAAAATACGTTAAATCCTTGCATTCTTTTGTACCTAGCAATAAATTCTGCCTGGCTGTATGACATCGCGTGTCCCACATGTAGTGATCCTGAGACTGTTGGCGGTGGTGTATCTATGGAATACACTGGTTTATTGGAGTGTTTGTCAAAATCATATACTCCTTCTTTTTGCCACCACTCTTGCCATTTTTTTTCAATAAGTTGTAAGTCAGGACGTTTAGACGTTGATAAAATAATTGATGAGTCATTCATGTTTGATATAAAAAACATTAAAAGTTAAATAGTTAACTAATGCATAAAAAATCTGCTTGTTAATTTGAGCGTATAACATCAATAAGGTACAAATTCCCCGTTTTTAACTTGCATAACAGTAAGTGGTCTGTGGGTATCGCCATTACTATCAACACTAATTATGCCCGAAACTCCTGTATAATTTTGAATTGTATGCAATCCGTCTTTTATTTCATTAGGTGTTGTTCCAAACTTTTGCATTACCGTTCCCAAAACCATCATGGCGTCAAATGCAGAATCGGCAGTTATACCTGGTTTTTCATTGTATTTGCTCATAAATTCCTTTTGAAATTCCGCTGATGGTTCTCCCACAAAAGGCGCTATTACACCTTCTAAAAGTTTGCCTCCCAAACCTAGAACTTGCGCACTACCTACTAATCCGCCATGAGAAAATATCTGTTTGTTTATTCCCAATTCTCTCATTTGTTTAATTATAAGCACTAAACTGTCCGGGAAAACGCCGATATAATATGCATCGGGCTTACTTTCCTCTGTTTTGAGTAGTATTGTTCTAAAATCTGTTTCTCCGGGATTGACAGCATTTTTTGCAACTACTTGCCCTCCCAAACTTTCAAATTTAGAAGTTACGGCATCTCTTTGTGCATAACCCCATTCATTGTTAATGTAAAATATTCCAATTTTTCTATACCCCAGCTCGTATGCCTTGCTCGCCGTTAATCCTCCTAGGTCATTCTCTGAAAACCAAAACCTAAAAATGTAATCACCTGCTTCAGAAATTTTAGGCGATGTTGAACCAGGAGTTATTAAAACTACTTTATTGTCTTGAGCTATCGGTATTATTGCCGCAGTAACAGAATCACATGTATCGCCTATTACAGCGACTACTCCATCTACTTGCACCAATTTTTGCATAGCCGTAACTGCCTTTTCTGGCTTGCATTGACTATCTTCGACAATAATCTTGACTTTTTTGCCGTTTATGCCTCCCTGAGAATTTATTTTTTCTGCAGCGAGTAATATGCCCTTTTGAGAAGCTTGTCCCTGATCTGGCGTTCCCTCCCCAGTTAGAGGAAGTACAGCACCTACTTTTATAACTTGCTCGCGAGTAGTAGTTACATAATAATACAATGTAAGTAAAATCGTTACAGCAGCAATAATGATAACTAGTTCTTTGTATGGTGATTTCATATCCTATCTTTAAAAAATAAATTGTTAGTAAAACTTATAAGCGTTACGTCAAACGAGGTTTCAAACACCCAATCAGTATTTTCCAACGTCTTCCCATATAGTTGATGGTATACTTTTCTTGCCTTTGAAGGTTATTTTTCCATTGTTTAGAAAATAATATCTATCTGCTATCTTAATTGTACTGTTGATGTTTTGTTCTGCAATCACTATTGTTATACCGTTATTATTTATCTCTTTTATTTTTTCAAAAACTAGTTTTATTGATTTGGGATCCAACCCTAAAGAAGGCTCATCTAGAAGCATGAGTTTTGGATTTTGCGCCAATACTCTGCATATGCCCAAAAGCTGTTGCTGACCGCCACTTAAGGTTTGCGCAACATCGTTCTTTTTTTCTTTTAAGAAAGGAAACAACTCATACGAATACTTTAGATTATTTGCATTACACATGCTCAATTCCAAATTTTCCTTCACCGTCAATTTTCTGAATATTTGACGACCTTGTGGGGCATAAGATATACCAAACTTGATAAGATTAGATGTGTTCAGTCGAGTAAGATCTTTGCCTTCGAATAAAATTTTTCCTGAATATATTTCTGACAGATTAAAAATTGACTTCAATAGCGTACTTTTTCCTGACCCATTATGTCCGAATATGGCAACTATCTCATTGGACCTAACATTCAAGTCAATTCCTCTTAGTATTTTGTTACCGTTGTAACCCGCATGTAAGTTTGATATTCGTAACATTTACTCACCCAAATAAATTTTTGCGAATAACGATTTATTCTTTATTTTTTTAGGTGTTGTATCTAAGATTATTCTACCTTTGTCTATCAAAACTATTCTGTCAGCTATTTTATTCACAAAATTAATGTCATGTTCAGCCAAAAATAATGTTTCTTTGTTCTTTTTTAATTGTAAAAATAGATTTTTCATATTTTTTTTCATGGCAGGACTTAATCCGCTCACCGGTTCGTCCATAATAATTATTTTATGTGGTTTGATTAGTGATCTAGCTATTTCTATAATTCTCTGCTGGCCAAACGATAATTCGTGAGGCAAGTGTTCTAAATTAACCTTAATACCAAGCAATCTAAGCGTATCTGTTATTATTTTTTCTTTATCTTTCAGTGGCTCAGCACATATAATGTTTTTAACAAATTTTGTATCCTCATCGTCTATAGCCAAAAGTAAATTTTGGGCTATGCTAAGGTTAGGAAAAAAAGACGATTGCTGGAATATTCTTGATACTCCCATATTCGAAATTCTGTTGACACTTAGGGTTTTTATATTTTTTTCATCAAGATAAATATCTCCACTGTCTGGTTTGATAGAACCGCAAATAACATTGAATAGTGTAGTTTTACCAGAACCGTTTGGTCCAACGATGGCTGTGATGTTGTTTCTGCGAACCTTGAGACTGCAATTATCTAAAACTAAATGTCCTCCAAATGATTTTGAAACATTTTCAATACTTATAATATCATTCGATTGCGATTTTACCATATAATCCTCTTGGTTTATAATAAATGATGACCAGTAAAATTAAAGAATATAATAGAACTCTTAAAGGACCTATTATCGCAGTCGAAATATCGAGAAATCTTAAAATCTCTGGAACCATTAAAATTATAAAAGTTCCAACAATCGTACCTTTTATTGATGCCAATCCCCCCAATACGACTATTGCCAAAATAGTTATCATCTCCATTGCATCAAAAACTGTTGGGTCTATGAATGTGACATATGAGGCATATAAACAACCAGCAACACCAGTTAAAAAGGAGGCTACAAGTAAAACAATAACCTTTATTTTGAAAGTGTTTTTACCTAGGCTTTCTGCTAAATCATTGTTATCCCTTATAGCCAAACAAACTCGACCAAAAGATGACTTTGCTATTCTATGAATAAAGAAAACTCCCATAAGAGTTAAAAATACCGTAAAAATTGCATACAAAAAAATATTATTAAAGTCTAAACCAAAAATAATGGGTTTGGGAATATTTCTTAAACCATGCGGACCTCCTGTCAATTCGACAGAATTGAGAACTATGTTGTAAGATAAAATTGCGAAAGCCAGTGTAGCTAAGGTAAAATAGTCTCCTTTCAGTTTCCTGTTGACCAAAGATAAAATAAATGCAAATATCATGGGCATTAATCCACTTAATAAAAGCGCGAGGAAAAATGGAGTACCTCTTAAACTAAGTATAGCAGATGTGTAAGCGCCCAAACCAAAAAAAGATATATGCGCAAGGTTCAAAAGGCCCGTTTGTCCGAAAGAAAGATTAAAACTTACAGAGGTCAGCATGTAAATGCTGATAAAAATGACTAAATTTAAAATATAGACTTCAATCATGCTTTATCACCAAAAATACCTCTCGGTCGAAATATCAAAAATAAAAACAACACGACAAATGTTATAGCATCTTTATATGCTGATGGCAAAAACCAAACCCCCACGTTTTCTAAAAAGCCGATTATATAACCGCCAAGTATAGAACCCAGAAGGGAATTTATTCCACCTGCTACCGATCCTGCAAAGCCCTTTATTATCAAATTACTTCCTATGCTTGGTCTCAGAGATTTTTCTACAGAAACTACAATACCACTTATTCCGGCAATAAGAGAACTCAAAATAAAGCAATATTGAAAAATCCTTTCAGTGTTTATACCGCTTATCTCAGCAAGTTCTTTGTTATCTGCAACTGCTCTCATATATTTTCCAATTTTCGTGTAACCAACGAAAATGATTGTCGTGCAGAATGTGAAAATAGACGCTAAAATAATATAAACTTGCGGATAAGTTATTCTTGTTCCGAATATATACAGTCCTTCGGTGCTTATTGCTGGAAATAAAAGCTTGATGTCTACTCCAAAAACCAAAGATATGAAACTTTCAAAAAGTATCAGCAATATAAAACTGATTAAAATTAACATTGCAGTGCTAGTCTTTTTTAATCTCAGATTTCTATAAACAACCGCGTTAAAAAGTACGCCCAGAAATGCAGATAAAAGCAAGGTTATAACAATAGAATAAATTAAATCGATTCCAACAAATCTAACCAAAATATAAAAAACATAAGCACTGAGAGTGATCAAACCGCCATGAGCAAAGTTGAAAAATTTCATTACATAGTAGACCAGACTGAACCCGATTGCGATCAATGCATATATTGATCCCGTTATTAATGTGTTTATTATAAACTGCGTTATTACCATACTTTCTAATTTAATTTCAATTTTAAATAGGATAATTAAATTTCAAGCCAATCGATTACTCGAGGGAATATATCATCTCCGCCAATAATATCATTGCCTTTATGACCTTCATTTTTAAGGATGATTAATTTGTGTTTGCCCTTCCCTTTCTTAATTTGATTGAATAGCTCTATTGATCTGTCTACCGAGACAGAATTATCTTTGTCGCCATGTATGAGCAATATATTTTTATTTTCAAGTTTCTCGGCATAGTCTATCGGGTTTAAATCAATTTTTCCCAAAGACAATTCAATGAAGAATTTTTTATCTAGTCTCCACAAGTTTTCAAACCCCCTTTGTATAAGGCACCATGTTTCATTCAAGTCCTCTTCTTTATGACTTTTGTTATGTGTTCTATAATCCGTGGGGGCCGCGATTGCAATGATATTTTTTACTTCTTTAGATTTTGCTCCAGCAACCAAAACTACTGAACCGCCAAAACTACCGCCCAACAATGTTATGTCTTTTACAGTCCAAGAGAAGCTGGTATTATCAGCTAAATTCATTGCCGTGCCTTTGCTTACAAAATTAATAGTGTCCAAAGCAGTTTTAACACAACTTTCTAAAGTGTTTTTACCATAACTACCCCAAGTACCAATATATTCTGGATAAACCATGACAAATCCTTTCTCAATGTATCCATGCAGTGGTGCTGGATTTAATTGATATGGGTGTGATGGTAGACCATGATGCGAGATTATAAATCGAAGTGGTTTTTTAAAATCTACTTCACTACTCCAATAAATGTTTGCCAAGACTTCTCCATATCTCACCCTTGCTAGCTTTAGTTTCATATTTAGTTTTAATTCTAGTAAGTTAAAAAAGTATCTATATTTCTCAAAAAGCATTTTGAGATAAACAAGAAAGCGTTTGGGATGTGCTTTAACTTCATCATTTAAGAGTTAAAAATTTAGGTAAAAGAAAATGGAACTTTCTGGATTAAATGGTCTTTGATGTTCTTAACCATAGGTCAAATACCATCGATTTTCCTAATGAAAATTCACAGGAAAATAATTTTGTGGGCTCAGTGCCAACCAAATTTCAAATAAACTGGAGATTTTATTTACAAATGTAAAATGCACATGCCTAGCATTACAGTGCATTAAATTTCCTGCACTAGCATAGCAGTTCAATGCATTTGTGTGCAGGGGGTG
>Ga0315282_10005701_pt1 | contig 21109 bp, 15 predicted proteins | sample YL17G07_20_MG_FD_203693 | JGI IMG/M metagenome (GOLD analysis project Ga0315282, IMG submission 203693) | Sediment microbial communities from Yellowstone Lake, YNP, Wyoming, USA - YL17G07_20 | ecosystem: Environmental > Aquatic > Freshwater > Lake > Sediment | place: USA: Wyoming | collected... | reverse complement strand
ATTTCAATTGGAACCTTCGCCTTTGATTGGTAAGATTTTGAGAGAAATAGAGGAATTGCAGGCAATTGGAAAAATAACGACTAAAAAACAGGCCCTGGATGCCGCAAGAAAATTAATATAGCCAGAATTTAGGGGTTGTGGTAGAATAAGAAAGTATGAAAAAAATAATATTGCTCATAGCCATTATTTTTTCTTTTTTTTCAAGCCCCCTTTCTGTTTTAGGTTTGTCCGAAGCCGAAGATACAAATGAGGCCGGGGAGTTTACGAGAGAGCCTGCTTTTGAAAATGAGAATAAGGTTACTACGCAGGGCAGGAATGCAGCTATGGAGAAGGTTTTGGCTATAGAGTCGACTTTGCGGAAAATAAGTATTGAATTAACTATGGAATACGCTTTTGCTACGCATGGAGAACAAACCTTTGAAATGGTCAATAATCAGGAGGCGATTGTCTCGAAGTTAACCTATCCTATCAAAGGAGGAATGTTGATTTTAAAAGGAGAGGTTGGGTTTTTCTCCAAAATTTTCTTGGGCGGAAGGTATGGAAGTAGTGAGTTTAAAAAAACAACTTGTTCGGATGAGGATTGGGGCCTTTATGATGAGGACTGGGCTTTTGGGACTGATAATTACATTGATTACCAGATAACCAAACAAGATTGTAAATCAAAGTTAGATTTTTTCGATATCAATTTTTACTATCGCCTTATGGATTTAGATAGAAACGAGGCAAAGGAGAGGTTCCTTTCTTGTATATCCGTGAGGGAAAAACAGCTATGGGATTATATACAGTTAGACAAATTATTCTTCGATATATTTATTGGCTATCAGAGCCAAAAGGGCCGTTATAACATGGTAGATCCACTCAGAGAATGTTTACTAGATGATGAGGGAATACACTATTCTGTATTAGGCTTACCAGATAATATCGGCTTGAATTCCTTCTATAAAATCGAATACAAGGGGCCGCGGCTGGGTTTTAGAACAGGAACCCGAGGCAAGTTAAATACACAGTTTAGTTTTGCTTATGCCTGGCTTAAGACAGATGCTTATGGCTGGTGGAATTTAAGGGATTATTCCTTTAGGCAAAACGGTAAGAATGGGCGGGGTTTGGATATTGAGTTAGAGGCAACCTATAGATTTACGCCGCGTATTTCTGCAGGATTAGGCTATAATTATTTCTATTATCAACAAAAGAAAGCGAAAGGATCCGGGGCTCAACCTGATTTTGTCTATGAGGATTTAGATATTATCCGAAATGCAAATTGTAAAATTTACGGGCCTTCATTTGTCCTAAAATATATTTGGTAATAAGTCCGTCTTTTTTTGCTCCGTTAAGAATTCCATACCATCTTATATAATCCGTTTTTAGCCAAAAATTACATTTAATTATATCGGAAATTGAATATTATTGTTGTGTAGAAAGATCCGAGCGTAAGCGAGGCCTATCTTATCGAGAGGAGGCAGGGGATGCTTAAAATTGAAGAAATAAAAATAGGGGAATTGAATTCTCGGGAATTTATTGAACAAAAAGTAAAGGAGATTTCTTCTATTGTCGGCGATGGTTTAACAATTAACGCTTTATCCGGCGGCGTAGATTCTTCGGTGGTCACGATGTTAGGACATAAGGCCTTGGGTAATAGACTAAAAACATATTTTATAGAAAATGGTTTAATGCGGCAGGGTGAACCTCAAAATACTGTTTCATTGTTTAAAAAATTTTCTGTACCGGTAGAAATAGTAGATGCACAAAACCAATTTATGCAGGCATTAAAAGGCATAACCGACCCAGAGGAGAAAAGAGAAGCTATTACTCAAACTTTTTATAAAGAGGTTTTTGGTGATTTAGTAAGAAAAAGTGCTGCTAAATATCTTTTGCAAGGAACGATTTTAACCGATGTGGACGAAACCGTTGCGGGGGTCAAAAGGCAACATAATGTTTTTGAACAATTAGGTATTGATCCCCAGGAAGCATTCGGCTATAAAATTATCGAACCTCTGGTGCAACTGCGCAAGGACGGAGTAAGAAAGATAGCTGAAGCCTTGGGGCTACCCAAGGCTATCTATAATCGGATGCCTTTTCCTGGTCCGGCTTTGTCAGCAAGGGTAATTGGAGAAGCGACGCCTGAAAGAATAAAAATAGTAAGGCTGGCAACTGCTATTACTGAAGAAGAGCTGGCTTCGACAAGCGCCTTTCAATATATGGCAATATTGCATCAGGATAGAGTTACGGGTATGCGGAATGGAAAAAGGGATTTTGGTTTACAAATTGAAATTAGATGTTGGGACAGTATTGATGCCAGAGTTGCCACACCTACAAAATTATCTTATGATATTTTAGATAAATTGGCTAAAAGGATAATAATAGAGGTGCCTGGCGTAGTAAGCGTTACCTATAATATAACTCCTAAGCCCCCTTCAACCATAGAGGCGGTTTAGTGTGAATAGAATTTTAAAGGCTATCAAAGCGATAGAAAAACAGGTTGGGGAATTTAAAATCCCCTGGGTTACCGAGGTTTCTAAAAGAAAAGACCCTATAAAATCCGAAAATCCGCGATTAAAAGACTTACTCCATTAGAAAGCTCCGTGTTTCAACGCGGGGTGAACTTTCTAACGGAGTTTACTTTTCTCACTGAAAAAGACAGAAGCCCCCGTTTCTAAGTCCTTGCAAATTCTTAATTATTTGCTAAACTGAATTCATGCCGCTTAATACCCCGGAAATCAAGAAATTAATTCAAGAGCAAAATCTTATTCAGGGATTTATCAATTTAGACGCTCAACTTACTCCCAATGGTTTTGATTTGACCGCAGGTAATATCTTTAACTTTAATGCTTCGGGGGCGTTAGATTTTTCTAATAAAGAAAGAAAGGTCCCTGAAGGCAAAGAGATTTTACCAAAAAAGAGAAATGCCCAAGATAAATTCGGCTGGTGGAATTTAAAGAAAGGGGCATATAAGGTAAGAACCAATGAGGTTATTAACCTGCCTCTTGATTTAATTGCCATCGCTTTCAGTCGCACTTCCTTGTTAAGAATGGGCGCATTTACTCAGCACGGCGTATGGGATGCGGGTTTTAAAGGGAAGAGTGAATTTATTTTGGTTATTGAGAATCCAAAAGGGATAAGGCTCAAGCAGAACGCCAGGATTGCGCAGTTAATTTTCTTAAAGATAAACGCAGCAATCCAGGGTTATCAAGGCGTTTATCAGAATTATATATGAAGAAGACTCCCTCTCTATATGCAGCGGTGTTAATTTTGATATTTTTCTTAAGTTTTATTGACAAATTATACGCGGATACCCTGTATCTTAAAAATGGACGTAGTATCGATGGTCTCATAAAAAACGAAGACGAACAGAATATCGAGTTAGACGTGGGGTTCGGCACAATTAAGTTCCCCAGAAAAGAGATAGAGCGGGTATCTAAATCTACTACTGAAGAATCTCAAAGCATCCAGCAAGAATGGCAGAAGAAGAAACTAGAGGCTAAGGAGGAAAAATTAAGAAAAGAGCTTGAGCCAAAAGATATCAAGGTTCAGCAAGAAAAAGGGTATATAGCCATAAACGCTGTATTAAACAAAAGAATCCCTGTTTTACTTGTTTTAGATACGGGTGCATCAATGGTGGTATTATCGAATAATACAGCGAAGAAATTGGGGCTAGATTCGGGTAAAAAAGAAGAGATGCTGCAACTAAAATTGGCTGATGGCCGTAAGATTAACGGCAGGTATGTGCTTTTAGAAAGCATTACCGTCCAAGACGTAGAAGCGAAAGACGTGGATGCCGCTGTTTTATTGGAAGATGTAGAAGATGCGGGTTTTAAAGACGGACTGTTGGGTATGTCTTTTTTAAATAGGTTTAATTTTAAAGTTGACCAGAAGAATAAAAGATTAATCTTAGAAAAGATAGAATAGAATAGAGATTATAAAATAAAATGAGAAAGAGGCCGATAATAATCCTGTTATGTTTATATTTGTTCCACATAATAAGTAACTATATTTGGCTAAAAATAGATAAGTCATATCTGCTTTTTGACGCTGCCGATTACCACATAAATAGCCTGATACTCTTTGAGGTTCTCAAGAATTCTCCTTTATCTTTATTATCCGCTAAGTTATTTTCTGTTGTCGGAAAAAGCGGGTTGTTTGTTGAGTTGTTCACCGCTTGCTTTTATTTTATTTTTGGAACTTCCCAAGACGCAGCGGTAATGATAAATAGTTCTATTTTTTTAGGTGTGCTTTTATTTTCCATATATGGTATTGGAAAAAAAATACATAATGAAAGAACGGCATTGTTAAGCGTATTTATCGTAAGTATGTATCCAGCAGTGTTTAACCATTTAAGGTTATATATGTTCGACTTGCCTCTGAGCGCATTCGTAAGTCTAAATATATATTTGCTTTTACGCTCAAATAACTTTAAAAATAGGACTTTTTCAATACTCTACGGATTAGTTACTGGTTTAGGATTATTGACCAAGTTTAATCTTTTAGCTTTCATCATTGGCCCGATACTCTTAGTTTTTTACAATAATTTAAGACAGGCAGGTAAGAAAACAAGTTCGAGACTTAAACGGCAGAGCCTCGTTTTTGGACTCAAGCCGGGAAATATCTTACGAGAAAAAAAATTTAACACCGCGTTGGTTACTATAATTATTATGACGTTGATTTTTGGCATCCACAGTCTTAGATTGATGCTTTCGCATTCTTTTGGCATTTTATGGATAAGAAATTTAGGTATGTCCGGAGGTTCCTTTGGCGACAAGATTATTTCTCTTTCAATTCTTTGGTTCTATAGTTTTTTGATTTTTACCGTATCCGTCATTAATGAATCACTATCGCTCTTTTTTTTACTAATATTTGTTATTGGTTTACTTATAATATTGAAAATAAGATTTAAATACACGGCGCTTTTATTACTGCCGATTTTGATTCCGTTTTTTTTGTTAATTTTTATTTTTAATACGGTTGGATTTACCGCAAGATATATGTTACCAGGATATATCTTTGTCGCGCTGATATCTTCAGTAGGGATTATGAATATCAGGAGTTCTTATATTAAGAAAGCCATTGTAGTATTTATATTAGCCTTTGGGCTTATGCAATATTTTGCTGTCTCGTATGGCTGTAATTTTTTGCCACGCGAGATAAAAATAGATCTTCCGAGTTCTATCGTAAAGCGCCCCTCTTTCTTAAAGAGCGTTTCTTATTTGAAACAAGAGTTTGCTTATGCGGATTCCGCCTCTTTTCTTAAAAATGTTGCTTTTTTTAAACAAAATCTTCCCCTTTTCAATTATAGAGTATCTTCCCAGCCGCAAAATGATTATGAAATAATAAATAAAATTATGAATATTTATCCATCAGGGAAAGGGTGCTCTATTATTTTTCTCGATTTCCGTAGTGATATCGGAGAAATATTATACCCTTTAAAATTTGAGGTCTTTAATAAGACAAAGACTATGGATAATATAAAAGAGCCTTTTTTTTTAGAATATGATACTCCTCCCAATAAATATATTCCTGTTTGTAACTATATACAGACAATTGACTATGTAGCAATTGCAGAAGGCATACCTGAGGACTCGGGTTTAAGATTTTTGCCTTACCTAAAAGCAGAAATCCAGAAGACAAGGCGGTATTTTTACGACCACCTTTATTTATTTGATTTAGCGGGAAAAATAGAATTGTCTGATAGGAGGACGCTTTCTATATACAGGAATAAATCAAACAATATTATAGCAGGACCACTTGCGGTCAAAATAAGAAATGCAGGCGTTGCAATTTTCTATCGAGGTAAAGAGATTACGGGCAATAGCGGATTAACTGGTTACTGTCGATATAAACAGAAGGATTATTTCTTAGAGAAAGCTATTTGGGATATACAGAGACCCGATTCCAATTACATCCTTGCTTATGCAAAATGGCCTGAGTTTGAGCTTACGCAAATGTGGGAGTTAAGGCTTCAAGACGGACATGTTGACTATAAAGTTTATCTCGATAACCCCAAGAGATTATTTCTTCAAGATTTCGGAATACAACTTCAGTTTTCTCCTTTTTACCAGAACTGGCGGGATAAGTTTAAAACCGGACGTTTTCCTAAAATATTGCCTTTGCCGAGTGATTCTCAGGAGATTAAAACGGAGGCCTTTCTTTGTAATATCGTAACTATTGAGCCGGTTAAATCTCCTGAAGGCAAGCTGCCAGGACTTTTGTTTAGAGATTTAAATGATGGTTACCCTAAGCAAATCACTCTATATAGTACAGAGAGAGCCCATATTTTTAATGTTAGTAGTGTTTTCACGCCGAAGATAGAACCGACCAAGAACAAACCCTCTTTAATTTCCTCAGGTCAAATTTCCTTATTTACCAATAACGAAGAGGTTAAGCAAGTTCTTAAAGAGGGTGTTTATCCTGTGCCGTCAACATTCTTAAAACAGGGTCCTTTAGAACTATTCTTTATTCTCGGAAGAGGCGATGTCGTGATTTATTACAAAAATAAAAGAATCACTGCAGGCGCAGGTTTAAACATGTGTTATAAATTTGCGGGCAGTTTTTATGGCTCGGATGAGCTCACTTGGGAAATAGATAAACCAACTCAAAACAAACTCATTCTTAAGGGATTATTTTCAGATTTACCTTTTATTCAAATCTGGCAATTAGAGTTATCAGAAAATAATATAATAAATTGGCAAATAGAGATGGAGGTAAAGAAAAAGTTTGAGATAGAACAGGGGCCTTATGTGAATCTCATATTGTCAGATAACTATAAAAGATGGCTCACTTTAAACAAACGGGGAATTTTTCTCCCCGTATTTCCTTGGCAGAAAAAATGGAGTTGGCTTGATAGGCCAAGTTCTTCAATTTATATTGGAGTACAAAAGAGCAGCAGGGCGAAGGATTCATTGCCAGGTATATTATTAAAAATTGCACAGGGCTTGATATTAGATTATACGGTGCCGCAAAATGCTGGTTATTTGATGAGGGCAAGGGCTTTAGATATTCAGCGAGAGAAAGATATGAAGGAACCGCTAGAATTAGACATAGGAAAACATAAGATATTTTCCGGACAGATTATCGTCTTTAAAGAAGATAAAGATATGGACCTTTTCCTTAAGACAGATAAAAAATAGACAGCTGAATTAGTATCATGACTTTGTCAAAAATGGGCATTGATTGAGGGCGGTTGCTAAATGTTCAATAAAATTATTATTGTGGCTGGTGCCAGGCCAAATTTTATTAAAATAGCTCCGTTACTACAAGAATTTAAACGATATAAGAAAAAATTTAAAACCACATTGGTTCATACAGGTCAGCATTATGATTATGAAATGTCTGAAGTCTTTTTTCGAGATTTGAATATACCTAAACCGGATGTCTACTTAGGTGTTCGTCCGGAAATGTCAATTGGGCAAACATCAAAGATTGCCGCCGCCTTCGAAGGAGTAGCGTTAAAAGAGAAGCCGGATTTGATTATTGTAGTCGGCGATGTTAATTCTACCTTAGCGTGCTCTTTGGTCGCGTCTAAACTGCATATTAGACTTGCTCATATAGAGTCTGGATTAAGAAGCTTTGAAAAATCGATGCCGGAAGAGATAAATCGGATTGTTACAGATTCTCTATCGGACTATCTATTTGTCAGTGAAAAAAGCGGTATGATAAATCTTAAAAGAGAAGGCCTGAATTCACGCAAAGTAAATTTTGTAGGCAATATAATGATTGATACCTTATTATCTGATATACAAAAAATTGGCGCTTCAGATATCCTCAATAAATTACGTTTGACCCCCAAGACTTATACCGTTTTGACTTTGCATAGACCAGACAATGTCGATTCTGGTAAGTCGCTGTTTGAAATATACGGCGTTTTAAAACATATTGCTAAAAAAATAAAGGTTATTTACCCCATTCATCCCCGGACAGAGAAAATGATTAAAATTCATAAGTTTTGGGATAGGTTCGAAAAAATCAACAATCTTTTAATGATTGTTCCATTGGCTTATACCGACTTTATAAAATTAATTAAGGAAGCGCGGTTTGTTCTTACTGATTCCGGAGGCATACAAGAAGAAACTACGTTTTTAAGGGTTCCTTGTCTTACGATGCGGGAGAGTACAGAGAGACCTGTTACAATAGAAAAAGGCACGGCTTATTTGGTCGGTAGAAACAAAAAGAAAATATTAAGTTATGTTAACCGCATTCTGAAGGGTAAAACTAAAAAAGGTAGCATTCCTGCGCTTTGGGACGGAAAAACAGCGAAAAGGATAGTCGAAATTCTGGCGGCCAACAGATGACAATATTAAGATTAATTTTTATAAGGATTCCCCGCAAGGTTTTCCGAACCTTGATTTATAAATTAGAATACGTCTATTATCGATTTTTTTATCTTAGGCCAAAATTAAACTTAGAATTTAATCAGGGCAGGTATATGGTGTACGGCGGCGCCGATTTTACAGACATTCTGGACATTTATAATGAGCTATTTATTGGTAAGGTTTCGGATAAAATTAATGAAGCGGATACGATTTGCCAGCACATCTTTGATATTTTGGGTAGTGGTCCAAAGAAACTAAGCCAGGAAGGAAAAGGCTACCAGGCTATAGATTGGCATCGTGACTTCAAAAGTGGCTTTCGCTGGAATCCTAATATTTTTTATCGGAACATCCGCTACGGACATGTAAAGGGTTTAGACATAATAGTCCCTTGGGAATTATCGCGTTTTCAGCACTTGCATATATTGGGTGAGGCATATGTTTTAACCAAAAATAAGAAATATGCAGAAGAATTTAAAGAGCAGATTGCCGATTGGATTATAAATAATTCTTTAGGTTTTGGAGTAAATTGGAGTTGTACAATGAGCGTGGCTATCCGTGCTGCTAATTGGTTGGTAGCAATGGAATATTTCAGCGATGCTAATCTTTTTTCTCGGGATTTTCTGAATATGTTTTATACAAGCATATACGAGCACGCCAAATTTATCCGGTCTCATTTGGAACACACTATAAAATTTAGCAATAACCTTTATATTGCTAATATAGCTGGATTATTTTTTATTTCTACTTACTGTCCATTTTTTAAAGAAAGTAAAAGATGGAAGAGATTTGCCTTGGGCGAATTAACCAAAGAGATAGAAAGGCAGGTTTATCCTGATGGGTGCGATTTTGAGGCATCTACTTCATATCATAGGTTTGTATTAGAGATGTTGTTTTATTGTGAATTGCTTGGCAAAAGGGCTGGCATAGAATTTCCTACTGGGTATCAGGCCAAAGTCAACAAAATGTTTGAGTTTTGTCTTTATTGCATAAAACCCAATGGCTGGATTCCCCAGATTGGAGATAATGATAATGGCAGATTTTTTATTTTTTCTAAAAGACTAGTCTTAGAATACAAGTATCTATTAAGCCTTGCTGCAATTTATTATAAAAAACGAGAATTCAAAATTTTGCAGTTTGATTTTGATGAAGAAGCTCTTTGGGTTTTCGGATTAAAAGGAAAAATAATTTATGATGGTCTCCTTTTTAGAAGCGAACCCATTATATCAAGGGCATTTCCTGATAGCGGCTGGTATATTATTCGTCACAATAATAATTACTGTTTTATTGCTTGCGGGCCCAATGGCCAAAACGGAGTAGGCGGGCACGCTCACAATGATAAACTAAGTTTTGAATTAATGCTTGATAAGCAAGATGTAATAGTTGACGCTGGGACTTATGCTTACACTCCATATCCTGAGGAAAGAAATAAATTTCGCTCTGTGGAGTACCATAATACGGTAAGGTTTGATGGTTTTGAACAGAATAAATTGCCTAAAAAAAATATGTTTATTTTACCCGACAAAGTTAAAATCAAATATGCAAATTTAGAACAGACAGATACGGCGATTTATTTTCAAGGGGAAATTCAGTATAATAATATTAAACATAAAAGAATGATAACCATTGATAAAAAATCAGAAAATTGGCAAATTATTGATAGCTTCTCTGGCAAAACGCAAATCAGCAAAAGATTATTATTTCATTTACCCCCCCATCTTAAATACGAAGGAGGCTGTATTTTTAGTATCCCACAACGAAGAAAAATTGCTTATATCGAAACAAGCGGACATTGCCTAGGGCTGGGCGAATACGAATATTCCGCCGAATACGGATCGAAAATAAAAGCACAATACTTATTTATCGATATTCATTCACTCGAAATGAGCCGGGTATTAGAAACACATATTCGGATTTTATGAGCAGGATATCTAATTGGTTAAAAAGCAATTTGCAATCTACCCTATTTAAACATATTTCAATTTTATTTATGTGGGACAATTTAAGCAAAATCACCGTAGCGATAATAACAATTATCTTAATAAGGACGCTTTCCAAAGAAGACTACGCTCTATACACATTTTTTTTAGCATCCCTGAATTTTTTTGTGGGGCTAATGTCCAGCGGAATAGATACAGCCTATATAAGATTTTCCGTAGAAGAATATTCAATCACAAAGAAAATGCCCAATGATATTCTAATTTTTTCCACTGTCCTATGTTTATTTATATTTTTAGGAATGTCTCCGATAATTTTTCTTTTTAGTAAGTCAACCTCCTTGCTTATCTTTAAAAATACTTTATATGGCCAGCCGCTTCTTTTTGGTTTCATTGCCGCACTCGGTTTTTTCCTCATTACAATCGTAGCCAGATACTATCAGGCGCAGGAAAAGTATGTCAAGTCGGGATTTATTTCAAACTTAGACAAACCAGCATTTTTAATATTTTTATTGATTCTTCTCCTGTTGGGTAAATTGAATTTCCTAAGACTGGCTTTTCTTCAAATATTCGTAGTTTCGTTCTTTGGAATACTATTTATCGGGCTAATTTTAAAAAATGATTTGGCTAAGGAGAAATTGGTTTTAAACTTTCATAGGTTCAAAAATTTTTTAAAGGATTCCTTTTGGCTTATCATGTATTTTTTAACCTCAGCTTTATTTAATCAACTAGATATGTTTATGATTTCTCGGATGTTGACCAGTAAGGACTTGGCCAATTACGGGGTCGCTTTTAAATATTACACTTTGCTAATAGCAGTGTATCCATCTATCAGGATAGTTCTCAATGTTAGAACTTCGGGAAGAGATATGATAGAAAATCCGGAAAAACAAAAAATATTTCTAAAAAAATGGATAAAGACAACAATATTTTTATTTATTCCTTTGTTTGCCCTGATTTTGCTATTTTCCGGTCATTTAATGAACTTATTGAATGGAAAAAGATATAGCGCATCAATTTTGCCGTTCAAGTTTCTCGTTATTTGCGCAATGATTAACTATATTTTACCCGTTACTAATGTATTTCTCGCTACGAAGAGATACTTCCTTCTTTTTTGTTTCGGAATTGTCGCTCTGGTAATAAATTTTTTTATGAATTTATGGTTGATTCCTAATTATGGGATAAACGGGGCAGCAATTTCACTTCTGGTTTCATTCTTCATATTAGAAGTAATGGCGCTGTATTACATAATGGCCCAAAACAAGTAAGGGATATTTGTGATACATCCCAAACCAAAAAATTTTTAAATGGGTATTGATATAGTATCACACAAAAAATTAATGGATGATTTATATTCGCATCCAAAATTTCAAGATGCGGTAGAACCGTGGGCTGCCTTTTTCGCAAAGAATAAAGAAGAAATTTTTTATTCAAACTGGAGGTATCTCAATGAAAAAAGGCAGAGAGCCGAAAACAATATCTGGAAGAAGTTAATATATCCCGGTGCGAAAGTATTAGATATAGGTTGCGGAAAAGGATTTTTCTTAAAAAGATTACACGATAATTTCGGATCTTCAATTAAATATTATGCAGTCGACTTATCTTCGGTGGTTATCTCTCAGGCGCGAAATTATTCTAGCCATCCCAGATACTTTGTTGGCTTAGCGGAAAAATTACCCTTTAAAGATAAGAGCTTCGAATATATTCAAATCATTTCTACTTTAGAACATGTAACTAATCCCGGTTTAGCCATAAAAGAAGCGTATAGAGTTTTGAAAGATAAAGGATATCTTTACATAGTTATCCGTAAAAAGAGTCTAGATTCGTTAATTATATATAATGTCCACCAAAAAATTAAAAAATTGCTAAGCAGAAATATAGTACATCAGTATACCCCGTATTCTTTTCCTATATCATGGGTGAGAACTGAGATTTTTAGGTCGATAAAAGAAGGTAATCTTAGAATGATAGAAAGAAATGACTTAGCGCCCAATATTAATGTTATTTTTTATCGCAAGCTGCATTTACCGATGTCATTGTTGCTTAGAATATCCGATATCGCCGATAAACTAAAACTTTCTATTTTTAAAGATTTAGAATATAGAGTGTATCAGAAATGAGCACGATAGAAATAGTTTTAACTAATGACTACGAAATATTTGGCGATGGTAGGAGTGATATAAGATTTTGTCTTATAGAGCCGACAGACAGGTTATTGGAAATAGCGGGTAAATATAATATTCCCATAACAATAATGGCAGAGGTATGTGAATATTGGGCGTTTAAAAATGAGGAACTCAAAGAAACCCTGCCTAGAGGCTACAGACCGGCGAGCTGGATTGAAGAGCAATTAATTAACTGCGTTCAGAATAAGCATGATGTTCAACTTCATATTCATCCTCAATGGATAAATTACTCCTTTGATTTAAATACGTATAATTGGAAGGTGGGTTCTAATTATTGTAAGGTGTCTTCGTTGTCTTACGAAGAGATATATGAGCTGTTAAGAAGAGGCAAACAAGAGCTTGAAGATTTATTAAAGCCAAATAGAGAAGGCTACGAATGCTTTGTTTTTAGAGCGGGCGCATGGAGTATCCAGCCCGAAGAACAAGTTTTAAAGGCATTAATAAATGTTGGCTTTAGAATAGATACTTCGGTTGCTTCGGGTTGTTGCTTTAAAAGTAGGCTAATAAACTATGATTTTAAAGAAACCCCGCATAAATTATATTGGTTTATTAAAGAAAGCATAAAAGAAGAAACAACGGCAGGAATTTTAGAGTTACCGATTTATTCAAGGAAATATTTTATACATGATAAGATTTATTATAAATTTCTGAGGAGGAAAAAAAGAGTACCGAAGGATTATAAAGACGTTATCAATTTCAATGCGCGAGAATTGTTTTTTAAAAGGTTGTTGCCTAAATATGTGATGTTTGATTTTTGTGCGATGAGTGCCGTTGAGATAATTGATATTTTAAAATATGCCGAAAGGAAATTTCGAAATCAGGATTTTATTCCGGTTATTGCGATAGGCCATTCAAAAACCTTTAATAATGCGCGCGATTTCGATTCTTTTATTAAAAAAGCGCTGAATAGAGGATATAATTTTACAACTTTCCGTGATTTATTAAACAAGATTAACGATGGAAGTACTGTGTGATTATTACCGTAATATAAAAATTAAGTTTGTAGCGTTACTTAAAGATCGCAGACCCTAAGTGTAAAATTTCGGAATAATCGATTGAGCTAAATATCTTTTAAATGAAGAAAATAATAATTTTGTTAAAAGGAAATATAAATTATGATTCCAGAGTGCAAAAAGAAATTGAAACTTTTGTTGCGATGAATTTTAATCTAACTTTAGTTCAATATAATTGGGAACCCATTAGTTATCAACACAAAAATTTAGAAATAATCGATGTGAATCTTGGTAACTATTGGGTTCCTAAGCCACAAAAAGGCTTTTTTAATTTTCTTAAAGTAATAAAATTTTGGCATATATGCTCTCGGATAATCAGAAGCAATCATTACGATTATATTCACTGTAATAATTTAGATACGTTAGGAACATTATATTTTCTGCCAAAGAAGTATTATAAAAATGTAATATATGATGCTCATGATTTATTTCCAGAACTTTTTTTGATTAATAGTATACGGCGTATAGTCTGGAACTATATCGAAAGGCAATTAATTCAGAAAGTGAATATTATCATTGTTCCTGAGAGGGGTAGGGCCGAATATTTGCGGAAGAAGTACAAATTAAAAAATTCTCCGTTTGTAATAAACAATTTTCCGAGATACCAAACGATTGCCGTAAAAGATATAAGGCGAGAATTGGATATTGCAAAAGATAAAAAAATTATTTGCTATCAAGGACTTTTTTTTCCCAATAGAAATATCGAAGACATAATATATAGTCTAAAATTTGTACAGGGTAATATAATTCTTATCTTGTTCGGTTATGCTTTTACAGATTATGAAAAACAACTTAAAGAATTCGTTATCAATAATGATTTGAGAAACCGTGTCGTTTTCTATGGGAGGATTCCCGCTGAACAAATTTCAGCAACTATAGCTCAATGTGATATCGGTATTGCGTTGTATCAGAATGTAGGCATTAATCAGTATCTATGTGCTCCTAATAAAGTTTTTGATTATTTAATGGCAGGGCTAAAAATTATTTGTAATGATTACCCCCCATTAAGAATACTAAAAGAATATAAATTTGTTCGTTTACTATCTGAGGTGAGTCCCTCAAATATTGCTGACTCTGTTAAAGATTTGCTTGGTGAAAAAGGCAAGATTCCAGAAAATGTTAAACAAATCTACTCATGGGGGTCGTTTAATGATATCTTTAAAAAAATATACCAATAGGCAAAATTCTTTCTAGGCGCTTGACCTCCTTTAGAAGAGTCCTTATTAATATATTTTTTAGGATTGTCAGAGTAAGCAATTACATTTACGAAATATAAAATAAAAAAGCGATGAATTTACAAAATACTGGATGTATTGATTTTTTAGGTATAAAGGTAAGTGTTTTGACTATAGATGACATAGCTAAGGAAATACTTAGATTTGCTCTTACAGGAAGGCACAAAATAATCACTTATCTCAATGCCCACTGTGTCAATATATCATTTAACGACGAAGATTATAAGAGAATTTTAAATTTAGCGGATATAGTATATGCAGATGGAAAGAGTATAGTTTGGGCATCATTTCTTTTAAAAAAGGTTTTACCAGAAAGATTCACTTCAATTGAGTATTTTGATAGATTAATTGGGGAATTCATAAAATATAACATAAGTTTTTATTTTCTCGGTTGCAAGGCCGATATTGTTATAAAAGTGGTTGAGAATCTAAAAAAAACTTTTCATGATGTGAAAATAAAAGGATTCCATAATGGTTATTTTGACCACGAAGAAGAAAGAAAGGTAATTAATGAGATTAATAAGTTAAGGCCGCATATATTAATGGTTGGGATGGGTGTTCCCAAACAAGAAAAATGGGTTTATAAACACCTAAGTGAGTTAGATGTTAATTTGTGTTGGATAGTTGGCGGAACACTGGATAATTTGTCTGGAGTATTAAAAAGGCCCCCTAAATGGATGTCAAATACCGGTTTTGCATGGTTATACAGATTGTTCCAAGAGCCCAAAAGATTACGGAGAAGATATTTAATAGGTAATTTAATATTTATTTATAATGTATTAAAATTTAAAATTAAGAATAAATGAAGATATTATTGGTTAATAGAAATGATTACCACAAAAATGGAATTGATACTTATTTTTTTAATTTATGCCGGTTACTCAAAGAAAAAGGACATAAGGTAATTGTTTTTACGACGAAAGATGAAAGAAACATAAATAGAGAATATATGAATTATTTTGTTAATAAAATCAATATTGATAACCTTGATGCCATTTCTTTATTTAACAAAATATTATATGCCCCAAAGACAATATATTCATTTGAAGCCAAGCGCAAACTCAAGAAACTCCTTAGAGATACCAAGCCCGATATAGTGCATATCCATCACATCAAACGCCTAATTTCTCCATCAATACTTCCTTCTATAAAAAATTTTGGCCTTCCTGTTGTATGTACTCTGCATGACTATCACTCTATCTGTCCTAACTATAGATTGTATTCAAAAGGAAAGATATGCGAAGCCTGTAAGGGAAATAGGTACTATAATGCTGTTTTTAAAAGATGCGTAAGAAATTCTTTGCCCCTTAGTTTATTAGCTTGCGTTGAACAATATATACACAGTATGCTTAAAATATTTGAGAATAACGTAGATATGTTTATAGCACCGAGTAATTTCTTGCGGCAAAAAATGATAGAGAATGGCATGAATCCAGAAAGAATTATACATATTTCTAATTTTGTCTTTCTTGATAATTATTCGACAGAACAGGAATTTTTTAATTACATTGTTTTTGTTGGGCGATTAGTAAAAGAAAAAGGATTACTCATTCTTGTTAAAGCAATGAAGAGACTAACCAATGTTAAATTGCTTATTATAGGAGAGGGAGAGGATAGAAAAGAGTTAGAACGCTTGGTCGCTAAAGAAGAAATTGATAATGTAGAGTTTAAAGGATATGTGCCACTAGATGAGATTAAGACCGTTATTGGAAATGCCATGTTTGTAGTTGTTCCATCTCTTTGCTATGATATTTCTCCTATGGTTATTTATGAGAGTTTAGCTATGGGCAAGCCCGTCATAGGTGCAGACATAGGAGGTATACCGGAACTCATAGACAATGGGGTAAATGGTCTTTTATGTAAACCCGGAGATGCAAATGATTTAATCGATAAAATAACGTTTTTTTTAAACCACAAAGATAAAATATTTGAAATGGGAAAGAATGCGCGGGAAAGAACTGTCAAATACTATAATGCCGAAATCCATTATGAGAAAATATCAGAGGTTTATAAAAAATTGATTACAAAAATATAATAATCTTAAGGCAATAGTTATGGAAATCAGCGTTGTTGTTGTCGCTTATAATGAGGCGCCTTATATTAAGAAGTGTATGCTATCTATTTTGAATCAAACCTTTAGAGACTTTGAACTGCTTATTATTGATAACTCCTCTTACGATAAGACTCTTTGCATCATAAAGGAAATGCGCGATGAGAGAATTCGGTATATTAAAAATAACAATGCCGAAGGTATGGCAAAATCTCGTAATGCAGGGATTGCTCAGGCAAAAGGAAAGTATATATTTTTTACCGATGCAGATTGCGCGCCAGTAAAATATTGGCTAGAAGAAGGGCTAAGAATACTAAAAGAAAAAAAATGCGTTGGGGTTGAGGGGAAAACTTTGTATGCGACAGCGAGAACGACTATCTCGGATAGAGTTTTTGAGGATTTAGAAGGACGCCATGGCACATGCAATATAGCATACAAGAAAGAAATTCTAGATAAAGTAAAGGGATTCGATCCAGAATTTAAGTTAGCTTTTGAAGATATAGAGTTGGCATATCGTATACTAAATTATGGTGAGATAATTTTTTCCGAAGATATGATAGTAGTCCATCAACGAAAAAAATATACCATTAGAAAATTATTTAGCGATGCTAAAAAGATAAAAAATGTAGTAAATTTTATAAAAAAATATCCTAATTATCGTAATAACGAAATTATCCGGTGGAGGATTATATATCCTAAGAAATTTTTAATTTTGCTGTTCCCCTTCTCATTAATACTTTATCATAGCCTTAGGAGTTGGAGAGATGTTAAACTCATTCCTTTTGTATACTTTAGTGCTTTTTATCTTAGGCTTATTGTCTGGAGAGAAGCAATAAAAGAAAAAATTTTTCTAATATAGCCCATACCATGATTTGAAAAGGAGATAGCATAGCGATGAGAATAAAAAATTCAGAAATTAAAATTATTCAAGGTGATATTACGGAACTCAAGGTTGAGGCGATTGTAAATGCGGCTAATAATAAGTTAGTTATGGGCGGCGGGGTGGCAGGCGCCATAAGAAAGAAAGGCGGGAAAGTTATCGAGGATGAGGCAGTCAAAATTGGACCGATAAAAATAGGCGAAGCGATTTCTACCTGTGCAGGGAACTTAAGCGCAAAATATGTTATTCATGCGGCGACTATGGGTATGCCTGCCTGCCGGCAGGCAGGGATTTTTAAGACCGATGAAGTTAAAATTAGAGATTCCTGTAAGAATGCTCTTAGAGTCGCTGAGGAGTTAAAAATCAATTCCCTTGCCTTTCCTGCTTTGGGTTGTGGTGTGGGTGGATACCCGCATTTGGCAGCGGCAAAAATTATGGCGCAGGAGGTATTTCGGCATTTAAGAGAAAATCAGTCCAGTCTTAGAGAAATAATCTTTTGTTTGTATGATAAAGAGGCATTTGATATTTTTAATAAGGGCGTATTGACTTATCTTGAATACATCACTACTAAACTGCAAAATGGCCCTTTTACTACAGTAGATGTTATAATTGAAATACCTGGCTGCCAAAAGCAGGCGAGGAATGATGGGATTGTGCTTATTCAAAGGAGCAATCCTCCTTTTGGCTGGGCATTGCCAGGTGGTTTTGTGGATTACGGAGAGAGTTTAGAGGAGGCAGTCAAGAGAGAGGCAAAAGAGGAGACAGGATTAGAATTAACTGACCTTAAGCAGCTGCATACTTACTCTGCGCCTGGCCGCGATCCCCGTTTTCACACCATTGCTACTGTGTTTATTGCTAAGGCAAAAGGTATTCCTCTGGCAGGAGATGATGCTGCGGGCTTGGAGATAGTAAAATTAAGCGAAATTGAGAAACTAGATTTTGCCTTTGACCATAAAAAGATTATCCAGGATTATACGAAATATAAGAAAGGTCTGCCCTTTTAAAAACCTCTCTTGGCTTTTACGCAAAAGGTCAAAATTCTCAGCAGAAAAATTTAAGATAAAGAAAGCGCTTTCTTAAAAACTCTGTTTTACCTTGAAATAGGAGTTATGATATGGTATATTTTACATATAACTATAATTAGGACCAAATTATATGTTTAAGGGAGGTATGGATAAAATTTTAAGGAGGTAGAGTAAGTATATCCGTAGGAGTCTATTCACTACGGATTTTTTGTTGTTATATTATTAAAGACTTTGTAAAACAGATTAGTCCTTAACGATAAAGCTCTCGGCGAAAATAGCGTCGGGGGAAAGCCACGGATCGATAAGGCAGTTATGATGGAGGAAGAACAAAGTCACAAGGTCACAAAGTCACAAGGTCACAAGGAGAGACAATATTGTCAGTAGGCCGGTGACGACGTGTGGCATTGTGTCGGGTATCATTGTAACTTTACTAGTTCTAGACTCATAACTACGCTAAGAGAAAATCGATAGCCGGGTTGCCGAAATAAGGATACATAGGCAGCTCGGCTTTTTTTATTACGCCTGCCTGCCGGTAGGCAGGGATTACCACGGATATGCCGAATGTAGTAACTCAAAGTAGTTATACTTCGGCATCCCGAAGTAACACTTCATAGATAAAATACATTCGGGAAAAGATACGGATTAACATAGATAAAAATAGTGGCAGAGAAAAACAGAGGTAAAGAAAATGAAGAAACAAGATAAGTTTTTAGGTCTTTTTGTAATCATCTTGGGATTATTGTTTTTATTCCCCCGCAATAACTGGGCATTGGTAGATGAAGGGAAAAAAGAAGGCTCATCACAGAGAGTTCAAGTAACTTCTGATAATGGTATGATGGTCAACCAAGGCAAAGATGTAAAAGCTCCTGAATTCGCACCCGGTGAACTGATTGTAAAGCTAAAAGAAGGGGCAACTCTGGATGACCTAAAAGAGTTGAATGCTAAGTATCAGGTCAGCAGCACTGAGCAGGTCTTCAAGCCTACCCCTACTCCTCAAGATACCTTAGCAGAACTGAAAAACAAGTTAGCTAACTTAGGCACAGAGCACCAAAGTTGGTATTGGCAGTTAGATAAGAACTCCCAGGAATATAAGGATTACATTGCCAAAATAGAGCAGGAGAAACAAACCCTGCAAAGCCAAATCCAAGCCCAGGAAGCACTCATTGCTAAATTAGAAGAAAGACAAAAAAGAGCGCCGGAAGGCGCTGTGGCGCCAAGCTTAGATAATATCTATCTGCTGAAAAATTCCACTGACACCGATATCCTGGCTATGGCTGAAGAGTATAAAGCTAACCTTAACGTAGATTATGCAGAGCCGAATTATATTGCCAAAGTTCAGACGTTCCCGCAGACTCTGCCGAATGATACGTATGTAAATCCTTCAAAAGATGGATTGACTTGGTCTCGCAGCGCATGGGGGCAAGCCTATGAAGATATGTGGGGCCTAAAGAAGATTCAGGCAGATAAGGCCTGGCCGATATCTCAAGGAGAAGGGGTGGTTGTAGCAGTGGTAGATTCTGGAGTGGATTATAACCATGAAGACATCGCGGCTAACATCTGGATAAACACCAGAGAAATACCAAATAATGGCATCGACGACGATAATAATGGCTACATTGATGATGTGCGGGGATGGGATTTTGCTAATAATGATAATGACCCCATAGATGACCACGGCCATGGAACTCACTGCTCAGGTATTATCGCCGCGGTGGGTAACAACGCAATTGGCATAATTGGTGTTGCCCCGAAAGCAAAGATTATGGCTATAAAAGGCATAAGTAAAACTGGAACGGGGTCTGACCAACATTTAGCTGCGGCTATACAATATGCCGCGGATAATGGCGCGGACATAATAAGCAATTCCTGGGGAGGGATAGGAGAATCTTCAACGCTGGAAAGAGCGGTTAATTATGCCTATGCCAAAGGGTGCATCATCGTAGCAGCAGCAGGAAATGACGGGATGGATAGAATAAGTTATTGCAAGTTCAGGCCGGCCGCATACAAAAATGTAATCAGTGTGGGCGCGATGGGCCCGTATACTAATCCTTTTAACGCGTTTGTGGGCTTTTCTAATTTTGGGAACAAAGTAGATGTCTTTGCCCCCGGCTATGATATCCTTTCTTTGCGCGCGAATGGTACGGATATGTACGGAGACGATAGCCATATTGTTGGAGAGAAATATTACCGCGCAAGCGGCACATCTATGGCTTGTCCGCATGTCGCCGGGCTGGCAGCGCTGGTTTTATCAAGCAATAATACTTTAAAAGCTGAACAGGCAAGGCACCTTTTGAGGGTAACTGCGTATCAGTATTATCCGGGCTATGTATTTCATAAAATGGATGCATACGGGTATATTAAAAGCGATGAGGCTTTAACCTATAACGCAGCTAAGCTTATTGAGATGTTCAGGATTGAAACTCCTCTTGATTATGAATTGGCAGGCAGATCAGTCAAGAAAACAACTGTGCCGGTTCACATTACCG
>Ga0315282_10005700_pt1 | contig 21114 bp, 11 predicted proteins | sample YL17G07_20_MG_FD_203693 | JGI IMG/M metagenome (GOLD analysis project Ga0315282, IMG submission 203693) | Sediment microbial communities from Yellowstone Lake, YNP, Wyoming, USA - YL17G07_20 | ecosystem: Environmental > Aquatic > Freshwater > Lake > Sediment | place: USA: Wyoming | collected... | reverse complement strand
AGCTTGCTGTAGGAGGCCGGTCGGCCCTCGGCGATGAAGCGCACGCCCGCCTGCCACTGGGCCATCAGGCCATTGGAGCGCGCCCAGAGCCCAGTGCCGGCCAGGCCAACGAGCGTGACGACCAGTAGGGCGGCAAAGACCAACCCGATGCGCCGCCACTCCCGCGTCCACAGGCGTCCCCCGATGACGGCAGCGATGGGGATCACCAGCCAGGCCAGGTAAGTGGCCTTGCACGAGATGGTTCCCAGCAGCGCCACGGCTGCCGCCACGCCCCCGAGCAGCGCTCCCGCGGCCGACTCGGCCCGGACGGCCAGCGCCCACAGCGCGACGGTCAGCGCCGCCGGCAGCAGCGGCAGGTAGTAGTAGTCAGGGGCGAACGGCAGCCAGTATGTGGCAGCCAACAACCCCCCCAGCGCCCCCAGGAAGGCGACCGGGCCCGGGAACCACCGGGCCAGCAGCCAGAGCATCACCACGGCACAGACCCACACCAGCACGGCCCACATAACCCGGAACGCCAGCAATCCAGCCGTCGGGAAGACGCGGAAGAACACCGACAGGTAGAGGGGCCCTAGACCGGTCGGCTCAACAATGTCCCGGAACAGCACGTCCCCCTCGGCGCAGCGCCACGCATCCGTCACGCAGAGCCCCTCGTCCCCCAGGTGGAAACCGCGGGGCAGGAAGTAGGCACAGTAGCCGGCCCACAACACCGTCAGTATCAGCAGCCCTACCAGCACTCCCCGGCGCGAGGCCGGGGCGGGGGGCCGCTCCACGGTCGGTAGGTTAGGCTGTTCGGAGGTAGCCATGGGGGCCGTACGCAGCTCTCGGTGAGGAGTCGGCGCTAGACCTGCCGCGGAGAAACCTCTGTGGCGGGGCAGGACCAGTGTAGCTGCCGCACCATAGGTCCTCCTTGCGACCGTGTGTCCAGAGGGCAAACAGGCGCCAAGCCCGCAGGAACCGCGGCACGGTGAGTGAGCCTACCTGGTGGCCAGTCGGCCAAGGCGGAGGAGCGACAGCGGCTGGGACACAGATGTTTTGGTCGTAGTGCTGCGGCGCTATCCTTCGCTCCCGATGCCCTGGTCTCCCTCAAGACAAGCTGCTCGACGTCGCCGCGCTCAACGTGGCTCCCGACACCTCATGCCGGTCCCGAACGTAGGCAAGGATGCCGCGCAGGTCGGCGTAGAAGCGCTCCAGGCCCTGCTCGGTGGCAGTGAGGGGCGAGGTGTGCAAGGCGGCCTCCGAGGAATGGAACGCGAGGTTGAGCGGATCGGTGCCCTGGCGCCGGTGCCAGTCGGCCACCTGCTGCATCGCGACCGGCGAACTCATGCCCGGTCGCAGCCAGGCGACGTTCAGCAGCCGGCAGACCTTCAGGCCCTTGGCCGCGACGCGCGCCAGCGGCGTGGGCAGCGACCAGGCCAGCGTGGCCGTGACGCGGGCGGCACGCGGGCCGCGCAGAGCCCCCAGGGGAGCCGTGGAGACCGGCACTTCCCGTAGCTGGGGCTGCGCTGCCGCGGCCTCCAGCGGGAACTGGGTTACTCGACGGCCCAGCAAGGGAGCGAAGTTCGGCCCCCGCGCCGCACGTCCCACGGCGCGGCGGAAGGAGACCCCCGGCACCACGCTGGTATCCACCACGTAGCCTAGTTCGGCCAAGTGAGCGATCTCGGCGGCGTCAATCCCCCACCGCCCCGCTCGGTAGGAGCGCGGCTCGATGCCAAAGCTCTCGCGGAGCTGCTCGGAGAGCACCCGCAGCTTCTCCCGCCGCACTTCCGTGGGGTACTCGTAGATGTAGGTGTGAACCTGTGGCTGGTCGCACCACAGCGGCGGGGTCTCCCAGGCATGGAGGTGCGCGCCGATCTCGCACTCGCCAGCCTCGAGCCAGCCTCTGAGCAGCTCGCGGCTGCGCTCATCGCGGGCGACGGAGTACGTGACGAGGTAGGTGGGCAGGAACGCCTCGCCGCGGATCGCGTCGTGCAGCCGCGACAGCTCCTGCGTGTTCCGGAAGGTCAGCCCCGCGGGTGTGGTATCCCACTGGTTGTCCGGTTCCGTATCTATAGTGATGACGGCCGGGACCGACCTCATCTACATCTCCGGTGCCGGGCTAGGCTGGTTCTGGGGTCTCCGACGGAGGGACGGCCGGTCGCCGGCGACGCAGGCGTTCCGCGACCCAGTAGGCCAGGCGTTCGATCGGAACCCCGACAGCGACCGCCAGAGCCATGCTCACGATAGGGCGCAGTGTGGCATGCCACGCTGCCGGGGCCAGCAGCGACAGTAGGCGCGTGACCAACGGCCCAACCGGCCACTGGTTCACCAGGAAGATGCCGTAGCTGTAGCGTCCCGCCTTGGCCAGCCACGTCACAATGAACGTGGGTTCCAGGGCGGCCAGCAGCGTCCACAGGACACCGAAAGCGCCGATGGTTACCAAAGGGGCCCCGGCCGGCCAGAGCAGGCGGTTATCGAGGCAGAAGATGCCGGGGATCGCCGCGAGGGACAGATAAGTCGGGAGCATCGTCCCGCGTTGCTCGGCGCGCGCTAGCGCCCGTGCGACCGCGATGCCGGCGACTGCCTCTATCGCATAGAAGAAGACCGAACCCCGTAGCAGGTCATAGTCGGTGACGTTGACCACGGTCCGGGCCGCCAGCCCTATGACCACCCCACAGCCCACCAGCACCCCCGTGCCGATCTGCGCGCTATAGCGCCGGTAGAGCGCGTACAGCAGGTACACCTGGGCGATCAGCGCCACAAACCAGAAGGCACCCACGATGTCAAAGTACGTCCGCTCCCAGAGCGTATGCACCAGGGTGGCGTGCAACAACAGCGACAGGGCGCTGAAGGCCCGGTCGTGAGGGTGCTCTAGGCACTGCCAGAGCCACGCCAGGGGGAGCAACAGGTAGTAAGGGGGCAGTAGCCTCCACGCTCGGCGCACTAGCCAGGTGCGCGACGACTCGTCGGGGCGCTCAGCAAGGGTCAGGCTCAGCGTGCTGAGGATGATGAAGAGGTTGACTCCCAGGAAACCATAGTCCAGCCACGTCTGGGCCAGGATGGTCGGGAAGCTCTCGCTGGTGAAGTGGCCGAAGTACGAGCTCTGGAAGCCGGAGCGGCCAATGGGGAAGCCCGCGAAGCTATGGGTGCCAACGACCCACAGGATGGCATAGCCACGCATCGCGTCCAGCCACAGCAGTCGCCGCCGTTTCGGCATGGCACATCCTAATCGCGGGCGGAGCCTGGTGCGCCGACGGTGTCGCGCTCGGTCTGTTCGGCGCGCGGCCGGGGCCGCCGTGGCCAGGACCAAGGCCTGCGCCCCACGACCTGCCTGCCCGCCTGACGCAGACGCAGCAGCCACTGCATCTGCGTGGCCCGACAACGGCCCTGCCAGGTCGGCGGAAAGAGCATCACATCGCGCTTGCCGCGGGTCTGGTTGGACCAGTAGTGCTTGTACTCCGCGTCTCCGCCCAGGAAGTCGAACTCCCGGTAGCCCTCCTCGATGGCTCGCTGCAGCACGAACCCGAGCAGCACCGTCCCTACCTTGTACTCCTGCCAGCCTGGGTCGAAGCCCGTCTGGAAGCTGAACACCTGGTCACCGCACACGTAGGCCAGCCAGGCGGCCAGCGCCTCTCCCCCGCCTGAGTGCAGCACGAACACACGGATGAGGTCCGCCTCCGCCAGGGGCGCAGCCGTTTGGTCCATGAAGGCGCGCATCGGTAGGAAGTTGCTGCTCCCCGGTCTCTCTGCCCAGCGCCGCTGGTGCAGGTCGAACAGGGTCTCCAGGCCCTGCGCTATCTCCTCCGGCCGCCGGTACACCTTCAGATGCACCCCCAGCTCCCGGACGCACTTGCGCATGTAGCGCGCGATGCGCTTCAGTCGATCTGAACTGCGGACGAACGTCTCCCAGTCGCTCGGCAGCGTGATGCAGAGGGAGGCCGGTCGTGCCCGCTCGACCAGGTTCCAGTGCCTCTGTGCGGCCCCCTGGCGCAGGGCCGCCAGCAGCGGCGACGTCTCTCGCACGCGGGGCAGCTCCAGGCGGCTCCAGAGGCCGCGCTGCGCGGCGAGCCACTCCAGCGCGACCTGCGCCACGGTGGCCTCAGCACCGGCCGGGGCCAGCACATCAGCGTATTCCGCCACCTGTGGATGGGTGGCAAAGCGCAGCTTCCAGGGCGGACTACCAACCGCGACCAGGGGTAGCACACCACCTAGCCGGCCGCTCTGCCGAAGGGTCAAGACGAAGGGGCGTGCTTGACCCGCCTCGTACGCGCAGTAGGCCGCCACCCACTCCCCGGTGAGGAACACGTTGGGCCAGCTACTGGCCGTGCACAGCTCCCGCCACTCGGGTCGGAGCGCCTGCACGCGGTCGGACTCGGTTACAGGCTCCACCTGCATGGTCTTCAGTGCCACCAGGGCATCTGCGGTCAACGCTCCGCCTCGCCCGCAGGTCACGGCTGCTACGTCCGCTCAGCCCGCTTCAGCAGTCGCTTGGCCGTGCTTCGGGCCGCCGCCCAGATCGTCTCCCGGCTGACCTCCCAGGCTCCCCGCAGGCGGTTGTCCCAGATGGTGATGTCCACGATCTGCCGGCGCCCTGCCGCATATTGCAGTTTGTAGGAGTGCGCCCCCGTCAGGAAATCCAGCGAGCGCGCCCCGGCAGCGATCGCTTCCTGGACCGCGAAGACCAGCAGCAAGTGCGACGGCTCATACGCCGCATAGCGCACATCGAAGGCCGGCTGCAGCACGTAGAGGCGCTCGCGGTAGACGAGGTAGGTCCACAGCGCCGCGATCTCCTTCCCTACCTCCAGGATCGCTACCCGCAACCAACCGCCCTCCCAAAAGCGGCGCAGCGCCGTGGCAAAGCACGCGCGGAAGCGTTCGTCCACGAAGTTGCTCTTGGCCTCCAGATTGGCTCGGCGGGTGATGTTTAGCTCCGCCAAACGCTCCAAGCAATGCTCCAGCTCCTCCGCGTCCCGACAGCAGCGGAAGCGGTGATCCGGGTGGTCGCGCTGCAGCCGGCGTGCGGCTTGCCGGTTGTTCTTGCCCCGCTTCCGGGAGGGTAGCTGCTCGCCGAAGTCCTGCGGATCAGCCGGCAGATCTGCCGTCACGGCCACCAGGCTCGGTTTGATCGCCAGCCGCCAACGGCGGGCCGCGGCTGCCTGGATCAGCTCGCCCAGTATCCTGCTCTCGGCCGGCACCCGCACCAGCTTCACACACCGCCACTCGCTGCTGGTGGCGTCCAGGTGCTCCACCAGCGCCTCCGCCACACGGAGCTGCTCTCCATCGGCACTGATCGGCTCCAGGTAGATGCCCCAGGAGGGGCCGTAGCTAGAGGCCCAACCGAGGTGCCCGGGCGGCAGCACGGGGTCGCGGTGAGTGCTGAGGAAGAGCGGCGCTAGACCGATGAGTCGGTCGGCGGCGTCGCGTATGGCCAGACAGCGGGACTGACCCGCCGCGCCGTAGACCTCGTACCAGGCGCTCATCCACTCCCAGGTCATGAAGGGGCTGGCTGCGGAGGAGTGGGCCAGCAGCTCGCCCCACTCGGGCTGCAGCGCCAGCACCTGCTGCGCCGTCGTGAGCACCTCGGCCCGTGCTTGGCGTGCCGGTGCCGATGGCTCGGAGGCATCGGCCGTGGGCGGCGCCGCCTGGGCCTTCAGCGCTTTGATCTGCTGGGAGAGGGCCCGCGCTTGCTCGCGCAGCTCATCGAATGCCTGCCCCTGTGCTCTGCGCTGCGCGATGGCCTGCGACAGGCGGTCCTGTTCGGCGGCCAGCGCAGCGATCTGTGTCTCGAGCCCCGACATGAGCTGCCTTTGATGGCCCTGGTAGTCTCAGGCTGAACCAAGAGCGGCCAGCAGGTCGGCGTAGGCGCCGACCACCCGTTCCGGGCTGTGGTACTCCATCATGTAGCGGCGGGCGTGCTCGGCGAACCTCTGCCGGTCCGGGACGGAGGCCTGCAGGTAGTGGCGTACCGCGGCTATCATCTCCGGTACTGTCTCGCAGTAGGCACCCAGACCCTCTCGCTCGATGATGCCGCCCGCCCGGGAGGAGCTAACCGTTGGGACTCCGTAGGTCCAGGCCTCCAGGAGCGCGTTCGGGAACCCCTCTATCCCAGGGCGCGAGGTCTGGAGCAGGACCCAAGCTTGCCGGTAGTACTCCAGAACCTGCTGCGGTGGCAGGCGGCCCGCATACTCCAGATGCGGTACTGCCGCCATCTGCTCCCGCAGCCAGGCCGCGATCTGGTCCCCTCCATGGTCCGGATCCGGACCACCGACCATCACAAAGCGCGCTTCGGGGATGGCCCGGGCGACCTCAACGACCACCTCCGGTCGCTTCAGAGGTTTGAGGTTGGCCACCCAGAGCACCATGGGAGTGGCGCCTGCCGCCACTGTGACCGGGCCCGTGGGCTGGGGCACCACATTGCCGATCACCTGTGCCTCACGGCCGTAGTGCTGCCGCAGCAGGTCGGCCTGCTCCTGGTGCTGAGCCACCACCACATCGGCCCGCCGTAGCGCCTGCCGATGCAGCCAACGGTCCCGGGGGCCCGCATAGGTGTGCGCTGGATCTACGTCCATCCCGCTCGCCAGGGCCTGCACGAAGCGCTTCCGATGACGTCGGCAGAAGAGCGCCGTCAGTCCCGACCAAGCCGTAACGCCTCGTGCCAGGTAGATGTCCGCCCTGGCCTCCGCAAGGGCTCGCCACAGCATTGGCGCCTGAGGATAGAGGAACCGCAGGCCCTTGAGGCCAGCCCCGTAGCGGTAGCCGACAATGAGGGGGATGCCGTCGGGGGTATGGTCGCTGGTCTGCCCCCAATCGCCGACCACAAAGCGGACCGGCCAGCCCTGGGCGCGCAGCAGACGGCCCAGTGTTCCCACCTGCCGCTCTGCCCCACCAACCCCTATCTCATCCGATCGCAGGCCTACCCCTGTGGGGCGCTCGCCGGTCAGCATTTGCGTGACGCCGGCCGTGATGCCCACGATGCACACAGACGGCAGCGCGATCCCGGTGCGAGCGGCTTGCTCCCCACAGTCGAGGGGCTGCGACTGCGTGACGCTGCTCCCGAGGGCCATGCTCAGGCGACCTCCAGCAAGCCCGCGCCCTCGACCGCCGTGCACGGGGCGGCCGCAAAGCCGTTCTCACTCAGTCGCTCCAGCAGCGGCTCGACGCTGTCGTGGGCCGCCAGAATCATGGCACAGCCGCCCAGCCCAGCGCCGGAGATCTGCGCGCCCCTGACTCCCGGTATGGCCAGGGAGAGGTCCACAATGCGGTCAATCTCCGGCGTGCTGCAGGCGTAGCTCCCGGGCTGAAGGTGCAGTTGCGCAGCCTGCACGCGCCGCGCATCGCCGGAGTGCAGGTCGGCGATCAGACGGTCCAGTGCCGCATCGCTAACATCCACCTGGAACGGAGCGGCCTCCCCCTGCTCGTCGTGCCACGCGACCCGGTCGCCGTTGTGCGAGATGGACCACAGCCGACCAAGCCCGTCCGCGTCGCCCTGGCGTAGCAAGTCCACGCAGCGCAGGCTGCGTTGGCACTCGGCCAGTCCGTACAGCACCACCCCCCGCACCTCGAAGGGCCGCTCCGGCTCCTGAAGGGTGGTCAGGATGTCGCGCAGCTTGGCGTTGTCCGCCGGCGTGAACGGGCCGTATTGCGCAAACAGGGCGTCGCGGGTTAGGTGCAGCGGCAGGCGCTTGAGCATGGCGTACAACTCGGCCAGCTCCACGCCCAGGTTCTCGCACGTCATGTCGCGCAGGTGGTGGATCGAGGGGGCAAACTCGGGGAAGGTCTGCTTGAACAGGGTCTCCCCCACCACGTACCCGAGCACCTTGCGGTTGAACGTCTCCCGTGCCCCCTCGCTCTTCTTCGCCTCTATCCCGGACTCGCAGATCACCAGCGCGTGATCGGAGAGGAAGGGCACGAAGCACTGCACCTCAAACGGGAAGAAGCTGACATGCGCCACCTCCCCCCGGCGCCCGAACTTGATGGCGGCGTGGTCGGCGCTTCCGCCCCGCGTCCCGACAAACCACTCCCCCTGGCCGCACAGGTCAACCAGCAGGCTGGGCTGCACCGGCAGATCGTTGACGGCGATCAGGATCTCGGCTGCTCCCACGACCATCGCCGAGGAGGAGCTGAGGCCGGAGCCGATGGGGATGGTACCGTGCGTGACGATGTTTGCCCCGCGCAAGCGATGGCCCCGAAAGCGTTCCTGCAGCCGCAAGACGGAGGCCTTGACGTAGTTGGTCCAGTGCCCGTTGCTGACCATCGAAAGCGTCTTGGGGCTGTTGACACAGGTCAGCCAGTCGCTCCAGTCCAGGTTGCTGATCTCTGCGGCCACTGAGAAGCTGCCGTGGGTGAACTGCTCGGCCTGCGTGTTGTACAGGTGCACCTCATCGTCGTCGCGCGCGGAGGCGACCATGATGATCTCTTCGTTGATGGCGATCACGTTGGTGTGGCCGCCCCGGTGGTCAATGTGCCGCCCCAGCAGGTTCAGACGGCCGGGGGTGCGCACGATTGCTACGGTGTGCGTGCCATCGGGGTCCATGAGGGCCCGGTACGTGTGCAGGGCGCGCAGATAGCCCCGCCGCTTGGCCTCCCAGAGCGACGGGGTGTCGCCGTAGATGCGCCGGAGCTGCGCTTGCAGTTCCGACGGCACCTCCTCCAACAGGCGACACCACTCCTGGATCGGGCGGAAGCACTGCGTCCGCGCTTGCGCCGTCACCGGCACCACCGCGGGGGTGGCGGCAGCCTCGCGCCGGCGGACGACGCGCTCGATCTCGGCTAGCTGCTCGGGCGTGTTGAAGGACAGCACCTCGTCGCTGTGCGCCACCGGCACGGTGGCGACCCGATACTGCGGAGCGCCGTCGGCGCGACGGTGGACGGCCAGGCCCTGGACGATGTCGGTCAGGAACTCCTCCTGTTGGGCATGACCGCGAGCCAGCGCGCCGAGGGCCTGGTATAGCACGGGGGCGCGGCAGAGGTAGACCGAGAGGTTGACCTCGGTGGCCAGCTCCTCGGCCTCCGCTGCACTGAGGGTCTGCGGCTGGCCCTCGCGCCAGACGGTCACGCTGGTCAGCTCACGCAACGGCTCGAGGAAGCGTGTGATCTGCTGCGCCGGGACGATCTCCTGCTCGGTGAGGAACGTGTACAGCTCCCCGCAGGCCTTGCGGGCCTTGGCCTGATCCGGGAACCAGTGCCCGATCAGAGCCAGCAGCTCGGCGGCCGCCCACTCCGGGCGTTCCTGCAAGCGCGCCTGCAGCTCGGCCACCAGGCGGCTCAGCTTGACCTCACTCGTCTCCACGATGGCTACGGGCTCGCCGTCGCCCGGGATCACGCGCCCGGCCTCGGCGTGCTCCGTCTTCGGGCCAACGAGGAAGGCCAGATCACAGTGCCGCCGGTCAAACTCGGCCATCAGTCGCCGTAGGGCGGCCGGCTCCACGATCTTGTCCCCGGCCACCAGCAGCACCCGCCCCTGATAGCCAGCCGCCTGCAGCACGCGCGCCCCGCACCGGGCCGCGTGGCCCGTCCCCAACGGTTCCGGCTGCAGCGCGAAGGTCACCTGGGGAAAGCGCTCACCCACGGCGGCCATCACCTCGCCAGCCTGCCGGCCGACGACGATCACGTGATGGTCTACACCCGCCGCGGCATAGCCTTGCAGGGCGCGCAGGATGGCCGGAATGCCGCCGACCTCAAAGCATACCTTGTGGCGCCCCGGAGCACGCATGCGGGTACCAGCCCCGGCGGCGAGGATGATGGAGAAGGTCTTGTCGCTGGGCATGGCAGGTAGCTCTGCGGCAGGTATGAGCGGGCGTGGCAGACGGACAACTCGTCACCGAGGACGGCCGTAGAGCCTTTGCTCCGCAGCAGGAACAAGGCCCGCGGTCTACTCCTAGCACATGATAACACATCGCCGAGGGGGCAGATCACCGGGGGCCTGAAGGATTCGCAACGGGGCGGTGAGCGCAGCAGAGGAGCGTCCAGCCATGGGCCCTACCGTTCCCCGCAGGGCCGGGCTGAGCGGAGCGCAGCGGCGCGATCGCCCGCTAGGCGCCGTAGCTGTAGTACTCGTACTGCCCGGCGGCGTGGCTGGGGGTAACACCGTTGACAACGAGACCCAGGAGGCGGGCGTCAGCATCCTGCAGGGCCTGCAGGGCCCGCCGCTCCAGGTCGCCGCGGGAACCGGCCAGGACTACCACCATGACCCGGTCCACAACGCCACTCAGCACCAGACCATCCACATACGCGGCGAGGGGCGGGGAATCCACGATGACGAAGTCGGCGGCTTCGCGCAGCTCCTCCATCAGGCCACTCATCCGCGCCGAGCCCAGCAACTCGGGCGCCATATCGGTCGGGCCGCCACTGGAGATCAGACGCAAGCGGGGAACGCCACTTTCGGAGGCGCGCCAGGAGGCAGCGGCCCCGGCCAGATAGTCGGCCAGGAACGGCTCTGGACCCTCGGAGCCCGGCAGGCCACTGCCCAGCCCCCGGCGGCGCAAGTCGGCGTCCACAAAGACCGTATCATGCCCTGCCAGGGCGAGGACGGTGGCCAGGTTGAGCGCGACTGTGGTCTTGCCGTCACTGTAGCGAGGGCTGGCGACTAGCAGCGACTTGAACGGCTCGCGCCGCTGCTCGGCCAGCACTACGGTCCGTAGCGCGCGGTACGCCTCCAGGTATGGGCTGCCGACCGGCGTGGGCCCCAGGAGGGCGCCTTCAGTGCGGATCATGAGGGTTCATCCGGCGGCAAGGATCGGGGATCATTGCCGGACCCCCCGCGCAAGCCCCCCGGCTGCTCTCCCGGTGCTGGTCCCTCCGGGGGTACGGTCGTATCCAGGCGGGGGATCCCCACTAGCACCCGCTGGCCCAGGAGGGTCCGGGCATCCTCCTCGGTCCGTATGGACCGGTCAAGATAACCGACCCCGATCGCTACGACGATACCCAGGATGAGACCAATGGCGACCGAGCCGATCAGCCGCGCGCCCAGACCCACGCCACCCCGCAGTACGGTCGTGGCATGACTCTGGATACGGATCAGGTCCGTCTTGGCTGCCTGCTCCTCGGCGGTCTTGGCCTCCTCGACTGCCGCCAGCAGTCGCTGATAAGTGGTGCTGACGATATCACGTTCCGTCCGCAGGCGCTCGTACTTGGTCTGTGCGTGCTGCAACTGGGTAAGGCGCTGCTTGCGCTCCTCGGTCAGGTTGCGCAATAGCTCCACGTGCCGACGGCGGCTGTCCGTCTCAACCTTCGCCGTGAAGGCCTCTTGCTCCAACGACTCGATGTACGCATTGGGCGACAGGGAGAGGCCGGGATCGGGGATCGCCGCCGGCTCCGCCAGTAGTCGGGCCTTTATGGCCTCGATCTGCGTATCCACCTCGCGCACTTCGGGAGCGTCTTCCCGATACTCTTCCACCAGACGCTTGCGCGTCATCTGCAGGTCCCAGAGTTGCGTCTCGAGGGTGTTGCGCCAGGGGTTGGCTGGCACCGAGCGCCCGGGGCGGCTATAGGCGGGCTGTCGCTTGGCCTCCTCTGCGTATTTCCGTGCCTTATCCTGTGCGTCCACGAGCGCTGCGGTCGCCTCTGCCTGGGTCTGCTCCAGAGGGCCGAGCGTGGACTGTATCGCAGTGAGCTCCGCCGTCGGGTCAATGATCCCGTACTGGCTCTGGAACTCCTCGATTTCACCGTCCTTCTCCCTCAAGCGGTCGTAGGCCTGGTCGGCGCGGCCCTGAAGAGCACCCTTGGTCTTCCGGGCGTGGGCCTTGTTCTTGTCCTCCCAGAGACTGATGAACTGCTCCATCGTCGCGTTGACGATATCCACCGCCTGCTGTGGCGTCTGGCCCCGCGCCTTGACCTCAATCATGTTGGCCTTGGCGACCTTATCCGCGACCACCGTCGGGAGGGCCTCGAGGTTGATGCCCCGCTCCTTGAGTGCATCGAATGCCTTCTGGCTCACGTCATGGCTTTCGATGTCAAGGATGAGACCGAAGATGAAAGCGCCCGGATCAGCCGTGAGGGTCTCGGTACCGGTGGGGCCGGGCACCAACTCGACCATCGCGCCCCGGTCGATCTCCAGCGTTCCCGTGGCCTGCCGGGTCTCCCGCGGCAGCAAGTAGAAGACGGCGACCGTGAGGGCCGGGACCAATGCCGTCAGGGCCAGTACCAGCCAGAGGTAGCGGCGAATCAGCCGCCAGTAGTCGAGCAGCTCCATGGTGGCCGGCGGTGCTCCCTGCGAGCCTCAGCTCATCTCGTACCGGACGCAGGACGTGTCGGGTCGTGCAACTCGTGTGCCGTAGGGTTCTGCTTTCGGCCCGACACCGCCTCATTCCTTCCGTCGTACGGCCAGACCGCGCTACCGACAGCACGAGATGCTGCCGCTAGGTTGCTCTTAGGGATAACGCACCAGTGGGCAGAGCGGGAAGCCCCTCCCCGTAGCCGGTCCTCTGGGACGATACGCTGGACCGTCGAGAGGGTAGTAGTCGTGTGGGCACAACGGTACGGGCAGAGCCCCCCGGATCGCCGCGGTGTCTGCAAGTACAGGCTTGCCCCATACGACTCGCCTGCCGTAGTTCGGTGTCGTAGCCTGCGACCGAGTGCTCCTGGCCGATCCGGCCGGATGATAGCACATTGCCCCTACAGCGTCAACGACGACGGCCCCGAACATGGGGAACCGGCAGGGCGCCAAAGTGGGCAGGTTCTGCCGCACCCGCCGTCACCCGACGGCCTATCCCAGCACTGAGGCCACGGGTCTGACAAGAAGACCCCCGAACAGCCGCTCCAGCTCGTCCACATGCCGCTGTGGGCTGTAGGCCGTCTCCAGGCGCCGACGCGCTGCTGCACCGCGACGGGCCAGCTCCTCGGGGTCGGCCAGAGCTGCGCCGAGCTGCCGGGCGAGGTCCTCCGGGTCGCCCGCATCAAACAGCCAGCCCGTCTCCTCGTCCACTTGCTCCGGGATCCCGCCGAGGCGCGCGGCGACGACCGGCGCGCCCTGCGCGTAGCTCTCGATGATCGCCATAGGGCAGTTGTCATAGCAGCGGGAGGGCACGACGGTGAGCAGGGCCTCCGCCACCAGGCGTTCCACTTCATCAGCCGACTGGTGCCCCAGGAAACGCACCCGCTCCGTCACTCCCAGCTCGGCGGCCAAGGCCTCGAGCCGCGCCCGCTCCCCCTGTCGGTCCCCGCCAGCGATGCGCAACTCAACCCCGGGGCGCAGGAGGGCTAGGGCGCGCAGCAGGACGCTCAGTCCCTTCTCCGGGCTGACCCGGCCGAAGTACAGGAAGTACGGGGGCCCCTCGGAGGCACGCGGCGTCCGGCGCGGCACCACCTCATAGCAGCTCGGCACATGCGCGATGCGCTCAGCCGGGAAACCGCCCTCGATGAGCAGCTCCCGCATGAACTGCGAGGGGGTGATGAACAGGTCCACATGGCGGTAGATGCGCAGCCAGCGGTGGGCGTACATCGAGCCGACACGCCCCGCCGTGGCCACTAGCGAGCCCTTGACGCAGCGCCTGGATAATGCGTGCCGGTAGCTGCCGCGGACACACCGCACGCAGGGCTCGCCTTGCCGATAGCAGAGGTAGTTCGGACAGACCAGGTTGTAGTCGGCCACCCGCATGACCACCGGCACGCCGGCTGCGCGGCACGCATCAATGATACTGGGGGACATGTAGTTGTAGAGGTTGTGCAGGTAGGCCAGCTCCACGCCCGTCTCGGCGATCGCCGCGGCCGCCTTGCGCCGTGCTTCCACGGAGTAGGTAGCCCGGCCGAGCATCCGCAACGTGGTGAGGGGTGTACGCCGGATCTGGCTGAGATACGCCGCCGCGGGATCGGCCGTCGGCGGGGTGACCCAGAACCGCTCGTACTCCCGGGACACCTCCGTCTGGGCGTAAGCCACCGTGAAGGGGATCACCCGGTGGCCCCGGGCCTCCAGCTCCCGCGTGACGGTGAAGAGGTATGTGGCCGTACCGCCCCCGCGGAAGTAGTACTTGTGCGCGGACAAGATGACCATCTAGCTCACCGGGGGTATTATACCATGCGCCCCGGAGCACCGTCGGACCGGTCGCGAACCGGTCCCGAACGCACCCCGCCGCGATGAGGCACCGCGGCTAGGGCACACCGTTAGCGCTCCGCCCCGCTCGTGAGGTCAGCGGCCCCCGTCTCGGTCGCCACCTCAAACGCCCCAATGGTGGGTGGGCCTGCTACTCCGCGCTGTCTGCCGTCGTAGTCGGCGGAGGCGGGTAGGTGCCCCCCTGGAGTTGCAGCGTGTCGCCGGGCTGCAGCCGGTCCATCGCGGCTAGGGCGTCGTCACCCGGCGAGACGGTATAGGTTACGGTCCATCCACACGCACCCGGAGCGGCCATGGCGGTCAGCAAGAGAGCGGTCGCGTAGCTACGGAACATAGCCCACCTCCTCCCTCGCCACGTTCGCCGCCGTCCTGCCGGGCGGCGGCGAACGCACTGAGTCTACCACGTGGTGGGCGCACTGCCCAGGGGCGCGACGGAGCTATCGCTGGATCGACACTGTCCCCAGCGCCTGGCTGCTGGTGCCGTCGGCGCCGCGGGCGGTCACGCGGATCAGGTAGCGCCCATTGGGCACGGGGAGCCCGGCGTCCGACTGACCGGTCCACACCAGCGACTGCAGGCCGCTCTCGAACGGCGTGCCCGGCGTGATCAAGCGCACCGGCCGCCCGGCGATGTTCAACACCTCGGCCTGCACGCTAGCCGGTGCTGATAGCGTGAAGGCGATCTGCGCCCCCGCTGCTGTCGGCACCGCCGACAGCGCACTGACGCACGTGGGCGTGGTCACCGCGGCTGAAGCCGTGGTCGTTGCCCCGACGCGCACCTGCAGCTCCGTGGATGCACTGCTGCTCCTGCCGTCGCCGGCCCGAACCGCCACCGTCCAGACCTGCCCCCGGCGGGTCAGACCCGACGGTAGGGTATCCGAGGTAGCGCTCGTCACCTGGACCCGCTTTGTCACCCCGTCAAGCACCCAGCGGTAGCCGTAGATCACTGCGTCGCGATCAGGATCGGCTGCCACCTGCACGCGCGCCGTAACGGCCTGCCCGGCGCCGACCGCGGTGGGGCTGATCGTTACCGGCGGGGCCGGCGGCGGGCTGTTGGCGATGGTGAACGCCTGCTTCACCACCACACTGGTGGCCGAGCCGTCACCCGTCCACGCCTCGCAGACCCACACCTGGCCCCGGCGGGTAAAGGTCGCACTCAGCGTGTCTGAGGGTTTGGTGCTAGCCGTCACCCGCCGTGCCCTGCCATCGAGCCGCCAACGGAATCCGTACCGGACCGTGTCGCCGTCGGCATCGGTGACCGCCTGCACGCTGGCGACGACATCGTCAATGCTCCGCGGCGCAGAGCTCCGCAGACTCAGACGCGGGGCGGGCGGCGGCGTGTTGCCGATGCGGAACTTGACCTCAGTCCAGCCGCTGACCGCCAGTCCATCCCCGCAGCGGACGGAGCACTTCCATCTGTTGCCCTTCGCGGTCAGCGTGGCCGGCAGCGCGTCACGAGTCCTGGCGGTGTTGGTGCTCTGCTTCTCAGCCCAGGCGCGCTGCGCGGCGTCCCAGCGGAACCATCGGTACGCATAGCACACGGCGTCCCCGTCGGTATCGCTGCTGCCGCTTACGGTGACCCGGATGCTCTGTGCCGCCGTCGGCGCGGTTGGCGCGAGGGTCAGGGTCGGCGCCGTCGGCGCGCTGTTGCCGATGGTCACCTTGGCCTCCCCCGCTGCGCTGTCTGCCCACCCATTGTTGGCGACGACCACACACCTCCAGGCCTGCCCCTTGGTCGTGCGGGCAGGTGACACAGTGTTCGTCGTCAGGTCGCTCTGCACGGCGCCGTCTAGATACCATGTGAAGCGATAGGCGATGGCGTTGCCGCTGGGGTCGGTGGAACCGTCGGCTACCGCGACCAGGGCGTCGTCCGTCAGGGGCTGACTGGGCGTGATCGCTACGTTTGGCGGCGTCGGTGGCGGGCTCGCCGAAGGCACTTCGAATGCCCCGATCGTGGGCGGGCCTGCTACTCCACGCTGTCTGCCATCGTAGTCGGTGGTTACGCAGGGCAGTACCACCCCCGCACCGACGAGAGGGCTACTGGGCAAGACGTGCACATCCCCGCCCGCCACATTCAGGAACCGCGGGTCGGCGAAGATCGTCCCCGCGCCCACCGGCAGCGCGCCCGCCATCAGTTGCGGGAGGGTGCAGGTCACGTTGGCCGCAGCGTTAGCTACCGCTATCCCCTGGTCCGGCCGCCACCAGCAGTTGTGCGTGCCGACCAGGAAGCTGTCAGCCGGCGCCGCGCTGTCGGTGTCCAGGGTGACGAGGCGGTGGTTGCCGGCGACAACGGTATCGCTCACCGTGAACGCGCTGGGAGGGCACCCGATCCGCAGCCCCTCGTGGCCATTGTCGGCCAGCGTGCAGCACTCGATGCTGCCCGAGCCCATCCCGTAGCTACCGAAGTTCATGCCCAGGTTGCGGTTGCCCACCGCTACGCAGTTGCGGATGGTGCTCGGCCAGCGCTGTCCCCAGAGCTTGAGCCCGGTGGCGTTGTCGCTGGCGTAGCAGTCCTCCAGCACGAGGCCGTCCTTGCAGTCAATCCCTCCGTCGCCGTGTCCGATAAAGGTGCAGCCGCGCACGACCATGTTGGCGCAGGGGTCACCAGCAGCGATGCCGTCCGTGTTGTCACTATTGAAGGTGTACGGGCAGTTGACGGCCCTGTACCGCCAGTTGCGCTCGAACCGACAGTCCTCGATGGTCACGTCGTCCACTTCTAGCGCCGTGTTCCCGCCGATGGAGATGCCCTGCTGGTTGTCGTGGATGCTGCAGTTTCGCATCGTCAGCGGACCGCGCCAGTTCGTGCCGCCAGCATCGGTCGCGCCCTTGAACAGCGCCGCGTACATGCAGCGGCGTATCTCCACCCGGTCGAGGGTGACGTTACGCAGGCCGTCGCCCCAACTCACGGCGACGCCAGCGCCCTCGATGCACAGGTTGCGCAGGATGATGTTCACGACCGGCGTGTGGAAGCCGAACTTGCGGGTGAACCCGCTCTCGTTGTGCTTGGCCTGCAGAACGACGGTGCCGATGCCCTCGATGGTCACGGGGGCTTCGTCGGTCCCCGCGCAGGACAGGAAATACGCGCGCTGCGGGGGCGGGTATGTCCCCGCCGCCAGTTGCAGTGTGTCGCCGGGCTGCAGCCGGTTCATCGCGGCCAGTACGTCGTCGCCTGGCGAGACCGTGTAGGTCGCGGCCCATCCACACGTACCTGGTATAGCCAAGGTGACAAGAAGCAGCAGCGCGGGAGGGCAGATGCGGGGCATGACGGGCCTCGCTATCCTGTCTAGTCTGCCCCCACCACCCCCTCAGGCGGTGCGTGTGCTAACTTGCCCCCCCGGAGTGCAGAACACCGCGTACGGCTGTGTACTCGTACCCCCTATCTCTGGACCAACACCGTCCCTAGAGCTTGGCTGCTGGTGCCGTCGGCGCCGCGGGCGGTCACGCGGATCAGATAGCGTCCGTTGGGCACGGGGAGCCCGGCGTCCGACTGACCGGTCCACACCAGCGACTGCAGGCCGCTCTCGAACGGCGTACCCGGCGTAATCAGGCGTACCGGCCGCCCGGCGATGTTCAGCACCTCGGCCTGCACGCTGGCCGGTGCGCTGAGGGTGAATGTGACCTCGGCTCCGGCCGCCGTCGGCACCGCCGAGAGAGCGCTGACACAAGTGAGGGCGGCCCCGTACACCGTGGCGGTCCCGCCGACATGGAACTCGACCTGCGTCGCCTCGCCGCTGCTCTGGCTGTCACCGGCGCGCACTATGAGTGTCCAGACCTGGCCCTGGCGGGTTGCCCCTGAAGGCAGTGTATCGGAGGTGGCCGACGTCACCTTGGTGCGCTTGACCACCCCATTGAGCAGCCAGCGGTAGCCGTAGACCACCGCGTTGCCATCCGGATCCGTCACGGGCGCAACACGCACCGTGACCGTCTGTCCGGCGCCCGGCGTGGCGGAGCTGAGCCTAGTGGACGGTGCCGGCGGTGGGCTGTTGCCGATGGTGAACTCCTGCTCCACCGTTCGGCTGACGGTTGTGCCGTCGCCCGCCCACGCCTGGCAGACCCACACTTGGCCCTTGCGGGTGTAGCTGGCACTCAGCGTGTCTGAGGGCTTGGTGCTAGCCGTCAGCCGCCGTGTCCTCCCGCCGAGGAGCCAACGGAAGCCGTACTGGACCTTGTCGCCATCGGCATCCGTGACCGCCTGCACGCTGGCGACCACATCATCAATGCTCCGCGGCGCCGTGGCACTCAGGCTCAACCGCGGGGAGGGCGGCGGCGTGTTGCCGATGCGGAACCTCACCTCGGTCCAGCGGCTGACTCCGAGACCGTCTCCGGACCGTACCGAGCACTTCCACTGCTCACCCTTTGCAGTCAGCGCGGCCGCCAGCGTGTCACTGGTCTTGGCAGTATTGGTGCTCTGCTTCTCGACCCAGGCGCGCTGCGCGGCGTCCCAGCGGAACCACCGGTAGGCGTAGTACACGGTATCGCCATCGGCATCGGTGCTGCCACTCACGCCGATCCGGATGTTCTGTGCCGCCGTCGGCGCGGTCGGCCCGAGGGTCAGCGTCGGTGCAGTGGGCACGCCATTGCCGACCTTTACCTTCGCCTCGACCGCCGCGGAGGTGTTCTCGCCATCGCTCACACGCACCACACAGACCCATGTCTGTCCGCGTCGCGTGAGTCCCGCCGGCAGGGTATCTGTTGGAGCCGCTCCGACGGAACAGCGCTTCTCCACACCATCCAGGAGCCACCGGAAGCCGTACCGCACCGCGCCCCCCTCCGGGTCGGTGACCGGCTTGGCCGTCGCCACCAGGGGGTCTGCGCTAGTGGGCGCCTTGGGCTGTACTGACAGCACCGTCAGTGGCGGCGGCGCGTCGCCGATGCTGACGGAGGCCTCCAGCGTGGGGCCGCAGTCGGTGTGGTCATCGGGGGTCACCACGCAGCGCCAGAGCTGTCCCGCCGCCGTGCGAGCTGCCGGCACCGTGTCGGTGGTCAGATCGTTCTGCAGGACGCCATCCTGGTACCAGGCATAGCGATAGACGATGCTGTCGCCGTCGGCATCGGTGGCGGTGGCGACGGCGGCGAGATCATCATCTGCGGTCGGCATATCGGGGGTGATGACCATACTGCTCAGCACCGGCGACGTGTTCCGGATGACCACCTGCGCCTCGCCGCTGGGGCCCTCCCCGTGGCCGTCGTTCGGCGTCGCCACACACCGCCAGGTCTCCCCCTTGGCGGTCAGATCGGCGCTGACCGTGTTGGTGGTCAGGGCGCCCTGCAGCACACCATCCCTGTACCAAGCATAGCGATAGGTGATCGGGGCACCCTCAGGATCGCTCGAACCACTGGCCGTGGCCACCAGGCCGTCGGCGGTCTGCGGACTGCCGGGGCTGATAGCAACCGTAGGGGCTGTGGGGGCCTCGTTCTCTCCGCGGATCGTCACCTGAGCATCGCCACTGGCACCATCGCCCGTGCCGTCGTTCGGCGTGGCGACGCACCGCCACTGCTCACCAACCGCAGTCCGATCGGCAGGCACGCCGTCGGTAGTCAGGTCGCCCCGCAGCGCCCCGTCCTTGTACCAAGCGTACGCGTAGGTCGGCACGTCCCCGTCGGCGTCGGCCGCTGTGGCGGTTGCCACCAGCGCATCGTCATCGCCCGGGGCCGCCGGGCTGATGCTCACCGCGGGGGCGTCGGGTAGTGTGTTCTCGATCGCTACCTGCTTGCTCACGGCCGCGCTGTTGCCGGTACCGTCGTATGCCTTGACCGCACACTTCCAGACCTCGCCCTTAGCCGTGAGGTCGGCGGTCACCGTGTCGGTTGTCAAGCCCCTCTGCAGCACGCTGTCCTTGTACCAGGCGTAGCTGTAGGTGATCGTGTCGCCGTCGGCGTCGGTCGAACCACTGGCCGTGACGACCAGGTTGTCGGCTGTCTTGGGGTTGCTGGGACTAATGCTGACCGTGGGGGCCGTAGGCACCGTGTTGGCGATCGTCTTCTGCCCCTCACCGGTGGCGCCATCGTCCTGACCGTCGTTCGGGGTCACCACACACTTCCAGACCTGCCTCTTGGCGGTCTTGTCGTGAGTGACCGTGTTCCTGGTCAGGTCGCCCTGTAGCACGCTGTCCTTGTACCAGGCGTACCTGTAGGTGACTGGATCCCCGTCGGCATCAGTGGAGGCGCTGGGCGTGGCTACCAGGTTGCTAGTCGTCTTCGGACTGCTGGGGCTGATGCTGACCGTAGGGGCGGTGGGCTTGGCGTTGCCGATCGTGACCTGCGCCTCGCCGGCTGCTCCGGCACCGGTGTCGTCGCTGGCGGTGACGGCACACGTCCAGACCTCGCTCCTGGCGGTCAGGTCGGCGGTGACCGTGCCGGTGGTCAAGCCGTCCTGCAGCACGCCCTCTTTGGACCAGGCGTACGTGTAGGTGAGCGTGTCCCCGTCGGCATCAGTCGCGGCGGCCGTGGCTACCAGATCGCTGCTGGTGTCGGGAGCGCCGGGGCTGATGCTGACGGTGGGGGCTGACGGCAGTGTGTTGCCGATCGTTACTTGCTTGCTCACGGCCGCGCTGTTGCCGGTGCCGTCGTACGCCCTCACCGTACACTTCCAGACCTGGCCCTTGGCTGTCAGGTCTTCGGTCACTGCGTTGGTGGTCAGACTGGTCTGCAGGACGGTGTCCCTGTACCAGGCGTACTTGTAGGTGACCGTATCGCCGTCGGCGTCAGTGGAGCCACTGGCCGTGACGACCAGGTTGTCGGTGGTCTTGGGACTGCTCGGGCTCAGCGTCACCTTGGGGGCAGTGGGCACGGTGTTGGCGATGGTCTTCTGCGCCTCGCCGGTTGCCCCGTCGTCCTGACCGTCGTTCGGGGTCACCACACACTTCCAGACCTGCTTCTTGGCGGTCTTGTCGGCGGTGACCGTGTTGGTGGTCAGACTGGTCTGCAGGACGGTGTCTTTGTACCAGGCATACTTGTAGGTGATCGTGTTCCCGTCGGCGTCGGTCGAGCCACTGGCGGAGGCGACGAGATCATCGGTGGTCTTGGGACTGGTGGGGCTGATGCTGACCGTGGGCCGCGTCGGCGGGTGATTGGCCGGCGCCCCGCCGCCGTCTAGG
>Ga0315282_10005699_pt1 | contig 21114 bp, 16 predicted proteins | sample YL17G07_20_MG_FD_203693 | JGI IMG/M metagenome (GOLD analysis project Ga0315282, IMG submission 203693) | Sediment microbial communities from Yellowstone Lake, YNP, Wyoming, USA - YL17G07_20 | ecosystem: Environmental > Aquatic > Freshwater > Lake > Sediment | place: USA: Wyoming | collected... | reverse complement strand
GGCGCGGCGCTGCAGGCCGCCGGACAGCTTCGCGACCAGGTCGCCGGCCCGATCCTCCAGCTTCACGCGCGCGAGCACCTCACCGATCCGCCGTGTCAGCCGCGACCCGCGCAGCCCGTACAGGTGCCCCTGGTGCCGCAGGTTCTCGACGACGGTCAGCCGCCGGTCGAGCGCCGGCTTCTGGAACACCACTCCCATGTGCTCGCGAACCCGATCCGGCCTGCTCATCACGTCGTCGCCGAAGACCCGCACGGTGCCGTCGGTCGGCACGAGCAGCGTCGAGACGACCTGGAAGAGCGTCGTCTTGCCGCCTCCGTTCGGGCCCAGCAAGCCGAAGATCTCGCCGGGTTGCACGCTGAAGCTGACGCCGTCCAGCGCCCGGCGAGCGCCGTACGAGTGGCCCAGCGATGACACGTCGACGGCCGGCGCCGTCCGGGCGCGCGGTGTCTCGACCCGTTCCGGTTCGACCGCCTCGACGGCCATCAGGCTCCCCGTGTCCCCCGTCTCCTGTTCCCTGATCAGAGATGGTTCCCCAACATGAACCCCCATAGCAACGGGAGGTACGTGATCGACCCGAAGAACAGCCGGCGCGCCCGCTCGGTGGTTCGCTCGCGCGCGAACAGGATGGCCTCGGCCAGAAAGCCGGCGCCGAGGACCAGCGCGGCGGCGAAGTACACCCGTCCGGCGAGGCCGACCAGCGCCGGCATGAGGCTGACCGGGATCAGCACCGCGCCGTAGAGCACGACCTGGGCGGCGGTGCTGCGGCCGTCCGGCTCGACCACCGGCAGCAGCGGAAGACCGGCGCGCGCGTAGTCCTCGCGGTATATCCAGGCGATGGCGAGGAAATGCGGCATCTGCCACAAAAAGACGATCGCGAACAGTAGCCAGCCTTCGAGCGACAAGGTGCCGGTCGCCGCCGCCCAGCCGATGACGGGCGGCAGCGCGCCCGGGACGCCGCCCATGAGCGTCGCAAGCGGTGTGCGCCGTTTGAGCGGCGTGTAGATGGCGGCGTAACTGACGAGCGTCACCAGCGCGACGCCGGCGGCGAGCAGGTTCGCGCCGAGCGCGAGCTGGACGAGACCGACAATCGAGAGGACGAACGCGAAGCGCAGCGCGGCTGCCGGCCGCAGCCGGCCATCGGGCAGGGGCCTCGTCCGGGTGCGCCGCATCAGGCCGTCGGTGTCGCGCTCGTAAAACTGATTGAACGCGGCCGCACCGCCCGCCACGAGCGCGGTCCCGACGACCGTGTGGAAGAGAAGCGCGAAGTCGACGGTCGAGCCCGATCCGAGGTAGTAGCCGGCCATCGCCGTGAGCACGACCAGGAAGTTGAGCCGTGGCTTGGTCAGCTCCAGGAAGTCCGCCGCGTGTGTCCGCGGGGCGGCGACGGCCATAGGAACGGCCGCGACCGCCGGCTGCGGCGGAAGGGGCAGCGCCTGCTTCATGCCCGGCCCCCCACCTGGCGCGCGAGCGTGGATGCCGCGCGGGACCGCTGCGCGCCCAGCCGCGCCGGCTGCAGTCCCGGCACGGGCATTCGCGTCTCGTCGGCAACCGGCACAAGCCGCAGGTCGAAGAGCGGCCGCCGCGTTCGGAGCGCGAGGACGAGTGAGGTGACGAGCACCAGGCTGCCGATGGCCACGTGGGCGGTGTTCACGACGACGTCTTTCCCGGTCAGCACTGTCAGGCCGCCGAGCGCGATCTGCAGGACGGCCAGGGCGACCAGCAGCGCCGCCGGCCTCGCCAGCTCACCGCGCGAACGGTGCCAGTGCCGCACGTGCCACGCGATGGCCAGGATCAGGCAGAGCACGATCACCGCGACGACCCGGTGCGCGAAGTGGACCGCGACCTGCCCGGTCGCGAGCAGATCGAGCGGCGGCACCAGGCGGCCGAAGGCCAGCGGAAAGTCGGGGATGGCCAGGCGCGTCACGCGGGCGCCGTCCAGCCACGCGTGGCGCATCGTCGCGCCGAGAAGGATCTGCACGTAGACGACGGCGGTTGTGATGACGGTGAGACGCCTGAGCGTCCGGTCCGCCGCGAGCGCCGCGAACGGCGACGACGACGAGGCGTTCTGGGCCGCGCCGGGTGCCAGCCGCCAGCCGGGCGACGTGAAGAGCGCGAGGGATACCGTCAGGCAGAAGAACAGTTGCGCGAGGCCGGCATGCGCAACCGAGATGGGCGCGGGGAGGAGCAAGAGGACCGTCAGCCCGCCGAGCACGCCCTGGACGATGACGGCAGCGAGCGCCACGAGCCCGAGCCGCTTCACCCAGACACGCGGCTCCTTCCACCAGAGCCACGCCGCGAGAACGATCGTCAGCCCGCCGCCGGTCGTCGCGATCAACCGATGGCCGTGCTCGTACAGGATGCCGCCCACCATCTTGGAGAGCGGGAACGAGAACATGAACTGGCCGAATGTGTTCGGCCAGTCGGGCACCGACAGTCCCGCCCCGTTGCTGGTGACGAGACCACCGGCGACGACGAGCAGCAGCGTGAAGGCGGCCAGCAGTTTGGCGAAGCGATGAAGCCACAGCATAAGAACCACCACAAGGTTCATTCTGTGTCCTGTGTCCTGTATTCTGTATTCTTCCCAGGGACCCAGGACACAGAACACAGGACACAGAACACAGAACACAGGACACAGGACACAGGACACAGAACACAGGACACAGAATAACTGTTATGACTTGAAGGTGAAGGTGACCTCTCTGGTTTCCTTCGGCCCGATGGTGACGTCCGAAGACTGGGCGCCGTACTTCTCCTGCCACGCTTCGACCACATACGTGCCGGGCGGCACGTCGGAGAGCTGGAACCTGCCGTCGCTTCCCGTGACCGCGAAGTACGGATGGGCGACCACGCCCGCGTAGGCGTTCATCCAGTTGTGCACGTCACAGCGGAAGGTAACCATGACTTCAGGCGCCTTGAAAGTCACCGTATTGCTCTGTCCCTGGAGCGGCTGCCCGATGTTCCTCTCCTGGTTGATCTTCGCCGCGATGTGGACGTTGTGCAGCGTCGGATCGTCGTTGACGATCTGGAGTGGCTGCCCGACGCGGAGGCCGAACACGTGAGGCACGTACCGGCAGCCTTGCTGGGCCAGCTTGCCCGGCTGCGCCGGGGCGTCGAACACGTAGGTGCCCAGCCCGGCCTTGATGTAGACGAAGACGTTCTGCAGCCCGCCGTCGGGTCCGACCAGGACGGTTTCCTCGGTCGGCGTGCCTTTGGCTGCGGTCGCGCACAGCTGGTCGGAATTCATGTTGATGGCTGCGTTCTTCGGTGGCGTACCCTGGAACGTCGCCCGTCCGGCAATCACGCCGGCCGTTGCTGGATCCACCCGGGGTCCCGACGGAGCGCCGGGGCCGCTCGTGCCGGGCGCTCCGGCTTCTTCGGCCGTCTTGCCGCCGCAGGCAGCGAGGCAGAGGGCCACCGCGATCAGGACAATGAACAGGGATGGAACACGCCTCGGGTACATCTGCGGCCTCCTGGCGGGAAGAGACGGGCGGTATGCAACGGAGGCGGGAGCGATCAACGCTCGGTCCGCGATGACAGGACAGCCCGGTTCCCCATAAGTACCACAGCCAACGGGCGGGTGCAAATCGGGGATCGGGGCCCAGGGGTCAGCGCCCGGGTTCCTGGGCAGCCGGCGGCGCCGACTGTGACGCCGACGCCTCACGGATCTTCCGCATGATCCGGTCTTCGATCCAGTGCGGGTCCCACCACTCCACGGGACTGACCGGGTGGCCCTGCACCTGAACCGAGAAGTGCAGGTGGTCACCGCCAGCGAGCCCCGTCATGCCGCTACGGCCCAGTACCTGGTTCTTCTGGACGGTGTCGCCCGCCTTGACGTCGATCGACGAGAGGTGGCCGTACAGCGACTGCACACCCAGACCGTGGTCGATGATGATGCAGGTGCCGTAGATCCCCAGGTAGTCGGCCCACACCACCTTGCCGTCGTTGCCTGCCAGCACCGGGATGTTGGCGGTGACGGCGAGGTCGAACCCCAGGTGCACCTGTTGATCGACCTCCTTGCCCTGGTAGAAGTACGTGCGGTGATCGGCGAACTTCGCTTCGACCTGGGAGTTGCCGAGCTGACGGAACGGCCCGCTCCAGAGCATCCGCGGCGCGCTCACGTCCGCGAATGAGCGGATCTTCTCAGCGTTGCTGCGCCGGAGGTCGCCATTGATCTTGAGGAACGGCGGCAACAGGCTCTCCCCTGGGACGATCGCGATCTTCAGCTCGGGCGTGTGCTCCACGATGTCGGGGACAACGCGCTGCAGGAAGGCGTCGGTCAGCTCGATCGGGCTTCGCTGGAAGGACTTCTCGAACACCCGGTAGTCGAACTGCGCCCGCGACTGGTTGCCGGCCTCGTCGCGCGCGTAGAGCTCGATCGGCGTGTTGAGGTCCTGGTCGTACAGCAGGGCGAAGAAGGCCACCTTCAGGCCGGGGTCGGCGTTGGTCACGCCCGTGGCGGAAGCCGGGTAGCCGGGATACACCAGCTCGCCCACGCGCACACCCGACTCGGAGTCGGGCGGACCGACACGGTAGACGACCATCTCGGCCCCGCCGTGGTTGATGTAGTGGTAGGTCGAGACCACCGAGATCCGCGGCGGCGTCAGCCGCACCTGCAGATCGCGCACGACCCTCGTTTCCCGGGTCCGAAGAGGGAGGGGTGTCCTCCGCGCAGCGGTGACAACCAGCCGGGCGGCGCCGGCAACGAGGTCCGGCAGCGCCCGCCTGCCCATCGGTCGCTGAATGCGGATCCGGTCCGGCGTCTCCTGCTTGACGGTGGCTTCGGCGGGCGTCGAGAGCGTGAAGAGCGGGAAGCTGCGGCCATTCTGCTCGAGCCGTGCCTCGACGCGTGAGAACCTGCCCCGCGGCGCTTCGATCGACACGTCGAGCATCGTATCGATGCCGACGAGCTTGGCAGGCTGGTGCACCTGGATCACCGGGGCGGCGGCCCGCCCGGCCAGCCAGAATGCCCCGACGACGACGAGGACGATGAGAACCGGGACGAGGAGCAGGATGCGCTTCATGCTCACATGATAACCGGTCGGGCCGAGAGAGGAAGGGCGGACGGCGCGGGTTGTGGAGTGGCGGCCGGCGCGCGGCGGCCGGGGACTGCCGCCGCCATGGCGGCCGCGGCCGGCCAGCGCGCGTTGACGCGATCAGGCCGATGTTGGTACCATTGAGCCTACCGGCGAGTGGCGGTATCGTCTAGGGGTTAGGACACGTGGTTCTCAGCCACGGGACCGGGGTTCGAATCCCCGTACCGCTACCATTATCATAAAGGCCTCGCGGTCATTCGCGGGGCCTTCGTTCTTCAAGGCCGCTCGTCATGCGTTGATCTGGCGATCTGTTGATCCGGTGATCGACCGGCCCGCCAGCCGCTCGAACGCCAGGCTTGCGATCGCGGTGTCCTGGAACCCCACCCCCGTCAGGTCGGCAATCGTCACCTGATCGTCGCGCGTGCGTCCGGGTTTCCTGCCCGCAACGATCTCCCCGAGCTCCGCGTGCACCTGCTCCGGCCGGAGCAGCCCCGCGGCAATCGCGTGTTGCAGCTCGCCGAGCCGCATGCACTGGCTGATGCGATCGGCGACGACAAGGTCTGCCGCCGCCAGGCACCGGGCGTCCAGCTCCTGCTTGCCCGGGCCGTCGGCGCCGAGGGCCGTGATGTGCAGGCCCGGCCTCAGCCAGGCGGCATCGACGATCGCGGCGCGTGATGGCGTGGCGGTGATCAGCACGTCGGCCTCCCGGCAGACCGCCTCCGGACTGGATGCGGCCTGGGCGTCCACGCCGAGGAGTTCCCGCATCTCGGCGCAGTAGCGCGACAACCCGTCGGCGTCGAGGCTCCAGGCGACGAGCCGCGCAAACCGGCGCACCTCGGTGAGGCACCGCACCTGGTGCCGCGCCTGTACGCCCGACCCGATCACGCCGACCGTGCCGACGTCCCGGCGCGCGAGGCACTCGGCGGCCACCGCACCTGCGGCCCCGGTCCGCACGTCGGTCAGGTAGCCGTTGTCGAGCAGCAGGCCGGCCGGCATTCCGGTGGCAGCGTCGAAGAGCGCCATCATCCCGGAACCGGTCGGGAGACCGAGAGCGGGGTTGTCGTAGAAGCCGGAGGCGATCTTCACCGCCACGTGCCGGATTCCCGCGACATGGGCCGTCTTCACGTGGAACTCGCCACGGGTGCCGGGGATCGGCAGGTTGATCGGAGCGGGCACCGACGTCCGCCCCTGGCCGTCCGCGCGGAAAGCCTCACGGATCGCGGTGACCGCATCGGCTGGCGTCACGGCGCCGCGGATCTCGGCTTCGAGAAAGGTCGGCAGCATACGCCTCCTGGCTCCAGGTCAATGCAGAATGTCGAATCAGTCTTGTCCACATTGCGGTCTGGCACCGGGGCGTGTCTCGCTCCGCCAAGCGCTCGACAGCGCGGAAACACGCCTCGTCGGCTGGGGAGGATCGCAGAGCGATTCGGCCTGTCCTGAGCCGGATGCGTCGCTCCGCCTCAGCGCGCACCTGGGCCTTCGACGCGTGTTTCGTGCCGTCTGATCGCGCTGCTCGCATGGTTGGCTGCTCGAGACACGCCCCGGCCACCGCAATGTGGACAACGGTCATGTCGAATGCAGCATGTCGAAGGGCCGCGCCACCCCTCTGCCTTCTACATTCTGTTTTCTGCATTCCGCACTCGGGTGTCAACGGGGTGCGGGCCTATTGTGGGATGGCCGGCGGCGAAAGGCAAGCGGTCGGCGCAAAACGGTCTAGGATCTCCTCCATGCCCCGGGACTACCCGCAGCAGATCGCAGCTGGCCTGCGGACGATCGGGCGGCGCCGCCGTGCCGCCTGGATTGTCTTCCTCCTGTTCCTTCCGGTCATGGGCCTCGCCGGCGTATCCTTTCGCTGGGTTCACTCGCGGTTCGTCGCGTTCGGCATCTGTTTCGTGTGGATGGGGGTCTACGCTCTGGCGGGCCACCGGCTGGTGTTCACCAGGTGCCCGCGGTGCGGGGAGCTGTTTCACAGCCGGCGCGACTGGCGAAGGCCGATGGGCATGTTCACGCGCGCCTGCCTGCACTGCGGGCTCCGCCTCCGTTGACACGCGCGCGCCATCGGCGCCGGCCAGGCCCTTGGCGCTGCTGAAGAACGACCCCCCTGGCGCACCTCAGCCGTGGCTCCCCACGAGGGGCTGCCTCGACGCGGACGGGCGGCTGTGTGCTAGTCTTGTCCCACCTTGCTTCGGAAACTCCTGGCGGGCACGTTGATCGGCCTTGCTGCCGCAGCACTGGCCGCCGCAGCCGGTTTTGCGCCCTTTCTGCGAACGCTCGAGCTCAAGACGTACGACTGGCGCGTGCGGTTGAGCGCGCGGCCGACCGAGGCCCGGCGCGACATCGTCCTGGTCGCGATAGACGAGGCGAGCGTGCGCAAGCTCGAACCGCAGGTCGGCCGCTGGCCCTGGCCGCGCCTCGTGCACGCGCAGCTCGTCAACTACCTCGCAAGAGGCCCGGCGCGGGTCGTCGTCTACGACGTGCTGTTCACCGAGCGCGATCGGCGGACCTTCACGGCCGGCGACGAGACGTGGACCGGCGAGGACTCGGATCGGGCCCTGGTCGAGGCGACCTTGCAGGCGGGCAACGTCATCTACGCCGCCGATGCGGTGCCGGAAGCGCTCGAGAAGGCGGACAAGGCGTCCCGGCTTGCCGAGGCGCCTGTGCCCGGCCCGTGCTACGTGCTCGACGATACGATGGAGGAGCGGCCGGTCGTGACGCCCCCGTTCCCGGATCTCGCCCGCGCCGGCCGCGCGCTCGGCCACAACGTTGTCGTCTACGATCCGGACGGTCCGCTCCGGCGGCTGGTCGCGTTCGTCCGCATCGGCCGCCAGTTCGTGCCGTCGCTCCCGATCGCCGCCTCGATGGTCGCTCGGGGCATTTCGCCGGACCAGGTGCGGATCGACGACCAGTACCTCTGGCTCGGGTCGCGCGCGATGCCGCTCATCGACGTCCAGATCCCGAGCTTCTACGGCAAGCCTCGGCACGCACGGCGCGCGCTCATCAACTACCGCGGACCGGTCATCGCGGCCGGCCGCCCGACCTATCGCGACTATTCCTTCTACGACCTGTTCTACTCCGAGCAGCAGCTGCTCGCCGGCCAGAAGCCGTATATCGACCCGGCGGCCTTCCGCGACAAGATCGTGGTCGTCGGCACGACCGCCCCCGGGCTGTCGGACCTGTTCACGGTCCCCTTCGGCGAGGGCAAGATGCCGGGGATGGAGGTCCACGCGAACATCATCGACAGCATCCTCTCCGGCCGCTTCATGCGGCCCGCCCCCGGCTGGACCAGCTGGGTCGCGCTGGTCGTGCTCGGCTGCGGCGTGGCGCTCGCGTCGGCGTGGCTCGGGCTCTGGGTCACCGTCGGCGTGGCGGCGGCGAGCGTGGCGCTGTTCGGCTGGCTGGCCGTCGGCCTCTTCCGGAACGGCGTCTGGCTGCAGATGACGTCGCCGCTCCTGGCGGTCGCCCTCGCGACGTTCGGGGGCGTCGCCTACCAGTACCTGGTCGAGGGGCGCGAGAAGCGGAAGGTGAAGCAACTCTTCTCGCGCTTCGTGTCGCGCGACGTGTACGATCATCTGCTGGCGAACCCTGCGGCGGCCAAGCTGGGCGGACAGCGCCGCCGGATGAGCGTGCTCTTCTCCGACATCCGCGGGTTCACGACGGTGTCCGAGCGGGGCCAGCCCGAGGAGATCGTGCGCCAGCTGAACGAGCACTTCTCGCGGATGGTGCACGTGATCTTCGAGCACCGCGGCACGATCGACAAGTTCGTCGGCGACATGATCATGGCGCTCTTCGGCGCGCCCCTCGACGACGCGGACCACGCGGACCACGCGGTCGGCGCGGCGCTCGGGATGCTCCGGGAGCTCGAGGCGCTCAACCGGCGATGGGCCGGCGAGGGCCGGCCGACGCTGGACATCGGTGTCGGGATCAATACCGGCGACATGGTGGCGGGCAACATCGGGTCGGACACGATCATGAGCTACACGGTGATCGGCGATGCCGTGAACCTCGGGAGCCGGCTCGAGTCGCTCAACAAGCAGTACGGGACGCACATCATCATCAGCGAGGAGACGCGCGCGGGCCTGAAAGGGCGATATGATATTCGCCCGCTCGGTGACGTGGTCGTGAAGGGGAAGACAAAACCGGTCGCCGTCTACGAGGTCCGCGCCGCCGGCGCGGCGGCGGCGGACGTGGAGCACGTGTGAAGGACGGGAGAGCCATGAGAGCTGCAGCACTGGTTGTGGCAGTGGCGGCGCTGGCGGGCGGTGCGGCCATCGCGGCGCCGGCAGGGGGCCAGCTCGGGCAGCTCGGGAAGATCGCCAAGAAAGCGCAGCAGGTCCGCGAGCTGCAGATCACCGACGAGGACGAGCAGCGGCTGGGCGCGGCGGTCAGCGAGCGCGTCCGCGTGCGGTATGGCGTCGTGCAGGATGCGGCAGTTCACCGGTACGTCGCCCTGGTCGGCACGGTGCTCGCCCAGGCCAGTACGCGGCCGAACCTGCCGTGGCAGTTCATCGTGCTCGACACCGACGGCGTGAACGCCTTCGCGGCACCAGGCGGCTACGTGCACATCACGCGTGGCGCGCTTGCGCTGATGGGCAGCGAGGCCGAGCTGGCCGGGGTCCTCGCGCACGAGATCATCCACGTGACCGAGAAGCACACCCTCAAGGCGATCCGGAAGGGCAAGATGATTCAGATGGGCGCCGACGAGACGCTGAAGGGAAACTCGGCGCTCTTCGGCCAGCTCGTCGACAAGACGACCGAGCTGGTGATGGCGGGCTTCGGGCGGAACGAGGAGCTCGAGTCCGACCGCGAAGGCCTCCGCCTGGCCGACAAGGTGGGGTACGCCCCGACCGGCCTGGGCACGTTCCTGACGAACCTGGAACAGCGCAACAAGGACGCGACCCAGAAGCAGGGCCTCTTCGCGTCGCACCCGGAGATGCAGGAGCGGCTCGACAAGCTGACCACGCAGATTGCGGCCGAGAAGCTCGCCTGCACCGCCACCCTCGAAGATCGATATCGCAAGATGATCTCCTACAAGCCCGTGCCGCAGACGAAGATCGCGGTGATCCAGGCCGGTACGGCGGGGCTGGCCGGGGGCGGCAAGGAAGAGAAGGGCACCGAGGAGAAGAAGGACAAACAGAAGGAGGAGCAGAAGCCGAAGCGTGGCTTCGGCCTCGGCTCGCTGTTGTCGCCGGGCGGCTCCGAGAAGAAGTCGGCCGAGGTGACCGGCTCCGGGGCGTCGCGGGGAGTTGACACCGAACGCAACGCCAAGGGCGGGCCGGTCTCGGCCCTGGTGGCCGTCAACCTGACGTCGGCCGACGTCGCCCAGTTCAAGAAGGCGGGAAGCCTCAGGTAGCAGGGATCAAGGGCCAGGGGCCAGGGATTGGACCCTGGCCCAGGCCTCTGTCGCTCGCCATGTTTCTCCACTATCCGGTTTACGTGGCCGTCGGCGTCGCCGGATTTCTCCTCACGCTCGCGATCCGTGCCCTGACGGTCAATCGCTTGATCAGGAGCAAGCTGCGGCTGTCGCTTTTGGTGCTGGCGGCCTATGTCGCGATCAACGTGTTCCTCGCCACCAGCCCCGTCAGCGGCGAGTTCGCCGCGCGTGTGCGGTCGATCGAGGAACTGCTCGTCGCGCTCGCCGCGATCAACCTCCTGGTCGTGCTCGCCATCAACCCGTTCCGCGCTGACCGGGTGCCGGAGCGGTTCCCGAACATCGTCCAGGACGCGATCATCATCGGCCTGTTCCTGATCGTGGCGACGGCCGTCATGCAGGAGAAGTTCCTGACGACCTCCGCCGTGGGCGCCGTCGTCATCGGCTTCGCCCTGCAGGACACGCTCGGCAACATGTTTGCCGGGCTCGCGATCCAGGTCGAGAAGCCGTTCCGCGTCGGGCACTGGATCACGGTCGGCTCCTTCGAGGGGCTGGTGTCCGAGATCACGTGGCGGGCGACGAAGCTGAAGACGAAGGCGGGCAACTTCGTGATCCTCCCGAACAACATCATCTCCAAGGAGGCGATCACCAACTACTCGGACCCGGTCGCGTCGACGAGGCTCCAGGTGGAGGTGGGCGCGAGCTACGACGTGCCGCCCAACGAGGTGAGGGCGGCGATCACCGAGGCGCTCGCCGAAGTCCCGATGCTCCTCACGTCGCCCCCGCCCGAGGTGGTCGTCGTCGACTTCGGGGCGTCGGCGGTGACCTACCGCGTGAAGTTCTGGATCGACGACTACGCGGCGGACGATCGGGCGCGCGATCAGGTGCGCACCGCGATCTACTACATGTTCCGCCGCCGCGGCATCGAGATCCCGTATCCCATCCAGACGTACTACCGCCGCGAGGCGAAGGTGGCGCGCGCCCCTGAGACGACGGGCGAGCTGGGCGAGTTGCTGCAGGCGGTAGACATCTTCGCGCCGCTCGGCGACGAAGGCCGGATCGAGCTGCTGGCGAGCGCCACCGAGCAGCTCTACGGCGCCGGCGAAACGGTCGTCAGGCAGGGCGACCCGGCGAGCTCGATGTTCGTCATCGTCAAGGGGCGCGCCCGCGTGACCGTGGAGCCGTCAGGCCGCGAGGTGGCGACGATCGAGCAGGGGGGCTACTTCGGCGAGATGTCGCTGCTCACCGGCGATCCGCGCAGCGCCTCGGTTGCGGCGATCACCGACTGCCTGCTGCTCGAGATCACCGCCGACGCGTTCCGCCGTGTCGCTCTTGCGCATCCTGCCGTCGTCGAGCAGGTGACACTCGCCGTCGAAGGGCGCCGCGAGGGACTCGAGCGCACGAAGAGAGTCGCCGTCGCGCCGGTCGCCCAGGTCGAACAGCCCCGCAGCTTCCTTGCCCGCGTCCAGCAGTTCCTGCGGCTGCCCGGCGCGGAACGTCGAACGTAAGACGCCGAACGTCAAATGCAGAATGCAGAATGCAGAATGTCGAATCACTGTTGTCCAAATTGCGGTCTGGCACCGGGGCATGTCTCGCTCCGCCAACCGCTCGAAAGCGCGGAAGAACGCGTCTTCGGCTGGGGAGGGTCGCTGAGCGATTCGGCCTGTCCTGGGCCGGATGTGTCGCTCCGCCTCAGCGCGTACCTGGGCCTTCGACGCGTTTTTCATGCCGTCGTGATCGCGCTGCTCGCATGGTTGGCGGCTCGAGACACGCCCCGGCCACCGCAATTTGGACAAGACTGATGTCGAATGCAGAATGTCGCGGGGCTCACTCGACCCAGACGAGGACCTGCTCGCCACGCGGCGCCTTCTGGTCGATGAGCAGCCCGGGGCCGTAGCGCTCGATGTCCTCGGCCGTCACCTTCAGCTCGACGCTGACGTCCTGGTGCGACGAGCCGATCCGGATGTTGCCCCGGCTCGTCAACCGCATCAGCCAGAACGGCAGCGCAAACTGGATCAGCTTCCGGTCCGACCCTTTCCAGACGAGGACGTGCATCGAGGTGAGCCTGGTCCGCTGGGGCTTCTCCAGCTCGCGGTGGACCTTCGGGATGCCGCGGTCATCCGCGGACAGCTCGATGTAGGGGGTCTGTCCCGCGAACCGGGCACGCACCTTCGTGAACTCCTCCTCCCCGGTCGCAGGGCTGACCGTCTGGACGTTCACCTGCCGGTACATCAGATAGGCGAACGTGCCGATGACGCCGGCCCCGACGATCACGACGAAGATGACGAGGCCCAGGATGATGAGTCCCCAGCGTCTGGTGGCCATCGTTCCTCCTTGGCGATCTGTGGAAGGGCGACGCTCCCGAGGATGCAGTCGAGTGGGACGAGCCCGGTGGCGCCGGAGCCGGACCTACGATATCAGAAGGCTCTTGCCTTCGGCTGCTCCGACCGAGTCGCCGTCCTTCTCACACAGCGCGATGCCCACCTGAAACTCGGTCTGCGCCCGCCGCCGGTCACCGGCCAGGTCGGCGAGCTTACCCAGGTCGATGTGCGCCCGGCCCCGGACCCAGTTGCGCGCCTCGCCTTTGAGCGCGTCGCGGAGATCGGCCTCGGCCTCGACCCGGCGTCCGAGCAGCAGCCGGGTGGCACCGCGCTTGTACTTCCAGAGCGCTTCCTCACCGAACATCCGCGGCCGCCGATCCTGCTGGAGCCTGGCCAGCCCCTCGCTGAGCAGGCTGTCGGCTTCCTCCGTCCGGCGGGCGCGCAGCGCGGTCGCCCCGCCTTCGAGCCACAGCAGCCGGTTGCGGGGATACAGCGCCTGCAGCTCCCTGATCGCCGCGAGCGCGGCGTCGTAGCGGCGCTCGCGGTTCTCTATGAGCACGAGGGCGAACAGGGCATCGGTCTGCGCGTTGCTCCGGGACGCGGCCGCCTCCCCGATCATCTGGATGCCGCGTTCGCGGTCGCCATCGAAGCCGACCAGGTAGGCCATGATGCGGACCGGCAGCGCCAGCGTCGACACGGCGTAACGGTACGTGCCGACGATGAGACCGGCGTCCTTGCGGCGCGGATCGAGCTCGAGCACGCGTTCGTGCTCGAGGTATGCGCGCCGCGCGGCTCGCAGGGCTCCTAGGATCGTGCCCTCGACCGACGCCGCGTACGACGCCTGCAGGCCGACGGTGGCGCCGAGCTGATAGTGCGACGAGGGGTCGTTCGGACGTCGGTCGACCAGCTTCTCGCACAGCGAGAGTGAGCGGGCGACGTTGTCGGCAAAGAGCGCGGCCTGATCGGGTGGCGGGGGCGGCAACGACACGTTCGGACGCGTGACGCGGCCCTGGTACTCATCCACCACCACCATCCCCCGCTTGAAGAGGATGTTCTGCCACGTGACGGCGGCGAGGCCGCGGTAGGCGGCAGGATCCGCCGGATCGGCAGCAATCGCCTGCCTGAAGAGCGCGACGGCCTGGTCCTGATCGAGGTTGTAGGCGAGCGTGTAGGCCTCGGCGACAAGCGCGTCCGACCGCGGGTTGGCGGACGCCGATGCGCCGGCAACAAGCAGCCCGACTGCCAGCAGGGCGGTGATCGCGCGACGTGATTGTGACACCCGGAGCCAGCGTATGCCCATGCCCGGAGAAGAGAGTCTCATCGCCCTTTGATCCTACCTGCTACATGCGACACGCGCTCGTGATCCGGCTCACCGCAGATCTCGCGGCTGCCCGCCTCGAGGCACGTGGCCCCGGCGCCGATCCTCGACCCTCGACCCTCGAGTATCGACTACTACAACGCAAGCCGTTGCCCGACACCCGCCTCGAGCGCGCAGCGGTAGGCCAGCTCGGCGGCCGCGACGTCCTCGACCGCCATCCCGAGCGACTTGAAGACAGTCACCTCGGCAGGTGAGCGCCGGCCGGCGACCCGGCCGAGCACCAGCTCCCCCAGCTCTCCGGCCACGTGGTCGCGGCCGAAATGGCCTTCGCGAATCCCGATGACCACATCACCGGCCTCGACTAGGGCTGCGGCCCGCGAATCGACGAACAACCGGCTGCGCGCGACGAGCCGCGGATCGAGCTCACGCTGGTCGGGTCGGCAGGCGCCGATCGCCATCACGTGGGCGCCGTCGGCCACCCAGGACGTGTCGACGACCGGCGTGGGTGACACGGTCACGGTCACGACGAGATCCGCGTCCCGTACCGCGTCCTCCGCGCTCGCTGCCGCCCGCAGGTTCGTCCGCGCGAGGTCGCACATCTCGGCGACGAACCGATCGGAGTGCCCTGGAAGCGGGTTCCAGACCCGCACGGCCGTGAGATCGAAGCTGGCGGCGAGCGCCCTGAGGTGGCTTCGGGCCTGCACGCCGGTGCCGAGAATCGCCAGCCGCGACGCGCCGGGACGGGCCAGGTAACGGGCGGAGACGACCGACACCGCCGCCGTGCGGACCTCGGTGAGGTAGGAGCCGTCCATGATGGCCAGCAGCTGGCCGCTCACCGGATCGAGAAGCGCGACCGTCGCCATGTGAGTGGGCAACCCCACGGCCGCATTGGCGGGGAAGAAGCTGAGCAGCTTGGTGCCGAGGGCGGACCGGGCGCGGATGTACGCCGGCATCAGGCCGTAGAAGCGGCTCTCGTCCACCTCGAGGACCGTGCGCAGCGGCTGCACGGCTTCGCCCGCGGAGTAGGCGGCGACGACCGATGCCATGGTGTCGACGAGGTCGTGGAGCGGCAGCGCCGCACGAACATCCCGTCCCGTCAGCAGCAGAAATGAAGTCGGCACGGGCACTCTTCGCGCTTGCAGCCACCGCCCAGGCACACAGTCACCGGAATCCCGGCCAGGCGGCAACCGGAACACACCAGTCGGTCGCGCGTCCGCAATCCTCCGACGGTCAGCTTATAATTGCCGCCGCCTTCGGCTCAACCCGTGCCATCCAGCACGCTCGCCACTCGGCGAGAGGCCGCTGAGCCCGCAGAGAAACCAGGGATGGTGCTGCACATGACCGAGATTCGCACGATCGACGCCCATGCCGCCGGAGAGCCGCTCCGGCTCATCGTTGACGGCTTCCCCGCGCCGACGGGCCGGACCATGCTCGAGAAGCGCGCCTGGGTCCTGAAGCACGCCGATCACCTGCGGCGGGCCCTGATGCTCGAGCCCCGGGGCCACCTGGACATGTACGGCGCGCTGCTGACCGAGCCCGTCAGGGCGGATTCCGACGCCGGCGTGCTCTTCATGCACAACGAGGGCTACAGCACGATGTGCGGTCACGGCATCATCGCCGTGACGACGATCGCGCTCGAACGAGCGCTGATTCTGCCGCGCGAGCCGGGCCGCGTCGTCTACGACGCGCCGGCCGGCCAGATCCGCGCCAGCGCCACCGCGCGGGACGGATCGACACCGCGCGTCGAGAGCGTCTCGTTTCTCAACGTGCCGTCGTTCGTCCTCTATGCCGGCCTTCCCATCAAGGTCGCCTCGCGCGATCTCCGCGTCGACGTCGCCTTCGGTGGCGCCTTCTACGCGATCGTCGACAGCGAGGCAGTCGGTATCCCCGTCGAGGTCGGCCGCCTGGGCGATCTGCGGCGGATCGGCATGGAGATCAAGCATGCGGTCGAAGCCGCGCGCCCGGTCGCCCACCCGCTCGAACCGGGCCTGAAGGGCATCTACGGCACTATCTTCACCGGCCAGGCCCGTTACGCGGGCGCGGACCTGAGGAACGTGACGATTTTCGCCGACGCCGAGGTGGACCGCTCCCCGTGCGGCACCGGTACGGCGGCGGTCGTCGCCGTGCTCGACGCCATGAAACTGCTGCCCAAGGAGCGGCCGTTCGTGCATGAGAGCCTGATCGGCACGCTGTTCCGCGCACGGATCGCCGAGCGGGTGACGGTCGCCGATCTGGAGGCGGTCGTGCCCGAGATCGAGGGCTCGGCCTGGATCACCGGTGAGCACACGTTCCTGATCGAAGACGACGATCCGCTGAAGGAAGGCTTCAGGATCTAGTCGATAGTCGATAGTCGATAGTCGATAGTCGATGGTCGGCGGTTGTGGGAGGTCGAGTGGGGCGCACCAAGGACCAAGAACCGGTGAACCGCACCGAGGACCAAGGACGAAGGACCAAGGACTGAGGTTGACAATCGTCAGTCGACGACTGTTGACTGTCAACTGACCCCCTCATCTGGCCGACGTGAGCACCACCGCCACGTCCGGGAGGCCCGGCGGCAGCGCCACGCTGACCGGCTCGCCGGCCGGCGGGCGCAACTCCAGCACGGCCGCGATGCGGTCGCCGTCCAGATCGATCACGTTCCCGTTCATCGGCCCTGGGATGCGAAGCGTCACGCTCGCGCCGGCCCGTGGAGCGGCCGCGTAGACCAGCAGCCGGTCGTCGGCCTGCAGCGACACCGCCCAGGCGACCTCGTGGGCGGCCCGCAGCATCGCGCCGTCCTCGCTCGCCGCAAACAGTCGCATCGTCGTCCAGTTGATGCGCCCCAGCGTGCGGCCCAGTGGCCCGATGCCGGATGGTGTCGCGGGCCAGATCCGGGCGTTGGGCGTGTAGTCGTGCGGCTCGTCGACCGGCACGAAGGCGTAGGTCTGGCCGGTCCTGTTGGCGTAACAGTAGTCGTTCACCGATGCGCACCGGGGGGGCAGCGCGAAGGGCGGACACGGCACCGGCCATGCCCCACGCACGAGGAGAATCTTCGAGCAGTCCGCCGTCGCCGTTGGCAGCGCCGCCGGCTCTACGCCCGACACGCGCTCACCGAAGATCTCGATCGGCGGATTGTCCAGCCCCGGGTGGCGTGCCCAGAGGTACGCGGCGAGCGGAGTGGGGAGCAGATGTCTCTCCGGGCGCCGGGGCTCGAACTCCAGCACGGCCCACGCGCACGAGACGATTGTCAGCGCCGCGACCCAGCGACGCGCGCGCGGTCCGTCGACCAGCGCCGGCTGCCGCAGCAGCGGGATCGCGAGCGGGATCAGCCAGAGCGCGTACCGGCTCATCCCTGGCGTCGCGCCGTGATTGAGGTTGGTCGACTGCGCGAATGCGGCGAGCAGCAGGAGTCCTGCAACCGCTGCCCCCGCAATCTCGAGGGACACGAGCCGTCCCGGCGCGCGCGCCGCGAGCAGCAGCACCGCCGGGAGCACGACGCCGGCGAAGGGCGGGAAGTTCGGCAGCAGTCCGATGTTCGCATCGAGCAGCACGGGCGTCAGCTCGGCGAGTCCCGGCACGTGGCGCGAGGTGGCGGCGAGGAGCGGGCTCGACACGCCGAGGTGCCATTCATAGTAGGCGAGCGGCAGCGCGGCCAGCGCGACACCACAGAGGACGCCAGCCAGCAGACGCGGATCGGACAGGGTCCGTCCCGACGACCGCCACGCGACGAGGCAGACGATGGGGAACACGAGCGCGAGGGCGGGGTTCTGCGCGCAGGCGGCGCCCAGGGCCACCAGCGCCAGCGCCGGGTGTGTCTCGAGCCATGCGAAGGTACACGCGAAGAGCGAGAAGGTGAAGACCTCGGTGTGCGCCTTGTCGATCCACCAGATGATGGGGCCGGCCATGAGCAGCAGCGTCAGCCAGCCTCCAAGCGTGCCGGAGACGATCCAGGCGGCCCCGAGCAGGAACACGAGGTTCACGATCGTGAAGGCCATGTTCGGGTGCAGGCCGAGCCGCTCGGTCAGCGCCAGCAGTGGGGCAGCCAGGGCGGGATACAGCCAGAAGTGCACGGCGTCGTGCCGTCCGTCAATGCCCGGCAGCATCGTCTCGGGCAGCGCTCCCCCGAAAGCCTGGCCGAGCTGGGCGAACCGCTGCTCGAGGCGGGTGAGATCGGGGCCGGAGAACGCGGGCGGTTCCAGGGCGGCGAGGTTGAAGGCCATCCCGAAGTACTCGCCGCCGTCGCCGACGCGCCGCGGTGTGGAACGGGCGATGAGGGCGGCGAGGAGGGCGCCGAGGACGAGCACCACGGCCAAGCGGGATCGAGCGGACGCCCGATCAGAACCGCCCGCTGGCCGTTGTCCGGTGCTCACTGTCGTCAGAATCCGATGGCCAGGCCGTCCTTGCGCGGGTCCGAGCCGCCCATCAGTACCCCGGTCCTGGGATCGATCAGGATGCCCTGAAAGCCGCCGAAGACGCCGATGCTGTCGATCACGCGGTGGCCCCGCTGGCTGAGGCCGAAGCGCGATTCTGGCGTGATGGCGGATTCGAGCGCAAGGCCCGCCGCCGTGTGGCGGAATCGCGGCGCTTCACCCGCCTCCTGCACATTCATGCCGAAGTCAATCAGGTTGAGCAGCACCTGGACGTGTCCCTGCGGCTGCATGTCGCCGCCCATCACGCCAAACGACAGCCAGGGGCGGCCGTCCTTGAGGACCATCGCCGGCACGAGCGTGTGGAACGGCCGCTTGTGGGGCGCGACGCGGTTGGGATGGCCGGGCTGCAGCGTGAACAGGCTGCCCCGGTTCTGGAGGGTGATCCCGGTGTCGCCGGCGACGATGCCGGCGCCGAAGCTGTCGAACAGCGACTGGATGAGCGAGATCACGTTGCCGTGACGATCGGCGGCGGTGAGGTAGACGGTGTCGCCGGTCGCCTCGTGCGTCGCGGGCCGAGCGGCTGGGGATTGAACGCCCTCGACACGCCCGGGCGCGTAGCTCCGGGCTGCCTGCGCCGGGTTGATCTCTTTCCGGCGCGACGCCGCATACCCCTTCGAGAGCATCATGCGCACCACGGCAGGCGGCACCGAGCCGGGGTCTGCCAGGTACGCGTCGCGGTCGGCGAAGGCGATCCGCTTCGCCTCCACGAGCAGGTGGAGGTACGCCGCCGTGTTGTGAGCGAGCGCCTTCAAGTCGTAGCCCTCGACGATGTTCAGCATCTCGAGCGCCACGAGCCCTTGCGTGTTCGGCGGCAGCTCGAAGACGTCGTAGCCGCGGTACGTCGTGGAGACAGGCTCCACCCAGTCGACGCGCTGGTCGGCGAAGTCGCGTGCGTCGAGCAGGCCCTGGCGCGCGCGCACGTCCGCGACGATGGAGGCGGCAACCACTCCCAGGTAGAACGCGTCGCGGCCGCCGGCCGCAATCTGCTCGAGCGTCCGGGCGAGGTTCGGGTTGGTGAAGATCTCTCCCGGTTCCGGCGCCCGGCCGTTGGGCAGGAACGTCCGCGCGGCCGCGGGATCGGCGGCCAATACCGGAGCCGCCGCCTTCCACTGCCAGGCGATGACCTCCGACACCGGGTATCCCTCGCGGGCGTACGCGATGGCGGGCGCCAGGGCGCGTGAGAGCGGGATGGTGCCGAAGCGCTGGAGCAACGCGGCCCAGCCGTCCACCGCCCCCGGGACGGTGACGCTCAGAACGCCGCGTTGGGGAATGGCCGTCAGGCCGCGCGACGCGAACGCGTCGGGTGTGGCCGCATAGGCGGATCGGCCGCTCGCGTTGAGGCCGTGAAGCGTGTGCGTCCCCGCGTCCTGCACGATGGCGAACAGGTCGCCACCGATGCCGTTCATGGTGGGCTCGACCACGGTGAGGACCGCGGCGGCGGTGACAGCGGCATCCACCGCATTCCCGCCCTCGCGCAGAACCTGGAGCCCGGCCGCCGACGCAAGCGGCTGGCTGGTGGCGATCATGCCGTTGATGGCCGCGACGGCCGACCGGGTGGCCCGGGGATTGGGAGCGGGCCGGTCGCCCGGCGCCTGGCCGTCGACTGCCACGATCATCGCCATTGCCATTGCTGCCGACCCGAGGGCGCGCCAGGGGTTCATGACTGCAACTGTGCGTTACTTGACCGCCGCCAGCCGGTTCAGGTCGGTCTTCTGGAGCAAATCGTAGAGGACCTTGGTGTCGTCGATCCCCCGGCCTTCGTAGGTGATCACGAACCGCTTGTTGACGACGGCGTTCAGCTCGCCGTTCTTGTCGCTTTTGTTCCACTTCTCGAAGCCCGGGTACGACCCGAGCTTGACCGACTTCTCGTACCCGCTCCCGCTCTCTTTCTCGTACCCTGCCGCGAGCATCATCGCCAGGGGCGCGACGATGAGCTGGTTGAACCCCGAGTCGACGATCTTGCCGTCGACCGACGCGTCGTCCTTCCTGTAGGTCACTGCCGCCTGGGAGTACGAGACCGGGCTGGTCATCTTCTCCCCCGTCGGCTCACCCTTCTCCCACCCGGAGAGATCGGGGAACAGCGTCTGGAGGTCCTTGAAGCTGACGGGCTCGACCGGTTTCTGGTTGGCGGCCCCGGCCATCTCCTGCATCCCCTTGGCCATCGCCTCGAGGCCCTGGGCCATGTCCTTCACGCTCGACTGCGCTTGTTGTTGCGCCTGTTGCTGCGGCGTGCGACCGCAGGCGGTCACGCCGGCCAGCAGCAACCCCGCGAGGCACGCGTACACACGAACACCCATCGTCTTCCTCCCTCACACGAGAGACTTCGTCGCCGCGGACTGAATGGAGTCAGCTCAGCTGATTCTACTTCAGGTCCCGGGCCGAACGGCGGCTTGCATCGCGGGCCGGCCGGGGGCAGGTTCATTCTGTCTCCTGCATTCTAGCTTCTGGATTCTGATCCCGAACGGCTGAGGTTGTGATTTTCCTGTTGGTTCCCTCCGGATCAGGTGTATATCGGAGGCTGCGAGCGGGAGGCTGACCTATGACAACGGTTCTCATCCTGACCATTGCCGGCGTCGTGGTCGCCGCGGCGGGCCTGATCGGTCGGGCGTACGTGAAGTACCGAGGCAAGCGGCTCGTGGGCTGTCCGGAAACCAGCCAGCCGGCA